>Ga0335085_10009147_pt1 | contig 14988 bp, 12 predicted proteins | sample Lox_Sample_45_FD_206712 | JGI IMG/M metagenome (GOLD analysis project Ga0335085, IMG submission 206712) | Soil microbial communities from Loxahatchee National Wildlife Refuge, Florida, United States - Lox_Sample_4.5 | ecosystem: Environmental > Terrestrial > Soil > Wetlands | place: USA... | reverse complement strand
CTGAACAACTACCCACACCTGGTGGCGGCGGCACTGAGGCTGTCGCTCACGGATGTGAGCTGCAGCGGGGCGAAGACGGAAGACTTCACGGTCGCGCAGTACCCGGACCAGCCGCCGCAGTTCGAAGCGCTCAAGCCGACGACCGAAGTCGTGACGGTCGGAATGGGCGGCAACGACAACAACCTGTTCGCGACGCTGGTGGGCGGCTGCACCGCGCTGGACGCCGGCCGACCGAACGAAGGCGCGCCCTGCAGGGAAGCCTTCGAAGGCTTCGTGACGAACACCTTCGAGGAAAACATCGCGCCTCAGGAAGAAGCTCTGCGCGAGATCCACAAGCTCTCGCCAAGGGCGAAGGTCTACGTCGTGGCGTATCCGGAAATCACTCCAATCAACGGCTACTGCCCAACGGCCATCCCCTGGACGACCGAAGACCTGCGCTGGTTCCATTTCAAGGTCCAGGCGCGCGGCAACGCGATAATCGCGCTCGAGGCGCTGCGCAACCACGCGATCTACACCGAAACGTTCCTCCAGAGCTTCGGGCACAACGCATGCGAACCGGTTGGCACGCGCTGGATCGAACCGCTGCTGGGCTCGCTCACAGGTGTGCCAGTGCATCCGAACCTGCTCGGTCAGCAGCACGACGCCCAGGCTGTGGAGCTGACGATGCGTCTCACCGGGGTCGGGTAGGGCTCGCCGAGCTCAGATGGCGGGAGGGTCGCCCGGCCTCTGGCTGGGCCACCCTCTCCCGAGCACCACCTCCAACCTATACCACTGACGGGCCCTTCATGAGGCATCGGATCGAGCTGTATAACCGCCAGTCGAGATCCGATCCTACGCAGAAGGGGGTGGCGAGATGCGCGTGTCCACACGGACCTATCAGACGGGAGGGCGGCGATGAGCGAGTATGCGGTCGTGATCGCGGGAGGCGGTCCGACGGGGATGATGCTGGCCGCCGAGCTGGCCCTGGCCGAGGTCGACGTGATGGTTCTCGAGCGACGGCCCGACCACGTGCTCAGCGGCTCGCGGGCCGGCGGCTTTCATTCCCGAACGATCGAGGTGCTGGACCAGCGTGGGGTCGCCGAGCGCTTCCTCGATGAGGGTCAGGTCGCTCAGGCCGCGATGTTCGCCACGAGGACGTTGGACATGAGCGACTTCCCCACCCGCCATCCCTACTCGCTCGGGATCTGGCAGAACCAGATCGAGCGGGTCATGGCCGCCTGGATCGCCGAGCTCCCGGTGCGGATGCTCTACGGATGCGAGGTGACCGGCTTCGCGCAGGACGACACCGGAGTGGATGTTCGGCTGTCCGACGGCGACCCGCTGCGGGCGCGGTACCTGATCGGGTGCGACGGGGGTCGCAGCCTGATCCGCAAGGAGGCGGGTATCGAATTCCCGGGGTGGGAGCCCACCAGGAGCAACCTGATCGCCGAGGTGGAGGTGACCGAGGAGCCCCCGCGCGGCATACGCCGCGATGCCATCGGTGTCCATGGGCTCCACAGGATGGAGGACGGCAAAACGGAGCGGGTGGTCGTGACGGAGCAGCATCTCAGCAGCAACAGCGAGGCCGGCCTTCACGATCTGAGCCAGGCGCTCATCGCCGTCTACGGCACAGACTTCGGCGTCCACGATCCTGTCTGGATCTCGAGGTTCACCGATGCCACACGGCAGGCGTCCGCCTACCGCGTCGGACGTGTCCTGCTCGCCGGGGACTCCGCTCACGTGCACTATCCGGTGGGTGGGCAGGGCCTCAGCCTGGGCGTGCAGGATGCGGTGAACCTGGGATGGAAGCTCGCACAGGTGGTGAAGGGGATCTCGCCCGAGAGCCTCCTGGACACCTATCACGGGGAGCGTCACCCAGTTGCCGCGCGCGCTCTTCGGCACACGATGGCTCAGATCGCCCTGATGCGGTTGGACGACCGCATGGAGGCCCTGGTCGAGGTGCTGGCGGAGTTGGCGGCGATGGATGAGCCTCGCAAGATGCTCGCCGGGATCGTCTCCGGGCTCGACATCCGTTACGAGCTCGGTGAGGGACATCCTCTGCTCGGACGCCGCATGCCGGATCTGGACATCGTCGCCGCGAGTGGCCCACGGCGGTTGTTCACCCTGCTGCACGAGGCCCGCCCGCTCTTACTCAACCTCGGCGAGCCCGGGGCATTCGACATCAAGCCCTGGGCTGGCCGGGTCCAGCTGGTCGACGCGCGCTACGACGGCGAGTGGGAGCTCCCTGTGCTCGGCGGCGTCGCTCCCCCGAACGCCGCCCTGGTTCGCCCGGACGGATACGTGGCCTGGGTGGGAGAGGGAACGGACGCCGGCCTGGCTGACGCTCTCGCCACCTGGTTCGGGCCCGCCGATGCGAGCTAGACGGCGGGACGGTAAGCCAGGTGGACGACACCGCTCTCGTAGGTCTCGCTCTCGGCCAGCGCGAGCTTCACCGCGAGGTCGTCGTCGAAGAGGCGCAGGCCGGTGCCGAGGGTCAGCGGGTACATGAACAGGTGCAGCTCATCGACCAGCCCATCTGCCAACAACGCGCCAACAAGCGTCTTGCTGCCGCTCACGTAGATGTCGCCTTCGGTGCTCCCCTTGAGAGAGCCGATCGCGTCGCGGTCGTATGGCCCGAGGACGGTCGAGTTGCTCCAATCCGGGTCCCGGAGGGTTGCGGAGACGACGTACTTCGGCGACTCGTTCATGAACGGTGCCCCCGGGTCGTCCTCGGCGGTTCGCGCCGACCACGCCGGGGCGAACATCTCATATGTGTGACGGCCCATCAGCAGCGCCTTGCTCTGCCGCATGATGCCGCCGATCGCCTGGCCCATCCTCGGGTCAAACGGGTAGTCCATGCTCCAGGCGGGGTTCTCGATCACGCCGTCGAGCGTGATGAACTCGTGTACCACGATCCGTCCCATCGTCGTCTCCCTTCTCTCGGGTGCTCCAGCCCGGTCGGGCCGGGTGCCGCTCGACAGCGGGTCATTGGCGGGACCATGCCGTCGCGCGCTGCGTTGAGGGTCATGACTGCCGTGAGAGCGACCGGTCATCGCGCTCGGGCCGCGCGGCGTGGAGGAACCTACCAAGCCGCGCTCGATGCGCACCCGTGCGGCTGAGACCTGGGCGCCCGGACCGGCAGCCATGTCGGCGCCGTCCGCATGCGGCGAGTGCTAGCGTCGCGGCGATGAGGCGCAGTGAACAGCCTGCGGATGGTTGCCGCCGCGAGCCCGGCCGTGCGAGGTGTGCGCCCCCTCGGGTGCGAGGAGCACGATGAGCGGATCGGTGCCCGAGACGCTCGACGGCCGCGTCGCGCTCGTCACCGGAGGCGGGAGCGGGATCGGCGCGAACATCGCCCGCGAGCTCGCGGATCAGGGTATGGACGTCTGGGTCACCGGCCGCACCGCGGAGCGCGTCGAGCGCATGGCGGCGGAGATCGGCGGGCACGCGCTGATCGGCGACGTCTCGCAGGAGGATGACGTCGCGGGCTGGTTCGAGCAAGCCGGAACCGTTGACCTGCTCGCCAACAACGCGGGCGTGAGCGGCCCGATGGGCGCCTTCGAGGAAGAGGAGCCGGCGTCATGGTGGCGCGTGTTCGAGATCAACGTGCTCGGCGTGTTCCTGTGCTGCCACGCCGCCGTGCCGGCGATGCTCGCGCGTGGCGGCGGCCGGATCGTGAACGTCGCGAGCGGTGCCGCATACCTGCCGGGGGGCGGTATGCCAAGCACTGCATATGGGCCGAGCAAGGCCGCTGTGCACCGCTTCTCCGAGCTGCTCGCGGCCCAGCTCGCCCCGCGGGGCGTCTTCGTGTTCTCGATCAGCCCTGGTCTCGTGCGGACGGGGTTGACCGAATCCCACATCGGCGACGATGCGCCGTGGACGCCACCGGAGTGTGCGCCGCGACTGGTGCTCGCGCTCGCGAGCGGCGAGCTCGACGCCCTCGCTGGGCGCTACCTGCATGCAGAGCACGATCCGCCGGAGACGCTCCGTGGGCGCGTCGAGGAGATCGAGGCCGGCGACCTCAACGCGATCCGGCTGCGCCGGTGAGCCGCACGGATTCCGGGCCGATCTCGTCCAGCCGTCGCGCCGCCTCGCTCACGAGGCGGGCCGGTCAGGCCCTGACGGGGCTCGGTCGGCGACACACGCTTATGACATCGGCAAAGGCGCTCAGGTCGTAGCGCCCGCCCGGTCCCCAGGAGTCGAACTGAGAGTCGACCTGCAGCCCGCGCTCGGTCGCCAGTGCTCGGAACAGGGGCCGGGACATCGGCGCCCGCCAGCCGCGGCGCGAGGGCAGCGCGCCGCGGTTGCGTCCATCGGAGTGGTGCAGGACCGCCACTCCACCCGGTCTGAGCACACGTGCGATCTCCTCCAGGTAGCCCGCCTGATCGCTGGGAGCCAGGTGAACGAACACGTCGAAGGACCAGACTGCGTCGATCGACGCGTCCTCGACCCCGGGCAGGTCGTTGCCGGAGGAGAGCACGTACTCGATGCCCGTGTCACCGGCGAAGCGCCGCCGGCACAGCTCGAGCGGTCGCTCGCTCACGTCGACGAGTACGAGGCGCGAGGTGCGTGCTGCGAGCGGCTCAGACCAGCGTCCTGCGCCCGGCCCGATCTCGAGCGCCACGCCGCCGTCGGGGATCCAGCGGGTGAGGACATCGTCGATGAGCCCCTGCTTCCACTCCTCGGAGGCGTTCCACTCCTCGCCGCCTCGGCTCCAGTCGTACTCGGACCAGCGGCGGCGATGCTCTCGAGCTGAGTTCTCGCGCCACCGCAGGTGGGCGGGACCGAGGATGCCACGGCGCTCCTCGATGGCAAGCCGGTGGTCCTGAACGGCCCAGCGCGCCCGGCGCGCCGCCCGACGGCCTGAGCCGCCCATGCCACGTGCCCACTTCGCACAAGCGCGGAGGGCGCTCGCGGTCGACCGCCGAGTGTCCACGGGGGCATCCTACCTCCGGCAATGGAGCCGGCCGAACCTGTCCGAACCGAGGGCTCCCGGCTCGTCCCGCGAGGAAGCGTTGGGCCAAGACCGAGCCCCCGCGTCTAAGGGCCGCTCCGGCGGAGGGCGTCCGCGACGATGGTCGCGTGATCGAAAGCGAGCTGGGGAAGGGCGTCGGTGGCGAACCAGCGCGCGTCGCGCGCGTCATCGGCCCCCTGCACGTCCAGCGGCGCGTCCACCAGCGCCAGGTATGCGACCGAGACCGTTGAACCGCGCGGATCGCGCCCCGGGGTGTCATACACGCCCAGCAGCTCCGGCTCAGCCGGGCGACCGGCGCGGTCCAGCTCCAGACCGGTCTCCTCGGCCAGCTCCCGCAAGGCGGCGCCGAGCACCTGCTCGTCCTGCTCGACGAAGCCGCCGGGCAGCGCCCAGCTCCCGGCGAATGGCTCGTGGGCGCGTTGGACGAGCAGCAGCTGCCTCGGCGTGGCTGCGGTCAGCACCGCGAAGTCGACGGTCAGAGCCGGTCCGCGGAAGCCGTCCATCGTCATGGGTGCATCGTAAGCCGGCGTCGGCCTTGCCTGGAAGCCGCCCTGCCAACAGCGCCTGGTTCTATCCGTGCGCACCCGCCGGCGACCGCGCTGCCCGCGCAAGCTCCATCGCGGTCGCGTGCGCGAGCCTCGCGGCGCCCTCGATCGTGGAGTAGTCGAGGTTCTCAGGCACGTCGGTCAACAGGTGGTAGTTGGCCGGCGCTCGCCAGTCCGTGAGGGAGCCGAGCGTCGCCGTCGGGTGGCCGGCCCGGGCGGTGATCACGCTGTCGGTCGACGCGCGCGCTCGCAAACCGCGCTCCATGTCGATGCCGCAGCGGCGCGCACACTGCGCGACCAGGTCCCGGAAGGATTCGCCCGGGTACCGCTCCATCCAGAACGGGCCCTCAGCCTCGATCATCATGAGGTGCCGAGAGCCTACGGTGTCGTAGTTGAGAACGAAGGTACGGCCCGGCTCGAGCTCGTCCGAGTGACGTGCCATGAAGGCGCGGATCCCGTCCTGGAGGGTCTCCTCCGCGCCGCAGGAGACCAACAGCACTCGCAGCCCATCCGGGCGCTCCTCGCGGAGCAGCTCCGCCAGAGCCACGAGGACGGCAACTCCAGAGAGGTTGTCATTGGCTCCCGGCACCGTGGGACTGCGCCAGATGTCCGCGGCCAACGCGACACCGACGGTTCCGACGATCATCCCCGCGGTGGCTGGGCCCCGCCGGCGCGTGAGCGCGCTGAGGAGCCCACCCAGCGGCGCCGCGAGCCCCATCCACCACTGCGGCAGCTGGGTCTTCCTGCCCTCCAGCAGGTGCGGGAAGCGCTCGTGGAGGCGCTGCTGCAGTGTCTGATCGAAGACCACGCCCGTCTGCGGCGCGTCGTGATGGGCGAGCACGAGCAGCGTCCGCTCGCCGTGAGGATCTCCGGCTCGTGCGAGGACATTGACGGTCTGGCGCCGGCGTCGCAGCGCCCGCCGGGCGATTCGCGGACCGTTCTGCACCTCGTCGACAAGCGCCGCGACCGATGCTGCCGCCAGCAGCACCCCCGCCCCGCGCCGCCCTGCCCGGGCGAGCGCCGCGCCGGCCATCCCTAACAGGCCGATGGCGGTCGTCAAGGGCGGGAAGAGACCCCAGGACGGCTCATCCTCGAGTACCACCGACTCGACACCCGCGGCGCGCAGACGCTCGGCGATCCAGACGGCTGCGTCGCGCTCGCCCGCGGAGCACGGCGTGCGGTCCATCGGCGCGAGGGTCTCGGCGACCTCGCGCAAGGTGCTCGCGAGCTCGGTCACCTCTGCGGTCTCAGTGTCAAAGAAAGCAATGTCCCTCCCCACGGTAGGTCGGCACGACCTCGACGATGCTCGCCCCGGATATCAGGTGAAGGTTCTCGAAATGCTCGCACAGCTCCCCGGCCTTCGCGTGGCGCAGCCACACGCGATCGCCGATCGCGAGCGTGTCGGCGGCCCCGCCGAGCAACGGCGTCTGCGCCTCGCCGGCGCCCTCGCGCGGGTCGAGCGTCAGTCCCTCCGGGTGGACCGGCCGCGGCAGCCGACTGGGGTCAGCGGGGCCCGAGGCGAGGTACCCGCCCCCCAGCACCGTCACGACGCCCGGCCCCGGCCGCCTGACGACCGGGAGCGCAAAGAACGCCGCCGCGCGCGGTGTGAACGCCGAGTACTCGTCGAAGAGCGCCGGACCGTAGAGACCCGACCCGGCGCTCACCTCGGTCACGTGCGGCTCGGCGACGGAGGACTCGATGCTGCCGGTGCCACCGGCGTTGACGAACTGGAGCGGGCCGGTCAAACGCTCCACAGCCGCGACCTGTGCGGCCCTGCGCACCGCCAGCTCGCGTCGCGAGCGCCTCTGCATCGCCCTGATCACCAGGGCCCTCACGGGCCTCCCGGCCGGCCTGTCCGCGACGCCTGCGATCTGTGACTCGTAGGACATCAGGCCCACGAGCTCGAGGTACGGTCGCCGCAGCACCTCGGAGGCGAATGCCGTGAGCTGCTCGGGGGTATGAAGCGGCGAGCGCCGCGCGCCGATCCGCAACCGCCCCTGAAGCAACCAGAGCCCCGCGTCGGCCTCGATGCACACCCGCACGGGCCGGCGCGAATCCGCGCCGGCGCGCTCGATCGCGTCGAGCTGCGCGGGGCAGTCGATCATCAGGGTGATGCGCTCACGGTGGACCGAGGACACGAGCTGGCCGAGCGAACCGGAGGCAACGGTCGGATATGCGACCAGGATTTCCTCCGGCGCGGTCTCTGCGAGCCACAGCGCCTCGGGAAGGGTGAGCGCCAGCACGCCGCGGAACGCCGGGCCGCTCTCGAGCACCCGACGGAGCAGCGCTCGGCAGCGGATGGACTTGCTCGCCAGGCGAACCGGGGTTCCGGCCGCCCGTCGCACGAGCTCCTGGCGGTTGTGCTCGAGGGCATCGAGGTCCACGACGGCGAATGGGGCGTCGAGCTCGGCACAGGCGTGCTCGAGGCGGGCGTGCTGGTCGAGCTGCCCACTGGGTTCATCCAAACGCCGCGCACCGGCGAGTGTCTCCGGTGCGCCGTTCATCCGAGCACCCGGCGCGTGTAGTCGTTCTGGAAGCGCCGCTCGGGATCGAGCCGAGCGCGGAGCGCGTCGAAGCGATCCCACTCCGGGTAGCGGGGGCGCAGCGTGGCGGCGCTCTGGAAGTGGCGCTTGCCCCAATGGGGACGTCCGTCGAGATCGCTCAGCACGGTCTCGACCGCGCGGAAGTACGGCTCCCACTCCATGCCTTCGAACATGTGAACGGCGATGTAGCCGCTGTCTCGGCCATGGGCGGTCGAGAGCAGCGCGTCGTCGGCGGCCACGCTACGCACCTCGATCGGAAACGGGACAGCGAAACCTTCCTCGTCGATCAGATCGAGCACGCGGCGCACTGCCACGGTCGTGTGCGCACGCGGCACGGAGTACTCCATCTCGGTGAAGCGGACGAGTCGCGGGCTGGCAAAGACGCGATCGGATCGGTCGGTCCGCTGGGACTGACCGGCCAGCTGGGTGACCACCCGGTTGATCCGCGGGATCTGACCGGGGAGACGGCGACCCAGCCGGCAGAGCGCGCCGAAGGCGTGGTTCACGAGCAACACGTCCTCCGCCCAGCGGCGCGGCCGCGAGCGTGGTCGCGGCGGCTCATCCGTACGGTTGTTGGCGCGCGTCAGAGCGGTCATGCAGTGCGGAAAGACGAAGAACTCGAAGTGTTCGTTCTCGGCGTTCAGCCGATCGAAGTCAGCGAGGACGGTGTCCAGCGGCAGGGGCCGGTCCACACCGTGGAGCGTGAAGGCCGGCACGCAGCGAAGCGTGACCGTCGCAATCGCGCCGAGCGCGCCCAGCCCAACGCGTGCACCGCGCAGCGTGTCCGGATCGGATTCGTCACATGCATGGATCGTGCCGTCGCCGAGGACGAGCTCGAGGGCCGCGACCTGAGAGGAGAGGTTGCGCAGCGTGGCACCGGTTCCGTGGGTGGCAGTGGAGATCGCGCCGGCGATCGTCTGGACGTCGACGTCGCCGAGGTTCTCGAGCGCGAGGCCGTTGCTCGCGAGCCGGTCGTTGAGCTCACGGATCGTGATCCCGCCCTCGACCTTCACGAGCCGCGAGCCGGCGTCGAGGTCGAGCATGCGGTTCATGCGCCTCGGATCGATCAGCAGACCGTCGGTCACGACGATGTCGCTGAAGGAGTGCCCCGACCCGGCGAGCCGGACTGGGCCCCTGGCTTCGCCGAGCAGCCCCTGCAGCTCCGCGATCGTGGCGGGCTGCTCGGTCGCCGCGGGCGTGCAGCGTTGATCCCCCGTCCAGTTGCGCCAGCCGCGCGCCTCCGCGACCCTCATTGGGCCATCTTATGGAGCGGCTCCCGCTGGCGTACCCTCCCGGCATGAGCGCCGCAAGCTCGATCCTCGCACGCCAGCTGCACCTGCCGCGCGCACTCAGCCCGGACGTCGTCTGCGAGCGCGATCTGCCCGCGGCGATGGATGACGGTGCGGTGCTGCTGGCGGATCGCTGGGTGCTCAGGTCGGCGCGCGAGCGGCCCCAGCCGACCGTGGTGGTGCGCTCCCCCTACGGGCGCCGCGGCGTGCTCGCGGTCCTCTTCGGGCGGCTGCTGGCGGAGCGAGGGCTCCAGGTGCTCCTCCAGAGCGTCCGCGGCACGTTCGGCTCCGGAGGGACCTTCGACCCATTCGACGAGCGCGCGGATGGGCTCGCCACACTCGGCTGGCTGCGACGGCAGCCCTGGCACAGCGGCCGCATCGGCATGCTGGGGCCAAGCTACATGGGACTCGTGCAGTGGGCGGTGGCGCCGGAGGCCGGCGAGGATCTTGCGGCGCTGGCGATCCAGGTCAGCGCGTCGCAGTTCCACGGACAGGTCTTTGCCGGCGGCAGCCTCTCGTTGGAGACCGCGGCCTCCTGGCTCGCCCTCGTCGCGGCGCAGGAGCGCCGCTTCGCGCCAGTGGCGATAGCTCGCGCGCTTCGGCGCCTGCCGGCGGTTCTCTCGGAGCTGCCCCTGGGCGAACTCGACATGCGGGCCACCGGCGAGCAGGTGGAGTGGTTCCGCCAGGCGATCACGAATGTCGAGCGAGCGGACGCCTACTGGGTCGCCCGCGACTTCGCCGCCGGCGTCGCAGGTGTCAGCGCGCCGGTACAGCTGATCGGCGGCTGGTACGACATCTTCCTGCCCTGGATGCTCGAGGACTTTCGAGCGCTGCGCGCCGCCGGGCGCAACCCGCAGCTCGTGATCGGACCGTGGACGCATACCGCGCCCGGTCTCCTCAGCGCGGGAGTGCGCCATGGGCTCGGATGGCTGCGGGCCCACCTCCTGGACGATCACCGGCTCGTGCCCCCGAGCAGCGTGCGCGTGTTCGTGACTGGCGAGCGAGCCGGAGGTGGCTGGCGGGACCTCGGCGACTGGCCCCCGCCCGGAGTCGAGGAGCGGCGGCTGCATCTCGACCATGGGGGCCACCTGCGGGACAGCGCCCCGGAGCGGTCGTCTGGCGCGGACCGGTACCGCTATGACCCCCGGGATCCGACCCCGTCGCTCGGCGGCCCGGTCCTGCTCGCGCGCGAGCCCGTCATGGACAACCGCCCGCTCGAGGCCAGAGCGGACGTGCTCACATACGCCACCGCGCCGCTCCGCTCGGCGCTCGAGGCGATCGGGCCGGTGCGCGTGGATCTGTGGGTGCGCGCCAGCTCTCCGTACTTCGACGTGTTCGCACGCGTCTGCGACGTGGACGGTGCCGGTGTGTCACTGAACGTCTGCGATGCGCTCGTGCGCGCCGACCCCGATCGCTTCCCGGCCCTGTCCGATGGCAGCGTGCGCGTGGCGTTCGAGCTGTGGCCGATGGCCCACCGTTTCGCTGCCGGACACCGCATCCGCCTCCAGGTCTCCTCGGGGGCGCACCCGCGCTATGCCCGCAATCCCGGGACCGGCGAGGAGCACACCCTCGCGAGCAGGCTGCGGGCGGTCGACGTCGAGGTGCTGCGAGATGGGGAGCACCCTTCCGTGCTGGTCCTTCCCGCCGGCGGACGGTAGGTCGGGCGCCGCCGTCCGGCGCTCGGGCGCGCCATTCGGCGCTTCCAGGCGAGCGACGTGACCTAGGTGCGTGCGGCCGTCCATTCGGCCTTGTGGGCCTTCTTTGCCGCCTGGTAGGCCGTGAGGGCGCGCGCGGAGTCGACATCGCCGAGCGTGGGGTGCGGCGGCACGAGCGGCTGCGCGGCCCTCACCTTGAACCGCTTGGCGAGAACCGCGCTGAGCGACTTCACCTTCATCTCGCCGAATCCGGGCAGCTCTGCGATGTTGGCGCGCAGACGGTCGGGGTCGCGGACCCCCTTCCAGACCTTGCCGGCGTCGCCGTCGTATCGCTCCTGCACGTGCTCGGCGAGCGCCCGCACGCGCCTCGCCATCGACCCAGGGAAGCGATGAACCGCGGGCTTCTCACGGAAGGCCGCCTCGAGGTCGGCTGCGAGCAGCGCGTGCGGGTCCAGTGAACCGACCCGCTCACGAATCACGAGCGGACCCACGAAGGCCTTCTGGACCGGGACCTGCTGATCGAGCGCAAACCCGATCAGCAGCGCCATGGGATCGCTTGCTATGAGCGCGTTGGCCTCGTCGGAGTCGGTGAAGTAGAGCTTGCTCGGCACGGCTGGGTGCAATCTACCGAGCTTTCGAGGCCGCGCGAGGGTAGCCGCGCCGGCGCGGACGCGTGGAGCAGCTGGCAGAACGCTCCGGGTAACCACCTAGGGCGGTGGGATCCTGCCAAAGCTGTTTTCGGCGGGGCGAGCTGATGCAAAGAAGGCACGGGCCGCTCCCAGGCCCGATTGGTACAGGTAGTCCTTTTCTGCGGGCGTCAGATTGAAGTTGAGCGTCGATACCTGTCCGGTTGGGATCGCGATGACCCGGTTCTCGAAGCGGCGCTCCTCGAACTTGTCGAGCGCGTTCATGGCGGCGTCGAGGATGCCCTCGAGCATGTCCTTTGGCCACGTCACGCCACCGATCTCGCGGTATGCGGGCTGATCCTCCGTGGCGTCGAAACCGCCGTGCAGGTGAAAACCCCAGGTTGGGTGCCCGGGTTCTTCCTTATCGAAGACGAAGACCGGAAAGGCCGATGTCACACCGCCGTCGACGAAGACACCCTCCTTCTTCGTCGAACGGTCCGAGAGGCCGCCAACCGGCGGGAAGAAGTACGGGTATCCGGCGCTGATGCGAGCCGCCTTGTAGACGGGGAACTCGTCCGGGCCGAGCGGGTTCCCCTGCTCGTCCTGGTAGAGTGCGACGTCGCCGGGAAAGACCACCATTCGGGAGTGCGCGAGGTCGGTGCCCACGGTCACGAGGGTCACGTCGGGTCTCAGCTCCCGGAGCTGGCCGAAGGTGATCTCCGCGTTCACACCGTCAACCGGCGATTCATCGAGCAGCTGACGGATCCACTTCGTCAGCTCGTCTCCGCGTACGATCGACTCGTGGAAGATCAGGTCGCGAACCGCGCCCACCAGGTGAATCGGGCTGCCGTAGTCCGCGATCCGCCCGAAGTCGAAGCGGTCGAGTGATTCCTTCAGGCCGCGTGCGTCGTAGCCGACCGCGAGCGCCATCGCAGTGATCGCCCCCGCTGAGGTGCCGGCCAGGCCGTGCCAGCGTGTGTAGCCGGCCTCTTCGGCACCTGCGATCGCCCCCGCAAACGCGAGTCCCTTGATCCCGCCGCCCGAGAAGACTCCGTCGGCGCTGGGGCCGCGCTCTCCAGCGGGGCTCGCGGCCTCGCTCATGGCGCCGCGGCTGCGCCGCGCCGGCCGGCTGTTCCACGCTCAGGTGCCCCGCCCATCTGCGCCGGCAAGGCTACTCCTCCGAGGGCGCGCTCGTGGCGCCGGCTCGATCTATCGCCACGCCTCGCGCGGGAGCTCGAGATAGCTTGCCTGACCGCGTCCAAAGGACCAGTCCTCACGCCCGTTCTCGATCAGCACCACGGCCAGGTTCTCGCCACGGAGCCCGACGCGTTCGAGCAGGAGCTCGGCCAGGCGTCGGTAGAAGGCGCGCTTGATGTCGGCTGGGCGGCCCTCGGCGAGCGTGATGCGGACGAGGACGAACCCCTCGTCGCGGTCGATGTCGAGGTAGTGGCGGTCGAAGCGCAACGAGGTCGAGGAGTGCTCGGCGATGATCTGGAAGCGGTCGCGCTCAGGGACGTTCAGCGTCTCGACCATCGCCTCGTGAACGGCCTCTGAGATCGCGTCGACCTCCCCCGCACTGCGGCCCTCGAGCAGATCGATCGTGACCAGCGGCATCGGCGAGATCCTTTCAGACGGCGGGACCGTTGGACACCATCACCTCATACTCGACACGCGTGACGCCAGGCGTACGAGCTCCGCCCGATGCCGTGGAGCAGGACCGGCGGCGCGTGCTTGCCCTCCCTACGATGGTTGATCGACGCGGGCAGCCGCGCGCTCAAGCGCCCGTCGCCTCACGCGGGCAGGTCCTCGGCCGGCCGCGGTATGCGTCCGCGTATGAGGTCGGCGCCGCGCTCGGCGATCATGATCGTCGGAGCGTTCGTGTTGCCGCCCGGGATCACGGGCATGACCGAGGCATCGATGACCCTCAGCCCATTCAGCCCGTGCACGCGCAGCTCGGAGTCGACCACCGCGTCCTCGTGCGTGTCGCTCATTCGTGCCGTGCCGACGGGGTGGTAGATCAGCATCAGCCTGCGACGCAGGTCCTCTTCGAGATCCGCACGCTCGACCACGGAGGTCCCCGGCTTGAGCTCCTGCAACACGATCTCCCGCAGTGCCTCGCGCCCGGCGATGTCGCGTGCAAGCTGCATGCCCGCGACGAGGGACTCGACATCCTCTGCCTCGGACAGCGAGTTGGTGATCATGCGCGGTTTCGCAGTGGGGTCCGCCGAGCGCAGCCACACGCGGCCTCGCGCCTTCGGCGAGACGAGCACCGGAGCTATGACCGCGCAATGGCCGTCGTATTCCTCCGCGCCGTGGTCTTCGTAATAGGCCGCGCCCATGTGGAACTGGATGTCCGCTGCCGGTAGCCCCGGGCGCGTGCGCGTGAACGCCACGACCTCGGCGACCGTCGAGGTGAGCGGACCCGATCTGCGCAGCAGCCACTCGGCGAGTGGCTTCGGCCTGTCCGCTCCGTAGAGGGTATGGCGATCGGAGACCTCCCAGATCATCGCCACGAAGGGATGGTCCTGGAGGTTGCGGCCGACGCCGCGAAGCTCGTGACGGGCGCTCACACCGGCCGCGGCGAGCTCGTCGGCGGGGCCGATGCCCGAGAGCAGGAGCAGTTGCGGCGAGTTGATCGATCCGGCCGACAGGATGACCTCTCCGGCGCGCACCAGCTCCGCGCCGCTGCGGCCCCGGCGCAGACGTACCCCCACCGCGCGCCTTCCCTCCAGCTCGACTCCGAGCACGGTCGCGCGCGTCCGCAGCTCGAGGTTCGGCCGCGACAGGGCTGGTCGCAGGAACGCGTCGGCCGCGCTGAAGCGCCTGCCGCGCAGCTGCGTCACCTGGAACATCGAGGCACCGTCCTGCTCGGGGCCGTTGTAGTCGGCGATCTGCGGAATGCCGGCATCGGCGCTCGCCGACAGGAAGCGGTGGTTCATCCGGCGCGGTGAGCGCTGCTCGGAGACCTGCAACGGCCCACCGGCCCCATGGAACTCCGATGCCCCACGGGCGTTGTTCTCGGACCTGATGAAGTACGGAAGGACGTCCCTGTATCCCCAACCGGTCGCGCCCTGCGCCTCCCAGGTGTCGTAGTCGAGCGGGCGGCCGCGCACGTACAGCATCGCGTTCATCGAGCTCGACCCACCGAGGCTCTTGCCGCGTGGCACGTAGAGCGATCGAGAGTCGACGTGCGGCTCGGGCTCGGTCGCGTAGTCCCAGTCGAGCTTGGTGTGGAACTGCTTGGCGAATGCCGCCGGGATCTTGATGTTGGGGGAGCGATCGCGGCCTCCCGCCTCGAGCAGCAGGACGCGCACGGAGGGGTCCTCCGAGAGGCGGTTCGCGAGCACGCACCCTGCGGAGCCGGCTCCCACGATCA
>Ga0335085_10009146_pt1 | contig 14989 bp, 7 predicted proteins | sample Lox_Sample_45_FD_206712 | JGI IMG/M metagenome (GOLD analysis project Ga0335085, IMG submission 206712) | Soil microbial communities from Loxahatchee National Wildlife Refuge, Florida, United States - Lox_Sample_4.5 | ecosystem: Environmental > Terrestrial > Soil > Wetlands | place: USA: Florida... | reverse complement strand
AGGAAGAAGGGAGCATTCTTCTTCGCCGCCGAGCTGCTCCCGCCGTTCACGATCGCTCCTACGAGCGCGCCGCCGAGCGCGCCGAGCACCGCGCCGTTGATGAGATCCCCTTTCATCGGCCGCATCTCCCGCTTCCGCTCCACGCGCGCGATGCACGCGACGGGCACCGCGGTCTGCACCGGCGCGTCGTTCACCATGCGCTGCACGATGAGCGTGTCGCGGCCCACGTACGCGACCTGCCCCGTCACCGTCTGCGTGCCCGCATAGACGCGCACCTGCTGCCCGTTCTCGAGCGGCGTCTTCGTGTCCACGGGCGCGGCGGGCGCCGACTGCGGCCCCGCGTGCCAATCCACTCCGACGAGGAATCGCGAGACGTTGCTCGAGGACGCGCCCGACGCGAAGGTCGCGCCGTCCGCGAGCTGCAGGCGGTGGTACGTGCCCGAAGTCTGCTGCCAGCTCAGGTCCGCCGTCCACGAGCGAGAGAAGAAGAATTCGAGCCCCGCGCCGTACGTGACGCCGCTCCCCCACATGGTGAACGGGCCGGTGTCGCAGGGGAACCCGCTGCTCGGCGGCGTCGGCACGCACTGATGTCCGTCCAGCAGGCGCGAGCTGTACGCGAGGACGGCATACGGCGTGAAGCGATGGAGCGGGAGCTGCAGGCGGAAGCCGGCGTCCACCTGATTGAGCGTCATCGAGCCGGTGACGGGCACACCGGTGAATCCGCTGTCCGTGTTCGCCGTGCCGCTCGCGAGGTCCATGGTCGCGAACGCCGAGAGCCAGCGCGTGAGCCCGTAGCCGATCGTGATGCCCCCGCCGCTCATGGAATTCGTGTGGAAGGCGAGGCTGTCGAACGGGATCGGGCCGTTCACATCGAGCGCGCTCGCGTTGGTGTAGTGCGCGCCGAACCACGGGCCGAGCGACTGGTCGCGTTCCTGGGCGTGCGCGACGGCGGCGACGGCGGCGGCGAGCGCGAGCGCAGCACGGATGCGCATGATCTTCCTCAGGTGTGGACGCGCAACTAGTGGCACGCCACCGCCGCGCTGTCAACCGCAGCGGATGAGGACGTACTAATGCATCGCGCTCAATGGAAATCGTGCCCGCGCCACCCCTCCAGCGGCGCGCCCGGCTCGAGCGCGTAGAAGCGCTCGCCGCGCAGGTTCACCACGCTCTGTTCCACCTGCAGCGTGCCGCGCACCAAGAGGAGCGGCGTGCGCGAGATCATCAGCGCCTGCTGCTCGAAGCGCTTGGGCGTCACCACGATGTTCACCATCCCCGTCTCATCCTCGAGGGTGAGGAAGACGAATCCCTTCGCGGTGCCCGGCCGCTGCCGGCAGATCACGAGCCCGGCGACGCCCACGTCGCGCGTGCCGTCGCGCAGCGCGAGCGTCTCGCGCGCGGTGCGCACGCCGTTCTCCGCGAGGAGGCCGCGCAGATGCGCCAACGGATGGCCGTTGAGCGACAATCCCGTCATGCGGTAGTCCGCGGCGGTGATCTCCGCGGGGCGCATGGCCGCCACCGGCGCGGGCACGTCGAGCGCGTACCGCCCCGGCGCGAGCGGCCCGGCGTCACCGCGCTCCACTTCGAGCATCCGCCAGAGCGCGGTGCGCCGCCGCCGCGCGTTCGGCTCGTCGGGGACGAAGCAGTCGAGCGCCCCCGATTCCGCGAGCGCGCGCAGCGCGCCCCGGTCGAGCCCGCTCCGCGAGACGAGGTCGCCGATCGACGCGAAGGGCCCGCCGCTCGCGATCGCGCGCTCCAGCCGCTCCCGCGCGCGCGCGCCCAGCCCGCGCACGAGACGCAGCCCGAGCCGCACCGCGGGGACTTCCCCTCTGCGCTCCTGCTCGAGCGTGGATTCGTACGCGGAGATGCTCGCATCCACCGGGCGCACCGTCACGCCGTGCCGCCGCGCATCCTCGATGAGCGTGCCCGGCGAGTAGAAGCCCATCGGCTGCGCGTTGAGGATCGCGGCCGTGTACTCCGCCGCGTAGTAGTGCTTGAGGTACGCGCTCGCGTACACCAGCAGCGCGAAGCTCGCCGCGTGCGACTCGGGGAAGCCGTAGTCCGCGAAGGCGTTGATCTGGTTGAAGATCCGGCGCGCGACATCCTCGGGGATCCCGTTCTTCTTCATCCCCAAGAGCATCTTCGTGGCGATCGCCTCCATCCGCTCGTGGCTGCGCTTGTGTCCCATCGCGCGCCGCAGCACGTCCGCCTCGCTCGGCGTGAACCCCGCCGCGGCGATCGCCACCTGCATCCCCTGCTCCTGGAAGAGCGGCACGCCGAGCGTGCGCTTGAGGATGGGCTCGAGCGACGGATGCGGGTACGTGACCGGCTCCACCCCCGCGCGCCGCCGCAGGTACGGATGCACCATCTCCCCCTGGATGGGCCCCGGGCGGATGAGCGCGACCTCCACCACGAGATCGTAGAAGCAGCGCGGCTTGAGGCGCGGGAGCGTGTTCATCTGCGCGCGGCTCTCCACCTGGAAGATCCCGACGGTGTCGGCGCGGCCGAGGTCGTCGTAGACCGCTTGGTCGGTGCAGTCGAGATCGGCGAGCTCGAGCGTCACGCCGCGCGAGCGGCGGATGTAGAGGAGGCAATCCTGGATGAGCGTGAGCATCCCGAGCCCGAGGAGGTCGATCTTCACGAGCCCCGCGGTGGCGACGTCGTCCTTCTCCCACTGGATGACGGTGCGATCGGGCATCGACGCGGGCTCGATGGGGACGATCGTGCCGAGCGGCTCCTCGGTGAGCACGAAGCCGCCGACATGAATAGATCGGTGCCGAGGCACGTGATGCAGCGCTGAGACGATACTGCCGACAGTCGCGACATCGGACAGTCGCGACATCGGACGGTCGCGACATCGGACGGTCGCAACATCGGAGGGGAGCAGGGGCGATGGAGGCGGCGAAGCGCGCGCGGCGCGCTCCGCCGCCTCCATGGCGAGCAGCCGGTTCTTCACTTCCTTCCCTGTCACCATATACCCGCCGATCCGCTCTGCTTCTTTCCGATGTTGCGACCGTCCGATGTCGCGACTGTCCGATGTTGCGACTGTCGGATGTCGCGACTGTCCGCCGTCGCGTTCCAACAATGCCTGCCCCGTTGCCAAAGCACTGAACCGATCCGCCGTCAACGCCAGTTCCTCCGCCTGTTCCAGCGACATCCCCAGCACGCGGCACGTGTCGCGGATCGCGCTGCGCCCGCGATACGTGATCTGCTCGCACACCATCGCCGCGTGCTCGCGCCCGTAGCGCGCGTACACGTACTGCAGCACCTGCTCGCGGTCGCGGTGCGCGAAGTCGATGTCGATGTCGGGGGCCTCCTGCCGCTCCTCGCTCAGGAAGCGCTCGAACAGCAGGCCGAGCTTGATCGGGTCCACCGCGGTGATGCCGAGGCAGAAGCAGACGGCGGAGTTCGCGGCGGAGCCGCGCCCCTGGCAGAGCACGCCGGCGCGGCGCGAGAAGCGCACGATGTCCCAGACGATCAGGAAGTAGCCGGCGAGCCCGAGCTTCGCGATGGTGGCGAGCTCGTGCGCGAGCTGGCGGTCGTGCTCGGGTGTGCGCCCCGTGGGCCATCGCTCGTGCGCGCCCTGCTCCACGAGCCGCGCGAGGTACTCGTTCGCGGTGACGCCCGGCGGGAGCGGGAAGCGCGGGAGCGTGGGGGCGAGCTGCGCCATGCGCCACGCGCACCGCTCCGCGATCGCGAGCGTGGCGCGCACCCCCTCGGGGCGCTCCTGCCAGCGCCGCGCGATCTGCTCCGGCGCTTTCAGGTACCACTCGCCGTTGGGGCGCAGCCGCGTGCCCATGTCCGCGAGCGTGCGCTGGTGGCGCAGCGCGCTCAGCACGTCGTGCACCGCGCGCCCCGCGGGATCGGCGTAGTGCACGTCGTTGGTGACCACCCACGGGATGCCGAGCGCGCGCGCGATCGCGATGAGGGGCGCGACGAGCGCGCGTTCCTGCTCCAGCCCGTGGTCCCAGCACTCGATGGCCACGCGTCCGCCGAAGATGTCCACGAGCGTCGCCGCCGCCTCGCACGCCGCGTGCTCGCGCCCGCGCGCGACGAGCCGCGGCACCCATCCGCGCGGGCATCCGGTGAGCGCGAACACTCCCTTGGCGTGGCGCGCGAGCTGGTCCAGCGTGACCGCCGGCTCCCCGCGCGGCCGCTCCATGCGCGCGCGCGTGATGAGCATCGACAGGTTGCCGTAGCCTTCGCGATCCTCCGCGAGGAGCACGAGGTGCGTGCGGCGGGGGCGCGATGCCCCCGGCACCTCCACCGTCATCTCGGCGCCGACTATGCCTTCGATGCTCGCGCTTCGCGCAGCATCGGCGAACGCGATGATCCCGCCGAGCTCGTCGTGGTCCGTGAGCGCGAGCGCGCGATAGCCGAGCGCGGCCGCGCGCTCGACGAGCGACTCCGGGGGGGACGCACCATCGAGGAGCGAGAACGCGGAGTGGCAGTGGAGTTCGACGTATCCGCTCAGTCGTACCACCCCTGCACGAACCACTTCCCGCGTTCGGCGAAGACGAGCATCTCGCCGCGCAGCGACTCGCCGCGCCAGTACTCGCGGCGGTAGGGATCGCTCCACCAGTCGCCGCTCAGCCGCTCGGGGCCGGTGGCGCGCACGAGCGTGATGCGCTCGCCGCGCCACCAGAGCGCGCACGGGCGTTCGCCGTCGAACTCCATCGCGACCTCTTCCGGCGCCTCGAGCAACCGCAGCACGGGGCCATCGGGGGCGAGGGCGGGCCACTCGCTCCCGGGCGCCGGCTCGCGCGCGCGCATCGCGGCGTCGGGGTAGAGCGCCTCGCTCCACGCCCCCGCGCGCTCGGGCGCGTGCGCGTCGAGCGCGACGGGGCGCACCACGCTCCGCGGGCCGAGCTCCGCGCGCAGCCGCGCGAGCGCGGCGTCGGCGGCGGCGGGATCCTGCCAGCGCGGCGCGAGGAGGTCCCCCTGCGCGGCGGAGGCGGGGGCCGTCGCGGCCACGGCCACGGTCACGCCGCACGCGGGGGCGGTGAGGGGCCAGCGCGCGAGCAGGGCGCGGCAGTGATCGAAGAGCGGCGCGGCGCGCGCCACGGGGCGCGGGAAGCGCACCTCGCGCGTCACCGTGTGCGCCGCGGCGCCGATCATGTCGGTCGGGAGCGCGCCGCGCGCGTCGTCGAGCACGAGGGTGATCGCGATCGCCGCGGCCGCGCGCCCCTCGCGCGCGAGCGCGGGGGCGAGCCGCTCGAGCGCCGCGCGCACGAGGAACAAGATGGGCTCCATCGTCTCCGCCGGCGCGGCGAGCTCCGCGCTCACCGCGTGCGGCGTGGCCACGGGCACGAGCACGGGACGCCGCGCATCCTCGCCGCGCGCGTAGCGCCACGCCGCGAGCCCGCCAGCGCCCCAGCGGCGCTCCACGTCCTCGCTCGAGAGCGCGGCCAAGGCGCCCGCGGTGCGGAGGCCGAGCGCTTCGAGGGTGGAGCGCATCTCCTCTGCCATGGGGAGGAGGGAGAGGGGAGCGGGGGATAGGTATGCCGCGTCGCCGCGGCATGGTATGATGTGCGCCGCCGCGCCGCGCGCGCTCCAGGTGGCGGCGCGCGCGGCCACGCACGAATCCGCGATCGCGACGCGCGCGCGCGGATGCCAGCCGCGCGCGAGCGCGAGGAGGTCGCGCGCGAGCGGCTGCTCGCTCATCCCGCCCGCGCCGATCCACCAGAGGCCGGGCTCCTCCGGCGCGGGGCTCACCTGCGGGCTCGCGGCGAGCAAGAGCGCGGTGGTCTCCGTGATGGCCTGCGCGATCGCCGCCGCATCCCACGCGAGCGCTTCGAACGCGGGCACGCGCCCGCGCGCGGCCTGCTCCGTCATCCCCGTGCGCGCGCCGGCGCGCGCCGCGGCGCTCGAGACCGCGCGCACGCGCGTGCCGTCCACGAGCGCCACCGGCCGCTCATCCCACGGCGGCGGCTGGTACGCGCGCGGCGCGCTCGCGCCGGGCGGGGGCGACGACAGCGGCAGCGCGAGCTGCGGCGGCGTGTTCGCCATCGCGCGCCGCTCGCGGTCGCGCCACACCGCGGCGATCGGGAACCTCGGGATGCGCACACACGCGATGCGCCACGGTCCGTGCATGATCCACCTCCACCGTTCGACGACGTCCACCCTTCTCGACCGTGACCTTCACCGTGCGCGATCCCCGCGCGACGCGCAGCCGCAGCGCGCCGCCGAGCGCGGCCGCGCTCGCATCGTCCTCCGCGGCGACGACGAACGCGGCGCCCCCCTCGCGCGCGAGCCGCGCGAGGCGCACCGCCGCCGCGCTCGCGAGCGGAGGCGCGCCATCGAGCACCACGAGCGCGAACGCGCCGGAGCGCAGCAGGAGCTCGGCGCACCACGCCGCACGCGCGGCGCGCTCGGGACGGATCATCCAGAGCACGGGCTCCGCGCCGCGCGCCGCGGCGGCCGCCGCCCAGTCGCGCGGCGCGAGCGTGCGCGCGGCGTCCACGTACGCCACCCAGAGCCCGCGCGCCACCGTCGCGCGCACGAGGTGCCGCAGCAGCGTGGTCTTCCCCCCGCCGCGCGCGCCGATGAGCTCGGTGAGCCGCCCGCACGGCACGCCGCCGCGCGCGAGCACCGCGTCGAGCGCCGCGACCCCCGTGCCGAGCGCGCGCACGTCGATCGCGGGCGCCTCGGTGATCGCGGCGAGCCGCGAGCGGAGCTCGAGCACCGTGGTGCCGAGCTCGGGACGAGCGAGCGCCGCGGTCATGACGTGAGCTCGAACGCGTACTGTGGATCCGGCGTCGGCTCCGCCGGCAACGCTTCGGCCTCGGGATCCTCCGCGCGCTCCCCCACGCGGATCCCGTACTTCCGGCCGAGCTCCTTCACGTAGCGCGAGAGTCCCTTGCGGTAGCGCTCGCTCACGTCGGAATGGTGCGCGTACGCGGCGGCGTAACTCGGCGCGAGATGCGGGAACTCCTGCGCGATGAAGGGGAGATAGCGCTTGCGCGCCTCGTGCTGCAGCCGGAGCGCGCACACGCCGATGCGCGACGCCCCCGCCTGCGCGGCCTCGCGCACGAGCGCGTCGAGCATCGCGGGATCGTCGGTGATCCCGGGGAGCACCGGCATGATGTTGATCCCCGCCTCGACGCCGGCGTCGCGCAGCCGCGCGATCGCGCGCAGCCGTGAGGCGGGGGTGGGGGCGCGCGGCTCGAGCCGCCGCGCGAGCGCGCGGTCGGTCGTGATCAGCGAGACGTGCACCGAGATCTCCGAGCGCCGCGCGATGCGCGCCAGGAGATCGGCGTCGCGCGTGATGAGCGGGCTCTTCGTGATGATCCCGATGTGCAGCCCCGGATGCTCCGCGAGCACCTCGAGGATGCCGCGCGTCACCCGGTAGCGCCGCTCCGCCGGCTGGTAGGGATCGGTGGCGGTGCCGATCAGGATCATCTCCCCCTTGAGGAGCGCGAGATGCCGCGGGCCCCCTTGCCGCAGCGCGCGCGCGAGCGCGTCGGGGGCGTTGCGCTTCACCACGATGTGCCGCTCGAAGGCGAGCCACGGCGGGATCGCCGTGATCGCCGCCGCGGAATCATCCGGGAGCGAGCGCGCGGTGACCGCGCGCTCCATCACGTAGCGGTGCGCGTAGCGCGCGTAGCAGTACGCGCATCCGAACGCGCATCCGGTGTACGGGTTCACCGACCAGTAGGCCATCCCCGTCATGCGGGTGTCGTTGAGGACGCTCGCCGCATGCGAGGCGTAGTAGGTGATGTCGTTCTGCTGGCCGAGGACGGGGAGGTCCGCGCGCACCGGCCAGCGGCCGGACGGGAGGGGAAGGAAGGGATCGGGGGTACGGGACATCGAACGGCTCGACTCGGTGCGGGGGAATGATGATGCCGAAGAAATACCGAAAGTGCAAGTCTGTTGTTAAGTGGTTTTAGGGCAAGGATATAGACGGACAGGTGCAACATCCGACGGTCGCAACATCGGACAGACGCGACAGCGGACGGGTGCAACAACGGAAGGGGATAGGGGGTGGGGGACCGCTAACGTGATTGACAGTCGGGAGGGGGACGGTGAACGTGGGGGCGGATCCAACGGGAGATCACTGTGGCCGACGCGAGTGCGCAGGGCAGGATGCGCGTGCTGATGGCGGTGGCGCTCCTCATGGTGTTCGCGGCGATCGTGTACGTGCAGCGGTCGCGCTCCGATCACGCGGCGATCAACATGGTCGCGATGCTCGACTGTCCGACGCCGGCCACGTTCAACGCGACCATGGGACACTTCCAGCCGCTGCACGATCGCGCGGGGAACGTGGCGGTGCGGAACGCGAGCATCATGCCGAACGTCGCGCTCGCGTCGTGGAGCAAGCCCGCCGACTTCGATAGCGCGCCGTACGGCCGGCTCGCCGCCACGATCTGCACCACCGATCCCTATCCCAAGCTCCGGCTCTCCGGCGGCAAGCCGGGGAACGAGCTGTGGCTCCGCCACACCGGCACGGGCGATGGCGTCGACAACTGGATGGCTTTCGTGCGCACGGTGGGCACGAACGACTTCCACCAGCTCGCCGTCTACCGGCGCGACACGGCGGACGACGCCACGAAGCATCCGCCGGGCCACGCGCAGTGGATCGACGGCGACGAGAACATCTGGGTGAGCTGCTCGCGCGGCTGCTGCTACGTCACGAGCGGTGGGCGCGACACGACCAAGAGTCAATAGGTTCGCGACTCGCGTCTGGAACGCGGGGCGCGAGTGGAAATTGGATGGGTGGCAAGGACCGCGGAGCGCGAGTCGCGACTAGAGGTCGTGGCGACTCGCGAGTGGAGTGTGCTACGACACTGGGAAGTGGCCACTCCGGTCGTGGCCACGCTCCACACTCGACTCGCGAAGTACACTCCACTCGCGAGTCGCCACGACTTCCAGTCGCGACTCGCGCTCCATGGTGCCTGCGACCCATCCATATTCCTCTCGCGAACCACACCCCGGTCGCGAGTGCGCGAGTGCGCGGCCGGCGCCTGCCGCGCTACTGCGCCAACGGCGTCACCCAGCAGCAGCGCCGGCCGCACGCCACCCACAGCGTCTCGTCGTGGTCGCTCCAGAGCCAGCGCGCGGTGGCGAGCGGCTGGTCGGCGGGATCCGGGTGGTCCTGCACGTGCACCGCGAGCATGGTCACGGTGCCCGAGTCGATGGACACCATCGCCGCGCTCCCGGTGCTGTCCCCCGGCGCGACGCGCACGATCAGCGCGTTCGATCCCGGCTGGATGCCGAGCTTGGGATACGCGCCCATCGCGGTCACGATCGCGAGGGGCACGGAGCGCGCGAGCTGGGACTCGCTGAGCGCCGTGACCGACGCCGCGCCCGCGTAGTTCCGCAGCGGCGCGACCTCCACGTACGGCCCGTACGCCAGCTCGCCGGGCTTCGCCCCCACCACCGCGAGGCGCTGCGCATCCCCGACGCCGTGCCGCGCGTCCATGAGCGGCTTCGCCGCGATCGCGCAGGTGCGCATCGCCATCGGCGCGACGGCCTTGAAGCCGCCCGGGAAATCGCACCCCGCCACCGCGGGGCCGGCGGCCTCCTTGGACGGGCACGCGGCGAGCGCGGCGGCGGCGAGGAGGGGCCACGAGAGCGAACGGATGGAGCGCATGGGATCTCTCCTTGGGTGGAGCGGGACGGATGCGGCGGCGTCGGTCACGGCGACGCGATGTCGCGCATGCGCTTGACCACGGGCTGCAACCCGGCGTCCGCGTCGGACCAGAGCGCGACCACCGCCTGCGCCCACTTCCGCGCGGTCACGGGATCGTTGCGCTTCGACGCGAGCTCCGCGCGCAGCGCCATCAAGCGGACGAGCGCCGCGGGGATCGGCACGTTGTCGAGCAGGTACTCGCCGAACGTCGGGATCGCGTCGAGGCCGCGGTCGGCGAACGCTTCCGCGCGCGCACTGTCGCCGAGCTTCGCCGCGAGCCACGACTCCTGGAAGCGGAAATCGAGCGACAGCTCGCTGGGGAGGAGCGACGCCTGCGAGTCCATGAGTTTGCGCAGCGTGGCGCGCGCCGCGGCGCTGTCGCCGCGCGCGAGCGTGTGCTCGGTGGGCCAGAGGATGTCGCCGTCCGCGCGCGCGGCGGAGAGCGCGGGGAGCACGGGGAAGGCGAGCACGAGCGGCTGCGAGAGCACCGCGTCGCGCATCGCCGTGCGCTCGGGCGGCTCCACGTAGCTCTGCACGAGCTGCGTGACCTCGTCCGACAGCCGCGCGATGCTGTCGGCGGGGCCGCCCAGCGCCGCGAAGCCGAGCATGGCGCGTGCGCTCATGGCCACTCGCAGGGGCGGGCGGATGAGGCGCCCGCTCGCGGTGATGGTGCTGTACGAGCCCGCGCTCGCGCGCAGCAGCTCCACGGTGCGCTGCGTGTGCCCGGTGAGCGCGGCCATCCCCTTGAGCTCGTCCGCCTGCTCGGGGCTCGGATCCGCCGCGAGCGCGAGCAACGCATCGGCGCCGCGCCGCGCATCCTCGAAGCGCTCCCCGCCCAGGAGGATGCGCACCCACACGGAGCCGATCCGCACGCTGTCCGCGCGGGTGCCGGCGAGGGTGCGCGCTTCTACGATCGCCGCGAGGGCGGAGTGCTGGGGATCATCGCTCCCGAACACGTCGCCCGTACTCTCGAGCGCGCGCGCGAGCGTCTCGTACGCGGGCGCGCTCTTGGGGAACGCGCGCACCCACGCGAGCGAGAGGTCGGTGAGCCGGCTTCGCCCGCGCGCGATCGCGGCCGCCGTGCGGTCGCTGTCCGGCTCCACGCTCCCCGAGGTGATGGCGTCGAACGGATACGGCACGATCGCGATGGTGTCTCCCGCGAGCGTGGCGAAGCCGCCGTACCACACGGTGTCGCGCTCGAGCGCGTAGCCGCGGCGGAGCTGCGTGCTCTGCGTGAACAACATGCGCGACAACCGGTCGTAGCCGAGCCCCGCGAACGCCAGGTGCACCGACGGCACGATGCGCAGCGCGCGCTCGTACGCGGCGATCGCGGCGTGATAGCTCCCGCGGAACGCCATCCCGCTCGGGCTCTTCGCGTCGCGCACCACCAGGCGGTCGCGCCGCCGGCATTCTCCCAGCCCGTACCACGCCGCGAAGTCGAGGGAGTCGGTCTTGGCGAGCTCGGCGTACCGCGCGCACGCGTCCGGATAGTCGCCGGTGGCGAGCGCGTAGAGCGCGGCGGCGTGGTCGCGTTCGCGCGCGCCGAGCCGTCCGCGCGCCGCGTACGCGCGCCCCGCGACGTCGCGCCAGTCCGTGGGCTCGCCGTAATTGGCCCAACTCATCACCTGCGCGAGCCAGAAGGTCGCGTGCGCGTATCCGGGATCCGCGATCGTCGCCGCGCGGAACAGGCTCTCAGCGCTCGCGAGATCCCAGCGGCCGAGCGCTTCGTGCCCGGCGGCGTAGTCGCGCAGCGCGGCGATCGAGCGCGTGCCGCGCATCCCTTCCGCGGCGGTGGCGGGACCCGCGCCCACGAGCAGGGAGTCCGCGAGCTCGTCGAACTTGTCGGGCGCGTTGGCGAGCGACGAGTCGATGTGCACGGTGTACTGGCGGATCGGCGCGCCGCGCATGCCGCGCGACACGTCGTAGACCACGCCGTGCACTTGGATGTCGTCGCCGAACTGCGACACCTGCCCCCACACGAGGCGCCCCGCGCGGAGGCCGCGCGCGATCGCGAACGCCCCATCCAGCGTCATCGCTCCATCGCCGCGCCGGCGCTCGGCGTCTCCCTGCCGGATGCCGTCCACGAGCTTGAGCCCCATCCATCGGTCGAACGCGTCGTAGAGCAGCCGCTGGCAGGCGTTGCCGGTGAGGAGGCGCGGCGCGGCGCCGTTGGGATGCTGGAAGGGGAGCACCGCGTAGAGATCGGGCACGAGCGGGGGCGGACGCAGCGCGAGCAAGATGCCCGCGATGATGACGGCGCCGGCGCCGGCGATCGCCCACGTCCAGCGTCCGAGTTTGGCCGCCACGCCGCGCGTGGTGCTGCGGCGCGGGCGCCCGAGCGTGTCGATCACGTCGAGCGCGCGCGCGAACTCGCCGACGCTCGCGTAGCGGTCCGCGGGCACGCGCTGCAGCGCCCGCTGCAGCGCCGCATCCACCTCGGACGGGACGCTGGGGCGCACCTTCTTGATGGACGGCGGCTCCTCCGTGAACCGCTGCGCGATCACGGAGCGTCCCGACGTCCCGATGAACGGCGGCGCGCCGCCGAGCATCTCGTAGATCACGCAGGCGAGCGCGTACTCGTCGCTGCGGCCGTCGATGGGATCGCCGCTCGCCTGCTCGGGGCTCATGTACGCGGGGGTGCCGACGGCGAATCCATCCTCCGTGTTGCGGCGTCCCGCGGCGCGGCTCACCGCGCGCGCGATGCCGAAGTCCGCGACGAGCGCGTGCCCGTTCGAGAGGAGGATGTTCTCGGGCTTGATGTCGCGGTGGACCACCCCTTGCTGGTGCGCGTACGCGACCGCGCCGGCGATCTCGCGCGCCAGGCGCAGCGCCTCGGGGATCGGGAGCTGCGCCTCGCGCTGGATCCTGTCGCGCAGCGACTCCCCTCCCACGAAAGGCATCACGTAGAAGAGCGCCCCTTCGACCTCGCCGGAGTCGTAGAGGCCGAGGATGTGCGGGTGCTGGAGCTTCGCGAGCACGGCGATCTCGCTCTGGAAGCGCTCGGTGCCGAACGCGTCGGCGAGCTCGGCGTGGATGAACTTGAGCGCCACGTCGCGGTCGAACTTGAGGTCGTGCGCGAGGAAGACGGTGGCCATCCCCCCTTTGCCGAGCTCGCGTTGGATGAGGTAGCGGCCGGCGATCGTGGCGCCGCGCTCGCGCGAGCTGGTGCTCGCGAAGTCGCTCTCTCCGGCGTCGGCGGCATCGGGGGCGACGATCTTGCGCCCACTCGAGCGCCGGTACGGCGCCGACGCGCGCGGCGCCGGCGGCGGGGTGTAGCTCGGATCGGACTTGAGCTTCTCCGCGAGCGCGCGCACCGCCTGGTTGGGCGCCGCGCCGAACTCCTCGCGGATGCGCCGCTCGTGCGCCTCCGCGTGCGCGACGGCGCCGGCGCGATCGCCGGCGGCCGCGAGCGCGGACATCACCTCGAGCGCGACGTGCGTGCTCATCGGATCGACGTCCGCGAGCCGGCGCCACCAGCGCGCGGCGGCGAGATGTTCCCCCGCGCCCTTCGCCTCGGAGGCGAGCGCCTCGAGGGCGCCGCGGTAGCGCTGCTCGAGGCGCAGGCGCTCGCGCTCCACCCACCGCTGGAACTCGGGCGCGTCGGGGAGGGTGAAGGTGTCGAGGAAGGCGCCGCCGTAGAGCTGCACCGCGGCGCCCAGGTCGCGGCGGTCGAGCGCGTGCTCGAACTCGGCGACGTCGCTCGTGCAGCGCGCGGGGTCCAGCCGGATCTGCTCCGAACCGTGGAAGAGATCGTCCACGCGCGTGTCCTTGCGGATCGCCGCGAGCATCTCCGTGAGCGCCTGCCGCGCGCCGTCGGGATCGGCTTCGGGCCAGAGATAGGCGAGGAACTTGTCGCGGCTCACGCCGCGCTCGCCGGCGGAGGCGAGGAGCGCGAAGAGCGCGAGGCGCCGGCGCTGCGACCCAGCGGTGATCGGCGGTCCCTCGGAGCCTTCCAAGGAGAGGCCGCCCAACGTGCGCAATCTCAGCATGCGTGAGTGCTCGGTCGGTGGCCGTTCGCGGCGCGGAGGTCTATCATAGGGCGCTCGACCATCGCGCACAAGCGATGCGCGGCGCGCTCTGCGCTCGTCCCTCATTCGGTCATTTCGCGTGATGCGTTCGCGACAACTGCTCTCGCTCATCGCGGGCGCGTCGGCGTTCGCGCTCGCGCTGGCGATCACGACGCCGGCGGGCCCGGGATTCGATCCCGACGGGATGTCGTACCTCTTCGCCGCGACATCGCTCGCGCATCGGGGGGCGCTGCTCGACGTGCGCGACCACTGGCTGAGCGCCGACAGCACGCGGGTGTTCACGCGCTGGCCGCCGGCGTTCCCGATCGCGATCGCGGGCCCGGTGTGGGCGGGGGTGGCGCCGGTCCCGAGCGCGCGCCTGGTGATGGCCCTCGCGGCGGCGCTCACGTTCGCGGTGCTCGCGTTCTCGGTGAGCGGCGCCGTGGGCATGCGCGCGACGATCGCGTTCCTCGTGCTCCTCGCGGTGACGCCCCCCATCGTGATCGTGCACGAGAGCGTGCTGAGCGAGCCGATGTTCCTCGCGGCGCTCGCCGTGACGCTCGCGTGCATGGCGCGCGAGCGCGCGGCGCCCCTCGCCTCCGGCGCCGCCGCGGCGATCGCGAGCCTGGTGCGCTACGCCGGACTCGGCGCGGTCGGCGCCGTGGTGCTGTGGGAGTTCGCGCGGCGCGGGAGCGCGCGCGAGCGCGTGACGCGCGCGGCGCTGGCGGCGGCGCCGGCGATCCTCGTCAACGCGTGGTGGTGGTCGCGCGCGGCGCACGCGGGGGGGAAGTCCGCCGTGCGCGTGTTCAAGGTGTACGGCGAGCTCGGGCCCACGCTCAGCGAGGGGGGCATCACGGCCGCGGGATGGCTGGCGCCCGGCGTAGGCGTGCCGTGGGGGGGATGGCTCGCGCTCGTGGTCGCGATCGCGGCCACGGTGCTCATCGGCGCCGGCGTCCGCCGCGCCGCGCGCGAGAGCGTGGAGTGCACGCGCCTGATCCGCGCCGCCGCGCTGCTCGCGGCCGGCTACTGCGGCCTCGTGCTCGCGGCGCGCGTGATCGCGGATCCCGACATCCCGCTCGACGAACGGCTCCTCGCCCCAGCGATCCTGTGCATCACCGTGGTCGCGGCGCTTGCGATCGCCTGGTGGTGGCGCGGCGCGTCAGGGCGCGCGCGCGCGGCCGTGGGCACGGCGCTCGCGGCGTGGGGGCTCGCATCGCTGTGGGTGACGGTCGAGAGCGTGCAGTACGCTCTCGAGACGGGGAACGACTACGCCGACCGCTGCTGGGCGGACTCGCCCGTCACGCAGTGGGTGCGCGCGCACGGCGCAGGGCACGCGCTCGTGAGCAACGCGAGC
>Ga0335085_10009145_pt1 | contig 14990 bp, 14 predicted proteins | sample Lox_Sample_45_FD_206712 | JGI IMG/M metagenome (GOLD analysis project Ga0335085, IMG submission 206712) | Soil microbial communities from Loxahatchee National Wildlife Refuge, Florida, United States - Lox_Sample_4.5 | ecosystem: Environmental > Terrestrial > Soil > Wetlands | place: USA... | reverse complement strand
TGCCTTTCTCCCGCGTGGGAGAATATCTTCCGCTCCGGTATAATCGGGAGCTTACGCCGCGCTGCACATTTTCAACAATCGCTTCATCTTCGCGCTCTACCCGATCAATCATATTCGCTGCACCCCGTTCAAATTTTTCCTGATCAGCAATGTACGTGAGGAAAGAAACTTTGCACTGATTTACGGCGATTGGCTTCACAACGTTCACTGAAAGTCCCCACGGATAAAAGTTGAACATGAGGTTAGGAAAAATCCAATAATAGTAAGCTCCGATGTGCCGGCCGTGGTCGGGCGACGATTTCGGAATGTCAAACACTTCCTCGCCCGCTCTCGCATAACCTAGCTGCAGATTTGAATACCGATAAATTTCCGAAGCATAGCTGGTGTAGTCGATGAGTTTATTCAGCGAGGCGTGAACATATGGAATGTGAAATCCTTCGAGATAATTTTCGCAGTACAATGCCCAATGTGCATTCACCAGATAATCTTTTGAGTGATGGGCACTGAAAGAAAAATTTCCGGGATTAAGAAACGAAATGCGATTCATCATTTCACCAAAGGCTTCTTCAAACCTGAATGCAGGAAAAAGAGAAGCAAAAATGAATCCGCCCCATTGCTCGAACGTAACTTTGGTGAGGTCATCTTTTTCAGAAGGAAAATCTTTAACTCCTTCAAACTCCGGCATGGAAAGAAATTTTCCATCGAGCGAAAACCTTCGCCCGTGATAACGGCAGCGAAGATTTTTTTCAATACCGCCATTCTCGCAAACTATATTTCCTCTGTGCGTGCAGACGTTCGAAATGCAATGCAGCTGGTCGTTCGCATCGCGTGTGAGCAATAGGGGTTCATCCAAATATCCCGGAAGAAGTGTGAAGGGGAAAGTTTGACCGGGGGTTTTTACTTCACCGGCATCGGCGGCGAATTGCCATGAGCGCGTAAAAATTCTAGCCTTTGCCTGCTCAAAATATTCCTTGCTCGTGTAAAAATCAGTGGGAAGAGTTTCTGCTTTGGTGATGTCGGGGTTAATTGAAAGCATGATCGTTTGAAATTTGAAGTTTGAAATTTGAAATCAGTTTGCGGGTTCGTGAACTTCAAACATTAGACTTCAAACTTTAAACTGATTCAGGCCATATTGTGATACACTGCATTCACATCATCGTCTTCTTCGAGCAGCTCAATCAACTTTTCAACTTTCTCGTGCTGCGACTCGGGAATCTCAACTGTGCTTGTGGGGATCCATTGCTTCTCAGAACTCAGCGGAATAATTCCTTTTGCTTCCAAACCTTTTTGCATGGAACCGAAATCAGAAAATTTCGTGTAGACGTAGATACCATCTTCCTCCTCAACAATTTCTTCGGCACCAAAATCAATCAAATCCAACTCAAGTTCGCCGAGGTCAATTCCTTCTTTATCCAATTTAAAAACACCTTGCCGTTCAAACATAAAACTCACCGAACCACTCGTTCCCAGATTTCCATTTCCTTTTGAAAAGTGCATGCGAAGATTGGCGACGGTTCTCGTTGTGTTATCGGTTGCACAATCGATCATGAGTGCAACTCCGGCGGGAGCATATCCTTCATAAGTCACTTCTTCGTAATTGCTCTCATCTTTTGAAGACGCGCGTTTGATCGCTGCGTCGATTCGATCTTTCGGCATGCCGGCGCCTTTTCCATTATTAATCGCAGTGCGCAATCGCGGATTTGAATCGGGATTCGGACCACCATTCTTTACGGCGATCGCAATTTCTTTTCCGATTCGTGTAAATGCTTTTGAAAGCTTCGCATTGCGTGCGAAGATTTTGTGTTTTCTCTTCTCGAAAATTCGTCCCATGAAATCAATGTTAGGACGGCAAAGATAGAGAAGAGAACGCTTAAACACGAGCGTCACAATACCTAATGCTGATGAATTCAGTCAGGACAAGTCTGAACCGTTTTATTCAACCGGGTAACATCAAAACCTTTCTCAGTGATGCGCTGAAGAAGCATTTGGTAGGTTGCATCGTCCATTGTTTTCGTGCGGCTGAGAATCCACAAGTAGTTGCGGCCTGGATCGCCGACGACTGCGTAAGAATAATTTTCATCCAGTTCAATGATCCAATAGTTACCCCGGAACGGCCAAAAGAACTGCACTTTCAATTTGCTGTTGTTGCTTCCTTTCACCGGAAATGCTTTGCCGGTAATGGAGGAGAGTTTGCCACTGACAGAATCTCTTCTGCAGGAATTGAAAACTTTCACGTAACCTTTATCAGTTACGGTGTACTCCGCGAACGTGCAATGGCATCCTTTCTGAAACCGCTGCGGAAATGAAGCGATCTCATACCATTTTCCTGCGTACCTGTTGAGATCAACCGATTCAACTGTTTTTAACGGAATCCCGGTGTTGATTGCCATGGCTACTATGATTTGTGAAATGATCGAAAGAATCATATAATGAAAACATTCTGCGCGGGCATAGGTTCAAATTTCACCTTAAAGGTTTTCTTTTATTGATTCTCCTATTTTTGTCTCAATGAAAAACGGCGATCTGCAATTCAATAAAAATGAAGATGCCAATCTTCTTTTACTCAGTGAAGTTCGGCAGCGACTGGAGAAAATAAGATTGGGTGGCGGGAAAAAGAACATTACCAAGCAGCACGAGAAAGGAAAGATGACTGCGCGGGAGCGCGTGAATTATCTTCTTGATAAAGAAGCACCGCAATTTGAAGTCGGTGCATTTGCAGGGTATGAGATGTATGAAGAACAAGGTGGCTGTCCTGCAGCAGGTGTGATTGTTACAATTGGTTATGTGGAAGGAAGACAATGCATCGTAGTCGCCAATGATGCCACAGTAAAAGCAGGTGCATGGTTTCCAATAACAGCAAAAAAGAATTTGCGCGCACAGGAAATTGCGATGGAGAACAAGTTGCCGATCATTTATCTCGTCGACAGTGCCGGAGTTTTTCTTCCCATGCAGGATGAAATTTTTCCTGACAAAGAACACTTCGGAAGAATCTTTCGCAACAATGCTGTGATGAGTTCTGCTGGCATCACGCAGATTGCTGCCATCATGGGAAGTTGTGTTGCCGGCGGTGCTTACCTCCCAATCATGAGCGATGAAGCGATGATCGTTGACAAAACCGGAAGCGTTTTTCTCGCCGGACCTTTTTTGGTGAAAGCCGCCATCGGCGAAGACGTAGATTCAGAAACACTCGGCGGTGCAACTACTCACAGCGAAATTTCCGGCGTGACTGATTTCAAATGCAAGGATGACAAAGAATGTCTCGATCGCATTCGCAGCATCATGAGCAAGCTCGGCGATTACGAAAAAGCTGGATTCAATCGCATTGCTTCTGCTGCACCGAAGAAAAATGAAAAAGAGATTCCCGGGATTCTTCCAAGCAATTCCGCGCAGCAATACGACACCTATGAAATTATCGAGCGCTTAGTGGATGATTCCGTTTACGATGAATACAAACCCGGCTATGGAAAAACAATAGTGTGTTGCTATGCGCGCATTGATGGTTGGGCAGTCGGCATTGTTGCGAATCAGCGCAAGCTCGTAAAGAATAAGAAAGGTGAAATGCAATTCGGCGGCGTGATCTATTCTGATTCTGCTGACAAAGCCACGCGCTTCATCATGAATTGCAATCAGAAAAAAATTCCGCTCGTGTTTCTGCAGGATGTTACCGGTTTCATGGTAGGAAGTAAATCAGAACAGGGCGGCATTATCAAAGACGGAGCAAAGATGGTGAATGCGGTTGCAAATTCTGTCGTGCCGAAAATTACAATCATCATCGGCAACAGTTATGGCGCGGGCAACTATGCGATGTGCGGCAAAGCGTACGATCCGCGCATCATCGTCGGATGGCCGACAGCAAAGATTGCAGTGATGGGTGGCGATCAGGCCGCAAAAACATTATTACAGATTCAGGAAGCAGCGATGAAAGCAAAAGGTGAAGAAGTTTCTCCCGAAAAAGAAAAACAGTTGCTCGATGAAATCACACAGCGCTACGAGAAACAAACCACTCCATTCTATGCCGCTGCCCGCTTATGGATTGATGCCATCATCGATCCGCTCGAAACACGCAAGGTGATTTCCATGGCGATTGAAGCGGCGAATCATGCGCCGATCACCAAGACGTTTAATGTGGGGGTGATACAGACCTGAGCAGAAACTCGTTCTGGATTTTAGCTGTCAGAGAAATCAGTATTCATCACCTCAACCGGGTGATGCGTCTTATTCTCCATCCGCCCTTTGAGAAATGAAGTTGCCATTTTCAAATTCTTCTCTGCCACTTCACTCAACTGCGTTTTCATCCCCCACTCCATTCCTTGAAGCTTTAATAAAAATGCTTCAGGTGATTTTCCGAATACTGTTTTGCTCAGGTAAAGAATTGCTTCAGGACTCTGGATGTGTGAAGAGAAAAAATATTCAGAACCGGGTTCGCACTTCACGAATGAAAATCCTTTCTGCAATTCATTGTCTATTGCATCAGCGAAGATGACCGTGTCATAATGCGAAATCAACTCTGCATCTTCCACTTGCAGTTGGTAGCGATATTCAATGTCACATCCATCGCGAAAAAGCTCTTCTGATTTTTCTGCAAACTTCCAGCCGAGTCCATCATCACTGCGTCCCGTGTTTCCAATGCCGATGATTAAAATTTTTTTCATGCTCAATTCTCGTCATTGCGAGTCCCGATTTTTTCATCGGGACGAAGCAATCTCTAAGTACGAGGGGATTGCTTCGCTCCGCTCGCAATGACGGTTTATTTGTTTGTTCGATTTCAATCTTCAATTCTTGATTCGCTCATCAATTAACTTTCCTTCGTAATCATAAACTTCCGCCTTCAACTGCATTCTTCCGATCGCCTGCGTTGCACAACTCAAACAAGGATCGTACGCGCGAATGGCAACTTCAACTTGATTCAGCATTCCATCGGTGATCGCTCCTTTCTTGCTGATCACATTGTTCGCCACCCATTTCACCGCCGTGTTCATTGCATCGTTGTTGTGCGTGGTGGAAACGATGAGGTTGCATCGAGTGATCATGCCACGTTCGTCCACAACGTAATGATGTGTAAGCGTTCCGCGCGGAGCTTCGATGATGCCAATACCTTGCAATCTCGGTGTGCCCGTGCGCACAAGATCATCGCTCATGATTTCGGGATCGTCGAGTAATGCTTTCATTACCTCTGCGCAGTGCAACAACTCAATCAGTCGCGTCCAGTGTGAATACATCGTTCGGTTGCAAACATCGCTTCCGACAAAATCAAAATAATCCTGGCGCTCTTTTTCCGCAAGTGGCGTTGGAATGTAAGAGCAGACATTCATGCGCGCAATCGGACCTACGCGGTTCCATCCTTTCGCACGACCGAGTTGTTTGAGAAAAGGAAACTTCATGTAGCTCCATTGTTCCACGGCTTCAGAAAAATATTGGAGGTAATCATCCGTCGCCACATCATTGAGTGTGATGTTTCCTTCGCTGTCAATGGCGCGAAGATTTCCGTGATACAATTCCATCGCCCCTTTTTCACTCACCATTCCCAAATGACCGGAAGGAAATTCCGCAAAGGTGTCGAGCAATGCGCGGTGATCTTTGTGATATTGCTTCATGAAGTCAATTACTTCTTTCGCCCACTCGATCATCGTGTCGATGTTTGGGATGTCTTTTCCGTTCAAAAAATATTCACGCTCTTCCGGCATGAATGTTTTATACACGCCGCCGGGCACACAGGCAATACCATGAATTCTTTTTCCTGCAATAGCACGAATGATTTCCTGCCCAAACTTCCTCATGAGAATTCCACGTGTAGCCAGCTCACGATTCTCCATGGCAACAGCAACTACATTTCTTTTCTCCACCGGTGCTTCCATCCCGAATAACAAATCCGGTGAAGCGAGATAGAAGAAGTGCAGAGCATGCGATTGAAAAACCTGTCCGTAATGCAACAAGCGACGAAGCTTTGTTGCCGCGGGTGAAAGATCTTTCGGATCAACACCAACAATCTGATCAATGGCTTTCGCTGCAGCGAGGTGATGACTGACCGGACAAATTCCGCAGAGACGCTGAACGAGTGCCGGCGCTTCCCAATACGGATGACCCTGAATGAATCGCTCGAAGCCGCGAAACTCCACGATATGAAAAAATGCATCCTTCACTTCACCGTATTCATCGAGGTGAATGGTGACGCGACCGTGACCTTCCACGCGCGTGACCGGATCAATGGTGATCTTCGTTGACATAGCTTAATCGTATTTGAATTCAGAATAGAGAATGGAATATTCTTCGCCCCACAACAAATTCTTGACGGCTTTCCAGATGTGCGTCGCCGTGGGCGGGCAACCGGGAATGTGATAGTCGATCTTCACAATTTCACTGCATGCATACACGCGATCGAGCAGCTTCGGTAAATCTTCGTGATACGGAATCACGCTCGTGGCGGGCTCATTGGTGAAACTGTTGAGATATGCTTCTTCCAAACATTCACCCAGCGGAATGGTGTTCCGCATGGCAGGAAGTCCGCCCCACACCGCACACTCACCCACGGAAACAAGTATGTCGCACATCTTGCGGAACTCACGCAGCGTTTCCACATTTTCATCATTGCAGCAACCGCCTTCCACCAAACCAATATGACAACGCCGCGTAAATTTTTTGATGTCGGTAAGCGGCGATTTGTTGAATGAAATCAACTCGAGCACATCGAGCAGTTCCGTATCGAGATCAAGCAAACTCATGTGACATCCGAAGCAGCCTGCGAGCGAAACAGTCGCAACAACTTTTTTCTCCATCAACAGGGGGCGGTTCAGCTTAGGAAGTTTTTTGCCGTATTCTTTCTGCGTTGATTTCAGATCGAACTTTCGATCACCAAACGGCTGCGACAAACTCACACCGCGCAGAATGATTGCTCCGGTCGGACAGATTTTCATTGCGTGCACAGCTTCTTCTTCGCTCAGATTTTTTTCTTGTTCGTAGTCAATTCCCACAACGGTTTCATTTCCGCGGTTGAGGTACATGAACACGCGCTTTCCAGCCTTTGTGAAAACTTCTTCGACACAACGCCGGCACTTGATGCAACGATTATGTTCAAGCACCATGCGCTTGGGCTGATAATCGATGAGGCGATCTTTGAAGAGGTGCGGAAAACGTGAAACGGAAATTCCCATTTCGTATCCCATGTGTTGCAGATCGCAGTTGCCGCTCTTCTCGCAGGCGGGGCAGAAATGATTTCCTTCGGCGAACATCATTTCCACCAATGCTTTTCGGATGTCGATCAACTCGGTTGTGTTCACTTCCACTTTCAATCCTTCAGAAATTTTTTCTGTACATGCGGGGCCATATTTGCCATTCATCTTGCACGTGCAGGTTCTGCAGGTGCCGAGGGGCGGTTCAATATGCTCGTAGTAGCAGAGGGACGGAATGAAGACGCCATTATTCCGCGCTGCCGTCACGAGGTTCGTTCCTTCTTCGGCCTGAAATTTCTTTCCGTCAATTTCAAATGAAACCATGTTTGCCATAGCTCCTGAGTTTTCTTTTACGTTTAAGCCATCCCATTCACTTCTTCCTGTTTTCATTCTGCCAAAATGGATCCGCCCACAGAACCTCCGCTTCGTGTTGCCTTAATTTTAGCTGTGATGCGATCTCAGTCAAACCGGCTTCCGGAATATTTTCCTGCAAAAAATTGTAGAGCTCGCGTTCTTCAAACCGGACATGTTTTTCCAGCGAGTCTGCAAAATTCTGAAGCAGTTCATTGCTGCCCTGATTACTCCTGATATTTTCAATCAACCCGTAAATATTTTTATGATCTTCCTCCGCCTGCTTCCTCAGTTGATTATCCTTTGAAATCTTTACGAAGAGCAGTTCTTCCTCGGCTTTGAAATGAGGGAGTAACTCCCCATCAAAGTAATGAACGGCATATCGGCCGACTCTTTCCGGTTCAATACTGTTCTTTAATCCTTCTCTGATTTTCCAAACAAGGAGAAGGGCAAAATGGTGGTCTCTTGAGAATTCTGCGATTGCTGCACTGCGTTTTATCGGATTTCTTGTCGACATTACTTTTAAGTTTGGATTTATGATTCAGCTTCTGATCATGGTCAGCATCATTTTAAATCGTTCTGTTGCCTTAAGTGCGTGCGGAATGTTCGCCGGAAGAATCATGCATTCACCTTTCTTCACCCGGTTGGAAATTCCACCAACAGTTATCTCTGCTTCCCCGTCGAGCATTTGAACAAGCGCATCATGCGGTGAACTGTGTTCAGACAGACCTTCACCCTTATCGAATGCGAACAAAGTAACATTGCCTGTCCGCTGCTTTACGATCATTTTGCTAACCACTGAGCCGCTCGCATAGTCAATGCTATCGGCGGCGGCGAATACTTTTGCACTCTCAACACTGCTGCTCATTTTGCTGGTTTTAATTGTGTCATCAAATTTTGTACTTCTCATACTCTTCAACAGCGCCTTCAAGATCAAATGCCGCGAATGCACTGTTACCTTCTTTACTTAGTTTGCTTTCAAAATAGTCTTTGAATTTCTCCATGGACTGTATGATACTGTTGGGAGCAGTTTTGCCAAGCCCGCAGCGGCTGCTTGTCTTCATGATGTTGCCCCAGTTGCGCAGATCATTCAGATCGGAAGAACTTGCCAATCCTTCTTTCAATTTTTCCAGTTTGCGCTGCATGATGAAATTTCCGGCGCGGCACGGCGTGCAGATGCCGCACGATTCATGTTTAAAAAATTCAGCGTAGTTCATCAGCACCTGCACGAGATCGCGATGGGAATTGAAGATCATGAATGCGCCACCGCAGCGAACATCTTTCCGCGAAAGCAGATCGAGCATGGAGATGCGACGGAATTTTTCTTTGATGGAAATGCATTCACCGCTTGGCCCGCTCAATTGCATGTAGAACGGATCTTCGGCTTCACAGAGTTCAAGTAACTCAGCGACTGTAATTCCCCATTCGATTTCATAGATGCCGGGAAGTTTGCAGTCTCCGGAAACGCTGATCACTTTTGTTCCGAATGAACCCGGCACACCGCGCTTGCAGTATTCATCGGCACCCATGGCAAGAATGCGTGCCACCGCACAATACGTTTCAACATTGTTGATCACGGTTGGTTTTTGCAAGTAGCCGCGTTCCACAGGGAAAAACCATTTCGTTCGCGGCTCGCCACGCTTACCTTCCATGGATTCGAGCAATGCTGTCTCTTCACCGCACACGTAAGCGCCTGCGCCCATCTGAATGCGGATGTCGAAATCAAAACCTTTCCTCCCGCTGATATCTTTCCCAAGCAATCCTTTGCTATAATAATCTTTAATCGTGTCTTCCAGTTTTTTCTTCAGCCAGCGATATTCTCCTCTTAAATAAATCACACCGTAAGCAGCGCCGACAGTGAATCCGCCGATGATCATTCCTTCAATCATCGAATCCGCTTGCTGATTCATGAGCACGCGATCTTTGAACGTGCCGGGCTCGCCTTCATCGGCATTGCAGATGATGTATTTCGGAGTTGCTTTTTGTTTTCGTGTGGAATCCCATTTCAGCCACGTGGGGAAAAAGGCTCCGCCACGACCCGCGAGTTGTGATTGCTTCAGCTGAGCAATCACTCCTTCATCACCCAACTTAATGGCATTGGTGATGGCTTCACCGGGTTTGTATTCAGCGAAGAAAACAGATTCACCCGGCGGAGTGTAGCGAACATTGTCATCAGGCACAGAATACAAACTCTCAACTGTTGCACCCTGCTTCAAGCGAGTGACTATGTCTTTGACTTTGATCGCATTTAAATGCGTGAATGGATAAAAGTCAATCAGGACAGAAGGTTCCTGATCGCTCAATCCAATACAGGGAGTGGTGAACAAACCGAATGTTCCCGTGCGATCAACAGAGCCGATCACCGCTCCGGTTTCTCTTTCGAATGTTTCTTTGATGCGCTCATATCCTCTCAATTCAGCCGCAATGCTGTTGTTGAGATAGATCACGTGTTTGCCGGTGGGCTTGCGGTGAAAGAAATGATAAAAGGTAACCACACCTTCCACTTCCACTTCTGACAAATTGAATTTTTTTGAAAGAGATTTTACATCTTCATCGCTGACATAGCTGTTCTGAAGCTGTAGTTTCCATAGTTCATTCATTAAACCTGAACGCGGCGGCTCATGATCAAAAAGGCGATCTACATCAACTTCAGTCATAATCAGAAGTTTTATTGAGTCGGCAAAATATCTCAGAGTATGTAGGTACTTACCATCTAAGATCAGTTGACTACATGATAAAAATCATCCCGCCGTTTCTCTGTTAAATCAACATTTACCAATCAAAAATCGAATCATGAAATCAAAATTGATTGCCCTTCTGCTTCTTGTTCCTCAATTTCTGATGGCTCATCCCGGGCATGATGATGACGCCGACGGCGGCTTCACTATCCACCATTATCTCACTTCTCCCTATCACCTTTCAATCGGCGCGGGAATAATCACAGTCATAGTTCTAATTGTATGGACAGTCAAGCGAAGAAAGAAGGCGGGCATAAAAACAAAAACATTCACAGAAAATGCATGAACTTTCAATAGTTGAAAACATAATCAGCATCGCGAATGAAACCACTCAATCGCATCATGGAAAGACTGTCGATTCCATTGAACTCGATATTGGGCAGCTGGCAGGAATTGAAATGGGCGCTTTCGATTTTGCATGGGACATAGCCACACAAAACACCGTACTGGAAAATGCGGAAAGAAAAATCAATCGTATGAGCGGACGTGCACAATGTCTTCTGTGCAATACCGAGTTCAACATAAAACAGTATCTCGACTTTTGCCCTAATTGCGGTTCTTATCAGAAAGAAATTCTGAGCGGAAACGATCTGAAAGTAAAACGAATCACTTTATCATAAAACCCTTCTTATGTGTGCCACTTGCGGATGTAACAGCGATAACCCGGCGATGATCACCAATGTGAATGAACTCACGGTGAGTCATGAGCATCATCACAATCATAATCACGATCATTTCGTGAAAGAGAAAACAGTGATCGATCTTGAACGCGATGTTTTGGAAAAAAACAATCGACTTGCAGAGCGGCTGCGCGGATTCTTCGAGGCAAAAAATATTTTCGTCATCAATCTTGTGAGCTCGCCGGGCTCGGGCAAAACGACATTGCTCGAAAAGACTTTGGCCGCATTAAAGAATGAAATTCCTTGCGCAGTGATTGAAGGCGATCAGCAAACTTCATTCGATGCGGAGAGAATTCATGCGCTCGGAATTCCTGTCACTCAGATCAACACCGGCAAAGGATGCCATCTCGATGCAGAGATGATTCACAATGCTGTGAAAGGAATGAATCTCGCGGACAACTCAATTCTCTTTATTGAAAATGTCGGCAACCTCGTTTGCCCTGCCATGTTCGATCTCGGGGAAAGTGCGCGTGTGGTGATCATGAGCGTGACGGAAGGCGATGACAAGCCCGCAAAATATCCTGACATGTTCCACTCGTCCAATCTCTGCCTTATCAATAAAACGGATTTGCTTCCCTATGTGAATTTTAATTTAGCCCGTTGTAAAGATTTTCTGCAGCGAGTTACGCACAGCATTGATTGCATCGAAGTGTCAGCCACGCGCGGCGACGGAATTGATTTATGGTCGCAATGGTTGATGCAACGGAAGAATTCATTTGATTATGCGGAAGCACACATTTCACATTCACATTGAAGGACGAGTTCAGGGCGTTGGTTTCCGCCCTCACGTTTACAGAATCGCACAACAATTTCAACTGAATGGTTGGGTGTGTAATGACGTGGACGGCGTTCACATCGAAATCAATGCTGAAGAAGAAGAAGCAAAACGCTTTTGCCACGAAGTAATTGCACAAGCTCCTTCAATCTCAACTATCGTCCGGCATTCTTTGCGGGAAGTTTCGTTCAATGACTACCAAAACTTTTTCATTAAAGAATCTTCCTCATCGGCAAAACCCAATTTGCTTCTGACACCCGATCTCGCAATTTGCGAGTATTGCAGAGCAGAAATTCATTCGAGCTCATCTAGAAGATTTCAATATCCGTTCACCACGTGCACGCAATGCGGCCCGCGATATTCCATCATCACTGATTTGCCCTACGACCGCGAGCGAACAACGATGCAAGAATTTGCGATGTGCGCGAGATGCAATGCAGAATATCATGACATCGATGATCGCCGTTACTATTCGCAAACCAACTCCTGTCCTGAATGTGCTGTGCATCTTTGGTTGACAGATAATACCGGAAGAAGAATTACTGATGCTCCGCGTCAATGCATTCTTCAAGCAGCTGAATTCATTCGCGAAGGAAAAATCATTGCGGTGAAAGGAATCGGTGGCTTTCTTTTGATGTGTGATGCACGAAGTGAAATTGGTGTTACGCTTCTTCGGAAAAGAAAACTCCGCCCGAGCAAGCCGTTTGCGTTGATGTATCCTTCCTTGAAGAAATTGCAGGAAGATTGTTTTGTGAGCGAAGAAGAAGCTACAGCCTTTACTTCCATCGAAGGTCCTATTGTCCTCTTGCAGATGAAGACCGAAAGGAAAAATAAAATTGCGTTTGATGCCATCGCTCCTGATCTTTCACGCATCGGTGTGATGAATCCGTATTCGCCGCTGTTTGAATTGCTGATGAACGAATTGAATTTTCCTGTCGTGGCCACGAGCGGAAACATCAGCGGTTCACCAATTTTCTATGAGAATGAAAAAGCGTTCGAAAATCTTAAACATCTCGCCGATTACTTTCTGATGAATGACCGCGACATCGTACTTCCTCAGGATGACAGCGTGATTCAGTTTACTTCCTTCGCTAAACAAAAAATCATCCTGCGTCGCTCGCGCGGACTTGCTCCCTCCTTCCTTCATCATTCCTGGAAAAATTTTGACGAAGAAATTTTCTGCGCCGGCGCTGATCTCAAATCAGCTTTCACCCTGCAGCACGCTAATAACACGTATACGAGTCAATTCCTCGGCGATCTTGAAAATTTCGATTCGCAGCTTTCTTATCGGAAAGTGCTGAATCACCTTTTGCAAATGCTGAAGATGAAACCGTCTGTCGTGATTCACGATTTACATCCACAATATTTTTCGAGCATGATTGCTGAGGATTTCGCAAAAGAAAATCAGCTTCCGGTTTTTATTGTGCAGCATCATGAAGCACACTTCGCTGCAGTGCTGGGGGAAAATGAATTGCTTAATTCGAAAGAAAAAGTTCTCGGCGTGATTTGGGATGGCGTTGGTTTTGATGCTGACGGAAGTATTCGCGGTGGAGAAATTTTTCTTTTTGAGAACGGAAAAATCAATCGAGTTGCTTCACTCGAATCATTTCCATATTTACTTGGAGATAAGATGTCAAAAGAGCCGCGATTATCTGCTTTATCGCTTGCCGTGAAATTTCCCGAAGCGGAAAAAATTCTACGACCGCAATTTTCAGAGCAGGAATGGAATTTTCTTCAGAAAGTTTTTCGGCAGGAAAATCATCCTGCTTCAACCAGCATGGGAAGATTATTTGATGCTGTGGCAAGTTTGCTTGGCATCACTTCATTCAACACATTTGAAGGCGAGGCAGCAATGTATCTTGAAAATTTAGCGGCTTCTTCTTCAAAACAAGACTGGAATCCGTTTGACATCGGAAATTCTTCCACTGCAACTTTTCCAACTTCATTGATCATTCAGCAAATCATTTCAGAAATCAATCGCAGCACAGCGAGAGAAATAATTGCTCTTCGATTTCATCAAACGCTTGTTTCATGGATCGAACACGCTGCAAAATCTTTCCCAGTGAAACATCTCGCATTCAGCGGCGGCGTTTTTCAAAATGCATTGCTTGTCGATCTGATCATAAACCGATTAAAGAAAAATTTCACCTTGCATTTTCACAAGCAGCTTTCCCCGAATGACGAGTGCATTTCATTCGGGCAACTTGCTGCTTTTTATCTCAAACGAAAATCGAATTAACTTTAAATCATCATGTGCCTCGCCATTCCGGGAAAATTGATTTCGATTCATGAAAATGAAGACATTCTTTTCAGGAATGGCAAGGTTTCATTCGATGGCATCGTGAAAGATGTGAATCTTTCACTATTACCCGAAACGAAAGTCGGAGATTACGTGCTGGTGCACGTCGGCATTGCGATAACGAAAGTGGACGAAGAGGAAGCGAAACTGATGCTTGATTATTTCAAAAAATCCGGAGACATCAACGAAGAAATCAAACCATGAAATTTCTCGAAGAATACAGAGACCGCGATCGCGTGGAGCAATTGCTTCAGGAAATTTCTCACGTCGTGACGAAACCATGGAAGATCATGGAAGTGTGCGGCGGACAAACGCACGGGCTGGTGAAGAACGGAATTATCGAAATGCTTCCGGATAAAATTACGATGGTGCACGGTCCGGGTTGCCCCGTGTGCGTGACGCCTGCCTCGCTGATCGACGAAGCGATTGAACTTTCGAAAAAAGAAAATGTCGTGCTCGCTTCTTTCGGCGACATGCTGCGTGTGCCCGGTACTAAAGAAAGTTTGCTCGAAGCAAAATCACAGGGTGCCGATGTGCGAGTGGTTTATTCGCCGCTCGATGCACTTCAGATTGCTCAAAAAGAAAAAGACAAGGACACTGTTTTCTTCGGAGTGGGATTTGAAACGACAGCTCCTGCCATTGCGCTCTCAGTAATTCAGGCGAAGCAACTCGGATTGAAAAATTTTTTTGTGCTTGCTTCTCACGTGCTCGTTCCGCCTGCCATGGAAGCGTTGCTGAGTGATCCGGAAAATTCTATTGATGCGTTCCTCGCTGCGGGCCATGTTTGTACAATCATGGGTGAGAAAGAATATTTTCCGATTGCCAAAAAATATCACGTGCCGATCATCATCACCGGATTCGAGCCGGTGGATTTGCTGCAGGGAATTCTGATGGCCGTGAAACAACTGGAAAAAGGAAAAGCATCCGTCGAGAATCAATATTCACGCATGGTACAACCAAACGGAAATGAACCCGCACAGC
>Ga0335085_10009144_pt1 | contig 14992 bp, 13 predicted proteins | sample Lox_Sample_45_FD_206712 | JGI IMG/M metagenome (GOLD analysis project Ga0335085, IMG submission 206712) | Soil microbial communities from Loxahatchee National Wildlife Refuge, Florida, United States - Lox_Sample_4.5 | ecosystem: Environmental > Terrestrial > Soil > Wetlands | place: USA... | reverse complement strand
GGTTTCTCTGGCTTGCATCGCCAAACGGACGGTGTATTTCGAAGTCGTGAACCGTCCGGGCCCAAATGGAGAGGAGACGCAAGACATCCAGGCCGCCGCCGTCGTTCCTGCCGACAAACCGGTCGATTTCACCGTCAGCCCGTCCGCTCTAAAGCAATAACGTCGCACCCTGCTCCCCGCCTCCATGCGAGCTGCTCCCTTTTCCCGCGCCCTCCTGCTCGCGTTGGTCGTCGGCGGAATTTTTCCGGCGCCGGCGCATGCGCTCCTCACCTTCAACGACGGTCATGACCAGCTCTTCGTGACGGGAAACGCGGGCATGGTCTTTGATTCGAACATCTTTGCCAACAGCTCCGCCCACTCCGATACGATTTATTCGGGCGGTGCCGGCCTGGAATACAAACGGCACGCCGGCATCATTTCCGCCGACGCCTCCGCCGGCCTTTCCACCTCACGCTTCGACAAGTTCAGCTCGGAGGATTTTTCGGATCCGCATTTTCAGGGCGAATTCAGCGCCAATGACGAGCGCGCCTCCGCCGACCTGACGCTGCAGGCCGCCCGGCAGAGCCAGGCCGACATCCTGGCCGGCGTGCGCGCCCTCTCCTGGACCTACGACGCCGGCTTTAACACGCGCTACCGCGTCAACGACCGCTACAGCATCGCCGGCAATCTCGACTACAACCGGCAGGATTACATCCACACGCCCACCTTGGTCGACCTGACCGGCTACAGCGCGGGCGCAAATCTGTTTTACAGCATCAACTCCGCCCGCGATTTTTTCGCCGGCTACAATTTCCGCCTCCAGGAGACTTCGCGCAACCGGAGTTTCGATGAGCACACCTTCAACGTCGGCCTGGATGGAAAGATCCTGCCCAAGCTCAATGGCACGGTCAGCGCCGGTTATGCCCTGCTGGAGCCGCACGGATCGTCCGATCACAGCACGGGATCGCTTACCGAATCCGTCGCCCTGACCTGGAATTTGAGCCGGCGGGTGAAGGTCACCGGCGACCTGTCCCAGTATTTCAGCGCTACCTCGACCAACAGCTCGGTCGACACCACCAACGCCAGCCTGATCGGCACCTTTGCCATGAACGCCAAGCTCTCCTTCAATGCCGGAATCAACGGCGGGCATACCCGCTTTCTCGGCACGTCCGGCGGCGGACGGCGCGACACGGACTTCGGCTGGAACGCCGGCGTCGACTACAGCATCACCGACAATCTGAAAGTCTCGACTAGTTACACGTATTATGAAAACTGGTCGACGCTGAGTTTTTCGGATTTTATCCGGCACACGCTCAGCGTGACAGTGAGCGTCCGTTTTTAAGCCTGCCGCCATGGATTTTCCCCGTCGATTGCCGTTTCTTTCTGCCGTCGTTGTCGGACTTCTGGCCATGGGCTCCGCGCTTCGCGGAGAGGCTCCGCCGCCTGCCCCCGGCGTGCCCGGCAACCCGATTGCCAGCTACACCCTGACCACAACCGACCGCCTGCGCATCGCCGTCTATCAGGAAGACGATCTTTCCAGCATCGTCCGCATCGATGCCAACGGCAACGTCAATCTCCCGCTCGTCGGCGAAGTCAAAGTGGCCGGCCTCACCGTGAGCGCAGCCCAGAAGGCCATCGAAGACGCCTATCGCAACGGCCGTTTCCTGCGCAATCCGCAGGTCACCATCACCGTCGAAGAATACGCGGCCCGCGAAGTTTCCATCGAAGGCCAGGTGCGCAACCCGGGCCGCTATCCCCTGCCGATTGAATCGACCATGACCGTGGTCGACCTCGTCATCAAGGCCGGCGGCCTCACTGACATTGCCAAAGGCACGGCCGTCACCATCACGCGCACCTCGCCCGATGGCCAGAAAACCACTTACTCGGTCGACGTCGAAAGCATCATCAAGGGCAAGAAGCCCGCCAACCCCAACGACAGCTCGCTGCAGCTTCAGCCCGGCGACATCGTTTACGTTCCGGAAAGCATTATCTAATCGCGATGCCAGACTCCAACCCCAAGCCTCCACCGCCCAAGCCGCTGCATGGCAAGGATGACGATGCCGTCGAGCGCCGCACGCTGCGCGATTACTACATCATCATGCGCGAGCGCTTCTGGATCGCCCTGCCGCTGGCGGTGGCGGTCGCCCTCCTGCTCGGATATTACCAGCTGCGCCAGCCCAAGCTGTACCAGTCGCGCGCCACGATGGAATTTGAAAAACCGGAGCGCGTCATCACCACGGAGGGCGTGGTCGACCCTTCCGTCAAGTCCGACATCGACCTCAACACCTATTTGGAAGACCTCAACAGCGACAGCCTGCGCACGAAGGTCCAGGAGTCCTTCACCCCTGAAGAAGTCAAAATTCTCCAGCGTCCCTACTTGAAAAACCTCGCGTCCGGCCAGACCCCGCCTCCCCTCTCCGGCCTGCTTGGCTCGCGCACCATCACCTCCGTGCGCAACAGCTTTCTCATCAGCATCGCCGTCACCCACGAAGATCCTGACGCCGCCGCCCTCATCGCCAACCGCTACGTCGAGGAATTCATGCAATACCTGGTGGAAAACGTCGGAGGCAAAAACGATGCCGCCGTGGACTACCTCAAAACCCGTTCGGAGCAGCTCCGCAAGGAATCACAGGCCGCCGACGAAAAACTCCAGGCCTACATGCGGGAGCACGATCTGGTTTCGCTCGACAGCAGCGTCAACATCGTCACCGACCGCCTCAAGGCCGTGAACACCGCGCTGGAAGACGCCCGCCAGCAGCGCCTCACCATCGAAACGCTCTTCAACCAGGTGCAGTCCTATCAAAAGGACGGCCGCAATCTGCTCGAAATCGAATACATCGCCAACCACGGCACCATTCCGTCCATCCGCGACCACCTCGACGAGCTGAAGCGCAACCAGGCGGTCCTCTCCGAACGCTATCTCGAGCGCCATCCGAAGATGATCGATCTGGCCAACGCCATCAAGGTGGCCCAGGACCAGCTGGCCCAGGCCATCACCCTCGCGATCCAGGAGCTTCAGACCAGCCTCGACAAGGCCCGCGAAACCGAAAAGGCCCTGCAGGCGGAATACGCCAAACAGGAGACGGCGCAGCTTCATCTCCGCGACCTCTCCATCGATTATCGCATTCTCGAAAACCAGGCCTCCGTGGCCAAAACCAACTACATCCAGATCCTCGACCGGCTCAACCAGGCCACGAATTACAAAAACCTCGAAAACATCCCGGTTCATCCCCTCGACCGCGCCGTGCCGGCCGGCGCGCCTTTCACGCCCGACCTGCATCACATCCTCAATCTCTGCGTCGGCGTCGGCCTCCTGGTTTTTGTCGGCGTGGCCGTCGGCCTCAGCTTCCTCGACGACCACATCAAGAGCGCGTGGGACGTCGAGTCCTTCATCGGCGTCAATCTCCTCGGCATCATTCCCGAACTGTCCGGCCTCAAGGACGACGACCGGTATTCCCTCGTCCTGGCCGACACCACCCACCCGGGCGCCGAGTCCTTCCTCAGCATTTACAGCTCGGTGAAAATCCATTCCAAGCTGGATTTCCCCAAGTCCATTCTCGTCACCAGCACCATTCCAGGCGAGGGCAAGACCCTCGTTTCCTGCAACCTCGCCGGCGCCTTCGCCCGCCACGGCAAACGCACCCTGCTGGTGGACTGCGACCTCCGCCGGCCCATGCTCCACCGCCATTTCAAGCAGGAAAACAAGACCGGCCTCATCTCCTGGTTCGAGAACGGCGCCAATCCGGACGACCCCGTCAATAATCCCCATCTCGGCATCACCTCGGTCGGGGAGGATTTCTTTCTCCTTTGCTCTGGCGGCCGCTCCAAGAGCCCCACCGAAATCCTGGAAAGCCCCGCCTTCACCCAGCTCATCGACCGGCTGAAAAAGCACTTCGACCTCGTTGTGGTCGATTCGCCGCCCATGGGCGCCGTCACCGATTCCCTGCTCATCGCCGAGCGCACCGACGAGGTGGTCTACGTCTGCCGCTTCAACCGCGCCCACCGCAAGCACATCAAGCTCTACATCCGCAGCCTGCGCAACGGCAAGAACGAGATCCTCGGCATCGTGCTCAACGGCCTCTCCCCCCGCCGCATCGAGTATTACTCGAACTACCGCTACTACCGCAGCTACAAAAAATATTACGGCACCCAAGCCTAGGAAAAGCCGGGCGGCGGCGGCGGGACGAAAGATCCTCCGTCCGTGGTCGACGTTTTGCGTTTTGTTGTTTCAGTCTTTCCGCGATTCGTCCTTTCCTTTCACCCGTGCCCTCCCAGTTTCTCCCGGCCGATTTTGACCCGAAAAAGCCCGTCGCGCTCATCGCCGGCCAGGGCCATTATCCGCAGCTCGTCGCCCAGGCCGTCCGCCGCGCCGGCGTGCCCCTCAAACTGCTCGCCTTCGAGGAAGAGACGCCCCCCAACCTCATCGAGTCCTTCTCGCCCGCCGACCGCGCCGTCATCCTCGTCGGCCAGCTCGGCAAAATGCTCAAGGCGCTCGAGAACTTTCACGCCGGCTATGCGCTCATGGCCGGCCAGATCACGCCGCGGCGCCTGTTCAAGGGTCTGCATCCCGACCTCAAGGCCGCGCAGATCCTGCTCTCCCTCAAACGCCGCAACGCCGAGACGATTTTCGGCGCCATCGCCGCCGAAATTGAAAAGCTCGGCATCACCCTGCTCGACGCGCGCAGTTTCCTCGATCATCAGCTCGCCATGCCCGGCGTCATGACCGGCGGCCGGTTTCCCATCGAGCCCGAGTATGTCGGGCACGGCGTTCACATTGCCCGCGAATGCGCCCGCCTCGACATCGGCCAGGGCTGCGTGGTCCGCAAGGGCACCGTCCTCGCCGTCGAGGCCTTCGAGGGCACCGATGAGATGATCCGCCGCGCCGGATCGTTCAAATCCGACGCCGCCCTGCTGGTCAAAACCGTCAAGGCCGGCCAGGACTATCGCTTCGATGTGCCCGTCTTCGGCCGCAAGACCCTCGAAACCATGCACGAGGCCGGCCTGGCCGCCGCCGCGCTCGAGGCCGGCCGCGTCATCATCCTCGACAAGCCCGCCGTCCTCGACCAGGCCCGCGCCTGGGGCATCAGCCTCCTCGGCTACGAATAAATTTTACGCGCGGCCGTGCGGACCGCTTGCGCTTTCCGCCAAGGCTGCGCATGCTTCCCCCATGCAAAACGACGTTGTGGTCGTCACCATCAAGGCCGTCGTGCCCACGGCCAACGGCTGCGCCGTTTTTCTCGGCAACGAGGACAAGACGTTCGTCATCTATGTCGACCATTTCGTCGGCAACGCCATCCAGATGTCGCTCAACGTGCCGAAAAAGGAGCGCCCCGGCCGGCCGCTCACCCACGACCTCATCGGCAGCGTGCTGCTCGGGCTCGGGGTCCAGCTCGACCACGTCGTCGTCAACGATGTGACCGACGGGACTTTTTTCGCGCGCATCCTCCTCAAAATGGAAAACGAGCTCGGCAAAAAGATCATCGAAATCGACGCGCGCCCGAGCGATTCCATCGTGCTCGCGCTTCATCACAAGCGGCCGATCTACGTCGCGCAAAAGGTCTTCGACGCCGTCGAGGATCAAAGCGAGATTCTCGAACGCGTCCTCCAGCAGCAGGCCGAGGAAGGCGAGGGCGAGTCCGACGAGGAAGAGGACACGCCGTCCTGACCGCCCGATGTCCGCCCTGCCGCCGCCCCTCGTCGCGGGCCTGCCGCTCACGGCGCTCGCCCCCATGCAGGACGTCACCGACCTCGCCTTCATGGGCGTGATCGCGCACTACGGCGCGCCGGACTATTTCTTCACCGAATTTTTCCGCGTCCACGCCCAGTCGCGGCCGGAGAAACACATCCTCCGGTCGATCGACGAGAACGCCACCGGCCGGCCGGTTTTCGCCCAGCTCATCGGCGAAAACCTCCCCGATCTCGTCCGGACGGTGGAGCAGCTTCTCCGTCATCCCGTGGCCGGCATCGATCTTAATCTCGGCTGCCCCGCGCCCAAGATTTACAAGAAGAACGTCGGCGGCGGCCTGCTCCGCGATCCCGACAAAATCGACCGGATCCTCGGCTGCCTGCGCGCCGCCGTGCCCGGTCTGCTCACGGTCAAGATGCGCATCGGCTTCGACGGCGTGGAAAATTTCGACCGCATCCTCGATCTGATCAACTCCCACCGCGTCGATCTGCTCAGCGTCCACGGCCGCACGGTGAAGGAAATGTACCGCAGCGAGGTGCACTACGAATTCATCGCCCGCGCCGCCGCCCGCGCGCGCTGCCCGGTGCTGGCCAACGGCAACCTCACGTCCGCCGCCCGGGCCGTGGACGTGCTCGCCGCCACCGGCGCCGCCGGGGTCATGATCGGCCGCCACGCCATCCGCAATCCATGGATTTTCCGCCAGTGCCGCGAACAGAGTTCCGGCCGGCCCGTCACGCCGGTCACCCTCGCCGACGTGAGCGAGTACATCGACCGCCTTTACCGTGCCACGCAGTCGCCGGAGATTCCCGAGCGCGCCCACATTGCGAAAATGAAAAAATACCTCAACTTCGTCGGCCAGAGCGTGGACCCGGCCGGGGCGTTTCTCCGCGATATGCGCCGGGCCATGACTGAGGCGGAGCTTTTCGCCGTCTGCGACGCTCACTTGATTGCCGGTCCGGAGCGGGAATTTTTTTCGCCCGAGCCCTACCCCGGCGTCATCGCCCGGCCGAATTGCGAGACTCCGGCCGACTCCGATGGCTGCTCTCTGGAAACGGTCACGGCCTGAGTGCGGCCCGGTCCGGCCAGGCACGGAAAATCAGCGAGAGAGAAATTCCTTCAACGCGACGGCGTTGTTGCGCCGCCCGTCCCGCGCGGAAAAAACCAGCGTCGCCCGGCCGGAACCCGCCGCCTCCCGCACAATGGCGGCGGCGTCCCTTTCCTTCAGCTCGGCAAAATAGCGACGCTTGAACTCGGGCCACCTGGCGGGATCGTGCGCAAACCATCTGCGCAGCGCGTCGCTCGGCGCCAAATCTCTCAGCCATGCGTCCACGCGCGCCTTTTCCTTGCTCAGGCCGCGCGGCCAGAGCCGGTCGACCAGAAGCCTGCGCCCGTCGCCCGCTTCCGCCGGCTCATAAATCCGCTTCACCGCCAGCTTCATTCCAAACCGAGAATTTTCCGGCCCTCCGGTGAGATCATCTGCGGCGTCCACACCGGGTCCCAGACGATGTGCACCCTGGCCGATTCGACCTTGGGCAAGGCCGCGATCTTTTCGCGCGCATCCTCGGCGATGACCGGTCCCATGCCGCAACCGGGCGCGGTCAGCGTCATCTTAACCTCGACGGAACGACCGCCGCCCGGCGTTTTCTCGATGGCGAGATCGTAGACAAGACCGAGATCGACGATGTTGACCGGAATCTCCGGATCGAAGCAGGTTTTGAGTGCGTCCCACACCGCCTGCTCGCTGAACTCGCCGGCCGCGCCCGCCGCCTCCGGCGGGAGGGAAAATCCCGCGATCGCATCGGCCTGCTCGCGTGCGATGCGAAACAGGCCGCGGTCGGCGCGCACGGTGACGCTGCCGCCGAGCGTCTGCGTCACCATCACCTCCGTGCCGGCCGGCAGCGTCACGGGATCACCCGCCGGAATGGCCGTCGCCGGCGTGTCCCGGGACAGGGTGTGGATCGAACCGGCGGACGCGCTCATTTGACCATGACCTCCAGCGGCAGACGCGCATAAACGCCGCGCGGATCGTTGAATGACCGCATCGTCCGCATCTGCTGCTTGATTTGCGTCAGGAGCTGGCCGAACGCATCCCGGCCGTCCGCCTCCTGTCGCCGCCCGCCCTTCAGCCAGTCGACAATGACCTCCGCCAGTTCTTTTTTCCGCGGATATTCGACAACGCGGTAGTTGCCGCCGAGCCGGGCCTTCTGCGCCGCAAATTTCAGCGCGGCGCCCAGTCCGCCGATTTCATCCACCAAGCCGAGCTTTTTCGCTTCCGTTCCGGACCAGACCCGGCCCTGTGCGATTTCCTCCACCGCGGCCCGGTCGAGGTGCCGGCCTTCGCTGACCTTGGTGATGAACTGGTCGTAAATCCAGTCCACCAGGTGCTGGAAGAGCGCGAGCTCCTCGTCCGTCTTCGGCCGCGTGATGGTGAAGGCATCGGCGAACTTGCCGGTCTTGGCCACGTCGAAGGTGAGGCCGAGGTCGCCGGCGAGTTTCTGCACGTTGAAATACATGCCAAAGACACCGATCGAGCCGGTGATGGTCGTGGGCTCGGCGTAGATTTTGTCGCCGTAGGCGGAAATCCAGTAGCCGCCGGACGCCGCCACCGTGCCCATCGAGACGACGACCGGCTTGACCAGGCGGGCGAGGCGCAGCTCGCGCTGGATTTCCTCCGCGGCCGTGGCGCTTCCGCCGGGGCTGTTCACGCGCAGGACAATGGCTTTCACCGTCGCATCCTGCCGCAGCGCGCGCAGCAGGCGGGAAAACCGGTCGCCGCCGACCTCGCCGTAGTCTCCCTCGCCGTCGACAATGTCGCCTTCGGCGTAAACCACCGCGATTTTGTCCGTCTTATCGTCGGCCGCGACGGCGCTCGGGCGCGCCGGACTCTCGGGCAGCGTGGCGGCGTAATCCGCCAGCGTGATCTGCTTGAAAGGTTCCTTCGAGCCGGCGCGTCCGGTCCTGCGCTTGAGCTCGGCGATCATCTCGTCGCGATAGGCTAGGCGGTCGACGAGCTTCGCGTCCTCCGCCTGCTCCGCATTGAAAAGTCCGTGCGCATCCACCGATCCTTGCAATTCACGTGGGGTCAGGCCGCGGCTCGCCGCGATGTCGCCGAGCACCTGGCCCCACAGATCGTCGAGCAGCTTCTGGGTCTGGGCGCGATTTTCCGGGCTCATGTCCTTCCGGATGAAGGGCTCGACGAAGGACTTGTATTTGCCGACGCGGGTCACTTGCACGCCGATGCCGAATTTCTCGAGCGCGCCGGTGAAAAAGATCGGCTGGCTCGACAGGCCGGGAAGCAGGACCACGCCGTAGGGGTTGAGCACGACATCGTTCGCGACCGAGGCGAGGTAGAGGTCGCGCGTCATGGCGAAATCGAGATAAGCCACCACCGGCTTGCCGGCGGCGCGGCAGGCGGCCAGCGCCTCGCGCACTTCCTTGAGGGCCGCAAAACCCGTGCCGTAACCCAGCGGGTCGAACGAGCCCGTGAGATAAACCCCGGCAATGCGGTCGTCGCGCGCCGCGGCGCGGAGGGCGCGGGTCACCGTCCGCAGCTGCAGCGTTTGATTGTCGCCGTCGCCGCCGAGACCGCCCAGATCGGGCGGCGGCGGCGAATCCGTGATGTTGGCCGTCAGATCGAAGACGAGATAGGAGCCCGGCTCGACGGCGACGCCGCTTTTCCCGCCCAGCGCCGCCACCGCGGCGAAAAAAATCAGCAGCAAGACCACCAGGCCCGCCAAGAAAATCCACAATGCCGCCAGGGTGGCCAGCAGGGACGTGAAAAAATTTCTCATGCCGGGCGCAAACTAACGCATTTACCCGCTTCGGCCAGTGAAAAGGCATTCCGTTAGCCGGAACAGGCCGGCGCCGCCCGCCCGCCGGCAAAAAACCGCCGTGCGGGCTTTTCTTTGGCGGATTTTCTGCTTGGTTTGCGGATGACGCCATGAACGAACCGCAAAAAGAGCTTCTCACCACCAATCGCAAGGCGCTCACGATCAATCTCGAGCAGCTGAAATACGGCACCTTTGCGGAAATCGGCGCCGGCCAGGAGGTCGCCCGGCACTTTTTCCAGGCCGGCGGCGCCTCGGGCACCATCGCGAAAACGATCTCGGCCTACGACATGGCGTTCAGCGACGCCATCTACGGCAAGGCTCCCCGCTACGTCTCGCGCGAACGGCTCGCGCTCATGCTCGACCATGAATACAGGCTTCTGCTCGAACGCCTCGCCACGCAACGGGGCGACCGCACCACGTTTTTCGTCTTCGCCGACACGGTCGCGACCAAGAACTTCAAAGGCACCAACGAGGCCCACGGCTGGATGGGCGTCCGCTTCCAGTCCGCGCCCAACACCGAGCCCAGCGACATCGTCCTGCACGTGCGCATGTGGGACAAGGAGAGCGTACAGCAGCAGCAGGCGCTCGGGATCGTGGGTGTGAACCTCGTTTACGGCGCATTTTACTTCCGCGACGATCCGCAGCAGTTCATTCCCTCGCTGGTCGACAATGTCGGCAACGATCGGATCGAGATCGACATGATCACCTTCAGCGGCCCGGCCTTCCGCGATGTCGACAACCGCCTCATGTCGCTCCGCCTCGTGCAGCACGGTCTGACCAACGCCGTCATGTTCGGTCCCGGCGGCGACGTCGTCCAGCCCTCCGAGGTGCTGCACAAAAAGGCCGTGCTCGTCGAGCGCGGCAGTTTTCGGCCGGTCACGCACGTCAATGTCGACATGCTCAACTGCGCCACCGCCCAGTTCGTGCAGGAGCCGATGGTCACGGGCAAGGATGTGGTCGTGCTCATGGAGATCACCATGAACAACCTCCTCGCCGACGGCAGCCTCGACCCCCAGGACTTCCTCTCCCGCGTCGACCTGCTCGGCGACATCGGCTTCACCGTCCTCATTTCCAACTACAGCGAGTACTACCGCCTCACGTCCTATTTTCGCCGCTACACGAGCGAGATGATCGGCGTCGCCATGGGCGTCAACAACCTCATCGAGGTCTTCAACGAGAAATATTACGAGAACCTGCCCGGCGGCATCCTCGAGTCCTTCGGCCGGCTTTTCCGCAACGCCGTCAAACTCTACATCTATCCCATGCGGCAGGATGCCTACGATCGCTACCTCACCAGCGGCCATCCCGCGGCGGCGGCCAGCGTCAACCTCCCCCAGGCCTTCGCCGCCAACGTCCTGATCACCGCCCGCAACGTCCATATCGTCGAGCATCTGCGCAACCTCTACGACCACCTGCTCGAAAACCACTACCTCGAGTGCATCGTCGGCTTCAATCCCGACATTCTTGGCATTTTTTCCCGCGACGTCCTCGACCGGATCAAGGCCGGCGATTCGTCATGGGAAAAAATGGTGCCGACTCCCGTGGCCGAGGCGATCAAGAAGCGCCGCCTTTTCGGCTACGGCGTCTCCCCGCCCGCGGTCGCCCCGGCCGCCGCGGCGGTCAAATAAGACCCGAGGCCGGTTCGCGCCGCGTTTCTGCGCCCATGCTTGCCCCGCTTCACGACGACCTTTTCGTCTGCGCTGTTCCCCATCGCGCAATGGGTCTGCAACTCGGGCGGCAGCTCGTCATCGTCCGCCTGCCATCGGGCGCGCTTTGGGTTCATTCGCCCATCCCCTGGACGTCCGCGCTTCGCGCCGAGGTTGCCCGGCTCGGCCCCGTACGCCATGTGATCGGTCCCAACCGGTTTCACGACGCATGCCTGCGCGAACTGCAGGCGGAATATCCGGACGCTGAATTTCATGCCGCACCCGGCCTCGCCGGGGATCGCCGGGACATTCGTTTTGTCGCCCGGCCGCTTTCCGACGAACCGCATGCCGATTGGGCGGCCGTGATGGACCAGCACCTGATTCACGGCATGCCGCGGCTCAACGAGGTCGTCTTCCATCACCGCGCGAGCCGCACGCTCATTCTCGCCGACCTCGCCTTCAACCTCGGCCCGCCCGGTCCCTGGTTCACGGCGTTCGTGATGCGGTTGAACAACGCCTGGGGCCGCTTCACGCCCTCCCGCGTGTGCAGGAGCCTGATGCAGGATCGCGCCGCGGTGCGCGCCTCGCTCGACCGCATCCTGGCATGGGACTTCGACCGTGTTCTTGTCGGCCACGGCACCAACCTTCAGGCCGGCGGCAAGGAAATCTTCCGCGCCGCTTTCGCTTTCCTCGGATGAATTTCTTCGCGGGCGCGGCGGGTTGAGCTGTTCCCCTCATTTCGCCGGGTTCGATCAAATTTTCCGTGCCTTCCGGAATTTTTGCGGACAAGCTTGTCCCTTTCGGCCATGCGCTTTCACAAGTACCACGCCCTGGGCAACGATTATCTCGTGCTCAACCCCGCCGACTTCCCCTTCTGGAAGGTGCCGACCATGGAGCAAATCCGCGTCATCTGCCACCGGCATTACGGCGTCGGCTCCGATGGCATTCTCTGGGGGCCCCTGCCGACCAAGCGGGCGTCGTTCGCCCTGCGCATCTTCAATCCCGACGGTTCCGAGGCGGAAAAGTCCGGCAACGGCCTGCGGATTTTTTCGCGCTTCCTCTATGACCAGGGTTTCGCCGGCGCCTCCGCCTTCACCATCCAGACCCTTGGCGGCATCGTGCAGTCGACCGTCAAGGACAGCGGCCGGCTGATCAGCGTGGCCATGGGCCAGGTGAGCTTTCACAGCGAAAAAATTCCCGTGGCCGGCCCGCCGCGCGAGGTCATCAACGAAAAGATTACGGCCCACGGCCGCGAGTTCACCTATTGCGCCGCCACCATCGGCAATCCGCACTGTGCCATTCTCCTGCCGGAAATCTCCCCAAACCTCGCCCGGACCTATGGGCCGGACATCGAGGCCGATCCGATTTTCCCGCATCGCACCAACGTGCAGTTCATGCGCGTGATCGACCGCGCCAACATCCAGATCGAAATCTGGGAGCGCGGCGCCGGCTACACCCTGGCCTCCGGCAGCAGCAGCTGCGCCACCGCCGCCATCGCCCACAAGCTCGGCCTGGTCGACAAACATGTCACCGTCCACATGCCCGGCGGCGAGATTGCGATCGAAATCAGCCCCGACTTTTACGTGCAGATGACCGGCCCGGTCACCAAGGTCTCCGAAGGCACGCTCCACGCCGAGATCTTCAGCGTGAAGGCGTGACGCACCGGCCTGATTGGCGGCAAAAAAGCCGGGGCGAGTTGCTCCGGCTTGAATGAAAATCCATGAGCCGGGGCGCGCGCCTCAGTACTTCACCGAGCAGCCGTAGGGCCGGCTCACCGGCGTGGGCACCGGCTGGCCCGACTTGATGGCGTCGAGCGCGACCTTCACGTAGTTCGTCGCCTTGGCGATGTCGGAAATGTCGGCGGAGCGGATGCTGTCGATCGCGCCTTCATAAACCAGGATGCCGTCGGCGTTGATCACGTACATGTCAGGTGTGGTCTTGGCGTTGTAGAGATGGCCGACCTTGCCGTCGTGGTCGTAGCAATAGGCGGTGGGTGCGGCGGAGTATTTTTGCAGCCAGGCCTTGATCTGGTCTGGCGTGTAATCGGCGCCTTCCTTGCCGGGCGCGCCGGAGTTGATCATGAGCCAGACCACGCCGTCGGAGATCGCGCTCTTTTGCAGGCCGGGAATGTTCCCGCTTTCGTAGTGCTTGTGCACGATCGGGCAATCCGGGTTGTTCCATTCGAGGACGACGATCTTGCCCTTGTAATCGGAGAGCGAATGCGTCTGGCCGTCGATGTCGGTGAGAGTGAAGCCGGGCGCGGGCTGGCCGACTTCGACCTTGGCGCAGGCGGCGCCGGCAAAGGCGCCGAGCGCCGCGAGGACGAGGAGGAGTTTCAGTGGTTTCATGAATACGTGAGGAGGGTCTTGCTGCGGGATGAGGAGAAGATTCTTGGCGCAAAAAGCCAAAAACGCAAAAAATTTTGCGCGGCCTTCCGGTGGCCGGCGGCAAACCGGAATTCGGCCTTTTCGGCGTTGTTTCGACATTGCAGCCGCGAGCGGCGGGGCCTAGGCTGCGGCGCGTGATGGGCTGGGTCGGTGATTTTTTCCGGTTCTGGTGGAGCTTGTTCTACTGGAACATGCGCAAGACCGTCTTCCGCTGGCGCGGCGGGCGTTGTCCGTGCCAGAATCCCAGCGACTCCGGCCGCGCGCTCGAAACCGCCTGCGACGCCTGCACCTCCTGGCACCGCCCGGCGCGTTTCCGGCGGGTCTGCCCGCTGCTGGTGGCGACGCCGGTCGGCCTGCGCTGTTCGGCGGACACCAAGGACGTGCAGCCGTTCTGGGGCCGCGCCCTTGGCTTTTGCGGCGGTGCCGGCGCGGCGGTTTATCTCGCGGCGGTGCTCGGGGCGTTCGCCGTGCTGCGGGGCATCGGCTACCCGGTGAATTTCGTGGCCGTGGCCTGGCCGCCGGCCTGGCGGGAAATTCGGGTGGCGCGCGCGGAATATTTTTATGAAGCCGCCGGCGCGGCGCTGGCCAAGAACCGCGTCAACGAAGCACTGCTCGCGCTTTCCTACGCTTACAATCTCAATCCGCGCAACTGCCAGGCCGGCCTGCTCCTGGCCAAGCTTTGGCAGATGAACCAGCCGGTGCTGTCGGACCGGCTCTACGCGCGCCTGCTGCAGGACAACCCCGGGCAGGCGGCGGCCATCGCTGAGGAATGGTATCGGGCGCTGCTCGCCCGCGGGGATTTTCCCAAGATCGCCCAGCTCGCACCAACCTTTCTCGCCGACGATCCCGCGCACGCACCGGTCTGGCTGTACGCGGTTTTTTTCGCCACGCGGCGCCTGGGCGATCCCGAGCCGTTGCGGCGGCTGCTCGAGAAAAAGCCCCCTCTCTCACCCGGCCTGCACCGGCTGGCGGAAATCGAATGGTGGATCCAAACCGGGCGTTCCTCCGACGCCCATGCCGCCCTGCTGAGCCTGGCGCCCGACACCGCGTACGGCTTTTATTACCAGATCAGCGAGCTCACGGCCCTGGGTTTTTCCGACGACGCGCTGCTGGCACTCGACCGGGCCGGAGCCGCCCTGCCCCAGCGCGAGCGCATCGCGCTGCGCATGGACGCCTTTGCCGCCAACGGCTGGCAGAGCCTCGTGCACAATGAAGTCGAACTGGTGTTGACCGCAGCCCCCACAGCCCCGGCGGTCGAACTGCTCTGCGCCCAGTTCATCCGTCATCCTGACGCAGCCTCGCTCGCCGATTTGTTTGAAAAAATCGAACAACACCCTCTGCCTCCGTCGTCCGACGCCTATCAGGCCGCGCTCGCACTTTTCTGTGCCGCCGGGGTCAACGCCGACTGGTCGGATTTGCGCACCGCCCGGAGCATGATCCGGCAGATGAGCGGAGCGCACTTCG
>Ga0335085_10009143_pt1 | contig 14992 bp, 13 predicted proteins | sample Lox_Sample_45_FD_206712 | JGI IMG/M metagenome (GOLD analysis project Ga0335085, IMG submission 206712) | Soil microbial communities from Loxahatchee National Wildlife Refuge, Florida, United States - Lox_Sample_4.5 | ecosystem: Environmental > Terrestrial > Soil > Wetlands | place: USA... | reverse complement strand
GGAGGTAGTGGCGGGGCTGTCGTTGGTCAGGGTGACCTTCAGGCCGTGCGAGTAGCCCGCCTCAGCCAGCAGCTGCCTGGCCTTGGCGGGGTTGTAGGGGTAGAGGTTGGCCAGCTGCGCGCTGTAGCCGACGAACCCCCGCGGGAACGGCTGGTAGGCAACCGACCCGTAACCCGACGCCTGGACCTGGACGATCGCCTGGCGGTCGATGGCGTAGTTGATCGCCTCGACCACCTTGGGGTTGTCGAACGGTGCCGTCGTGGTCTGGATGTCGAGCTCGTTCACCACCTCGGACGGGATCACGGCGATCTTGAAGCCGGCCGCCTTCGCCGCGGCCACCTGGTTGCCGGCGATGTAGGCCACGTTGACCTGGCCCGACTGCAGGGCGGCCAGGATCTGCTCGGGCTGGCTGATGGACTGCACGGTGAAGCTGGCGACGTGGATCTGGCTGGCGTCCCAGTAGCCGGGGTTGCGCGTCAGGTTGGCGTGCGAGTCCGGGACGTAGCTGGTCAGCTTGAACGGCCCGGCGCCGACCGGCTGGGTGGGCAGGCTGTTCACGCCCGCCTTCGTGGCGAAGGCCTTCGGGCTGACCATCATCCCGTCCTTGCCGGCCAGCAGGTAGGGCAGCTGATAGTCAACCTGGCTCAGATCGAGGGTGAAGCTGGTCGGGCTGTTCACGACGACCTTGGAGACGACGGCGAGCTCGGAGGCGACGGTGGAGTTCGGCTGGGTCTGGCCGCGCTCGATGTTCTCCTTCACCGCCTCTGCGTCCAGCGGCGTCCCGTCGGTGAACGTGAGGCCCGGCCGCAGGGTGAACGTCACGCTCTTCCCGGACGGAGCGTATTTCCACGCCGTGGCCAGGCCGGGCCCGGGGTTCCCGGCCGGGTTGAGCGTGGTGATCGCGGCGTACACCAGGCCGAGGACGTGCATGTCCCAGCCCGCGCTCGAGGTGACCGGGTCCCACGACGTCGGAAGCTCCCACTCCCAGTTGAGGGTCCCGCTGGCCCCGGCCTTGGCCGATGTCGCGGACGACGTGCCGGGCGACGAACTGGCGCAGGCGGCCGCGGCCAGCGACACGGCGAGGGCGGCGGCGAGCATCGCACTGCTACGGGCAGCGCGCAGACGAAGGCGCATGAACGAACTCCTGTCGAGGGGGGCGCACTGCCACGCCGTCGTAGCCGCGTGCATCTGCCGGGTTCAGGCTAATTCAGATAAAACCGATTGGTCAAGTAGACATTAGGCTCGCGAACCCGGCCGCGGCAAACGCCGCCCGCCCGGCCGCGGCCACGACCGAATCGTCCTGCGGCGTGTGCACCCGGGAGCACAAGACGTCCCGGTAGTGCCGCTCTAGCGGGTATTTCCTGGTCAAGCCGTTGTTTCCGACCAGCGCGACCGCCTGCTCGACCGTCCCGATCGCGGCCCTGGTGCCGACGAGCTTGGCCATCGCGGCGTGATCCGCGGCGACCGGGTCCCCGGCGTCGGCACGCGCCGCCAGGCCGCTGATCAGGTCGCTCGCGGCGGTCAGCGATGCCTCGATCTCGCCGACGGCACTGTGAAACCTCGGCAGCGTCGCGAGCGGGCGGCCCAGGGCGGCGGGCGTCCGCTCGGCCAGGAAACCGACCAGCCAGTCCCGGGCCGCGCTGGCCACGCCGAGGTAGAGGGCGGTGAGGCCGAGCCCGTTCCAGGCCATCAGCACGGCGTCGCGCGCCGGGGCCGCCGCCGGCTCGGTGAGGCCGGTGATCGCGTCGGCGGGCACCGGCGTGTCCGCGAAGATCACGTCGTCGCTCCGGCTGGCCCGCAGCCCCAGGTGATCCCAGGTCGGCTCGATGGTGATCCCCGGCGAGCCGGACCGGACCAGGAAGGTGCCGACCCTGGGGTCCGGCTCGTCGGTCCTGGCCCAGACGGCCATCCAGCGCAAGCCGGCCGCGCCCGTCGAGAAGATCTTCCGCCCGGTCAGCGACCAGCCCGCGGGTCCCCGGCGGGCGGTGGTCGCGGGCAGCCCGCCGCGGGCCGGGGTGCCCAGTTCCGGCTCGACCCGCAGCGCGTTGATCAGGACGGGCCGCTCCGCGGATTCCGCGATCACCTCCGCATACAGCCTGGCAGGCCAGGTCGCCTGCCGCGCCTGCGCGGCGTGCTGGAACAGGGTCATCGCGGTGATCAGGGCGACCGACGGGTCGCCGCGGCCCAGCGCGTGCAAGATGGCGACGGTCTGGGCCAGTCCCGCCCCTGGACCGCCGTAGCGCTCGGACACGGTCGCCGTCAGCAGCCCGGCGGCGTGGGCGGCGGCGATGCCGTCGGCGGGAAAGGACCCGGCCCGGTCATGCTCCTCGGCGCGGGCGGCCAGTGCCGCGGTCACCTCGGGCAAGCGTCCGAGATCGGGCACCGCCTTGGTCCCCGCCACGCCGTTGATCTCGATGGGCACTGCTCTCCGATCCGGAGACTTGTCAATTAAATCTATCGCTATTATAGGATATGGCGCGTGCACGGCGGTATCCCCTCCGTCTCGGCGTCCGCGGTCCGCCGCGCACTGCGGGACCGGGCCGAGATCGGGCTCCTCGACGTGCGCCCGGAGGAGCGCCACGCCGCGGGACATCCCCTGTTCGCGGCCTCGTTCCCGTTAGGCCGCCTGGAGGCCGAGGTCTTCGATCGGCTGCCCCGGCGCTCGGTCCCGCTCGTCGTCTACGGGGACGGCCCGGGGACCGGGGACGGCGACACCGGCACCGCGGTGTGCAGGCTCCGCAGCCTCGGCTACCCGGACGTGTCGCTGCTCGCGGGCGGCCTGGCCGGATGGACCGCGGCAGGCGGAGAGCTGTTCGCTGGCATCAATGTCCCGAGCAAGGCGTTCGGGGAGCTGGTGGCGGCCACGGCGGGCACACCGGACCTGGCGGCGCACGAACTGCAGGCGATGCTCCGTGACCGGGAGGACATCGTCGTGGTCGACGCCCGCCGGTTCGAGGAATACCAGACCATGAGCATCCCCACCGCCACCAGCGTGCCGGGGGCGGAGCTGGTGCTGCGCGTCGGCGCGCTCGCCCCGGACCCGGCCACCACCGTGGTGGTGAACTGCGCCGGGCGGACCCGCAGCATCATCGGCGCTCAGTCGCTGATCAACGTCGGCCGGAAGGGCCGGGTGCTGGCCCTGCGCAACGGCACCATCGGCTGGATGCTGGCCGGGCTGACGCTGGACCATGGCCAGGGCCGCCGGGCGCCCGGGGTCCCCGCGGCGTCGGCCCGGCGGGCTAAGGCCGCGGCCTGGGCCGTGGCCAGGAGGGCCGGCGTGCGCCGGATCGACTCCGGTGAGCTGCGGTCGCTGGCGGACGCCGGGCGGCGCACCGTCTACCGGTTCGACGTACGCACCCCGGAGGAGTACGCGGCCGGGCACCCGGCGGGGTTCCGCCCCGCTCCCGGCGGCCAGCTGGTGCAGGAGACGGACTGGTTCGCCCCGGTCCGCGGCGCGCTGATCGTCCTGGCCGACGACGACGACGGGCGGGCGGCGATGACCGGGTCGTGGCTGGCCCAGATGGGCTGGGACGTCGCGGTCTGGACGCCGGGCCCGGCGGAGGCGGCCGAGGCGGGGCCGTGGCGGCCGGCCCGGCCGCCGCTGCCCGAGGTGACGCTGGTCAGCCCGGCGGCGGTGGACTACTGGCTGTGCGCCGGGGAGGCGCTGGTCGTCGACGTCGACACCAGCCGGCAGTTCCTGGCCGGCCACGTGCCCGGAGCGGCCTGGGCCCTGCGCTCTGACCTGTCCGGCGGCGGGCGGGCCAGCCGGCTCAGCCAGAGCTCCCGGCTGGTCCTGACCAGCGCCGACGGCGTCCTGGCCGCCTTCGCCGCCGCCGACGTGCCGCCGCGGGCCGCCGCCGCGGCCGCGGTGCTAGACGGCGGCACCCTGGGCTGGGCCGGCTCGGGGCGGCCGCTGCAGGCCGGCCCGGGCGAGATGCTGTCACGGCCCGTCGACGTCTACCGCCGGCCGTACGAGGGGACCGACGTGGACCCGGCGGCGATGCAGGCCTACCTGGACTGGGAGCACGGGCTCGTGGCGCAGCTGGAGCGGGACGGCACGCACGGCTTCACCGTGCTGACGGAGCCGCCGGGTCAAGGACCGCAATCACCTGAATGAGAGGAAATCCCGTGCCCGTCGAGTTCATCGGCATTGCCAGCACCGCGGACCGGTCCGAGACCATCGCCGAGACTGGTCCCGCCGTCCAGCCGGAGTACCTGTACCACCTGGCCGCCACGCACGAGCAGTCGGGCTTCGACCGGGTACTCGTGGCGCACGGCTCCTCCTCGCCCGACGGGTTCATCGTCGCCGACCAGGTGCTGAACGCCACCAGCCGGCTCGGCGTGCTGCTCGCCCACCGGCCGGGTTTCGTCGCCCCGACGATCGCGGCCCGCAAGTTCGCGACGATCGACGCCTTCTACCCAGGCCGGATCGCCCTGCACGTCATCACCGGCGGCGACGACGGCGACCAGGCCCGCGACGGCGACTTCACCGACAAGGCGACCCGGTACCGCCGCACCGATGAGTTCCTCGACGTCGTCGAGCTCGCGTGGAGTTCCGAGCAGCGCTTCGGCTACGACGGCGAGTTCTACCACGTCGCCGACGCGTGGTCGGCGCTGCGGCCGCCCGGCGGCCACCTGCCGGTCTACTTCGGGGGTGCCTCCGCCGACGCCGTCCGGGTCGGCGGCAGGCACGCCGACGTCTACGCCTTCTGGGGCGAGCCGCTGGAGGGCATCCGGCAGCGCATCGCCCAGGTCCGCGCGTCCGCCGAGGCCGCGGGCCGCAGCATCGGCCGGTTCTCGGTCAGCCTGCGCCCCATCGCCGCCGACACCGAAGACGCCGCCTGGGAACGGGCCCGCGAGATCCTCAAGGTGACCAGGGAGCGGGCCGCCGAGTTCGTGGGCCGCCGCGACACCTCCCAGGCTGAGGGATCCCGGCGGTTGCTGCAGTTCGCCGCGGCGGGGGAGGTGCACGACAAGCGGCTGTGGACCGCGCTGTCCCAGGCCACCGGCGCCGCGGGCAACTCGACCGCGCTGGTCGGCAGCTACGAGCAGGTGGCCGAATCCCTGCTCGACTACGTCGCGGTGGGCGCCACCACGCTGCTCATCCGGGGCTACGACCCGCTCCTCGACGCTGCCGCCTACGCCGACCTGATACGGCTCGTCCACGAGCAGGTGGGCGAGGATATCGACAGCTACCGCGCCCGCGTCGCCGCCTGATCGCCGGCGGTACCACCCTTCACGCGGCGATCACCGCGCTGGAGCTGCTGGCCACGCGGGTGGCGCTAGCGCTCGGCTGGAAGCCAGCGGCCATTGACGTATAGGCGGGCATCTCCTAAAGTCGATTTTATCGACCGACAATATAGTTTTTAGGAGGAGCCGATGCCCGCGATCGCCGAACCAGACGTCGGATTGGCCAGTGCATCAGGCACCATCACCGTCCGGCCGCTCCAGCCTACGATCGGCGCGGAGATCGGGGGCGTCGACCTGGGCCGTCCGCTCAGCACCGCGGCGCGCGACGAGATCAAGGCCGCCGTCCTGCAGTACAAGGTCGTGTTCTTCCGCGACCAGAACGTGGACCGCGAACAGCACGCCGCGTTCGCCCGGCAGTTCGGCCAGTTGTACGTCCACCCCAGCGTGAACAAGCCTGACGCCGACCAGGTGCCGGCCGCCCACCAGATCGCCGCGGCGGACGCCGGGAAGTACGCCGACCTCTTCGCGCAGCAGCAGGCGGAGGGCTGGGACCCGTACCACAGCGACACCAGCTGGCGACTGGTCCCGGCCTGGGGTGCCGTGCTCCGCGCGGTGACGCTCCCCGAGGTTGGCGGCGACACGATCTGGGTCGATGCCGGGCTGGCCTACGAAGGGCTGCCGGCCGAGGCCAGGGAGCGGCTCGAGGGCCTGCACGTGACCCACGACTACCGGTCCGCGCTGCTCCGCTCCGGGCACGACTACCCGATCGTGGCCCACCCGATCGTGCGCACGCACCGCGAGACCAGCAAGAAGATCCTCTGGGTGAACTTCAGCCAGCATCCGTGGATCGTAGGGCTCGACGGGCAGGAGAGCCGCGAGCTCCTGTCGATCGTCCACGACCAGTACCGCAAGCCGGAGTACCAGGTGCGCTTTACCTGGCGGCCCGGTTCGATCGCCTTCTGGGACAACCGCGCGGCGGTGCACTACGCGGTGCGCAACTACGGTGACTTCCCCCGGCTGCTCGAGCGCATCCTGATCGCCGACGAACCCCAGTACGCGGACCTCTGATCCCGTCCTCTCGCCGGCGCACGGGCCTCCCGGGGATCACCCTGACCGGGCTGCCTGGCCAATCTACCGCAAGCCATGCGTCGGCGTCCGGCAGCGTTGCCTGGCGACGGCAATCCTATTTACATACCGATATAGTAGGATTTAGGGACGATGACAGCTGTTGAAGAGTCGTCTGCCGAGATCAGCGCCTCCGAGTTCCGGCAGGCAATGGGCCACTTCGCCACCGGCGTGACCGTGGTGACGTCGATAGACGATGACGGAGAGCCCGTCGGTACCACGGCCAGTGCCGTCACTTCGCTGTCACTGGATCCACCCCTCGTGCTGGTCTGCTTCGATCGCGCGAGCCTGACCCTGCGGGCGATCCGCGCGCACGGCGCGTTCGTGGTCAACGTGCTCGCAGCACCGCAGCGGGACCTGTCGGCCAACTTCGCCCGCCCCGGCCTGGCTGCGGCCTGGGACGGCGTTCGGCACCAGCCCGGCCCGACCGGCAGCCCGCGGCTGGACGGTGTCCTGGCCGCGCTGGAGTGCACGGTCGAAAACAGGCTGCCGGGCGGTGATCACGAGATCGTGGTCGGTCGAGTGCATCACGTCGAGATCAGTGATGACGGCGCCCCCCCGCTGCTGTACTGGCGCGGGTCCTACCTGTCGCTGGGCGGGGCGTAACAGGCGTTCCCTCCCCGTACCGGGATCACGGAGCTGGACCGGCATCGTTGCCGCTGAGCTGCCTGCGGACACCTGCCTGCGCGGCCTGCTCCTGCTGGCCGACCCGGACAGGAGACGGTAAGGCCAGGCCGCGTGCGGCACGTCGAGACCAGCGCCGCCCCGGCGGCCCCGCTGGTCTTCTTCCGCGGCGGCTACGCCTGGCTGGCCTCGTAGCCGGCTAGCACGCCGCGGATCAGCGGGACCGCGGTGGCCGCCCACCCGGCGATGGCGGCATCGACGTCGGTGAGCTCGGGCTCGGTGACATACAGGCCGCGGGCGGGGACGGTCGCTCCCAGCTCAACCAGAACCGGGCGCAGGTGGACCTCGACCGCGAGCGCATGGCCGGCCTGGCCTCCGGTCATCACCGGCACCGCCACCGTGCCGGCCAGGCCGTTGCCGCCGTAGCGGTCCAGGAACGCCTTGAGCATGCCGGTATAGGAGGCCTTGTAGGTCGGCGAGGCGAACACCGCGACGTCCGCGGCGGCCACCGCCGCGGACAGCTGGGACAGTCCGGCATCGGAGGCGTCGAACAGCCGCGGCCCGTGCTCGGCCAGATCGACCACGGGGTGGGTCGTGGCGCCGGGCCGGGCCGCGGACAGCGTGCGGGCCACGGCGAGAGCGACGCCGTGAGTGCGCGAGGCGGGCTTCGGGTTGCCGGTGACCACGGCTATCTTCACGACGTCAGCCTCCGCTTCGATGAGCTGATACAGGACGCGAGACCACGTCCTCTAGTCTATTAAACCTAGCGATATAATCGAAAATTACCCGGGGTCCGGATCAGATGCCAGCGGCCGGGCAGCGGCCTCTGGCCGCGACGGTGACGGCGCCGGGCGGGTGAAGTCGTGCGCTTTGTACATGACAGAACACCAGATAGTTGTCGATAAAACAGATAGTTTTAACCGGATTAACGTCCGGTGGCTGCCGTCTAGCCAGGATGCGCACGGCTATCCGGCATGTTCGCTGTTTGCATCCGCAGGGGGCACGGTGGCTGGTGCACGGCATCCGGAAGCTGGGCCGCTGGTCGCGGCCCTGGTCCCGGCACGGGATGACCCGGCCGCCACTGTGCGGCAGGCGAGCGTCCTGGCCTGGTCGGCTGGGCTGGCCATCGGCCTGGCGCTGCTGATCATGATCCTGGTCTCTGCTCTGGGCCGTAGCGCAGCGGTTGCGGTGCTACCGCGGCCGGCGGCGGGGCCTCCCTGGTCGCTCGCTCTCCGGTTGCCGCCAGGGCAGGTGATCATTGCACTGTGGGGGGCGGCGGCGCTTGGCTGCGCCGACGTGATAGCCGGGCTTGCCGCGCTAGCCCGGGGCGCCCACATGCCGTCCCGGCTGCTCCTGGCGGGCTCCATGACGGCGGTGGCCGCGCTCACCGTGCTGCCGCCGGCCGGGTCCACGGATGCGGTCAGCTACGCGATCGACGGCAGGCTCGTGGTCACGGGGCACAGCCCCTACGTGGCGACCCCGGGCCAGCTACGCAGAACCGGCGATCCGGTCGCCAGGTTCGCGCCGCACGCGTGGGTGAACGACTTGTCGATCTATGGTCCGCTGGCTACAGCCGAAGAGTGGGCCGCGGCGGAGCTGGGCGGGACTTCGGCGGCCCGGATCGGCTTCTGGCTGAAGCTCTGGAACGCTCTCGCGTTCAGCGCGGTGGTACTTGCCCTCGACCGGCTGCTGCGGGCCCGCCCGGCCATGCGGGCGCGCGCGCACCTGCTCTGGTCAGTGAACCCGCTCCTGCTGTGGACGGTGATCGCGGGCGGCCACGTCGACGGGCTGGCCGCCGCCCTCGGGCTCGGTGGCCTGGTCGTGCTGCGGATCCGCCGGGGCGAGGCGGCCAGCCCGGGCCGGGCATTCGCCGCCGGATTTCTCGCCGGGGCGGCAACGGCGTGCAAGGTCCCGTTCGCTCTGTTCGGCGCCGGGATCGTATGGGCATCCCGCAAGTCCCCGGCCGCGCTGGCCGGATCGCTGTGCGGCTTCTTCGCGGCGCTGGTGCCCGGGTACGCGATAGCCGGCTGGCCTGCCGTCAGGGCGCTCACCGCCCGCACCCAGGGTGCGACCACGGACAACTTCTATCAGCTCGTCTACCCTGCGTTCCGGTCGGCGACCGCCACATTCGCGCCGCGCGGCCTGGTGCCGGCCGCGGCTGTCCTGTTCGTGTGCCTAGCCGCCGTTACCCTGTGGCGGCTTCCGCAACCCGCGGAGTTCGCCAGCCTGCCAGCCGTGCGGCCCGCGCTGGCGCTGAGCCTGGCGTGGCTGTTCGCCTGGCCGTTCCAGCGGCCGTGGTATGACGTCATGATCGTGTGCCTGCTGGTCCTGTACCCGGCCTGCAGGCTCGACTGGGTCGTCCTGGTTCGTCTCCTGGCCGGCACCACCGTCTTCATCCTCGCATCGGACCAGAACCTGGGCCCGCACTGGCTGAGCAGCCTGTTCTCCGTCAACAGCACGTACCTGGCCCCGGCCGTCCGGCTCGCCGCCGTGGCCGCGCTGGCGTGGCTGTGCCTGCGCGGATCCTGGCGCTGGCGCTCGCCGACGTGATGGCGTCGCGGGGGCTGACCACCGTCGGCGATCTCCTGACGGCCGGCCCGGCGTCCGGATACTCCTGGTGGTGGCGGGCCCACGGCAGCAGAGGAGGGCGCGAAATCGCGTGAAGAGGCTTCCGCTGGTCATCCTCGCGGCCATGGCCGCCGGGTTCCTCGCGCTCGGCCTCGCCGAGGCGAGGACCGACGCCCCGACCTTCGATGAGCCGGTGTACGTGTCGGCGGGCCTGGCCGCCGTGCTGCATCACGACGTGACGCTCAACGACGAGCATCCGCCGCTGCTCAAGGTGCTTGCGGTGGTCCCAGTGCTGTTCGCTCATCCCGTCATTCCCGCGGACGGACGGTGGAGCGGAAACGATGAGCAGAACTACGCCGCTCGTTTCGCCAGCGCGCAGCTAGCCGCGGGGAAGCTGGCCAGCGTCACGTTCGCCGCACGGCTGGTCCCGCTGGCCGAGACGGTGGCAGTGGCGTTCGTCGTTTTCGCGATTGCGAGCGAGCTGGCCGGCCCGGTCGCGGGCCTGCTGGCCGGAATGCTGTGGCTCGCCTCTCCTCTCGTGCTGGGCATCGGTCATCTCGACGGCACCGATGTGCCGTTCGCGCTCGGGGTGACGCTGAGCTGCCTGGCGATGCTCCGCTGGCTGAGGTCGCGCAGTGGCGCCGCGCTGGCGTGGCTGGGCCCGGCCCTCGCGGTGGTCGCGGAGACGCAGGTCACCGGCTTGCTGGTCGTCGCGTTCGGCCTGGCCGTCATCGTCATCACCGAGTGGCGTTCCGGTGTCATCACGGCATTGATCCGTGCCGGAGTGGCCGGGCTGATCGTCTGGGCCGTCGTCTGGGCGGTCTACCTCGCCCTGGACCCGGCAATGCTGTCCCAGCTTCCGCTGCTGGTGCCGCGGCCCTATCTGGACGGCGTCAGGTATCTCGGCGTGCACGACACCACGGGCTCGGCCGCGTTCATTACTGGTATCGCCTACACCGGCGGCCGATGGTGGTACTGGCCGCTCAGCCTGGTGATCAAGTGGCCGGGTCCGGCGCTGCTGCTCCTCGTGGCGGGCGCCATCGGATGCCTGTGGCTGCCGTCGGCGACGCGCCTGCGGGCGGGACTGGCCATCGTCCTGCCCGCCGTGCTGCTCAGCGCTTTCACGCTGATACAGCCGAAGGACGTCGGCGTGCGTTACCTGCTGCCGGTTCTCGCGCTGTGGGCGGCCGCAGCGGCCAGCGGGCTGGTCGCCGTGCTCGGCGCCGTCCGGGGAAGGCGGCGGGCCCGCCTGGCCGTCGCGGCTGTCGCCGTGCTGGCGGCCGCGACGGTAGCCAGCACCGCCGGGTCCTTCCCCGGTTCCATCGCGTGGACCGCCTGGCCGTTCCGGCCGGGCTACGCGATGGTGACGGATTCCAGCGTGGACTGGGGCCAGGGCTTCTACGCCCTGCGGTCGTGGAGTGCGGCGACGCATCCCTGGGTGGCCTATTTCGGGCCGCGCGGCATCACCACGGCTGACATACCGGGCGCCCGGTCTCTGCTCGGTGCCGGGTCGGCCAGGGTCGACGGCTGGGTTGGCGTCTCGGTGACGGCGCTGAATAGCGCGAACCGGTCATCGCTCGGCTGGCTCCGCGGCTGGTGCCCGGTCGGGCTGCTGGCCGGGACGATCCTCATTTACCACTTCAGTCAGCCCCCGGCGATGACGGGGGCCCGGCGACCTCTACCGGGTCCCGGTCCGCTGTGCCCGGGTCACTGGAGCTCAGTTCGCTAGGCGTACGCTCGCCAGAGCCGGCCGGCTGAGGCCGGAGCGCGGGCACCAGCGGCGCCACGAGCTGCGTCACGATCATCCACGTGCCGACGGCGAAGGCGATGCCGCCGATGATGTCGGTGACGTAGTGCTGGCCGAGGTAGACGACGCTGAACCAGACCATCACCGTCCAGGCCAGCGCCAGGCCCGCGCCGCGGCGGGTAACCGGCCACAGCGCGAGGGCGGCCAGCAGCGGGTAGGCCGCGTGCAGCGACGGGAACGCGGCCGCCGAGTCGGGGTTCAGGTGGTGGTAGTACGGGCTCACCGCGCTGGGCAAGGCGATCAGCGAGTGCACGCCCGGCAGCAGGTGATGACGGGCCGCCAGCCACGGCGGTGCCACGGGTACGAGCAGGAACACGACGAAGCCAGCGAAGGACATGGCCAGCAGCGCCACCGTGTACCGAAGGAACTGCACCCGGTCGACCAGCCACAGCACCATGCCGACCGCGATCGGGATCAGGAAGTGGCAGAAGTAGACGACCGTGCAGGCGATGGCCAGCCAGCGCAGCGATCCCAGGTGTGCCTGCAGCCACCGGGAGGGATCGGTGCCGCCGAACATCGCCCGGTCGGCCCGGATGACGAACCCGTGATGCACCGGGATGCCGCTCTTCCGCGAGATACCGCGCAACGCCTCGTAACCCAGGAACAACGCCACGAACGGCACCCAGTCCCGCACGAACCGCAGGAACCTCCCGCTCAGCAACGCCACCGGAACCAGGATCAGCAGCAGGTAGTCCGGCGACACCGAGATGCCGCGCCAGATCATCACCCCCGACACCGCCAGCAGGTAGACCAGGGACAGTGTCACCAGCAGGCCAGGACGGCGGACGGTACTCAGCCACGGGCTAATCCTGGACATCGGCGAGGTCTCCTCAGGACGGCGGGGTGACGCACTGCAAGCCGATATTATCCACCGACTTAGTAGGTAATCCGGTGTTTACCAGAATGTTGCCGGCCATTCGGCGTGGAACATATGGACCAGGCTGACGCCTGCCTAGGAGAAACAGCGGTGCCGGGGCGATCCGGCTGAACAGCTACTGGACGACAGGGCTGGCCCGGCAAGGGGAAATCGCGGGCCGGGTTGGGCCTGCTGCCTGGACTCAGCTGTGTGCGGTGGTGCTCAGCCCGAGCAGTTCGGCGAATCGCTGCACCATCATGTCCCGGCCCTTGAGCTGGGCCACCACCTCGGCGTGTACCAGGTCGGCGGTGTCCGGTCGCTGCCCGGCACCGCCGTCGGGGCCGATCGGCACGATGATGGCAGCTGGTGGCGGCTGGTAGCGGGCCAGTTCGCCGTAGCCGGTGATGAGCGCGCGGATGTTGCCGGCCACGACGGGTGCCTGGCGCCCCGCGGCGCCAGCTCCCTTGTTCTGATCAGCGGCCGACACGTCGCCGAGCGCGAACACCCGATCCTGCCCGGCAACCAGCAGCTCCGGGGTTACCTCGACGAAGCCGTCCGGACGGCGCGCGGCGGCCAGGCCGCCAGCCAGGTAGTCGCTGGCTGGAGTGACCCCGTAGCAGCGAAACCAGATATCGGCGATCACCCCTTGACCGCCCGGTCCCGGATCACCCGGCCGCGGCCGAGCAGCCCGGTGTAGGGCAGGTAGATCCGGTCCAGCCAGGACGGGTCCACCAGGGCGCGCAGCGCCGCGACGTTATGGACGAAGTCGTCCTTCGGCTCCACCAGCGCCACGTCGGCCACGTCGTCGAGCGGCCGGGCGACTTGGATGCCCGCGTAACCGCCGCCGAGCACCACCACGGTCGGCCTGGCTGGGGAACTGTCGGCCATCTGGACTCCTGTTCGCGGGTCGGTCGCTGCCCGGCTGCCGGGCTATCGGAAATAGTCTGTACTACAGAACATCTGTGAAGCAACTCTTCGGTTAGGCAACTAATCTGGGGTACGCTGAGCTGCATGGCCGCCGCGACGACGCGATCCCCGGGCCGCCAGCCGTCGGACTGCACGCTCAGCAATGACCTCGGCTGGGCCCTCGGTGTCCTGTCGCGGTGCTACCTGAAGGCCGTAGCCGCTACTTTCGCGGACGTGCCCGGCGGACCGCGCGGTTACCAGGTGCTCGCCGCCGCGGCCCGGGACGAGCACGGCAGCCAGCTTGCGCTGGCCCGGCACCTGGGCGTCGACCGGACCGTGATGACCTATCTGCTGGACAGCCTGGTCGAGGCGGGCCTGATCGAGCGGCAGGCGGACCCGGCCGACCGCCGGGCCCGGCGGATCCTGGCCACCCCGCGCGGCCAGGCTCTCCTCGACCAGCTCGGCGAGCAGCTGCGAGCGGCCGAGAACCAGGTACTGACCGGACTGGAGAGTGACAGGGACCGGCAGGCATTTCGCGCTCTGCTGCAACGGCTCGCGGTGCACGCCGCGGCCGCCCTGGACTCCGCCCCGGACGCCTGCACCGCCGAGCCGGCGACGGCCGCGGCTCCCGGCGGCTGCTAGCCGCGGCACCTCAGGGCGACCGCTTGATCTTCAGCCACCCGCACCCGGGGTGCCGGGATGACCGGGCGCGGCCCCTGGCACGTTTCTCATCTCGTTCGCTTCGGCGGGATCCGGACGGGCCGACGGGGAGCATCCGGCCGCGATGGCGGCGGCGAGCAGGTCGCCGCCGGTGGTCAGGGCCCGGGAGACCAGGGCTACCGCGGTGGCGGCGCCGGCGCCCAGCACCGGGCCGAGCAGGGCGACGAGCAGCACCTCCCGCACTCCAGCTCCGGCCGGCGCGAACACGGCCAGGAAACCCGCGGTCCAGGCGAAGGCGAAACCTCCCAGGCCGAGGAGGGCCGCCGCGCCGCGCGGAGCGCCGAGCCGGGTCGCGAGCAGCCAGACCTGCAGCCCGTAGCAGATCCACGAGCCGAGCGACCAGGCCAGCGACGTCGCGATGACCCGGGCTGTCAGCGGCTGCTCGAGCGGGGGCCGCCGGATCAGGCGGAGGGCCCGGTTCAGGAGGGCATTGAGGATCCTCGGGTACAGGCAGGCGAGCAGGACCGGCACCGCCACGAAGGCCCAGAGGTAGGGCATCGTCCCGGCGGCGAACGGCAGCGTGAGCAGGGCGATGAGCAGCCCGGAGAGCAGGGACACCACCATGGCCAGGAGCGAGGCGCTCGCCGAGTGATGCCGTGGCACACGGAACGCGCGGCCCAGCTCCATCTGCGCCAGGACCGGCCAGACAGATCCGGGCAGGTATTTCCCCAGCTGCCCGACGAACATGATCCGGGCCCCGGCACGAACCGGCACGGGTGACCCGACCGCGGCGAGCAGTACCCGCCACACCTGCATCGCCGCGAACATGGCCACCAGAACGCTGGCGAAGGCGGCGCCCGCCGCCACCGGCCCGATGCCGGCCAGCGCGGCGCGTACGTCCGTCCACTGGCGGGCTACCGCATAACCGCCGAGGGCGGCCGCGGCCGCCGCGAACCCGAAGCGAACCGGCCGGCCGCTCGCCATCCGGGTGAGCGTACCCCGCACGGCGGCCGGATGGCCGCCGCCCCTGGACGGCACGCCCGTGGTGGCGGCGGGCAGATGTCCGGACGCCGGGGAGCGATCCGGCATGGCGTCCCCTCACTGGCCGGTCACCTTTATCGGCCAATAATTCCTATTGATTCGATCGGAATACTAGAGTATGAGGATCATGCGCGTACTGCTGTTTGGTACCTACGACACCTCGTTGCATCCGAGAATCGCCACGATCGCCGAGGGCCTGCGGGCCCATGGGATCG
>Ga0335085_10009142_pt1 | contig 14993 bp, 11 predicted proteins | sample Lox_Sample_45_FD_206712 | JGI IMG/M metagenome (GOLD analysis project Ga0335085, IMG submission 206712) | Soil microbial communities from Loxahatchee National Wildlife Refuge, Florida, United States - Lox_Sample_4.5 | ecosystem: Environmental > Terrestrial > Soil > Wetlands | place: USA... | reverse complement strand
TTCGTCGATGGCAAGGCCATCCGCGAGGGAAGCCAGACCATCGAACTCGCCGCCGGAACGCATCAGGTGGGTGTGGACAATTACGGATACGTGGCGAAGACCCAGCCGGTGAAGATCGGCGCGGGGGAAACGACGGATCTGAACGTCGTGTTGCAAGCGTCGGGCGACAGGGTATCCGGGCCTTTCGGAGATATCGAATTCAAAGGCGATCCGCGAGCGGCGGTGCTGTTGAACGGAAAGACGCCGGACTATTTCGTGGGACATGTGGACGAATTCGACTGGAACTGGATCTGGCACCAGCGTCTTCTGGTTCAGCCGGGAACATATGCGGTGACGGTGACGCGACGCGGGAACACGATCTGGTCAGGTCCGGTGACGGTGAAGGCCGGAGAGCAGGTGACGGTGCACCTGGACAACGGCCGGCTGGATACGAAGAACTGGCCGGAGGGCAACACCATGGGACCGCAGCCGAGGTTCCACGCGGGAATCGCCAGCGCCACGGTGCCGGTGGCTCCGGTGACGGCGCAATTTTCGGCGCAATCGAGCCAGCTTGCGTGCGGACAGCCTGCGGAACTGAGTTGGAAATCCGAGAATGCGGCAAGCGTTTCGATCAGCGACCTGGGCGATGTGGCACGGGACGGGGATCGGACGGTGCGGCCAACGAAGACCACGACGTACGCGCTGGTGGCGAAAGGGCCGGGCGGCGAAGTGACAAAGACGGAGACGGTCGACGTGAACGGCGCGCCTTCCGTGACGCTGGCACTGAGCGCACCGGAGGCCGTATATCACAAGGTGGGCGACAAGGTGGAGCAGGACGGATCATCGACATTGAGTTGGAGCACGCAAAACGCGAGCAAAGTGGTGATCGCGCCGCTCGGCTCGGAACCGGCCACCGGCAGCGCCACGGTGCAAGCCGAGCCGGCGAACGATTCGCCGGGCCCGATCAACGAGACGCAGGGATACACGATACGGGCGTCGGATGAGTGCGGTCAGACAACGACGAAGACGGTGATGCTGCACGTCACCGGCTCGATCGACCCGCCGCCGTCACTCACGCTGGCGAGCGTGTTCTACCCGACGGACTACCCGACGCCGAAGCACGCGCGAATCGGATTGCTGCGCAGCGAAGAGAACACCCTGACGAACGCGGCGCAGCGGTTTGAGAACTACCGGAGCTTTAACGGAAAGGCCGACCTGTTGGTGGTGGGCCACGCCGACGTTCGCGGTCCGGACAGATACAACATGGAGCTGGGCCAGCGGCGCGCGGAGCTGGTGAAGGCCTTCCTGGTATCGAAGGGCGTAGACCCCAGCGAGATTCAGACGAAATCGAACGGCAAGCAGGAGCAGCTTGCGGAAAAGCAGGTGTCGGCGCTGCAAGCGAAAGACACGCAGAAACCCGAGAGCCGGCTGGAACACAGCGCGAAAACGACGTGGCTGGCCTATAACCGCCGCGTCGATATCGTGCTGGAACCGCAGGGGGAGCAATCGGTGGTGGAGTATCCCAACGCGGCGCCCGACGCGCAACTGCTGCTGGACCGTTCCGAACCCGGTTTGAAAAAAGTGGAGGCGGCCCAACAAGCAATCAATGGACAGGCGTCCCTTCACGCAGCTCTGACGCAAGACTGAGGCAAGGGTCATGCGCCAGCGGGGTGCGGACTCGTTATGGGGCTGGGCAAAACGGCAATGGCTGGAGAGCAGCCATAAACGAGTCCGCACCGATCTTGCGGAACAGTTTTCAGGATTCCGGAAAGGAGAAACACGATGCGATTTTCACTGAAGGCGGTGGCACTGACGGGAGCGCTCCTGTGGGGCGGGGCGATTTTCCTGGTCGGCGTTCTGAACCTGGTCGCGCCGAATTACGGCATCAATTTCCTGCAGCTGACGAGCTCGGTGTATCCGGGCTTTCACGATTCGCACACGATCGGCAGCGTGCTGATGGGCACCGTTGACGGACTGATCGACGGCGCCGTCGGCGGGTTGCTCTTCGCGTGCCTTTACAATTGGTTTTCGACGACCCTCACGCATACGCATCCATAAGAGGTTCGCCGGCAGAGGAGGCCGCTCGTTCCGTATGGGGCTGGGGACGGAACGGGCGGCTGAACTGCTTTCGGAATCTATTTCGATTTCATTACGTAGACGCCGTCCCAGTCGGATTCCGGGGCGTTTTCCAGGTATTCGAGGGCGCGCTGCAAGAAAACGCGCGTGGGCCCGTCGTCCGGGTAGGTGCCGAGCAGCTCGCCGAATTGGGCGGAGGCTTCGCGCCAGTTTTGTGCGCGATAGGCAGCCATGGCGCGGTTAAAGCCCTGCAGCAGCGCAGCATACTTCGGGCGCTCTTTTTCCACGTCGAGCAGCTCGTAGATCGTCACCGGCAGGTTCTTGCCTTTCACCTTGATCTTATCGAGCTCGCGGCAGACGAATTTTCCGGCCACGGCGTTGAAGGTGCTTTCGCTGATGACAATTTGAATCTGGTATTGCTTGGTGATGCCTTCCAGGCGCGAGGCGAGGTTGACGTTGTCGCCCATGACGGTCCAGGCGAGGCGCTTTTCCGAGCCCATGTTGCCGACGTTGACCTCGCCGGTGTTCAGCCCGATACCGATGGCGATCGGCGGGCGATCTTCCTGCTTCCACTTGGCATTTAGCTTCACGAGCGCCTGGGACATTTCGAGCGCGCAGTGGCAGGCGGATTCGGCGTGGTCGCTTTGCGGATAGGGCGAGCCCCAGAAGGCCATGATCGCGTCGCCGATGTATTTATCGAGCGTGCCGAGATTGGCGAACAGGATGTCGGTCATGGCGCCGAGATATTCGTTGAGCAGGCGGACCAGCTCGTCGGCGGATAGGCCTTCGGAGATGGTGGTAAATCCGCGAATGTCGCTGAACATCACGGTCAGCTCTTTGGTCTCGCCGCCGGGATGGATGTACTTCTGCGGGTCTTTTTCGATCAGACCGATGACGCCCGGCGAAAGATACTGCGCGAAGCTTTTGCGGATTTTGCGCTTTTCGCGCTCCTCGAAAATCATGCGGAAGCTGGTGATGGCGGCATAGTTCGCGAGCAGAGTCCCCGCCGGAATCACCACGCTGAGCCAGCGGCCCTCGCGCGCAAAGCTGAAATTGACGTACCAGCCGAATGCGGCGAGCGCCAGCAGCACGGAAATGGTGGACCACAGCGGCCGCACGCTACTGAAGAGATAGCCGAAGCCAAGACCGAAAAGCAGGATGAAGCCGAGGTCGGTGATTTCCTCGCGGAATCCGCGGGTGAGGAAGCTGCGGCCTTTTTCCTCGCTGTGCAGCAGGTTGTCGATGATGTTGGCGTGGACCTCGACTCCCATGTAGGCCTCGCCGCCGCCTTCGTAGGGCGTGTTGCGCAAATCGCCGATGGCGAGGGCGGTGGCGCCGACGAGGACGATCTTGTCCTTGAACGCGCCGGGCGGAGTCGCGCCGCTTATCACGTCCCACATGGAGTAGTGCTGATAGGTGCCGTAGGGGCCGGTGTAGTTGATCAGCGCAGTGCCGTTGCGGGATTGGCGCATGGTGTGGCGGCCGAACTGGATGCGCTCCAGTCCGTCCTGCGCGATGAAAGCGGCGATCTCCTGATCGGGGATATCCTCGAATTCGCGGACGGCCTGCATGGCGAGCGACGGGAAATAATCCTGATTGCGGTAGCGCTTGATGAGCATGGCGTGACGCAGGGTGCCGTCGGAATCGGGATCGATGTTGATGAAGCCGTAGGACGCGGCGGCTTCGGCGAGGATTTTAATGTTGGCTTCCGCGCCTTGAGCGACCGAACCGCCGTTCTGCACCCAGGCCTGGCCCATGTCGAAATCGCGTCCGTCTTTCGATTTCACTTTGTAGACTTGCGGGAAATTTTTCGCCCAGACGATGTTGAAGTAATCGTCTTCGAGTTTGGGGTCGGCGTGTTTGGCGGCTTCGGCGTCGAGGAAGACGTGGCCGAGGATCACGGTACCGGCGCGTTTCATGGAGTCGGCGAATGCGGCGTCGGGATCTCCAGCGGCTTCGAGGGCCTGGATTTTTTTGGTCAGGCTCGCGGGAGCGGAAGGTCCCAGCTGGGCTTGCAATTTTTCGAGCGCGGCTTTGCCACCGTTGGTTTCCGGCGTGGGAAACGTGGCGTCGAAAGCGATCACTTTGGCGCCGCCGGCGCCGAGCTGGTCGACGAGCGTGGCGTAGGATTTTCGCGGCAGGGGAAACGAGCCGATTTCCTGCAGCGTGCGCTCGTCGATGCCGACGATGACGATGCGGTCGTCGTGCGCGCGCGCTCCGCGCAGTCCGAAGCGGGCGTCGAGCGAGCTCTGTTCGATGCTTTGAAGAAAGGTCAGGCTGGCGCGATTGTCGGCGGTGAAGGTGGTGGCGAAGAGCGCGACGCCCGCGATGGTGACTAGAATCGCCAGCGCGAGGTCGATTTTGAAGACGGTGAATTGCAGGAATTTCGGCCAGCGCGAGCGCGAATTTTGCTGGGCGGTCATGGGAATCGCTATGTGTGCGAGCCGCTCAGGATGACGGCAATCGCAAGTTCGCGGATGAGCTGGATGCTACATGCGGGAAGCACGCCCCGGCAAGCCGGGACGTGCAGACAGCGGCAGCGAGCTGCCGCACTCCACATGAGCGGTGCCAAGCTACCTCAGCGGAAACGAATTTAGCCGCACTGGTTCTTGGCGGGATTGCAGCGTTGCTGGCCGCCGGGGCCGAGACCCACGCCGAGGCCGACGCCAATGCCGACGGCAACCGCGCCGCCGATGACGATGGTCTTCAAGCCGCCGCCGCTGTGCGCGCCGCGCGGGCCCTTGCCCGGCGGGGGAAGCTGGCCGCCATCCGGCACGTCGGTGCCGAGCATTCCGTTCTGCGCCACCTCGGGTGGCGTATTCGAAGGCTGCAAGCCCGCGGGCGGAACGGCGTTGGTCACCACGACCATCTGCCCGTCGGTCAGAGTGACCGAGCTGTCGGACGAGCTCTGCGTGCCGGAGTTTTTCACGATCTTGCCGAGCGGCGTGACCTTCACTTTGCCTTTGTAGCAGATCACGGTCGTTTTGTTGCCCTTGAATTCGGCCACGAAGTCCGTGCCGATGACGCCGATGACGGCGTTGGGAGTCTTCAGCTCGTATTTGCCGCCGGATTTCGTGATGGCGTTCACCTGGTTGCGGACTTTGCCGTAGCTCAGTTCGAGCGAGGTCTGCTGGGACGTGGCGTCGTGCTGCACGACCCGCAGCTCGCTATCGGAGCCGACGCTGAGAATCGAGCCGTCGGTGAGGCCGGCGCGGATGCGGCCGGCGTGCGTCGTCTTCAGCAGGTCGTTCCAGTCGATTTCATCCTGCGCTTTGGTCGGTTGGGAGTTGCGCGTCGCGGCTGGAATCAAGGCCTGGATTTGTCCGGCGCGCTGCGTGGCGCCCTGGGGCTGGGCCATGCCAGCCAGCGGTGAAATCAGAAAGCAAACAAGGATCGCCGTAACGCGGCGAAATTGGTTCATGGATGCACCCCTTCGATTCAGATGGAACCTGAGGGTTCAATCTTGACAGAGGGTTAGGGGGAGTCAACGACGTGCGTAGCGGGGCGTTTCAAGATGGTTACGCGCGAGGAAAACCGGATTGGCCACAGAGGCACAGAGGCGCGAAGAAAAGCTACTGATGCCAGAATCGGCCAACTCACCGCAGACTCGCCCGATCACGGCCGGGGAATTGAATCATTGCGGGAACGTCGGACACAGACAGTAGTGTCCGTTCCACTCAGGGGACAAAGCGATAGCCGATGCCGCGGACGGTGAGCAGATGCGCAGGGTGGGCGGGGTCTTCCTCGATGTAGCGGCGGAGCCGGACGATGAAGTTGTCGATGGCGCGGGTGTCGGTATCTTCGCGCAGGCCCCAGACGTCCTCGAGAATGGATTTGCGGGAGACGGACTGGCCGTTGCTGCGGATCAAGTGGCGCAGCAGCTTCGCTTCCATCAGCGTGAGCGGCTGGACGGAGCCGTCTTTAGCGCGGAGTTCGAGGTTGGGGAAGTCGATGGTGCGGCCGTCGAAGGAGAAGACGTCCTGATCGGTGGCGCGTCGAGAGGCGCCGCCGGGAGCGGGCGACGGCGACGGTTTTCCGGCGCGCGGCTTCGCGGCGGAGTCTTCGACCGTCTCTTCGGCGGTTTCTTCGCTCAGCCAGGCGCGGCGGCGCAGCAGGCCTTGGAGGCGCGCGAGGAAGATCGGCAGGTCGAACGGCTTCGGCAGATAGTCGTCGGTGCCGGCGGCGAAACCGGCGAGGACGTCCTCGGGGCGGCCGCGGGCAGTGAGCATGAGCACGGGCGTATAGTTTTTCGCTTTGCGCAGCGCAGAGGTGACAGCGAAGCCGTTCATGCCGGGTAGCATCACATCGAGCACGACGGCATCGAATTTTTCGCCGGGGCCGAGCAGGCGGCCGATGGCGTCCTCGCCGTCGCCGACGACTTCCACGACGTAGCCTTCGGCTTCCAAATTAAAGCGCAGGCCGTCGGCGAGGTGGGCTTCGTCTTCAACTACCAGAACGCGGCTCATGCGGCGCTCCGGGGCAGCTCGAGCGTGATGGTGGTGCCGCGGGCTTCGCCGGCGCTTTCGGCGAACACTTTTCCGCCGTGCGCTCTGGCGATGGCGCGGACGATGAACAGGCCGAGCCCGGTTCCCTTGGCGTGCGACGTGGCCCGGCTGCGCGGCACGCGGTAGAAGCGCTTGAAAATGCGTTTCAGCTCTCCGGCGGGAATTCCGACGCCGCGGTCGCGAACGCGGAGGATGACGCGGTCGGCATCGGGCGTCTCGACGGCCACCGTAACGTCCACGTTTGCGCCAGAGTACTTGATGGCGTTGTCGAGGATGTTCGCAATGGCGGTGCGCAGCTCGTCCACGTCGCCGTGGACCTTTATGGTTCCGTTCGCGCCGGCGCCGTTTTGCGCGGCTTCCTCCATCCAGTGCAGCGCGGCGGGCTGCAAGTGATGGCGCGTGCGCGCGAGTTCCATGCATTCGCCCACGATGGCGGGGAAGTCGATTTCGACCGCGTTGCGCGCGGCGTCGCGGCGGTAGCGGACTTCGCCGGCTTTGAGCACTTGGTCGACGGTGCCGCGGAGGCGGTCGGCGTCTTCGAGCATTAGCTTGTAAAAATGCTGGCGCTGGGTTTCGTCCACGTCGCGGCGCTGAAGGGTTTCGAGGTAGAGGCGGATGGAGGTGATAGGCGTCTTGAGTTCGTGCGTGACCGCATTGATGAAGCTGTCATGCTGTTCGTTGAGCCGGATTTCACGCACGAGGAAGCCGGTATTGAGGATGAGGCCGAGAATGATGGCGGCGAAAAAAATCACGCCGAAGAAGAGCAGCAGGCCCTGACGCCAGTGCAGGATGATCCAGCCGACGTTGAGCGTGATGGCGATGGCGACCAGGCAGATGCCGAGCACCACGAAGAAGATGATGCGGCGGCGGCGGGGCGTGATGAGCATGGCGGCTTAGGAGGATTGTAGCGCGGGGTGCGCGGGGAAGGCGAGATCGGGCGCGCGAGGTGGCAGCGCAGGTTAGACGATCAAAGCCACGGCCCTGTCGAAATTTACACGCGAGGCTCCCACCCTTAAAGACGTAGGGTGGGGCACCCGGAACGGCAGAGAGTTTACGCGGAGACTAAATCTTGTTCGGGATCTGGAGTGGCGGCGACTACCGCTGCGATTGTTTCCGGCGCGGGATCCGTCTTGCCGCGGTTTTCGGAGAGCTTGTAGCGGTAGATGTCGCGAGCGAGTCCCAGCTTTTGCAGCGTCCAGATTCCGTACCAGTTCATATCGACCTCATACCAGGCCAGGCCGTGGCGCGCGGAGGTCGGATGCGCGTGGTGATTGTTGTGCCAGCCTTCGCCGAAGGAAAGCAGGGCGACCCACCAGCTGTTGGTGGAAAGATCGCGCGTGTGAAAACGGCGCGTGCCCCAGGAGTGCGTGGCGGAATTCACCAGCCAGGTGGAGTGGAGGCCAACGACGGTGCGCAGGAAAATACCCCAGAGCACGAAGGGCAAGCCGCCGATGGCGAGCAGTACCAGGCCCAGGACGATCATGGGAACGTAATGATATTTCGTGATCCAGACGTGAAATTTGTCCTTGGCGAGATCGGGGACGTAACGCGAGAGCGTCGTGGTGTCGTGGTGCATCGACTTGCCCATCAGGATCCAGCCGATGTGTGCCCACCACTTGCCGTCGATCGGTGAATGCGGATCGCCTTCTTTATCCGAATGGTGGTGATGAATGCGGTGCGTGGCCACCCAGAAGATCGGGCCGCCCTCCAGAGCGAGCGTCGCGCAGGTGGTCAGGAAATATTCGATGAACTTGGGAGTCTTATAGCCGCGGTGCGTCAGCAGGCGGTGGTATCCCATGCCGATGCCGAGGCTGCCGGAGACCCAGTTCAGAAAAATGGCGAGGAAGAAAACTTTCCAGGAGAAAAAGAAGAGCGCCGCGATTGCTCCGATGTGGAACGCCACCATGAAAATCGAAGTGATCCAATTGACTTCGTTGGCGGCGGCAGATTTCTTCTCGAGATCGGCGATATTCATGGGATTCGGTGTGTGTCCTGAGGGTGTGTTTTGATTCTTGGCTCACGATCAGACTAACAAAGAGGCGAATTCTTATTTGTAATACTTTCGTAATAGGCGGATTTGCGGCGTACTGGTAAGCCGTACCAAAGGACAGGCGGCTTCCACTACACGGATCGGTCGAAAGAGCCGGGAGCGAGGCAGAGTGGTCGTCTCACGTTGAGATAAACGGCGGCCGAGCGGCACTACATGGCTCGACCTCCGGCGGTCCGTCAATAAAAGGACCATTGAAGGGTCCAAAACGGTGCACGGGGCCGTGCCGCTACATCCCTAGAATATTGATCTGGAGCTTCTGGTACCCGTGCTGGCGGGCCCAGAGGTCGAGCGGCAGGGTGGCCAGCTCGTCGACCACCGGCACAGCGAGGCCGGTCTTGGTGAGATCGACCGATTTCAGATAGCTGTGGCAGGTATCGCAGACATCGACGCGAACATGCTGAATTTCCGGCGCCGAATAGAAGGCCAGTTGGGGCTCGCGTTCCTCGCCGCAATTAGGGCATAGAAGCCTTCGAAAATTCCATTCGTGCGCACAGAGCATGCAGATCAGGGCTTTGCGGGCGCCATCGCCTTCGCGGCGGAGAACGCCAACAATCGGCTTCGCGCCGCAAAGCGGGCAGCTGAACGGAGTACCGTTTTCCTGGGATGCCTCTCGCCGATCGGCCAGAAACTCGGCGTAGGGCTGCAGAAAAATCCAGGCAAGCAGGCGTTCGGCGTCGTCGCTCTGCCCGTCGGGCCGCGCAGTTTCGAGATCGCTCAGCCAAAAACCACGCAACAGCTGCTCCCAGGCGCCGCCCGTTTTCCGCTCCAGCGCCGCCGCTGCACGCGCCACGGGTGTGGGCGATATCTCCGCGATCGCCGCGAGGAAGCCCGAGAATTTCGGCGCCAGCGAGCTCAATTCGAAATCGTCGCGCAGAGGCCGTTCAGCGGAAATTCTGGTAGGCGAAGTCGAGAGGCGGCGAAATTGGTCGTACAGGTCCCGCTGGATCGCCGTCGTGCGGGAATAGAATCGCAGGCCTTCCGCCGCAAAGGGATAAACGCTGGCGAGGTGATCGGCCCGTTCGATCCGGCGCGTCCAGTGGGCCGAGTTCAATTGCGCGCTGGTGGATTGCTTTTGACCTGTTCGTACCATTTGCGGTGGAAGGTCCAAGCCCATGCGCGGGTGACCGTTCCGTGGATCATGGAGCCAAAACTGCCTTCCTCCAGAATCGTGCTCATGTAGACGTGGATCAGGAAGAGACCGATGGTGATCAGGGCCACGCCGGCGTGGATCAGCACGGCGAAGTAGCGAAGATAACGAAGGCTCCAGGGCAAGGACTCCGTGTACCAGAGAACCACGCCGGAAAGCAGCAGCAGAATCACGCTGTAGAAAATTCCCCAGAAGAAAAGCTTCTGGCCGAAATTGAAGCGGCCCTGGGGCGGCAGCTTTTCGTCGTGGTTCTCGATGTATTCGGGCATCGCTTTTGCCCAGGCGCGGTCGTCGTCGTCCACCTGCATGTCGCGGCGCCACTCCGCGAAAGTGTAGAAAAGGGAAATTGCGAAAAGCAGTCCAACCCAGGGATGCCAGGCGCGCGCGATGGTGCCACCGCCCACAACCGCAGCGATCCAGAAGAGATACGGCGACCAGAAGGCCAGCCCCGTGCCCATGCAATAGATGTAGGTCAGCGCGCCGATCCAATGGTTCACACGTTCGCCGAGCGAGTAGCGGACGATCAGCTCCTCGCTACGATCTTCGCTGCGCGCCTGCGGCATCGCTTGCGTGCTCATACGCGCCTCCCGTTCTCCTCCGGCGGAAGCGGCTCTTCTTTCTTCGGACCGAATTTCAGGTAGTGGCCGGCGAGTCCGATCAATCCGGCAACCATCGCCAGATTGCCGATCCATTTCAACGGGCTCTTCCACAACCGCACCGAAATCGGAACGTGCGGATCCTTCGGCAAGCCGCCGTAGAGCTCGGGATTGTTCGCATCGTGCAGCACGTAGATGACGTGCGTCCCCCCGACGCCCGGCGGATCGTAGACTCCCGCGTCGGGAAAGCCCGAATGCTCGCGCAGCTGTGTAGCGCGCGTTTCGGCCAGCTCCACCATTTCAATCTTGGTGCCGAAATGCAGGCAGCCCGTGGGGCAGGCCTTGATGCATGCCGGCTCCAGACCCTGCGACACGCGATCGTTGCAGAGCGTGCACTTGAAAACCTTCCGCGCGGTCGGGCTGAATTTCGGAATGTTGAAGGGGCAACCGGTGATGCAGTATCCGCAGCCGATGCAATTCGCTTCCTGGAAATCGACGATGCCGTTGGCGTATTGCACGATCGCGCCGTCCGCCGGACACGCGGCCAGGCACCCGGGGTCTTCGCAATGCATGCACTGGTCTTTGCGCATCAGCAGCATCATGCTGCCGTCTTCGCGCTCGTGCTCGTTGAACTTGATCAGGTTCCAGTAATTCCACGCCGTTTCCGGCATGGTCTGATAGCTGTTGTCGAAAGTGGTTTCGCTGAACGCGTAGCCGTTCCATTCCAGGCAAGCCACTTCGCACGCCTTGCAGCCGATGCAGGTGGTGGTGTCCACCAGCTTGGCCACCCGGAATTCGCGGTTCAGACCGTCTCCCGGCACGCTTCCGGCGTGGCCTGAGATGCGGACGATTTCAGTGGATGCCTGGCTCATCGTCGCTGCCTACGCTTTCTCGACCTTCACGAGGAAACCCTTCGATTCCGGGGTGTGCGCGTTGGGATCGGTGACGGCGGGAGTCAGCAGGTTCGCCGGTGTGCGCGCGTCCTTGTCCTGATCTTCCTGAATGCCGCGGAAGCCCTGATGGATAGGCAAGCCGATCTGATAGACCTTCTTGCCGTCGATCATCATCGGCTTGATGCGTTTGGTGACGAAGGCCTTGGCCATGTAGGTGCCGCGCGCGCTGGTCACCTTGATCATCTCCGCGCCGCGAATCCCTTTTTCCTCGGCCAGCTCCACGGGGATCTCGACGAACGGCTCCGGAATCAGCTGCACGTTCATGGGATTGTTCTTCGTCCAGTAGTGATAATGCTCAGTCAGCCGGTAAGTCGTGCAGACGATGCTGTATTCGTCGGGCGTGCCGAATTTGTCGTACGGAGTCTTGAATTTTTTCACCAGCGGATTATTCGGCTGCTGGGGATGGAACAGATTCTTCACCGGGCTCTCAACCGGTTCGTAGTGCTCCGGGAACGGGCCGTCGGCCATCACCCCGATGGGCACGAATAAGCGGCCGACCCCCTCCGGATTCATGATGAACGGGCCCATGTGATCCTTCGGATGCGAATCGGGCTTGAAGTCCGGGACGTCGTTGCCGGCCCATTTTTGCGTGCCTTCATTCCACCATACCTGCTTGCGATCGGGATCCCAGGGCTTGCCGTCCGGCGTGCAGGAAGCGCGGTTGTAGAGCACGCGGCGATTCGCGGGCCAGGACCATGAGAAGTTGGGGAATATGCCCAGCCCGGACGGGTCTTCCGTGCCCCGTTTCTGAATCTGCGCTCCGGCTTCGGTCCACATGCCGGAATAGATCCAGTTCCCGCACATCGTGGTGCCGTCGTCTTTCAGCCAGGCAAATCCCGGCAATTGCTGGCCGGCTTTGATCACTTGCTTGGTGACCGGATCGGTGAGATCCGCCAGGGCTTTGCCGTTCAGTTCCATCGCCACCTGCGCAAGCGACGGGTGCGCCGAATCGGCGTAGGCCCACGATAGATTCAGAATCGCATCCGGGAATTTTCCGCCCTCTTTCTTGTATAGGTCGCGCACTCTCAGGAAAATCTGCGCCACGATGTCCTGATCGAGCCGCGCGTCGCCCGGAGGCGGCACAGCGGCGTATTTCCACGTCACCCAGCGCGCGGAATTCGTCATGCTTCCGTCTTTTTCGGCGAAGCCCGCGCACGGCAGGCGATACACGGTCGTATTGATTTGCTTCTGCTCGTCGGCAGAGATCCCCGGAGCGCGCCAGAACTCGCTGGTTTCGTCCTGATAAATCTCGCCGACCACCAGCCAGTCCGCTTTCTTGAGCGCCGCGATATTCTTCTGTGTGTCCGGGCCGATCATCACCCCGTTCATCCCGAAGGCCATCATGCCCTTGACCTTGCCGTTGTACATATCGTCCCAGATGTGGGTCCAGGAATAGTCGCGGTCGGCTTTCGGCAGGTAATCGAAGGCGAAACCGTTCTCTTTCTTCGCGGCGTCGCCGTACATGGCCTTCATCAGCGAAATGAAAAATTTCGGCGTGTTGGAGTAGTAGTTGAACGAATCCCACTCGGAGGGTTTTGAGGCGGTGGGCGTGATGCGCTTCAGATACGACGTCACGTCCGGATCCGTCGGCAGAGGAATCTTCAAATATCCGGGCAGGCTGTCGTATAGACCGGCCATGTCTGTGGCGCCCTGGATATTCGAATGGCCGCGAAGGGCGTTCACTCCGCCGCCGGCGCGGCCCACGTTGCCGAGCAAGAGCTGGATCATGGCCGCCGTGCGGATGATCTGCGAGCCGAAGGTGTGCTGGGTCCAGCCCACCGCGTAGATAATTGAGGCGACTTTCTTCATGTCGCCGTCTTTGCGCACAGAGGTGAAAAGGTCGTAGGCCTTCAGTAGCTGGGCCTGCGGGATTCCGGTGATCCGTTCGACGATATCGGGCGTGTAGCGGGAATACTGCTGGCGCAAAAGCTGGAAGACGGTCCGCGGATGCTGAAGCGTCAGATCGTAGGCCACATTCGGCGGTAGCAAAGGTGGCGGGGCCGGGGCTGCACCGGCGGGTTTCGATGCCGCGTCTTGCGAGCCTTTGGATGCCGATGGCTTTGCGGCCGCAGCATGTCCGCTCAGGTCGCCGCCCTGTTCGTAATTCCAGGTGGTCTTATCGTATGAGCCGGCAGCAGCGTCGAAGCCCGAGAAAAGGCCGTCGTCGGGCAGCTTGAAGCCATCCTTCACCACAAAGGCCGCGTTCGTGTAGTTGACCAGGTATTCCTTGGCGATGCGATTGTTCTCCATCGCGTAGCGAATCAGGCCGCCGAGGAAGGCGATATCCGAGCCGGCTCGAATCTGGCAGAAAAGATCGGCGGTGGCCGAGGTGCGCGTGAAGCGCGGATCGACGGAAATCAGCTTGGCGTTGCGGTTGCGCTTGGCCTCCATCGCCCACTTGAATCCGCAGGGATGGTTCTCGGCGGGATTGCCGCCCATGATCAACATCATGTCGGTGTTCTTGATGTCGATCCAGCCGTTCGTCATGGCCCCGCGTCCGAATGTCGGTCCCAAACTTGAGACCGTGGGGCCGTGTCAAACACGGGCTTGGTTTTCTAAATACACCAAGCCCAGACTCCTCATTGCTTTCACTACGAGGTAATTGAATTCGTTCGTGTCCGTGCAGCCGCCGATGAAGGAAATCCCTTCGCAGCGGTTTACGGTGTGACCGGCTGCGTCTTTCTCCACGAAACTCTCGTCGCGCGTTTTCTTCGTCCAGCGCGCGATTTCGTTCAGCGCCGTGTCCCAGGAAATGTCTTCCCAGTCGGTCGCGCCCGGACGCCGGACCTGCGGCTTGGTCAGACGGCGCGGATTGAGCATGTCCTGCTCGAGCGAAGATCCCTTGGGGCAGAGCGTGCCGCGATTCGTCGGATGATCGGGGTCGCCTTCGACGTGAATCACCTGCGGCGTCACGTTTTTCGCGCGATCGCCGAGCGTGTAAATCAGCACGCCGCAGCCGACCGCGCAGTAGGGACACGTGGACCGTGTCTCCGTGGCGCGCGCAATTTTCAGTTCTTTCAGTTCGGCGAAGGCTGGCTTGAGGTCGAAGCCGAAGACGGTGGCGGCGGCCCCGCCGACGGCGGCAATCTTGAAAAAGTCGCGGCGAGTAGTTTCCATTCCAACTCTCCCGGACGATCCTGAGCGACGAGATCCGTCGGCGCCATTATGCACATTTCCGACTAAGGAGGGTTAGTAAATTACTACGTGCCGAGCGCGGAGGATTTCTGCTTCGAATCGAAAGCACGCTCCCAGCCTTAGGAATCGTTAACGTCACGTTCATGCAGCGGAAACGCGCTGTTCATCGAGCCCTTGTTGCGCGAGAGCGCTCGCAGAACCGCGATGAAGGGTATCGAACGGTAGACTCCGGCGACACCGCTGATCGTTACGGCGCGTTCCTTGCCCCGACGGAGCGCGGCTCACTGCGCGGTCCCACCACACGGCTTGTCAATGCTGCGCGTTTCCCGGATAATCGTAGCTCTCCGTTGGTTTATTCCGGCGCTATGGTGCAACGGTTAGCACGCGGCCCTTTCAAGGCTGAAATACGGGTTCGATTCCCGTTAGCGCTACCATCTCCGGCTGGCCTACAATTCCACCGCGACCCTCTCCATCGGTGGTAAGGCGTGTTCCCGGTAACCACCACCGAGTCGAAGGTTGTCGGGCAGTTCACGGAACTATGGGAAGGAGTGC
>Ga0335085_10009139_pt1 | contig 14996 bp, 16 predicted proteins | sample Lox_Sample_45_FD_206712 | JGI IMG/M metagenome (GOLD analysis project Ga0335085, IMG submission 206712) | Soil microbial communities from Loxahatchee National Wildlife Refuge, Florida, United States - Lox_Sample_4.5 | ecosystem: Environmental > Terrestrial > Soil > Wetlands | place: USA... | reverse complement strand
ATCCGCGCGGCTGTTCGCCATCCTGACCGGCCCCGCCATGGACTACTACACGCCGCTGCCCATGCGCAAGCAGTCATACAAGGAGTTCATGCAGGAGTGGATCGCCGAGCAGTTCATCAACCAGATCCGCGACTACGGGCTGAAGAAGCCCTGGTACTGGGACGAGTTCATGGCCGGGCTGGACACCTGGCACCATTCGCTGCACCTCGGCGTCTGGTACTGGCGCCCGACCGTGTGGTGGAAACCGCAGGGCGGGGTCTCTCCTGAGGAACGCGAGTGGCTGCGCGAGAAGTACCCGCGCTGGGAGGAGCAGTTCGGCCGGATCTGGGACGTGATCATCGACAACATCAACCACAACCGGATGGAGCTCACCCTCCCCGAGACCCTTCCGTGGCTGTGCAACCTGTGCAACCTGCCGATCGGCACCGCCGGGTCGCCGCACAACGAGAAATACCCCGTACGCAGCTACCCGCTCAAGCACAACGGCTACACCTACCACTTCTGTTCGCGGCCCTGCCGCCAGATCTGGTGGGAGGACCGGGACACCCTGCATAACCCGACGGTGATCGAGCGGCTGCTGCGGGGCAGCATCCAGCCGCCGACCGTCGAGGGAATCCTGACCTGGATGGGCCTCACCCCGGATGTCATGGGCGATGACGCCTACGGCTACCGGTGGGCCAAGCCCTATGCGCCGGAGCCGGCAGCCTGACCGGCTTGCGGAAGAGATGAGGTGAGGCAGTGACCGAGACGCAGGACACGGGCATGCAGGCGGAGGAGATCGCCGCCCCTCCGGACGAGGGTCAGCCCGTGCCGATCAACGCCATGTTCGAGGACGACTTCGTCACCCAGCTGGTGCTCGTGCTGGACACCGACACCATCGACGAGGCCGCCAGGAAGGTCGCCGCGCAGGTAGTAGGCAGGCGGGTGCCGCCGCGGGACGCCGGGCTCGTGGTCCGCTTCGACGGCAAGGTCATCCCCGGCGACACCACCGTCGCGCGGTCCGGCATCTCCCCGCTGGACATCGTGAATGTCGGCTGGGCCCCAGAGGACCCCGAGGCCCCAGAGGACCCGAGTGCCAGATAACAGAGGAGGACGCCGGTGAGCAACTCCGTGGGACCGGTCCTGCGCATGTCGGACGACCTGGACGCCGTCGTCGCCGCCATCGTGGAGGACAACCCGGGCAAGCAGATCAGCGTGGTCGACCGGGGCGCCTATACCCGGGTCAGCGCAGATGGCGAGCTGCGGGTGACCCGCGCATCCATCGAGCGGAATCTCGGGCGTGCGTTCCAGATGCGGCAACTCGAGGGACTGATGTCCGCCTTCGCCGGCCGCATCGACATGACATCCGAAGAGGTGTGGTGGCGGCTCAAGAGCGCGGCTCCCGCCCAGGCATCAGTGGAGGAACCGGCATGACCGAGGCCAGCCCGCCGCGGCCCGCGCGGAAACTGAAGACCTGGAGCTCATTCGGCCAGCTCCGGCGCATCCCCAGCGAGTATGAGATCGTCACGCACAATCTCAACTACACCAATCGCCCCAACCGCACGTCGGCGCTGGAGTCCAACCCGACGACCCCCGTCAACATGTGGTATCTGACCTATCGCGACAAGTCGCCGCTGCAGGCCGGCGACTGGACCGGGTTCCGCGACCCCGACGAGATCACCTATCGCAAGTACGTCACGATGCAGGACCAGCAGGAGACGGTCGTCGAGGGAGTCCTGGACGAATACGGAGCCGGCGGGCACGACGCGTCGTTGTCCGAGGGGTGGGCGGGGTGCCTGGCCACGATGTTCACTCCTACCCGGTTCCCGGTGCACGCGCTGCAGATGTGCACCGCGTACCTGGGCCACATGGCGCCGGCGTCATACATTTCCAACTGTGCCGTGTTCGGGGCAGGCGACCTGCTGCGCCGGGTGTCGCTGGTGTCCTACCGGACCCGGCAGCTTGCCGACGCGGCCCGCTCGTCCATCGGCACCACCGAACGGCAGATCTGGGAACGGCACGAGGCCTGGCAGCCGGCCAGGGAGGCACTGGAAAAGCTGCTCATCGCCTACGACTGGGGGGAGTGCTTCACCGCGATGAACCTGGTGCTCCGTCCCACCCTGGACGAGATCCTCCTCCGGCAAGTCGCCAACGCGGCGCACGACGCGGGCGACGACCTCACCTGGTTGCTGCTCACCAACCTCGCCATCGACGCCGACCGCTGCGCGAGGTGGAGCGCCTCGCTCGCCCGGTACGCGATCGACCAGCGCGCCGGCAACCAGGGAGTGCTGCGGCACTGGGTCGACCGGTGGACTCCGCGTGCCGAGGCAGCCGCGGCCGGGCTCGGCCAGCTGTTCGAGCAGTTGCCCGATCGCGGCCGCTCGGCCGAGGATGTGGTGAATGCCGCCAGCTCGGCCCGGCGCCGGATGCTCAGCGAGGCGGGACTCGCGGGATAGGACGACATCATGCCCACGCGCGACCAGAAGGCCTACCAGTTCCTGCGCGATGACCTCGTGGCCGCGGGCGACCTGGCCGCCCTGGTCGGACGGTACGCCGAAGCGGAGGGCGCCAACCAGTACGTGTGGCCGGGCCTGACCTTCTACCGGTTCTCCAGGCCCGTTCCTGTCCACTGGGATGAGGTTGGCTCGCTGTCGTATTGCCTGATCGTGCAGGGCGCCAAGCGGGTGCGCATCGGGGCTGAGGAGCTCGTCTACGATCCGATGCGCTACCTGGTGCTGAACCGGCGGTCCCGCTTCGAGGTCGAGATCATCGAGGCGTCGCCGCACCGGCCGTTCCTGTCGTTCGTCCTGCAGATCGAGCCGGCGATCGTCTCCGACGTGCTGTCCACCATGCACCAGCCGATGGCGGCGCTGTACCAGCAGGACAAGCCGCGCCGTGACGCGCATGTGGCACCACTGGACGCGCGCCTGATCGGGGCCACCTACCGCTTTCTCACCACGGCGGAGTCGGACGCCGACCGTGCGGTACTGGGACCCATGTACCTGCGGGAGATCGTCTACCGGCTGCTGCAGTCCGAAGAGCGGCACCGGCTCATCGACGCGGCGCGGACAAACGCCGCGCGTAACCCGGTATCGGCCGCGATCGAGTACATGAAGAGCCATATGAACGAGCCGATCTCGGTCTCCGTGCTGGCCGAGGCGGTGTGCATGAGCGAGTCGGCGTTCGCCCACCTGTTCAAGCAGAGCGCGGGGACCTCTCCCTACCAGTTCCTGAAGCAGCTGCGGCTGGAACGGGCCCGCGATCTCCTGCTGAATCAGGACGTCAGCGTCAGCGAGGCTGCCGGGCAGGTGGGATACACCAGCCTGTCCCACTTCATCAGCGAGTTCAAAAGGTACTTCGGGGAGACCCCGCTGTCCTACCTGCAGCGTCTGCACGGGGTAGAGACGTTCAACCTGCACGCGAATTAACGCAGAAGGAGCACCGGCCCGTGACATGGCACCCGGTTATGCCGGCCGATGACCTCTGGGAAGGAGAGCTGGAGGGAGCCGAGGCAGGCGGCAAGAAGATCGTCCTGCTCAACGTCGACGGTGAGATCAGGGCCTACGAGGATCGCTGCCCCCATCTCGGCTCCCAGCTCAGCGAGGGTGACCTCGACGGGTGCACGCTGACATGCGCGGTGCACCTGTGGGAGTTCGACGCGCTGACCGGCAAGGGCACCAACCCGGGAAACAGCCAGCTCACCTGCCTCGATACCCGGGTGACGGATGGAAACATCGAGGTACTGATCCCTGACGGCAGATAGCAATGACGGACCAGGAGGTGCCATCGTGCGGATAGAGGTGCTGACGATTCCCGGGTGCCCGAACGGCCCGGTACTCACACAGCGGCTGGCGACCGTCCTGGGTGATGGCTCAGAAATACCCGTGGTCCAGCGGAGCGTGACTGATCCTGTGGAGGCAGCCCGGCGGGGAATGCACGGCTCGCCCACCCTGCTGATCGACGGCCGGGATCCGTTCGCCGCCCCCGATACTCCGCCCAGCCTGTCCTGTCGGCTGTACCGGGCGCCGGACGGGAGCCAGCAGGGCGCTCCCTCGGTAGAGGACCTACGGCGTGTGCTGCATGCCGCGAACCGCGACTGACCTTCTGCGACATGACCACCAGCCCCGATGTCGAGCACGTCCACGTCAACCATCGCCTCTAGCCGAGATTCACGACCGCTACGGCCCGGGCCACCTGGTCAGCCGTTTCATCAGCCGCGCCACCCCGCTCATCCTCGAAGCAATCGGCCATGTCCAGGCCAGAACCGCAACCACCTCATAGAGCAGTCGCGGCAGTACAGCTCGAAGCCCGAGAGTTCGGCATTGCTGAAGGCTGGTAGCGGGGCGGCCGGCGGTGAGTTCGCCGAACTGGGCCGGCTGCTGTGGCCCGTCGGCGTTGCCGGGCGGAGCAGGGGTCAGGTCAGCCGGCCAGGGCGCCGGCCTGGCGGGCGGTGACCAGGCCCCGTGCGGCCAGCCAGCGCACGGTGTCAGCCAGCGTCTCGCGCAGCTCACGGCGCTCGATGGCAAGCTCCTGGCGCGTCGCGGAGTCGTCCACGACGACATCGGCCGGGATGCTGAGGGGCAGTGCCACCTGTTCCGCGCTGACTGGCAGCCGCACCGGGAGCAGGCGCTGGGCGCGGTCGGCCAGGCGGCCGCCATGCTGCAGCACCCAGTCCGGGGCGGTCCGTTGCGGCAGCCGGCGGCCGGTGAGCTCGCCGAGCAATGCCGCTACCTCGGCGATCTGTACCGCCGGGCCGCCCAGCAGGTAGCGCCGCGCGCCGTGGCCCGGGCGGAGCACCGCGGCGTGGAGGGCGGCCACATCACGCACGTCGACGAAGCTCAGGCACCCCCGCGGCAGGACCGGCAGTCGCCCGCGCAGCAGGTCACGGACGAAACGGACCGAATCGCCGAGGTGGGGGTCGTGCGGCCCCTGGACAACAGCCGGGTAGGTGATCACCACCGGGTTGCCTGCCTGCTGGCAGCCGCGGGCCACCAGCTCGGCCGCGATCTTGGAGCGGGTGTAGGGACCGATCCCAGCTCCGAGCGGCGTCCCGGCGGTCAGCGTCGCGGTGGTGACCGGCACGAACACCCCCATGGTCGACACGTAGACGATCGGGTCCAGCCCGTGGCGCTGCGCAGCTGCCAGGACCGTTTCGGCGGCGGCGGGATTGGCCTGCTGCATGACGGCGGCACGCCGCGGATCCAGCGAGAATACCGAGGCGGCGTGCATCACCGCGTCGCAGCCGAGCATCGCCTGCTCGACTGCCGCGGCGCTGGTTACGTCCCCGACCACGGCGTCGGCCCCGGCAGCACCCAGCGGATCAAGGGCGGGCGCGATCCGGTCCCGGGCCCGGACCAGCAGCCGGATCTGGTGGCCCTGTCCGGTCAGCGCGGCCGCCGTATGACAGCCGACATATCCGGTCCCGCCAGTGACCAGTACCCGCATCGACAGCTCTCCCGGTGGAAAGTGCCGAGCATACAGCGGTACGGCCGGGCGGCCAACGGGTGGTTCCCAGAGGGAGATTCCCGGCAACCCGGGACGGGTGCCTCTCGTTTCGGGATGTGGTCGTGCGGTGTGCTCGTCAGCAAGCCGCTACACCTCGAGGAGGGGACATGGCAACGATCAAGACGGTACGGACCGCGGCCGCGGTGCTGCTGGCCCTGGGAACCCTGAAGTACCTGGCGATCCTCATCGATGCCGGGTTCGACCTGTCACAGGCTCCGTTCGCCTTCCTGCTGGTCTTCGCGCTGCCGTTCGGGCTGGTGCTGCTGCTCCTGCCCCGGCTGCGGCGTACCGGTCTGGTGCTGATGCTGCTGATAGGTGTCCCGTTCGTGGCCTTCCTGGTCGGCAACGTCATCCAGAACGGGTTCACCAAGGAAGAATGGGCGGACTATCTGGTGGTGTATGCCGGCGGGCCGGTGGCGGCGGTCGGCGTGATCGCCGCGGCGCGCTGCCTGCTGGCCAGGCGCCAGCAGGTGGCCTCGTAGGACCCAGGTGGCCTGGGGCGTGGCCCTGGCCGGCGGGCGCTATCTGCCTGTCCTGGTCTTGACCTGTGGCGTTCCTGGGCATGCTTGCCGATAAGACCGCGCATGACCGGGGTGTGTCCTACTGGGACACACCCCGGCGGGGGGAGAGCTGATGAGGGAAGCAGGCGGCAGCGCGGCGTCCCGCCGCCGGGCTGCCGCGGTACTCGTCTACGGCCTGCTCACGATCGGTACATGGGTGCTGCTCGCCCCGCAGACCGAGCTGAATCAGCATCAGGGAATGGGCTGGTGGGTCGCCGGGGCGCTGGTCCCGGTGTTCGGTGTCGCGGCGCTGCTGCTGGCGCAGCTTCCCGGTCACGGCGTCGCTCGCGTGATCGCGGCCATGGCGTGTGCCAACGCGACCATCCTTGCGGCCGGAGTGGCGGCTGAGTGGCTCGCTCAGCACCAGCTGTCGGGTGCCGGGGCCGTGCGGTGGGTGGCGGCGGTGTCGTGGGCGGGGACGCTGCCGTTGGTGCCGGTGCTGCTGCTGGTCTTCCCGACCGGCGGGCCGCCTTCGCGGCGCTGGCGGCCGGTGCTGTGGGCGCAACTGGCCACCGTCGCGGTGCTTGCCGTGCTGTCGGCGATCGGCGTGGGCGAGATCCCGGCGGGACTGGAGCCGCTGGCCGCGCTGTCGGGGGTGGTGCTGCTCGGCAGCGGCGTACTGGCCGTGGTACGGCGGGTCGCGGGCTGGCGGGCGGCGGCCGGCGTGGAGCGGGCGCAGCTGTGCGGCGTTGCCATCGTCGGCGTGCTGATCGCGCTCGGCTACCTGCTCGGCGGGCTGCTGCTGCTCGCCGGCCTGGACGATGTCCGCCATGTCACCGGCGATGCCCTGCTGTATCTGACGATGGTCGCCGGGCTGCCGATCGCGGTCGGGGTGGCCATCCTCCGTCACCGGATGTACGGGATCGACCCGCTGGTCAACCGGGCACTGGTGTGGGCGACAGTCAGCGCCGTGCTGCTTGCGGCCTACTTCGGGATCGTCGCCGCGGTGACCGCGCTGCTGGGCGGCTCGCGGACACCGGCGCCGGTGACCCTGGTCGCCGCGGCGGTGGTCGCGCTGGCGCTGGCGCCGGTCCGGGTCCGCGCCCAGCGGCTGGTCGACCGGCTGATGTACGGCGACCGCAGCGACCCGGTACGCATCCTGCGTTCCCTGGGTGCGCGGCTGGCGGCCACCGTCGCACCCGACGAGGTGGCCCGGACCCTGGTCCAGACGCTCACCGGCACCCTGCGGCTGCCCTGGGCCGCGGTCGAGCTGGACCGGGAGGGCCAATGGGAACGGATGGCCGAGGCCGGTGACCGGAGCGCAGCCAGCGAACCGGTCACCGTCCCGCTCACCCACGCTGAGGAACAGGTCGGCCGCCTGCTGGTCCAGCCGCGCCGCGGCGAGGCCACCGTGACCCGGACTGACCGGCGGTTGCTGGCCGACCTGGCGGCGCATGCCGGCCCGGCCGTCCACGCGGCCCGGCTGGTCGATCAGCTCACCGAGAGCCGCGAGCGGCTGGTACAGGCCCGCGACGCAGAGCGGGGCAGGCTCCGCCGAGACCTGCATGACTCACTCAGCCCGGCGCTGGCCGGGATCGGCCTGTCCGCCGACGCCGCCAGCCGCCTGCTGCGCACCGACCCGGAGGCCGCTTCCCACATGCTCGCCCGGGTGGTCGCCGAGGCCCGGGCCAGCACCGAAACCGTCCGCCGTCTGCTGGCCGACCTGCGCCCACCCGGCCTGGAGGAACTGGGGCTGGTTGCCGCCCTGGAGGAACGGGCCCGTCAGCTGTCACGCCCGGGGGAGTTCGACATCCAGCTGCGCATCGCCGAACCGCTGGCACCGCTGGCGCCCGGCGTGGAGGTCGCCGCCTACCGGATCGCGGTGGAAGCCCTGACCAACGCCGCCCGCCACTCCGGCGGCCGCCACTGCTGCCTGGAACTCGCCACCGGCCAGCTGCTGCGGCTGGTCATCACCGACGACGGCCACGGCCTCAGCAACTCCCTTGGCGAGGGTAACGGCATCGCGACCATGCGGGAACGCGCCCGCGAACTCGGCGGCCAGCTCACCATCGAAACCGCCGACGGCGCAGGGGGACGGGTAATGGCCGAGCTGCCCACCCTGCGGGGGCGATAGTCATGGTGCGGGTGCTGATCGCCGAGGACCACCCGATGTTCCGCGACGCCCTGCAGGCCACCCTCACCCTGACCGGCGAGTTCGAGGTGGTCGCCGCGGTCGGTACCGGCGAGGACGCCGTGACCGGGGCCGTCGGGCGCAGCCCGGATGTGGTGGTGATGGACCTGGAGATGCCGGGCGGCGGCGGTGTGGCGGCCACCGCCGAGATCCTGCGTCGGCTGCCCGCCACCCGCATCCTGGTGCTCACCTCCTATGACGAGGACCGGCTGGTCTATGCGGCCCTGCGGGCCGGCGCCCACGGCTATGTGCTGAAGTCCGCCACCAGCGAGGAGATCGTCCGCGCCGTCCAGACGGTCGCCCACGGCGACGGGCTGTTCGCCGGCAGCGTGGTCGAGCGCATCAGCCGGCATCTCGCCACCGGCGGGCGCGCCAGCGTCCCCTCCCCGTTCCCCGAGCTGACCCAGCGAGAACGCGAGATCCTCGAGCTGATGGCCCAGGGCCACAGCAACGCCTACATCGCCGACCACTTCGTGCTCAGCCTCAAGACCGTCCGCAACCACGTCTCGGCGGTGCTGGCCAAGCTGGGCGTCAGTACCCGCGCCGAGGCGGTGGTCAAGGCCGGCCAAGCCGGGCTCGGCGGCCAGACCGACCAGCCAGCCCCCTCAGCATGACAAGGGTCTCCCGCACCGCCGCCTGCACCAGCGACTCACCTGGAGGCCGTCGGCCACGTTCACGCCAGAACCGCAAGCACCTCATAGGACAGTGGCGGCTGCTCACAGCCCACTTCAGGTAAGACATGAGGTTGCCCCGGCTCGGCTGCCCGGCTAGGACTCCAGGGTCTAAGGCCCTAGCTGTCGCAGTCCTTTGGCCCTACCGCTGGCATCGGGGGCGGCCAGGCTCAAGACGAGAGGTAGCAGAACGAGCCAGCGAGTGAGCCTACGTGCGGCCAGGGCGACTTTTGGTGCAGGAGATGGAACGGTCCCGACCGCCGGACGGTTGCCGGGCGCATGCGGGCGAGCAGCTGAGAATCGAGGGCGCCGATATGACTCCGAAGGTCAGCTGTGTCGTGGCCGCCAAGAAAGGTCACATATGGCATTCGGCTGGACTGGCCGGCGGCCGTGAATACATCGTGATGGTGCGGCCCGATGGGGAAGACGAGGATGTGGAGGCCGTGGCGTCACGCCGGCTCTACCGCTCCGTCGAGCCCGGGGACCGCCTGACGCTGGAGCGCGAATGGTTTATGGCCAGCCCGCACGTCCAGCCATTGGAGGAGATGCCGGCCGCGGCGTGACGAGAAGGGCTCGCAGAAACGTGTCCAGCACCGGATGACACCGTGGCCTAGGCGCAATGGTTCTCTCGGGAGGCGTCATGCCGCTCCCAGAAGACGAGCAGCGCCAGCTGCAGGAGATTGAGCAAGCGCTCTACAGGGATGACCCGAAGTTCGGGCGCCGCATGCGCGTCATCGATCCGCGTGTGGAGTATGAGCGCAAGCTCAGACATGCCCTGCTCGGGATCGTGGTTGGCGCTGGCCTGCTCGTGGCGGGGGCGGTCATCCACCGTGTCTATCTGGGGGCGGCCGGCGTGGTGATCGTGCTGCTGTCCCTGGCGTGGGCGGTGGTCAGCTGGCGGCGGTACGTGGCCTGGGTCCGGCCCGCGCGCTCCCGGGCGGGGACCAAGACGGCGAAGGGCACGAAGCGCCGACCCGGGCAGACCAGGCGGGCCCGGATGATGCAGCGGATAGAAGCGCGCTGGCGCCGCCGCCAGGAGGGTAACGGCGGAATGCCGGGGCGGACCCGGAACTGATCTCGGGTAGATCGAAGATCGACGGTGTCGGAGGCGAACACCTACATCGTCGGCCACCTCGTGCTCAGCCTCGGGACCGTCACGCAACCGCGTCTCGGCGGTGCTGGCCAAACTCGGAGTAAGCCCCCGATCCGCAGCTCCATCGACCGATCCATGGAATACTCGCCGAGCTCGCCACGCGGCACCCACCGCACCTCGCTGCTCTCCTCGCTGCACGTCGGCTCGCCGCACGTGGCCCGCGCGGTCAGCACGATGGAGAACTCCTGCCGAACCTCCCCGTCGCTGGTGTAGAACATCACGTGCCGGGGATCGGTATAGATCCCCATCAGCCCGGTGACCTCGCAGTCGATCCGGTCTCCCCCGCCCGGAACCGCCCAGTTGTCATTATCCGAACGCTGGATCAGCAGCACCTCACCCGCAGCATTGCTCACCACCACATTGACCGAAGGCACCAGGCTGTTCGCCTCAGGCGCGGCCGCGTCGTCAGAGACCCACGGGAGCACTCGGTCTTCCTCGGCCGCGCATTACCGGCACTGCCCGTCGAGGAGCCGCCGCTGGAGCTGCTCCTTAGACCACGACGAGCTGCGCTGGCTGGAGTGACTTCGACGGCCGCATTGTCGCTTGAGGTATCGATGGAGGCCCGTCTCCCGCGGGGCCATTATTGACAGCGGTTGGGGGCGATGCGAGGGTTGGTGGCGGTGCCAGCATCGTCCTGGTTGACGCACTGACTTGTGGGGTTGGGGCTTTCGGGCATGGCGTGATTACTCGGCCGCTAGCGGCACTGCCAGGATCGTGCGGGTCACGGCACGAGGGGGATCACCATGGCCTTACGAATCATCATGTCTTCACGGGTAGTGCGGTTTGCGGGGCCCGCTGCCCGGTGGGGTTCCGCGCAGCGCGGATTGAAGGACCCAACCGCCATCAAGGCTGCGCTGGAGCCCGAGCCGCCTGCGGCGCACCGGGTCGGGCGGGGTTTCATCTCGCTGTACGCGCTGGCGTACATGAGCACCAGCCTGCTGTTCGTCGCGCCCCTGCTGGTCACCTTGCCCTTGAAGGTGAACTCGCTCGTCGGGATCAAACAGGCACCGAACAGCCTGGCCCTTGTTGCCGGGGTCGGCGCCCTGCTGGCCATGGTAGGCAATCCGTTGTTCGGCAGGATGAGCGACCGTACCGCATCGCGGTGGGGCATGCGCCGGCCCTGGATGGTCACCGGCCTGGCGGGCGGTTGCGTTGGCATCGTCGTTGTCGCGCTGGCGCCCAGCATCCCGGTTGTCCTGGCCGGGTGGTGTATCGCCCAGCTGTGCTTCAACGCGCTGCTCGCGGCCATGGTGGCGGTGCTGCCCGACCAGGTCCCGTCCGTTCAACGCGGCCTGGTCTCCGGTGTCCTGGGGGTCTGCCTGCCCGTCGCATCGGTGTGCGCCACGTTCCTGGTCAAGCTGTTCACCGGCAGTCTGCTCGCGATGTTCTTGGGCCCGTGTGCGATCGGCGGGTTTTTCATCCTCCTGTTCGCGGTCACCCTGCACGATCGCCGGCTTGCCGACGTGCGGAAGCCGGCTTGGTCGCTACGGGAATTTGCCGGCACGTTTTACCTCAGCCCGCGGCAGAACCCGGACTTCGCCTGGGCTTTCGCCAGCCGTTTCATGTTCGTTATGGCCTACGCCTTCCTGGCGTCCTACCAGGCCTACTACCTGCTGGATAAGATCGGCAGCGCCCAGGCCGACGTTCCGCAGCAGATATTTCTGGCCACGCTCGCCCAGTCGCCCGTCATAATCGCCGCTTCGGTCATCGGCGGAGGGCTCTCGGACCGGACGGGCCGGCGGAAGATCTTCGTCCTGACCGCGTCGATCGTGTACGGCCTGGCGTTGTTCGTGGTCGCAAGTGCCAGCGGTTTCACTGGTTTCCTGGTCGGCATGGCCATCGCCGGGCTGGGCTTCGGCGTGTACGTGGCCGTGGACCTGGCGCTGGTGGTGGATGTGCTGCCCGGCACAGACAACGCCGCCAAGGATCTCGGCGTGTTCAACATCGCCGGCGCGCTCCCCTTTTCGATCGCGCCGGCGATCGCGCCGGCCATTCTGGCGATCGGCAACGGCAGCTACGGCGTGCTGTACGCGGCCGCCGGACTGTGCGCCATCATCGGAGCCTTCGCCGTTCTGCCCGTGCGGCGTGTCCGGTAAGCACAACACGGCCGGGACCCCTTGCAGGCCCGGCCGTGTTGACCGGCAGTTAGACGGCGACCTCCTGGTGGGCGGCTGTGGTGGCGGCGGCCATTTCGGTTGTGATCGGGGAGGGCCTAAAGCCCTTCACGACCAGCCACACGCCAAGCGACAGCTCCCACGCAGCCACCGGGATCACGGGGAGTACGGCGAGCCCGGTCAATGCGGAGTGCTGCCCGAACAGCGTTGCGAATACTGCGGCGATGAGCAGGGGGGCTCCGATGAGTCCCATCGCGGGGATGAGACGGGGCACGAGGCGAGACCGGTACATCAAGGAGCCCAGCAGCAGTGCGTTGATGGCTGGCATGAGGGTTTGTCCGAGCAGGAACGTCCAGTTGTAGACCGCGACGTGTGACGCGCCGGTGGTGACGAGAGAGGCCGCATCTGCTCCGGCCGCTCCGCCCAGGTGCTGTCGCAGGGTCACTAGCGACAACAGGCTGATGACGCCGGTGAAGATCATGCCGGCTTCCAGGACGCGAGCGGCGACAAAGCCAAGCGCGGTGGCTTCGTTCTGCCGCTTGACCACGGGGTACAGCGTTATGGCGGTGCCGATGCAGGCGAGGGCGACGATTACCTCGAGGAAGCCGCCCACCAGCACGGCAGTGTGACCGCCGGAGCTGAGGATCCAGTCCGGGTGGTTCTTCACCGGGCCGTAGAGAGCGAGTGTGGGGATCGAGATGAAGGTGATCAGGTAGAAGACGCCCGCGACGAGCGCGGTTTTCCTGGTCGAGCTCATCGGGGCTCCTTTCGCCGGCGGTTTGGCTGCCGGGGCTTGGACGGTGGTGGCCATGTCGTCCTCCTGTTCGTGAAGCTGCTGGGTTACCGGGCCCCGGCGGCGGGCGCCGCGGGATGGCCGGGGGCGGGGCGATTGACCGAGATCAGGGGCAGGCCCAGGTCGCGTATTTTCTGGAGCAAGCCATGCAGGGCCGCCTGGTCGGCTACCGGGCCTTCGATGATGGTGGTGCCGTCGCTGCCAGGGGCGATGGTGAGCCCGTCGAACCAGGCGGCCCACCGGGTGTCGAGGTGCCCCTGGACGCGGATCTCGTACCGTCCCGGGTCCTGATGGCGGCCGGCCGGTATCGCGCTCATGGTGCTCCTTTTGCTGTTGCCCGCCTGGCTGGATCTCCGCCGGGCGGTGCGAACGTTCCTGGTTCTGATCGGAAGCTATGAGCGGATGTGGTGAGCAGGCATCACCACACCTGGTGAGTGACGTGGTGATTCAGGCGGCGGCGGCGCGGTCGCCGAAGGGCAGCCCGCGCCAGGTCCCGGGCGCCCCGCTCACGGCTGTGACGGCACGCGGCTCATCGGAGTGCCCGCCTTCGGGCGAGGCCAGCGGGCGCTAGGGGCCGTGAACGGCGGGTCAGGGCCGGCGGCTATGGGGTCGCGGCAGCAGGTTGAGTTCGGCGGCCCGGCGGACCGCTGCCCGGCGGTTGGTCACCGCGAGTTTGGCGTAGATGTTCTTGGTGTGAGTCCGCATGGTGTTCAGGGACACCATGAGCTCGCGGGCGATGGCCGGGCCGTCCAGCTCGCTGCCGAGCAGCCGCAGCACGTCCAGCTCGCGCTCGCTCAGCGGCTCGATCAGGGCCTGGTCCACAGGGCCGTCGTGCCCGGTTCCGCTCGCGGCTGCCAGGAGCCGGCGGACATAGTCCCGCCGGGTCCCCCGTTTCGCGGCCGCTCTCAGCAGGGAGGTCATCGGCGGCCCCTCATCTGCGAAGACCCGGACATAGCCCTCCGGCTCAGCCAGCGTCACCGCGCGGTCCAGGAAGCCAAGCGCCGCCGGGACGTCCCCCAGCGCCTGGTGCGCGAGCGCCCGCAGCACCAGGATCTCGATGACACGTCCCGTCCTCTGCCCCTCTTCGGCCGCTCGTAGGAGGCGCTCCAAGAGCCGGGCCGCCTCGTGCGCAGAACGCTCCGCGCGCTCGCCCTGGTCCTGCGCCAGGAGCAGCCTGGCCAGGGTGATGTGCTCGAACTCACGCCGGTAACTGAGATCGTCATCGATGGACAGCCCCTGCTCACGCGCCCAGCCCAGAGCTTCACCGAGTCTGCCCTGGGCGATCCAGACCCGTGCCTTCAATGCCGGCACCGGCCGCACGTTCGGGAAGAAGTCGCTCACATACAGCCGCTCCGCCTTGTCGAGCAGGCCGAGCGCGCCGCCCAGATCTCCTTCGGCCTCCCGTACCCGGGCCATCGCCACCCGCCAGCGGTACCGGTTCTGCGGCAACCCGGTGTGCTCACCGAGTTCCTGGCTTCGCAGCAGAAGCTGTCTGGCAGCATGCAGGTCATCGCGCTCGCAGGCGATCTCACTCATGCCCACGTACATGTCAGCGGTACCCCGCAGCACTGACCCGCCGTGCTCACCGGCGAGCTGCAACGCCTGCTCGAAGGTGCGCAGCGCCTCGCCGAGACGGCCTTGCGTGCTCCGGATGTCCGCCAGCGCGATCGAGCAACCCAGGATGTCGGCGATGAACCCGGCCCGCCGCAGGCCCTCCACGCAGGCGGAGTAGCCCCGGTGCCCGGCCTCCAGATTCCCGTTGCCCCAGTACACGAGCCCCAGCAATGCCGCTGCCGAAGCGCGGCAGAGATGGTCGTCCTCAAGCGCAAGCTCGATCGCCCGCTGGGCGTGCCGGACAGTATCGGGTGCGTCGCCCCGGGCCAGAGCATGCCCGGCGCGGTACGTCTCGATCACCGCAGGCAGACGGCGGTATTCCTCCTCGTCGGCGACGATCATCGCCGCCGAAGGGGCGTGCGGTTCCGTACCGTCGCCTGCCGCTGGCTCCAGCCACCGCTCGGCGTCCCGCAGCCGACCCTCGACTCCCTCGAGCTCGCCGCTCATCAGCAATACCCCGGCAAAGTAGACGCTGA
>Ga0335085_10009138_pt1 | contig 14996 bp, 8 predicted proteins | sample Lox_Sample_45_FD_206712 | JGI IMG/M metagenome (GOLD analysis project Ga0335085, IMG submission 206712) | Soil microbial communities from Loxahatchee National Wildlife Refuge, Florida, United States - Lox_Sample_4.5 | ecosystem: Environmental > Terrestrial > Soil > Wetlands | place: USA: Florida... | reverse complement strand
CCCGGTCTCGCCTTCCGCGCTGAGCGCATCCTCAAAATCAAACGCGATAATCGTATTCCGCGTCACCTTCAACAGAAAATAGCGCAGCGCGCCGACCGCCAGCGCATTTACCGTGTGCTGCAACTCCGCGCCTGCCATCGTCGGATGCTTCTGCAGTACCCGCGCCTCCGCAGCCTTCAGCATCCGCGCGATCAAATCGTCAGCCTTCACGCCAAAGCCCTTCCGCCCGCTCACCTCCACGTACGGCCGCTTCGCATCCTCTGGCGAAAGCTCGTATCCCATCTCCGCGGCGCAGCGCGGCGTCAACGCCACGATCTCATAATCAAAGTGAATCGAATTCTCCGACTCTTTCACATGTCCTAGCGCCCGCAAGCCCTCCGCCACCACGTCCTGCAAATACGCCTGCCGCGTGTCAATCACGTTGTAAACCGCTTCCGCCCCGCCAAAATGCGGCGCGCCCGCCTCATTGGGCCCAGCCGTCGTCGCCCACAGCGGTTCATTCCCGGGCGCATCCGGCCACCGCCGGTAATGAAAATCCTTCCCCAGCAATCCAAATTTCCAAAGCTGGTACGCAATATCCTTCCCAACGTAAGTGACAGTTCCGTTCGACCGCACAATAATCTTGTCCAAATCCTCTTGCGTTCTGCCGCCTTCCGCCGATGTGGCCTCCTCCGCAGGTTGCGTCGCAGCCTTCTTCTCCTTTACCTCCTTGATTTCCTTTACCTCATTTACCTCCTGCCTCCACGGCATCACCCAGCAACCCGCGTTCTTCCCGCTCGCCTCCAGCCGGATCGCCCCGCTGGCCTTCAGCTTCTCAAACGCCGCATCCCAGAAGTGCAGGTGCAGAATCTCGCTCTCGCGCGCCAGCAGCTCATAAAAAATATCCAGCCGCGCCATCGTCCGCAGATGGAAGCCTACGATCGCATCGGCAATCACCGCCCCCATCTCCGCGGTCTCCCCCTGCCCCTCTTCAATCGCCTTCAGTGTCTCCCCGCGCAGCTTCCCGGCCCGCGCCTTATCCTCTTCAAAAAACTGCGTCGCCTTCGCATACAAATCCCAGCACAAATAATCGAAATTGGCCTGCGCCGCCAGCGCCTTCACTTCGGCCATCGACTTCTTCTCCATCTGCTGGAACGCGATTACCACGTCCGCCACTTGCACGCCGGTATTGTCAATGTAGTTTTGCACCGCCACGTCGTGTTGCGTGTGCCGCAGCAGCCGCACCATCGTATCTCCCAGCACCGCATTCCGCAGGTGCCCGATGTGCGCCGCCTTGTTCGGATTAATGCTCGTATGCTCGACGATGACTCTTTTTGCTTTCTTTTCCTTCTTTTCTTGCTCGCCACTTGCCACTCGCCACTCGCCACTTGCTTCCGTCGCCGAAGCCCCAAAAAACTCCGCCCGGTCAAGAAATGCGTTGAGATAACCCCCGCCCGCCACATCCACGCGCGCAATGCCATCCATCTTCGCCAGTGACGTGGCAATTTCCTGCGCAATCTGCCGCGGCGCCTTCTTCAACCGCTTCGCCAGCTCAAAACACACCGGCGACGCCGCCTCTCCCATCTCCAGTTTCGGCGGCCGTTCCAGCACCACGTTCAACTCCACGCCATACTTCTCCCGTATATGCGCCGCCAGTGCTTCCCTCAACCGCTGCAAAAGTGTCAGATACACGTTCCCTCAATCCATCCACGTAAAATTCACTCTCACCATGAAAATTTCAGTATACCAGCGGCTAGCCTGGGCCGAACTTCTCTCTCGTAGGGGCGGCTTTACGCCGCCTTCTTTTCCGAGTGGCTGCCGTTCGAGCGGGCCTATTCATTGCGCCCATCTTGACGGCAAGCCTCTACAGGCCGCTAGACAAATCTGCCCCGCTCCCGTGTTATCACTCTAGAGTTGCACGCGGTGCAAAGGACGCCTTGGAACCCAGCCGGCCCAGCGAACGGGAGGTCCGATCGCTCTACGAGCGTCACGCTGGCGCTCTGGCGCTCTATGCCCGCTCGTTTGGGCTCGATTTCGCCTCCGCTCAGGATGTCGTGCAGCAAATTTTCCTCAAGCTTCTCAGCGGTGCGGCGGGCGTGCCCCAACTGACGCCAGGCTATCTGTTCTGCGCGGTGCGTAACGCGTGCCTCAACATTCGCCGCGACGCGGCAAAAGCGGCTCCACTGGACGCTGGCGCCTCTTGGTTGGTCCACCGGGAAGGGAACAAGGAACTTGAACTCACGCTGCAAGGCGTCTTGGCTGGCTTGCCGGAAGAGCAGCGCGAAGTGGTCATTCTGCACATCTGGGGAGGCCTGACCTTGCAGGAGATTGCCGACGCGACCACCACTTCGTTGAACACCGCGGCTTCCCGCTATCGCTACGCGTTAGACAAGCTCCGGAAAGCATTCGATACCGAGGATTGGGAAGGAGGGAAGCCGCGACCATGAATAGGAACGACGAGCAACTCGAAGCCCTGCTCCATGAATTTGAGCCGCGCAAGCCTCAACCCTTAACGCTGCCTGCATCGGATGGCAAAGGGCAACGAAGGCTTGCCGCTGCTGCGGTCGTCATTTTGGCCGGAGGCGCTTCGCTGTGGCTTGCCACGCGAGGAGGTGGCCCAACGGGATCTCCGGCTGCCGAAAACACATCACCCTGGGCACCTGAAACTACTCTGGTGATCCCGAAAATGCCGCTTTTTGTTTTGACTCGTGTTGCGGAGAACGATCCACAAAAGCTCGATACCGTTCTCGATGAGGAATCCCGCGTGCTTCTTCCCGGTTTTCAACGAAAAGACAGCACCCTGGCCCCACTGGCAAAAGAATAGGAATTGAAGGAGCTTCCCACCATGGCGAAAACACTCGGAGCGATTGTTCTCTTGCTTTATTTGCCCACGCTCTCGGTTCACGCGGCTCCTGCGCCGAATCTCCCGCCGGAAACCCGCAACGCCGCGCTCCGCTACTGGATGGCTTTTGCGGAAATGCAGGACCCGCCCGCCGACAAAGAAACGGCGGAGCTTCTGGAAAAAACCGCCGCCGGCGAAGCTCCATGGGACGAAGGGAAGCTCGGCCCCATCCTCGACAAAAACGAAACCGCCATCCAAATCCTGCAGCGCGCCACAAAACTCCCCGACTGCGACTGGGGCCTCGAATACAGCCGTGGTCCCGCTGCCTCCATCGCCTATGTTCCGCGGGCCCGCGTTCTCGCGCGCCTCAACACGCTCTACGGCATGCGCCTCGCCGCAAAAGGCGACCCGCAATCCGCCGTGTACACTTGGCTTGACGGAATCCGCTTTTCCCAGCACCTCGCCAAAGGCGGCACGGTCATTTTCGCCCTCGTCGCCAAAACCACTCTACTCTCCAATCTCAACGCACTCACGCAGGCCGCCGAAAAGGGAACTCTGTCTGCCCCGCAGAAAGTGCAAGTCGCCCAAGTGCTCCGCGCCCTTCCCGAAACCGCCTTCGACTGGAGTCAGGCCCTCGCCCTGGAACAAAGCGCCATCGAGATCTTCGTGAAGAACATCAAAGCGGCTGGAAACCCCGCCGAATACTATGAACATCTCACGGGCGCGCCCCCACCGTCAGACCTCGCAGCCTTATCGGCATCGGATGCCGCTGCCTTCGCCAAAACTATGTTCGCCGCCGAACAAACCATGCGGGAAAGTACCTCGAAAACGACCGCACAGTTGCCCGCTCTGCAAAAATCCGTGGAATCGCTGAACCCAATCTATCGCGAACTAATTCCTTCCTTAGCGAAAATGAACGAATCAAGAATGCAAGTCGCAGCGGCTCGGGAGAAGCTGCTTGACCTGGTCGTTACAAGATGATGGTCAAGCTCCCGTTGCAATCTGCCCATACTCTTTCGGCGTTCGTGCTGTAGAATGTCGCCCCGGAGGCGACATGGCGAAAACGCGGCGGGAGTTCTTGACGGAAGCAACGATTGGATTGGCAGGCGTAGCCGCAGGTGCGGCGGGCGCGTTGCCTGCCGGAACGCAGGATCCGGCGCAGCAGCAGACTCCCTCACAATTACCCCCCGGCGCTCCTCCCGCATTCGGCACCGGCCAGGGCATGGGTCCACAAGTCACCCCTGAAACCTTCGTCGAAGCCGAAAAGCTGATGCAGGTCGAACTGACCAAGCCCCAGCTCGAACAGGCCGCCTCCAGTTGGCGCGGCAACATCTCCTTCATGTACGAACGCCGCACCGGCCCCCGCAAGGTCGAACTCCCCGCGTCCGTCGTTCCTTACTCCACCTGGAATCCCGCGCTCCCCGGCATGCAGGTCGGCCCGAAAGAAAATCGCTTCGTCCGCACGACCACCGCTCCGCCGCTCCCCAAAAGCGACGACGCCATCGCCTTCTCCCCCGTCACACATCTCTCCTACTGGATCGAAACCAAACAGATCACTTCCACGCGCCTCACGCAGATTTATCTCGATCGCATCGAAAAATACAATCCGAAGCTCCGCTGCGTCATCACCCTCACCAAAGATCTCGCTCTCCAGCAAGCCAAGCAGGCCGACGCCGAAATCGCCGCAGGGAAGTATCGCGGCCCGCTCCACGGCATTCCCTGGGGCGGCAAGGATCTTCTCGACACCGCCGGAATCCCCACCACCTACGGCGCCGAACCCTTCCGCAAGCGCGTCCCCAAAGAAGACGCTGCCGTCGTGAAGCGCCTCCACGCCGCAGGCGCAGTCCTCATCGCCAAGCTCAGTCTCGGCGCTCTCGCTCTCAACGACATCTGGTTCGGCGGGCAAACCGTGAATCCCTGGCTGCTCGAAGAAGGCGCATCCGGCTCCAGCGCTGGCCCCGGCGCTGCCACCGCGGCCGGCCTTGTTGGCTTTTCCATCGGCAGTGAAACCGGAGGCAGCATCGTTTCGCCCAGCATGCGCTGCGGTGTCACTGGCCTGCGCCCCACCTATGGCCGCGTTCCGCGCACGGGCGCCATGACTCTTTGCTGGTCGCTCGACAAACTCGGCCCCATGACCCGCGGCGTCGAAGACGGCCTCCTCGTCCTGAACGCCATCTCCGGTCCCGATCCCCGCGACTTGCAAAGCGTTCCCAGTAAACTCGATTTCCACGCCAACGCCTCTGTCAAAGGTCTGCGCGTCGGCTATTTCCCCAAATGGATGAAGGAACCTCCCGCGACCGACGTCGACCGCGCCGCCCTCGAAACCATCAAGCAACTCGGCATGGTTCCCGTCGAAGTCTCTATTCCCGACTGGCCCTACGACTGTCTCAACGTCATGCTGTTCGCGGAAAGCGCCGCCTCGTTCGAGGAACTCACCCTCAGCGGCGAAGCCGACCAACTCAAGGTGCAAACTTACGACGCCTGGCCGAACCTCTTCCGCCAGTCGCGTTTCCTCTCCGCTGTAGATTTTGTGCAAACCGATCGCCTGCGCCGCCGCGTCGCCGAAGAAATGCAGCGCGTCATGTCCCAAGTGGATTTGTTGCTGGTTCCGTCCCTGCGCGATGAAATGCTCGTCATCACCAACAACACCGGCCATCCCTCGCTCACCCTGCGCGCCGGCTTTGTGGAAGTTTCCGAAGCCCGCTCCGATTGGGCCCCCGATCCCAGCCGCCCGCTGCCCAAATTCAATCCGCCGCGCCGCGTTCCCCACGGCGTCACGCTCATCGGCCGCCTCTTCGACGAAGGCACCCTCGGCGCAGCTGGCCTCGCCCTCGAACGCGCCTTCAACGTTGTTAGGGAGAACCCGCCCGGTTTCTAGCTGTGGCGGTGAAATCGATAACTAATCTGCCGGTGCTTTTGGCGCCAGCGGCAAGTCATTTCGTACTTCGACTTCCATTGCCTCTCCAACTAAATTTCCCTGGTGATTGGCCTTGTAGAAGACAATCGTCCGCTTTCCTTCCAGCCCGTGGCAGATGCTGATGTGGTTTTGCCCATACCAGAAAGTATCGGAAAATCCCCAGCGGAATTTCTCTGCCTGGCGGAACACATCGGACTGATCTCCTTCCGCAATCGTCAGCGACCATTGTGCCTTGTCCCCGCACGTGGCCGCCTTCAGCGGGCCCTCTGCCCGCTGTGACTCCTTCGGCCGGTCTTCAAGGATGGGATCACCAGCCGGACGATTCGCTTCCGGAATGCTGCTCCACAATTCGAACGCTTCGTTGTGATCCGCGGCGGTCGACCGATCCGCCACGAACCGCGCATGGTCCGCGGCCTCTTGGTAGCGGCCCATCCGCAACAGCAACTCGCCCGAATAAGTATGATATCCCATGCGAGAGGGTTCCAGCCCCTCCGCGCGCGTCGCATAATTCAGCGCTGTCTTCAAATCGTTCTGCCGCAAAGCTAGCCAGGAAAGCTGCAGAAACGCCGGCGCAAACTGCATGTTCAGATTCAAGGTGTCGGTCAGCCCTTGCCGGAAAACCGATTGATCCGCCCTCACGTCGGATCATCGTCTTGAAAAACTGCGAAAGAAACAGCGTTTTGTCCTTCTCCACGGCCGCCGCGAATTCCGGCACGGCCGCCGCATCTTTTCCGTCGTGCAAATAAAGGAATCCCTGCTCTTCGTGTGCCAAGCCAAGGTTGGAATCGTTGCTTAGCGCGTCTTTCACATAATCCCGCGCGTTGTCCCAATCGCGCAGCCACAGATGATATCCCCCCAGTTCCGCCTGCGTTTCCGCCATTGTCATTGTCCGCACCGAAAAATCCTTGTCGTTGTAGCGCACTGGATTATTCACTTGCGCCGCGGGCAAATTATTGCGGTCCAGGTATTTCTGCAGCGCCGCATCCATCGCCTTGAAGCTCCCGAACACCTGCTGGAACGCTTCCTTTTGCTTGGCGCCGCTCTGCAGCATGTCGAAAAACTGCTGCAGTTTGGCCCCTCCACCCATCTCCGGGCTCATCATCAGGTAATGGAACAGCAGCCAGGATTCCGCATAAAACCGCTGGATGTCTTCCGAGTCGTGCATGTACGACGACCGGCCATTCACCTCAATCAGTGTTTCTACCGGAATAGGCGCGATATGCATGCTTTTGAGGAGTTTCAGCCGCATCGAAGGAGCGCCGATGTAAGCCTTGTCCTCCGCAAATGTGGTGTACGAATAAAACTCGTTAAAGCCCACGTTCAGCCATATCGGAGTCCATCTCGAATTCAGGCTCAGCACCAGCGCCGCATATTCATAGAACACGCCGGGCTGCGCGCCGCGACCCCACCCGTCGAGCCGCACCATGGCAAACTGTTTTTCCCAGCTTCGCCGGTAGAGGCCGGCGGGCTTCTCGCCCTTCATCTTCCAGATACCAGGATTCAAGGATTTCGCGGTCTCCTCGTCTTTCGCCGCGAAAATTGTGAGGGGAGCTCCGGACTCCAGCTTGAAACCCGGATAGCGCACAGTCATCAGCGCCCGAAAATCTTCGAACTCGCGCGCGACCAGTCGGGCTTCCCCGGGCCCTCCGTCGGTCAGCACCCGAAAGTGTGGGCTCTTTACCTCGATCCACGGTTTCTCTCCCCCCAACGCAATCCCCGCAAAAGCGATAAGGCAAACCAAAAGACGCACGAACTTGGTTTTCATCATGGAAGGAACGGCTCCCAAAGGTGTTGGACAAGTGCCTGGAGCAGCCGGCTAGACACCGCCGGAGTTGTAAAGCGGAACGGGTAGCAACGCCAGATACGTATGGAAAAGTAAAACTGAGCGGCTACCGGCTGCGCAAAATCATCGGCAATCCGTATTTCGGCCGCAGCGTCACAGAAAAGAGCGGCACGACCTTGGCGCCCGGCGCCAGCGAGAAGCGATAGCGTTGCGCGATCGTCGCCAGCAGCAGCGCCGCCTCCAGCATTGCGAATCCCGCGCCAATGCATACACGCGGCCCGCCGCCAAACGGAAAGTAGGCAAAACGCGGAATCTTGCCTTTGCGGACTGGATCCTCGCGCCACCGCTCCGGGTCAAACCGCAACGGATCCGGAAAGAACCGCGCATCGCGGTGTGTCAGCCACTGAGTTATGAAAATGTTTGTCCCCGCAAGGATACGATAGCCGCCCAGTTCAAAGTCCTCCAGCGCTAGCCGCCCAAAGCCCCATGCCGGCGGATAGAGTCGCATCGATTCCTTCACCACCATTTCCACATAGGGCAGCTTCGGCAAGTCAGACAGCGTTGGCGCGCGCCCCGCCAGCACGGAATCCACTTCCGCCCCCAGAGCCTGCTCCACCTGCGGATTCTGCGCCAACAAGTACCAGGTCCAGGTGAGCGCGTTCGCCGTCGTCTCATGCCCGGCGAGGAACAGCGTCATCACCTCGTCCTTCAACTGCTCGTCGCTCATCCGTCGCCCGGCTTCATCCTGGGCATCCAACAACCGTTGCAACAAATCATCCCCGGTAGTCTTGCTCTTCCGCCGGTCGCGGATTATCGAGAGCACCACTCCGTCCAGTTTTCTCTTGGACCGCATCAGCCGCGGCGTCTTGGGAATCGGGAAATTGTCTGGCAGCATGAACGAGAGCGCCGCCATCGCCTGGAACCGCTCCATCACCGCGGAGATCTCCTCGCCGACTTCGTGTGCCAAATGTGCCGCATTCGTGCCAAACAGCGACTTGCTAACGATGTCTAGCGTCAATTCCGCCATCTCATGATGCAGATCGCGTGTCTCGCCGCCCTCCCATCGCCCCAAATGCCTCGCCGTGGAATCCGCCATGATTTCGCCGTAGGTCAGGATGTTTTCATGGCGAAATGCGGGCTGTATCAGTTGCCGCTGTTTCTGCCAGGAAGCGCCCTCATTGGTCAGCAGCCCATTCCCGAGAATGAACTTAAGGGCTCCGTAATCGCGCGATTTGTGAAAATTGCCCGGGTTGCGTACCAACACCTGATCGATGTGGTCGGGATGAACGATCTGACAAATCGGAACGTGCAGAAAACGGTAAGCACAGATGTCCCCATACTCGCGCGCGCAGCGTTCCATATGCCCGGGCCAGTCCCGCGCGAACTCCCGCGCACTACCCAGCAGGAAAATCCCCTTTGGCCCCGGAGGCAACGGAAGCTTCGGTGTCATCACTGCGTACGCCATTCCGAAAGTCTACCTTCTAGTCATGCACCTGTGAACCATTCTTCGCAGCGGATGGGGGCGCTACCCTTCTTCTAAATCTGCTGCCCTTTCCATTTCCCCCGCCGGAATAGCAGCACCCCGGCCAGCGCAATCGCACACTCGGCTACCACGATCGAGACGTACGCCCCGTTCTCTCTCCATCCCATCCGCAACGCCAAAACGTACGCCAGTGGAATTTCCAGCAGCCAGAACCCGAAGAAATTCACCACGGTCGGCGTTACCGTATCTCCCGCCCCGTTGAACGCCTGCAGCATCACCATTCCATACGCGTACCCGATATTCCCGTAACTCAAAATCCGCAGGCACGTCGCCGCCAGCGGCACCACTTCCGGATCGTTCGTAAACAAACGCACCACCGGAGTGGCAAAAATCAAAAAGAAGATACCAACCACGCCCAAAAAAAGCATGTTGTAAAAACCCGTCCGCCATACGGAAACCTGCGCCCGCTCCGGCTGCCGCGCCCCCAGATTCTGTCCCACCAGCGTCGCCGCCGCGTTGCTCAATCCCCACGACGGCATGATGACGAAAATCACTATCCGGATGGCGATCGTGTATCCAGCCAGCGCCGCCGACCCGAACACGCTGATGATGCGCACCAATCCGATCCAGCTCGTATGCGCAATCGCGAACTGCAAAATCCCCGTCAGCGAAACCCGCGCCAGCCGGATCAGCACGCCCCATTGCACGCGAATCTGCGATCGCAGAATCCGAATCCGCTCCGTTCCCCGCATCAGCCTGTAAAACTGGTAGATCACGCCGATGCTCCGCCCGGTGAACGTCGCTAGCGCCGCGCCCGTCACGCCCAGCTTCGGAAACGGCCCGATCCCGAAAATAAAACACGGGTCGAGAATCAAATTGATGATGTTGGAGACCCACAGCAGCCGCATCGCGATCGCCGCGTCGCCCGCGCCCCGGAAAATCGCGTTGTTGAGAAACAACAACAGCACCACGCCGCTCCCGCCCAGCGCAATTCGTGCATATCCGCTCCCGGTCGACACGATCGCCGCCGAAGCGCCCATCAAGTGCAGCAATTCCGGCGCATAGATCAGGCAGGGAATGCCGATTGCCAGAGAAACTCCGAGCCCGAGAAAAATCGCCTGCGCTCCGGCCACCGCCGCGTCCTCCGGATCTTTCTCCCCAATCCGGCGCGCGACCATGGCCGTGGTCGAAAGGCTCAAGCCCAGCCCCACGGCAAACACCAGGCTTAATAGAGACTCCGTCAAACCCACTGTAGCCACAGCATCGGCGCCCAGTCGCCCCACCCAAAACACATCCACCACGGCAAACAGCGACTCCAGCACCATTTCCAGCACCATTGGAATGGCCAGCAGTAAAATGGCGCGGTTCAAGCTGCCCGTCGTGAAGTCCTGATGCGACCCGCGCAGCGCCTCCCGGATCGAATCCCAGATGGGCGTCTGGCCCGGCGGCGACGCCGCAGCTACACTCGTTTGTGACTCCTGCAAGGACATAAATGCCTGCGCGGTCTGCGCTGGCGCGGCCAAAGGCAATACGCCAGTGCGGAAAAAAGTTAGTAGGGAATTGGGAAAAGGCGAATCCGCCGCGTCAGCGGACTGGCTTTAGAGGACAGCGACCATTCGTGCGATGAACATCGTTCCATCCTTGCGGCGCTCTTCGCACGCGCCTTGCAGTAGAGTATTGGTTCAAGGAGTATACACACTCCCACCCCGCTTGTGTAGAGCTTTCCGCGGGTTGAATAATTCCGGTCTCTAGATCGGCCCAATTGTCTGAATCGGTGACCTCTTGACCGCCTATGACGTCCTCATCCTCGGCGCCGGCGCCGCCGGCCTCCTCTGCGCCGCTGAAGCCGCCAAACGCGGCCGCCGTGTCCTGCTCTTCGAACGCTCCGAAAAAATCGGCAAAAAAATCCTTATTTCCGGCGGAGGCCGCTGCAACTTCACCAACCTTCATTGCCAGCCGAAGAATTTCCTCTCGCAGAATCCACACTTCGCCAAATCCGCCTTGGCCCGCTACACTCCCGCCAACTTCATCGCTCTTGTCGAAAAACACAAAATTGCCTATCACGAAAAAACGCTCGGCCAGCTCTTCTGCGACGGTTCAGCCGCACAAATCGTCGCCATGCTCGAGGCCGAATGCCGTTCCGCCGGCGTGAAGATCACTGTCAACGCCGAAATCCGCGAGGTCCGGCGTGACACTTCCTTCGTCGTCCGCACCAGCTCCTCCGAATACCCCGCCGCAGCGCTGATCGTCGCCACCGGCGGCCTCTCCATCCCCAAAATGGGCGCCACCCGTTTCGGCTACGACTTGGCGGAACAATTTGGCCTTAACATAATCCCGCCCCGCCCTGCGCTCGTTCCGCTGCTGTTCCACGCGAATGACCGCAAGCGCTATTCCGATCTCGCTGGTGTCTCCACTGAAGTCATCGCCACGGCGGACCATGAGTCTTTCCGTGAAAAAATGCTGTTCACGCATCGTGGCCTCAGCGGCCCGGCCATTCTGCAAGCCTCCAGCTACTGGCGCGAGGGCGAGCCTATCGAAATCGATCTCGCTCCCGGCCGGGACGCCACGCAACCTATTCGCGAAGCAGGCACGCGCAACCCCGCCGTCGCCGAAAAAGCCTTCCACTCGTTTCTCCCAAAACGCCTCGCCGAGCGCTGGCTCCAGCAACATCCGCCCAAATCGTTCACCAACGCCTCACTCGATGTTTTCGAAAGGGGATTGCACTCTTGGCAGATTTATCCGGCAGGCACCGAAGGCTACGACAAAGCGGAAGTCACCTCCGGGGGCGTAGACACCGCCGAGCTCTCCAGCAAAACTATGGAATCCCGCAAAGTCCCCGGCCTGTTCTTCATCGGCGAAGTCGTGGACGTCACCGGCCACCTCGGCGGCTTCAACTTCCAATGGGCCTGGTCCTCCGCCGCAGCCGCTGCCCGCTCCTTGTAGGGGCGGCTTTACGCCGCCTTCTTCGCCCTTGGTAGCGCCTGCTTCTAGCAGGCAAGCGGCCTTGCTGGGAACGCCGATCTCCGGTCGGCGTCTTCTCTTGGTGTCTCCACATGGAGAGCCGGCGTCGTTGCGGCCGCTCTCACTTCGATTGCCTATCTCTTGCACCGGGCAGGCTTGCCGATCCCCCTTCCTCTCTTTCTCTACTTCGTTACTTCTTTACCTCGTTGCTTCTTCTTCGCTACCATGAAATTCGGTTACGACCTCCATGAAACTCGCCTACTTCGACTGCTTCTCGGGCATCTCCGGCGACATGACCCTCGGCGCCCTGCTCGACGCCGGCCTTCCCCTCGATCATCTTCGCCGCGAGCTCCAGGCCCTTGATGTTCCCGGCTGGGACCTCTCCGCCGAAAAAGTCTGGAAAAATGGCATGGCCGCCACGTACGTGAAAGTGCCGATCGCAAACGCCCAGACCCACCGTTCCCTCACCGCTATCCTCGAAATCATCGAAACGTCGCGGCTCGCGGCAAACGTCAAGCAGCAAGCCTCCGCCATCTTCCGCAAACTCGGCGAAGCCGAAGCCGCCGTACACGACGTCCCGCTCGAAAAAATCCATTTCCACGAAGTCGGCGCTATTGACGCCATCGTGGACATCGTCGGCGCCTGCATTGGTTTCTCCGCCCTGGGCATCGAGTCCTTCGCCTGTTCGCCACTCAACATCGGCGGAGGCACGGCAAAAATGGCCCATGGCGTCCTGCCTGTTCCCGCGCCTGCCACCGCGCGCCTGCTCCTTGGCAAGCCAACGTATTCCACCGGCATCCAAAAGGAATTCGTCACTCCCACGGGCGCCGCCATCGTCGCCACGCTCTGCACCCACTTCGGCCCGCAGCCTCCCATGACCGTCACCTCCATCGGCTATGGTGCCGGTACGGCCGATCTCGAAGGCCAGCCCAACGTCCTCCGCCTCATGATCGGCGAAGCCGCCACGCAGCATGCCGCCGTCACCTCAGAAACCATCCGCGTCCTGGAAGCCAATCTTGACGACATGAATCCGCAAATCTACGGCTATTTCCTCGAAAAGGCCCTCGCTGCAGGCGCGCTGGATGTCTTCTCCACCCCCGTCCAGATGAAAAAGAACCGCCCCGGTATGCTCGTCACCGTCCTCTGCAAGCCTGAAGAAGAATCCAAATTCCAGGACATGTTCTTCGCCGAAACCACCACCTTGGGCGTCCGCAGCTACTCTGCAGAGCGCCGCATCCTTGCCCGCCACTGGGAGATCGTTCACACCCATTTCGGCGACGTGCGCATCAAAGTGTCCCGGCTCAACGGACACGTTCGCCAGGCTTCGCCAGAATTCGAAGATTGCCGTAAACTGGCAGAAGCACAGAATGTGCCTCTACAGCGCGTCATGGACGAAGCCATCCGCGCCTGGCAGGCCGTAGCCGATTAGCAAGCAAATTGAATTTTTGAACCTTTGAACTTAAACTCTTGAACTTTTGACGATGCATCGCAAAGCGATCGAGACAACCCCGAATGCCCGAAAAAGAAAAGTTCTACCTTACAACCCCCATCTACTACACCAACGGGCTGCCCCACATCGGCCACACCTACACCACCATCGTGGCCGACGTCATCCGCCGCTATAAGCGCATGCGCGGCTACGAGGTGGTGATGACCACCGGCACCGATGAGCACGGCGTCAATGTCGAACGCGCCGCCAAGAAAGCCGGCGTCCCCGAATCCGAATTTGTCGCCAAAATGGCCGATGCGTGGCGCGCGCTGTGGGACGAACTGGGCATCCCCGGCGATGAATTCGTTCGCACCACGGATCTCCAGCACGTCCGCACCGTGCAGTGGCTTTTCAAGCTGTGCAGAGAAAATGGCTACGTTTACAAAGGTCACTACACCGGCCTCTATTGCGTCTACGACAATGCCTTCGTCACCGAGCCCAAGCCCGGCAACCTCTGTCCCGACTGCGACCGTCCGCTCGAAACCGTCACCGAGGAAAACTATTTCTTCAAGCTCTCGGCCTTCGAAAAGCCCCTGCTCGATTTCTACAAAAAGAATCCCGATTTCATTCAGCCGGAAACGCGCAAGAACGAAATCATCAGCTTCGTCGAAGGCGGCTTGAAGGACCTCAGCATCACCCGCACCACCATCCGCTGGGGCATTCCCGTTCCCGGCGAAGAGCCGCACGTCTTCTACGTCTGGTTCGACGCCCTCACGGCCTACCTCAGCGCCGTCGGCGGCCCCGAATGGGAAAAGCGCGGCATGTGGCCCGCGGACTTGCACCTTGTGGGCAAGGACATCATCCGCTTCCACACCGTCTATTGGCCCGCGTTCCTCATGGCCGCCATGCTGCCCGTTCCCAAGCAGGTCTGGGCGCACGGCTGGTTCCTGATGGACGCCAGCAAAATGAGCAAGTCCAAGGGCAACGTCGTCCTCCCGCGCCCGATCGTCAACATGCTTGGCATGGACGCGCTGCGCTACTTCCTCCTGCGCGAAGTGGTCTTCGGCCAGGACGGCAACTTCAGCTACGATGCGCTGGTAACCCGCTACAACAGCGACCTCGCGAACGGCCTTGGCAATCTCGCCAGTCGCACCGCCGCGCTTGTTGAAAAGAATTTCGGGGGCAAAATTCCTAAGCCCGATAAAGTCCTGCCGCAGGACGATGTGCTCGCCAAGGAATCTCAAAACGCCATCGGCGAAGTCCTCGAAAATTACGACAAGCTCAGCTTCGCTCGTATGCTCGAAACCATCTGGGCCGTCATTGCCACTGCCGACAAATATCTCACCAGCGAGCAGCCCTGGGCCCTCGGCGCCTCCGAAGCCGACCAAACGCGTAAGGCCACCATTCTGTGGACCGTCGCGGAACTCTTGCGCATCGTCGCCGCGCTTGCCTATCCGGTCTTACCTGACAGCACATCGAAAATCTGGTCGCTGCTCGGCCAGGCCGGATCGCCAGGCGCCTTTGAACTCGATGGCCTGCGCTGGGGCCAGCTCGTCCCCGGCACAGCGCTCGGCAAGGCACAGACATTGTTCCCGCGTGTAG
>Ga0335085_10009136_pt1 | contig 15000 bp, 10 predicted proteins | sample Lox_Sample_45_FD_206712 | JGI IMG/M metagenome (GOLD analysis project Ga0335085, IMG submission 206712) | Soil microbial communities from Loxahatchee National Wildlife Refuge, Florida, United States - Lox_Sample_4.5 | ecosystem: Environmental > Terrestrial > Soil > Wetlands | place: USA... | reverse complement strand
CCGCCGAGGTCGGAGCCGGTCGCGAGCCAGACCTGCCCGGCCGCCAGCGCCGCCGCCGAGCCGCCGGAGGAGCCGCCGACCGTGAGCCGGGGATTCCAGGGGTTAAGCGTCTCCCCGAACACCGCGTTGAAGGTGTTGGCGCCGGCGCCGAACTCCGGCGTGTTCGACTTGGCCAGCACCACGCCGCCATTGGCCTCCAGCCGCTCGACCAGGATGTCGGAGCGCGCCGGCACGTGATCGGCGTAGATCGGGGAGCCATAGGTCGTGCGCACGCCCGCGACGTCGTTCAGGTCCTTGACCGCGAGCGGCAGCCCGCCGAGCCAGCCCGGCCCCGGCGCCACGGCCGACGCCGATTCCATGAGCCGGCGGGCGCGGTCGCGGGCGCGGTCGGCGCACAGCGTCGGCAGCGCAGTGAGGACTGCGTCGGTCGCCGCGATGCGGGCCAGGGCTGCATCGATCAGCTCAAGCGGCGATACGCGGCCCTGCCGCAGCAGGCGCACGACCGCTTGCGCGGTCATGTGCGTGAGTTCGGACGGATCACTCATCGCGCCTCCAGCCCACGCCGGATGCGGTCGAGCCGGCGGGCGATCGTGACGACGCTGCCGGCGGCAACGACGGCGAGGGCGGTCCCGACGACGCGACCGCCATAGTCAGCGACTACGCCCTCGCCGATCGCCAGCAGGCAGGCGGCCGTCATGACGGCCATGCGATGCTGCTTCGCCATCGGGCCGCAGAAGTCCTGGGCCAGACCCAGGGCGCCGCCGAGCATGCGCACATAGGCGGTGGCGACCGCGAGCAGCGCCGCTGCCCACCCGAGCGGGCCGCCCCAGGCGGTCCAGGGCAGGCCGTAGCCGGCGCCGACGAAGATCAGGGCGTCGGCCACGCGATCCGGCACGTCGTTGAAGAGCTCGCCCGCCCTCGTGCGCCGTCCGCCCTCGACCGCCACCATGCCGTCCAGCAGATTGCACAGCAGCCGCAGCTGAATTCCAACCGCCGCCGCCAGCAGCAGCACAGCGCGCACTCCCTCGCCGACGTCGCGGCTTAGGGCGAGCGCGGCCGCCGCAGCCCCGGCAAAGCCGACGCTGGCCAGCGAGATGGCATTGGGACTGGCGCCGGCGCGCGCGAGCGAGCCGGCCAGGTAGATCGCCCAGGGGCGGCTGCGGCTCTTCAGCGGTCGCCGCGATTGGGTTGCATCGGCCATGGCCGTCACCATAGATGGCGGGCGCACGGCCGCCAAGCCGAGCGCCGCCACCGCCCGGGGGATGTGCCTTGAGTGATCTCGGCTATGCTCGCATCTATCAGGGCCTGCGCGAGTTCCTGCGGCTCGAGGCCGCCGGCGGCATCGTGCTCGGGATCGCCGCCGCGCTCGCGCTCATCGCCTGCAACAGCGGCCTCGTCGACCTCTACCGGTCCGTCCTCGTCCTGCCCGTCGAGGTTCGCATCGGGCAGCTGCAGATCGCCAAGCCCCTGCTGCTGTGGATCAACGACGGGCTGATGGCGATCTTCTTCCTTCTGGTCGGCCTCGAGATCAAGCGCGAGTTCCTCGAGGGCGAACTGTCGAGCCTGCGCCAGGCCCTGCTGCCGGCGATCGCAGCGGTGGGCGGCATGGCCGTCCCCGCGCTAATATATGTGCTCTGCAACGCCGGCGATCCGGTCGCGGTGCACGGCTGGGCGATCCCGGCGGCCACCGATATCGCCTTCGCGATGGGCGTGCTCTCGCTGCTGGGCGCGCGCGTGCCGCTCGGCCTTAAGGTCTTCCTTCTGGCGCTCGCCATCTTCGACGATCTCGGCGCCATCATCATCATCGCGGTCTTCTACACGGCAAACCTCTCGCTGACGTCGCTGCTGCTGGCGGGTGGCGTGCTGCTGGTGATGCTCGGCTTGAACCGCCTGGGCGTGACGCGCATCGCACCCTACGCGCTGCTCGGCATCGTACTGTGGGTGTGCGTCCTGAAGTCGGGCGTGCATGCGACGCTCGCCGGCGTCGCCATGGCCCTGGCCGTCCCGATGCGGGCGCCGGACGGCGACTCGCCGCTGAAGCAGCTCGAGCACGCGCTCCATCCGTGGGTGGCGTTCCTGGTCGTGCCGCTCTTCGGGTTCGCCAATGCCGGCGTGTCGTTCGCCGGCATGGGCGCCGCGGCGCTCGGCAACGGCGTCAGCCTCGGCATCGCGGCCGGGCTCTTCATCGGAAAGCAGGTCGGCGTGCTCGGCTCCGTGTTCCTGTGCGTGCGGCTGCGGCTGGCGGAGCTGCCGGACGGTGTCGGTTGGCTCGCTCTCTACGGCGCCGCCCTGCTGGCCGGCATCGGCTTCACCATGAGCCTGTTCATCGGCACGCTCGCCTGGGATACGCCGGACTATGGGACGGCGCTGCGCATCGGCGTGATCGCGGGATCGCTGCTGTCGGGTATTGCGGGCTACCTGCTGCTGCGATTCGCATTGCGCGGTGCGACATCAGCACCGGCTGCGAGCGAGCGATGAGCGACCCCTCCAGCGCCGCCCTCGACGAGATCGCGCGCACGCTGCTGGAGCGCGGCATGCAGCAGCTGCGCGCAGGACAGACGGGCGCGGCGACGGCGACGCTGCAGCAGGTGCTCGAACGCGCGCCGGATCAGCCGGCGGCACTCCAACTGCTGGGAGTTGCCGCCTTCCAGAGCGGGCGCGGCGACGAGGCGGTCCACCTCATGCAGCGCGCCATCGTGGCGGCTCCCGGCTATGCGGACGCGCACTACAACCTGGCCAATGTCTTTCTGTTCCAGAGCCGCCTGCCGGAGGCCGAGGCCGGCTTTCGCCGGGTGCTGGCGCTGGATGCCCGCCATGCCGGCGCCCAGCTCAACCTGAGTGGGACCTTGAGCCGGATGGGGCGCATCCCGGAGGCGCTCGCGGCTTGCCGCACTGCGCTCGATCTCGATCCTCGCAATGCGATGGGCCACGCCAACTACGCGAACCTGCTCCGGGATGCCGGCAACCCGGAGAAGGCGGTCGAGCACTACCGGACGGCGCTGGCGCTCGATCCCGGAAGCGCCGACGCCCACAACAATCTCGGCCTGCTCTATCGGGAACTGGGGCAGATCGAGGCCGCGGTGCGCGCCCTCGAGCAGGCGGTGAAGGTGGATCCGGCCAATCCGCAATATCGGCTCAACCTGCGCGACACCTACCGCCGCACGATTCCGGGTTGGCATTTCTCCATGCTCGCCGACCGGGCGCGCAACGACGCCTTCGAGCGTGCCATCGCGAAGGCCGCGCGCGGGCGGCGGCTCGTGCTCGATATCGGCACCGGCTCGGGCCTGCTGGCCATGATGGCGGCGCGCGCCGGCGCGCAGCGCGTGATCGCCTGCGAGGCGATCGCGCCGCTCGCGCAGGTCGCCGCCAGCATCGTCGCCCGCAACGGCTATGCCGACCGCATCGCGGTGATCGCCAAGCGCTCGACCGAGCTCGTGCTCGGGCGTGACCTGCCGGAGCAGGCCGACCTGCTGATCTCGGAGATCCTCGATGCCGGCCTGCTGGGCGAGGGCGTCATGCGAACCTTCCGCCATGCCTGCGCCACACTGATCGCCGCCGATGCCGCCGTCATTCCGGCCGCTGCTACGGTATGGGGCGTCCTCGTCGAAGCGCCGGAGTTGCGCCGCGTCAATCCGATCACGGCGATCAGCGGCTTCGATCTCGGCGAGTTCGACATCTTCCGCAATCCCGTCGCCCACCGGCCGTTCGCCATGGTGCAGGAACCGCACCGCGTGCTGAGCGAGGTGTTCGAAATGGCGCGCTTCGATTTCCGGCGTCTGCCGGCCGAGGAGCGGTCGCAGCCCGTCACCGTACGGGTCACGGCCGATGGGGCCGCGCAAGCCGTCGCATTCTGGTTCGACCTGCAGCTCGACGACGCCATCACCCTGTCGACCGCCCCGGGCGGCGACAGTACGCACTGGCGTCAGGCGCTCACCTTCTTCGAGCGCGACCGGCCCTTGCGGCGGGGCGAGACGCTGCAGCTGACGGTCGGTCACACCGACAGCCACTTCTTCTTCCGCTGGCCGGGGGAATAGGCCTCGATCTACGAGGCGGGTACGCCGCCCTGTTCCTTGCGGCGCGCGACATAGGCGTCGAGTTCCTCGCGGATGGCGGGATCGAGCGGCGGCGGCTGGTAGTCGGCCAGCAGCCGCTTCCAGATGGCGTTGGCCCGCTGAGCCGTCTCGAGCGCGCCGCCCTCCCGCCAGGTCTCGTAGTTGCGCCAGTCCGAGACCATCGGCGCATAGAAGGCCGTGTCGTAGCGGGCGAGCGTGTGCTGGGCGCCGAAATAGTGGCCGCCGGGCGGCACCTCGGCGATGGCGTCGAGCGCCAGCGTGTCATCGTTCACCACGATGGGCCGCAGGAACTCCGCCATCATCTGAAGGATCTCGGCATCGACGATCAGCTTCTCGAACGACGCGACCAGGCCGCCCTCCATCCACCCGGCGCCGTGCTTCACAAGATTGGCGCCGCCCATCACCGCGCCCCAGATCGACATCTCCGATTCATAAGCGGCCTGGGCATCGACCGCGTTGGCGGCGCAGGCGTTGGAGGAGCGGTAGGGCAGGCGATAGCGCCGCGCCAGCTGCCCGCTGGCGAGCGCGGTGCGCGTGTACTCGGGCGTGCCGAAGGCCGGCGCACCCGACTTCATGTCCACGTTCGAGGTGTAGGCGCCGTAGAGCACGGGCGCACCCGGCCGCACGATCTGGGCGAAGGCGATGACGCCGAGCGCTTCAGCATTCTGCAGCGAGAGCGCGCCGGCGAGGGTGGTCGGCGCCATGGCGCCGGCGAGGGTGAAGGGCGTGATGATGATCGCCTGCCCCGCTCGCGCCATGGTCATCAGCCCGTCGAGCATCGGTCCGTCGACGCGCAGGGGCGAGTTGGTGTTGACGACGGTGCAGAGGCCGGGCTGGTCGAGCAGTTCTTCGCGGGTAATGCCGCGGGCGATGCAGTTCATGGCGATGCCGTCCTCCACGCGGCCGGCGCCGATCGCCGAGGGTGACCAGACACGGTCCGTGAGCGTGATGACGGCGTGGTAGGCGTCGAGATGGCGGATCGGCGGCGGGATGTCGATCGGCTCGACCGGATAGCCGGACGCCAGGTGGACGACATTGAGGCTCTGGACGATGCGGAGCAGGTCGCAATAGTCGGCATAGGTGCCGGGCCGCCGCCCGCGATCGAGGTCCGAGCAGTTGGGAGCGCTGGAGACGGCGCAGAAGTTGATGTGGTTGCCGCCGATGGTGACGCTGTGCGCCGGGTTGCGCGCATGCAGCGCGAAGCATGCCGGCGCCTTCGCCACGTACTCGGCGATCAGCCCGCGATCGAAGCGGACGCGGCGGGTTCCACGGTCGACGCTAGCGCCGGCGCCGGCCAGCAGATCGAGCGCGGCATCGTTTAGGAACTCGAGGCCGTGGGTCTCGAGGATGCGCATGGAGGCGTCGTGAATGCGCTCGAGCTGCTCGCCCGTCAGCACCTCGATCGGCGCGTAGGGATTGACGAGATTGCGCCAGGGCGACTGCGGCAAGCCGCCGGCCTCGCGCCGCGCCCGCCGCCGCGTGGTGCTGGCGTCGCCGTCGCCCCGCCGGCGCGGCGCCGGAGGCTGGACCTCGCTCATGACCGAAGGTCCGGCCGCGGACGGCAGCGGCTGCCAGGACGAATCCGACGGTCAGCCCTGCAAATTCGACGAACCACGCGGCACCTTTTCCCGTCGATGTTAATGCCGTAATTGGAAGACCCGCGCAACGTCCGGTCAACGGACCGCTTTCCCCGCCCCGCATGTCCGAGATACGCCCGCCCTGGATCCGCGCCGTCACCAAGCCGGGCGCGATGGTCTTCGCCCTGCTGTTCTCGCTGGAATCGCTGGCGCGCGCCACGCTGTGGACGATCGTGCCGCTGCAGGCCTACGAGCTGCTCCACAACGCCCGCGACGTCAGCCTGTTGAATTTCGCCGTGAGCTTCTCGTCGCTGGCGGGCGGCCTCACGATCCCGCTCCTCATCCGCCGCTTCCGTCGGCGCTGGATCTACACCGCCGGCGTCTGCCTGGTGATGCTGGCGGGCCTGCTGCTGGCGACGGGCACGCTCGGCGGACAGGTCGGCGGCATGTTCGCGCGCGCCTTCGGGGGCGCCGCCACCAACATCTCGCTGATGCTCTACGTGATGGACTACATCCGCAGGCGCGACCTCGTGCACTCCGAGCCCTTGAAGATGATGCTGAGCGCGACGGCCTGGTGCACCGGCCCCTTTCTCGGCGTCTTCCTCAACACGCAGATCGGCCGGGGCACCGGCGAGGCGGTGACCGTCGTGAGTGGCGCCCTCGTGCTCTGCTATTTCTGGTATCTGCGCATCCAGGACAATCCGGCGGTCGCGGCCGCCACCCAGCCGCCGCCCAACCCGATCGCCAGCATCCGGCGCTTCCTGGCGCAGCCGCGGCTGCTGCTGGGATGGTTCATCCCCTTCGGCCGCTCCTGCTGGTGGGGGATGTTCGCGGTCTATCCGCCGATCTACCTGGTGCAGACCTTCGGCAGCGAGCGCGGCGGCCTGTGGGGCGCCGCCGTGGTCTCGGTTGGGAATGGATTGCTGTTCGGCGCGCCGCTGGCGGGTCGCCTCGCCGCCCGCATTGGGCTGCGGCGGCCGATCATCGGCGCCTATGTCGGCCTGGGGCTGCTGACCCTCGCGGCCGGCCTGCTCACGGCGTGGCCTCCGGCCGTCATCTTCTGCCTGCTGACGGCGGCCTGCGGGGCGGTGACGCTCGACGCGCTCGGCGGAATTCCCTTCATGCGCTTCGTCCATCCCTATGAGCGGCCGCAGATGACCTCGGTCTACCGCACCTACATCGATATGTCGGACCTGCTGTCCTCCGCGACTTTCTCCTTGTTGCTCAGTCACTTCGACCTGCCGGCGGTGTTCATCGCCATGGGCCTGTTCGCCCTGGGAATGGCGCTGGTCGCGCGCCAGCTGCCGCGCCGCCTTTAACGATCGTCTTTAAGGTTTGTTAACCACATAAGCCGATGCTTGGGTTCTAGGGGGATCAGAAGAACAAGGTCTGCTTCCTTGCCTGTCGCGTCCGCACAGCAACGCCTCTTGGACCAGGTCCGCGCTCCCATCGGGATGCGCACGGGCATCATCGTCTTCGGCTTCGTCGTGGTCGCGCTGTTCCTCGGCCTGCTCGGCTCCGAGGTCATGCGTGAGTACGACCGGAGTCTCGAGCGGGCCGCGCTGACGAGCCAGAACCTGGCCGCCGTCCTCGATCACCATACCACGCAGACCATCGAAGTGGTCGATGTCGGCCTCGGCCACATCATCGACTATCTGGACGTGATCAAGGGATCGCCGCGCTTCGACCACCGGCTGGCGAGCATGCTGCGCCGTTCGGTGAGCGACCTGTCGTTCGTGCAGCGCATCGTCATCACCGACGAGTCCGGCATGATCATGCAGGATTCCCTCGCGGACTCGCCGGCGAACGCGACGATCGAGAACGCGGACTACTTCACCTACCCGCACGACTATCCATCGGCCGCAATCTACATCAGCAAGCCCTTCAAGGACGCGGTGACCGGCCGCTGGACGATCGCGATGAGCCGCCGGCTCGACGCCAGTGCGCGCGAGTTCGCGGGCGTCATCGTCGCGTTCGTCGACCTCGCCTACTTCCAGCAAATCTACGATACGCTCAATATCGGCGAGCACGGCCTGATCCAGCTCTTCAAGCGCGACGGCACCACGCTGATCCGCGAGCCGTTCGAGACCGAGGTCTACGAGCAGAAGCCGGCCGACCGGCAGGCGTTCCTGGGTCTGATCCAGTGGAACCGCAACGGCACGACCACGATCGCCCTGCCGCCGGACAACATCCAACGCATCATCAGCTATCGCACAGTCCCTGGCAGGCCGCTGGTCGTGGCGGTGGGACTGGCGCGCGACGAAGTACTCGCACAATGGCGCGACGACGTGCGCACGCGCGCCGTGCTGTCGCTGGTGATCATCGTCGCGGTCGTGCTGCTGGTGCTGCTGCTCCTGCGCAGCCTGGCCCGGCGCGATGCGTCGGAGTCGGCGCTGCGGGTCAGCGAGCAGCGCTTCGACCTCGCCGTGCGCGGCACCTCCGACGGGCTGTGGGACTGGGACATGGTGGCGGACCGGGTGTGGTTCTCGCCGCGCTGCTGCGAGCTGCTCGGCTACAAGGCGGTGGAGGAGTTCAGCTCCGACTACGACGACTATTTCAGCCGCATCCATGCCGAGGACGCCGAACGACGCGCGCTGGCCCTCGATCTGCACCTGAAGGAAGGCAAGCCCTACGACGTCGAATACCGGCTACGGCTCAAGGGCGGCGCCTATCGCTGGTTCCGCGTGCGCGGGCAGGCCATCCGCAACGCCGCCGGCGAGCCCATCCGCATGGCGGGCTCCATCAGCGACATCGATTCCCAGCGCCGGGCGGAGACCGCCCTGGTCGAGGCCCTCGACAACCTGCGCGAGAGCGAGGGGCGGCTGTCTTCGCTGATCGAGAACGTGCCGGGCGTGATCTACCGCTCGGTGTTCGACGGGCGCTGGACGGAGACCTTCGTCAACCACGCGCTCGGCGAGCTGACCGGCTATCCGCCGGCGGACTTCACGGCCGGCGGCCCGCGCAGCTTCGCCAGCATCATCCACCCCGACGACCGCGAGCACGTGGCCCGCACCATCGACGACGCCGTGCGCAGGCACACGCCCTTCGCGGTCGAGTACCGGATCATCCACAAGAGCGGCGGCGCCAAGTGGGTGTGGGACCGCGGCCGCGCCATCTACGGCCCGGACGGCCGCGCCCAGTATCTCGACGGCTGCATCTTCGACATCACCGACCGCAAGCAGGGCGAGGGCGAGCTGCGGCGCGCCAAGGATGCGGCCGAAGCCGCCAGCCAGGCAAAATCGCAGTTCCTCGCCCATATGAGCCACGAGCTGCGCACGCCGCTCAACGCCATCATCGGCTTCTCCGAAGTCATGAAGGCGGAGCTGTTCGGGCCCATGGGCTCGGCCCAATACCGCAACTACGCCTGCGACATCCACGAGAGCGGCACCCACCTCCTCGGCGTGATCAACGACATCCTCGACCTCTCGAAGGTCGAGGCCGGCCACCAGGACCTGCACGAGGAGGATTGCGACGTCGAGGAGATCGTCATGGACTCGCTGCGCCTGATCGCCGAGCGGGCGACGGCACAGGGCATTTCCGTCGAGCGGCATCTGCAGTCCGATCTGCCGGCGCTGCGGGCCGACAGTCGCATGATCAAGCAAGTGCTTCTCAACCTGCTGTCGAACGCGGTCAAGTTCACGCCCGGGGGCGGCACCGTGCGCCTGTCGGTCGGCACGGCGAACGACGGCAGCCTGTACTTCATCGTCCAGGACAACGGCATCGGCATACCGGCGGACCAGGTGCGCCGCGTGCTCGAGCCCTTCGTGCAGGTGGAGGGGGCCTTCAGCCGCAAATACAGCGGCACCGGCCTCGGCCTGCCGCTGTCGCGCACCTTCGTCGAGCTGCACGGCGGCACGCTCGAACTGGTCAGCGCGATCGGGTCCGGCACGACGGTGAAGGTGATGTTCCCGCGGGAGCGCTCGCGCAAGCGCGCCTCCGCGGCCTGACATCTCCCAGCGAGCGGCCGGATTTGAGGGTAATTCCAGCCTTAAGACTTTGTTAGAGAGTGTGGTGAAAGCTGATTAAGCATTCCCTAGTGTCAGCGGAGACGACAGACGTGACCCTGCAAGCGGCGCCCGCGGACGGCCGGCAGCAGGCTGGATCCCTGCGCGGCTTGCAGCGCGCGCTGGTCGTCTTTGGATTCGCCATGGCCGGCACCATCATCGGCCTGGTCGGCTACGGCCTGTGGGTCGCCCACGATCGCGCCCTCGCCGCTGCGGCCATGGAGACCGGCCGCCTGGCCCGTGTCCTCGAACAGCACACGGCGCAGACGGCCGAAGTGATCGATCGCGCGCTGGCGACGGCCTATGTGAAGACGCGAGGACTATCGTCCGCCCCCTTCGACCCCGCCGTCACGGCGGACTTGCGTGAGCTCCTGATCGGCGCGCCGCAGATGGTGGCCATCTCCGTGGTCGATGCAGACGGTCGGGTGGTCCAGGATTCGCGCGCGGACCAGGGCGGTGCGAGCGCGCCGCCGGAGCCGGCCGAGCTCGCACAGCAGAGCGGCTCTGGACGAGATTCCCTGCAGGTCTCGCGCCTGCTGAGGATCGGGGCCGACCCGAAAGAGGTCTTTGCGATCAGCCGCCCGGTGACGGCCATCGACGGCTCGCTCGCCGGCCGCATCGTCGCCTATGTCGATCCCGACTACTTCGTCGCGCTCTACCGCCAGATCGGCGTCAGGAGCGGCACGATCATGCTGCTGCGCAACGACGGCACGGTTCTCGCGCGCCAGCCGGCGGGCGGGCGCAGCGATGCAGCGGACGCCGCCCTGCTCGGCCGATTGATCGCGACGTCGCCCGACATGCCCGCCGTGAGCGCGCTGCCCTCCGACGGCGTGGCGCGCATCATGAGCACCCACTCGGTCGGCGGCTTTCCGCTGACGATCGCGGTCGGCATCTCCCGCGCCGAAGCCCTGGCGGCCTGGCGCGGCGACGTGCTGGCGACCTGCTCGACCAGCGCGCTGATCATCCTCGTCTGCTATTTCGCCTTCCGGCTGTTCATGCGCCAGGTGGCACGCGGCGAGGCCGACCGCATCGCGCTGCGCGAGAGCGAGACCAAATTCCGCACGCTGCTGGCCAACATTCCCGGCGCCTGCTACCGCTGCAGCCACGACACCGACTACACCACCGAGTTCATCAGCGACGCCATCGCCGAGATCTCCGGCTATCCGGCCGCGGATTTCATGCACAGCAGGGTGCGCACCTTCGCCAGCCTGATCCTGCCCGACGACCTGGCGGCGGTGGCGGCGGCGGTGGACGAGGGCGTCGCGCGCCGTCAGCCGTTCACGATCGAATACCGCATCCGCCACAAGGACGGCTCGGTGCGCTGGGTGCACGAAAAAGGCCAGGGCGTCTACGACGACGACGGCGAGCTGCGCTGGCTCGACGGCGCCCTGTTCGACGTGACCGCGCAGCGCCGCGCCGAGGAGGAGCTCCGCCAAGCCAAGGAAGCGGCTGAGGCGGCCAACGCCGCGAAATCCGACTTCCTGGCCACCATCAGCCACGAGATCCGTACGCCCATGAACGGCGTCATGGGCATGACCGGCCTGTTGCTCGACACCGAGCTCGACGACGAGCAGCGGCGCTATGCCAAGACCGTGCAGCAATGCGCCGATGCGCTGCTGACGCTGATCAACGACATCCTCGACTACTCGAAGTTCGAGGCCGGCAAGCTGACGCTCGAGTGCATCGACTTCGACCTCTCGGACCTGCTCGAGAGCATCGGCCAGCTGCACGGCGCGCGCGCCCACGGCAAGGGCATCGACCTCGCCACCTTCGTGGAGCCCGACGTGCCCAACCGCCTGCGCGGCGACCCCGGCCGGCTGCGGCAGGTGCTGCTCAACCTGGTGGCCAACGCCATCAAGTTCACCGAGCATGGCGGCGTCGCCATCGAGGTCTTCAGCCTCGGCAATGTCGAGGGCGAGGTGCCTCTGCGCCTGGAGGTCACGGATTCCGGCATCGGCATTCCCGCGGACGTGGTGCCGACGCTGTTCCAGAAGTTCACCCAGGCCGACTCCTCGACCACGCGCCGCTTCGGCGGCACCGGCCTCGGCCTCGCCATCTGCAAGCAGCTGGTCAGCGCCATGGGCGGCGAGATCGGCGTCGACAGCGTGCAGGGCAAGGGCAGCCGCTTCTGGTTCACCGTGAAGCTGGCGCCGGGAGCGGCCGACCGCCTCTCGCACTATGCCACCAACACGGCGCTGCGCGGCTTCCGCGTGCTCGTGGTCGACGACAACGAGGTCAACCGGCTGATCTTCCGCAAGCAGCTGGGCGCCTGGGGCATGACCGTGCAGTCGGTCGAGGGCGGCCCCGAGGCCCTGAGCGCGTTGGACGAGGCGGCGAGGCGCGGCGCGCCGTTCCACATCGCGCTCATCGACCAGATGATGCCGGCGATGGACGGGGTCGAGCTCGGCCGCCGCATCAGCGCCGACCCGGCCTTCGCCCAGACCAAGCTCATCCTGGCGACCTCGCTCGGCGTGCGCGGCCTGGCCGCCCGCGCCGAGGCCTGCGGCTTCGCGGTCGCGCTCAGCAAGCCGATCGTGCAGGGCAAGCTGCTGGAATGCATGGCCCAGCTGTGCGGCGTCGACGTCGACATCCCGGTGGCGGCCCCGACCACCGCTGGCGTGGCGGCGCCGGCGGTCCGCGACCTCGGCCCGCTGCGCATCCTGGTGGTCGAGGACAACCAGGTAAACCAGCTGCTGGCGACGGTGCTGCTGAGCAAGGCCGGGCACCGCATCGACATCGCCGCCAACGGCCTCGAGGCGCTCGACGCCGTCGGCAGCCGGCCCTACGACCTCGTCCTCATGGACGTGCAGATGCCGGAGATGGACGGCATCGAGGCCACCAAGCGCATCCGCGCGATGGCCGGCCCGGCCCGCAACCTGCCGATCATCGCCATGACCGCCAACGCCATGAAGGGCGACCGCGAGCGGCTGCTGGCGGCCGGCATGAACGACTACGTCTCCAAGCCTATCGACAAGGGCCAGCTGTTTCTGGCAATTGCTTCCTGCATGGGCATTTCATCCGCCCCAGCGTCCGATGCCGGCGAACTGCCGGAGCCGGCCGCGGCCAACGACGCCGCGACATCGGCGGACGCCGAGGCCGCGATGCAGGCGATGCTGGACTCGCTGGCGGCGGTGACGGGCACGGACGCTTGAGATGACCCCCCGCGACGACGATCCCTCGAGCGATACGACGCCCGGCGCCGGCGATATCGGCTACAACCCGCTGAAGGAGACCCTGGCGCGGGCCGAGGAGGCCACCACCGCGCTGCGCGCCAACTACACGGAATGGGCGCGCATCGACGTGGACCATACCCAGGCCCTGCTCGATGGCGCCAAGAGGGACGCCGAGGGCAGGCGTGCGCAGCTCGACCTGCTCTACGCGGCCATGCACAACATCAAGGGCCAGGGCAGCAGCTTCGGCTATCCGCTGGTGACCCGCATCGGCCAGTCGCTGTGCCGGCTGGTGGCGCCGGGGCTGACGGTCGACGAGGCCGGCCTCAAGATCGTCCAGGCCCATCTGGACGCCCTCAAGCTGGTCCTGGCCCAGAAGATCGCCGGCAAGGGCGGCGAGGTCGGCGAAAAGCTGGCCGCCAAGCTCGAAAGCATGACTGCCGGCGGCGAGCGCTGACCGGCCGGCCGGCCGCCGATTGCGATCGATGGACCCCATGCCCAGCGGAGAATGGGGCTGGCGGGAACGACCGATATCCCTCCCCTCCGCCCCCGGGAACAACCCTTACGCACAGGCCGCGGATCGCCGCATTCGCGAGGAGCGATCGAAGGACCCCATGCCCAGCGGAGAAAGGCGGGCTTGTTGGGTCGGCCCCGCGGATTGCAACAAGAGGCGGGACCGCATGGGTCGCCCCTACGGGTGCGGTTCTTGAGCGAAGGACCCCATGCCAAGCGGTGGCGCTCGGCTGGAAGGTCGATTCACGCGGAGACGCGAAGACGCGGAGAGTGTAGGGCGACCCCATGTGGCCGCCCCTTGCCGCGGCTGCCACGGACAGCTGACCATAATTTTGAAAGGATGGACCCCATGCCAAGCGGTGGCGGCGAGGCGGGGTGGCCACATGGGGCCGCCCCTACGGACGCGTTTGACCAACTCCTGCCCCAGTGGGCGGAGCCGAATCTGCACCGATACACGATGTCAAAGACCGAGCCGACACGCGGGAGTGCCGACAAGAACATTATAAGAACATATGGCGTCGCACGTCAAGCGGGTCTGGGCTTCTCGGGACGCGCGACCGGCAGCCCTTCCTCCAGGGTGACGCGGATCGCGAAGTCGTAGCGGTCGACATCGAGGGCGATGCCGAGATCGCCGGGATGCAGGTAGGAACGGGCCGGGTCGTGGTAGTGGGCGATCTCGCCGCCGGCGAGGATGAGCCGGGCAGGGCATCGACATCGCCGGGGCGGCCCTCCAGGAGGTTGCGCAGGTGGAGCGCGCAGAGCTCGTCCTCGTCGGTGCGGACGCGGGCGTTGTTGCCCATCGCGACCAGCGTGATCCGCTCGGCCGCGGCGGCAAGCAGCGCCCGCGCGGTCGCGGTGGCCGTGACCAGCGACGCGGCATAGAGCCGCTCGGCCTGCGTGGCGGCGACGACGCCCTGGGTGCCGGCGCCGGTCCGCTGGATGATCGTCTTGCCCGCCAGCTCGGCCTGCGCGAGCTCGAACGGCGAGTTGCCGAAATCGAAGCCGGCGGGGGCGCGGCCGCCGACCTCGCCCATGCAGGCTTTCCCAAGACCGCGCTCGCGCAGCGCCAGCGCCTCCTCGACGGTCGCGACCATGACGATCTGGCGCGCGCCGTGGGCGAAGGCGACCGCGGCGGTCGTGAAGGCGCGGAACACGTCGATGATGGCGACGGCGCCGACCGCTCGGCACGCGCCTTCCCGAAGGCTCTCGATGCGGATATCCAAGGCACGACTCCCGGATTTCGCCGGCGCCTCGGGAGCGCCGGCAGCGGATAGCACAGGGTTCGCGCTCGTTCCGCAAGCGCCGTGGCGTCCTGCCGCAGCCCGCTTGGCGACGCCGGCGCCGCTTGCGAACCTACTCCGATCGACCGAACGGCGGAAGGAGGGCAGCGCGATGACGCAGAACATCTACGACGATGCGGAGTTCTTCGCCGGTTATGGCAAGCTCGACCGGTCGACCAGGGCCCTGGACGGGGCCGCGGAATGGCCGGCGCTGCGGGCGCTGCTGCCGGACCTGCGCGGCCTGCGGGTCGTGGACCTCGGCTGCGGATACGGATGGTTCTGCCGCTGGGCGCGGGAGCACGGGGCGGCAGACGTGCTCGGCCTCGATGTCTCGGAGCGGATGTTGGCACAGGCCCGGTCGATGACCGCGGATACCGCGATCA
>Ga0335085_10009135_pt1 | contig 15000 bp, 13 predicted proteins | sample Lox_Sample_45_FD_206712 | JGI IMG/M metagenome (GOLD analysis project Ga0335085, IMG submission 206712) | Soil microbial communities from Loxahatchee National Wildlife Refuge, Florida, United States - Lox_Sample_4.5 | ecosystem: Environmental > Terrestrial > Soil > Wetlands | place: USA... | reverse complement strand
AAGGATGCCGTCGGCGGCGTCCAGGAGCTGGCAGATCAGCTCGCCGACGGGGATCACGGTGGTGTTCATGGTGATGCTCCTGACAGGAATAGCTGGCTGTGCGCGAGCCCGGCGGCGGCCCGCTCGCAGCGCAGGGCATGCCCTTGCCCGGTCACAAGGCCAGTACGGGCGGAAAGAGGGTCCCGGGGCGGCCGGCAGATCGGTTCAAGGCCAGGCACGGGCCGGCAGCCGATATGAGGGCCGGGCCGCCCCGGGGAGCTGCGGCGTCAGGCGCCGTCGCGGAGCTGGCGGTAGACCTCGCGGGCGACGTACCGTTTCAGGCAGCGGATGATCTCTTTCTTCGAGAGCCCCTCTTCGCTGCGGCGGCCGGCGTAGGCGCGGGTGGCCGGGTGAGAGTTCATCCTGACGATCACGATCCGCCACAGCGCGCTGCTGGCCTGCCGGCCGCCGCCGCGGTTGAGCCGGTACCGGCCAGCGGTCTTCCCCGAAGAAGCGGGGACCGGGGCCACGCCGCACAGGTGCGCCCAGGAGCTTTCGCTGCGCAGCCGCTCCGGGTGATCCCCGGCGGCGACCAGCAGCATCGCGGCGGTATCCGGGCCGACGCCGTGCAGGGCCAGCAGGCCCGGCGCGCGGGCGGACACCAGCGGGCCGATCAGCTCGTTGAGCCGGCCCAGCTGGGCGTCCAGGAACCGGACGCGGCGGACTGGCTCGCGCAGCGCGACCCGGGTCGCATACCCGGGCACGTCGCCTGGCCGGGGCCGCAGCGCCGCGATCGCGGCGGCCAGCGCGGCCGTGGAGTGCCCGGCGAACCGGGCCCGCAGCTCCTCCGGGCCGGTCATGATCAGCGCCCGGGCCTGGTTGACCGCCTGGGTCCGCTCGGAGCGGGCGCTGCGCTTGGCGACCATCAGCGCCCGGATCGCCTCCACCGCGCCGTCCCGGCCCCGCGGCGCCCCCGACGCCCTTCCCGACAGCGCCGCCCGCGCCGCGCTGACCGCATCCAGCGGGTCGGACTTGCCCTGCCGGGCCCGGTCCTGCCGGTCCGGGCGGTCCACCTCCACGACACGCACCCCGGCCGCGGCCAGGTGGCGGGCCAGGCCCGCGCCGTAACTACCGGTCCCTTCGACACCGGTCACGGCGAGGGTCCCGAAACTGCGCAGCCAGCTCAGCAAGCTGGCGTACCCGGCTGCGGTAGCCGGGAACTCCTGCACGCCCAGCAGCCCGCCGATCGGGTCGAGCGCGGCCGCGACATGCATGTCCGCGTGGGTGTCTACGCCGCCGGTGATGACGCGCGTGTCTTCTACCATGGTGGTCATAGCCGTCCCTTTCATGGTTGAGGGATGGCACGCACCCGCTGGCCGTCGGACCCGTGAACCCCGGCCTCTGCCAAGACCGGGCAGATCAGACCGGCACCGCCGGTGGATGCCAGGACTGGGACCCGGCCGACAGGCCGCTGGAAAGACAGCCCGAGCGGCGCCGGCCGAATCGGAGGTCAGGCCGGGTCCCAGGCCCCGACACTACGCCCAAGCCACCGCGAAACCACGGAAGCCAGAGCGTGTCGGAGCTCCTCTGATCATCCCTGCCGATATGGTCGGCCTTGAGGCCCCCGGTGTCCGCCAGTTGAGGCACGCAGAACAGGCCGGTCTGGTGCGCCATGACCGGGGCGCGGACGGACGCCCTCGGGCGTGCGCGCATGCCGGAGGCAGCGGCGGTGCGGGGACCGCGGACGCCCCGTGGTCATGAAGGCTGGCCGGGCGGTCGGCGGAGCCGGTCGAGGCCGTCGAGGATGAAGTCGAGTGCGAACTCGAACTCGCCGTCGTCGTCGCACGGCCCGAGGGCACCTCCATGGGTGACCGCGAGCGCCATCTCGGCCGCGTGGGGAAAGGCGGCTGCGAACCCGGGGGGGAGACTGGGCGTGCCCTGCGGATCGGCGTCCGCGGAGTCGTCGAACAGCTCCTGGGTGAACCCGAGCAGCCGGCTGCCGAGGATGTGCAAGGCGCGGTGTGTCTGCGCGATCGAGAAGCCACCTCCGCGAAGGATGCCGAGTATCGCGTTGATGTACGCCAGGGCGGCCGGGCCCGGGGCGGTCCGCGTCTCGATCGCGCGCGGCGCCCACGGATGGCGGAGCATCACGCCGCGGGCGCCGAGTGCCATCTGCCGGAGCGAGGTTCTCCAGTCGGCGGCGCCGGCATCGACCGGGATCGTGCCGATCACGGCGTCGACTATCCCGTCGAGAAGGTCCTCCTTGTTGCGCACGTGGGTGTAGAGGGACATTGCCTCGATCCCCAGCTCCTGCGCGAGCCTGCGCATGCTGATGGAATCGATGCCGTCCCGGTCGGCGAGTTCGATGGCGGCCATCACCACCTGTTGCCTCGTCAGCTGAGCGCGGCGTTCCGCGCCCGCCTTGCCCGCGTCGGCGAGCTTCATGTCTCCGGGCCCCGGGTGCGATGCCGGTTCGTGCTGTCCAAGCAGACCTCCGTGGCGGTTATCCTGAGCGTGCCTTGACGTCCTTACACAGTAAGGATTACCCTTACGTCATAAGGATTATCCTTACTATGTAAGGATACCATCCGGCTATCAGGTCATGGCAAGTGGAACTGCCGCCGGGCGGCGCGTTCGGTCACGTTCGGGAAGAAGGAAGAGCACATGACAACCGGTCAGCCCACGATGCGGGCCATCGTCCAGCACGGCTACGGCACCCCGCGGGACGTGCTCCGGCCCGGGCAGGTCCAGTGCCCGTCGCCCGGCGCCGCCGACGTCCTGATCCGGGTACGGGCCACGAGCGTCAACACCCCGGACTGGGCGACCGTCGCGGGCGTGCCCTCGATCTTCCGCCTGAGTACCGGACTGCGACGGCCCGGACAGCCGGTGCGGGGCAGCGACGTCGCCGGGGTCGTGGAGGCCGCCGGCCCGCATGTCACCGGCCTGCGGCCCGGCGACGAGGTGTTCGGGTCGCTGTGGGGCAGCACCGCCAAGACCCACGCCGGCGCCTTCGCCGAGTACACGGTCGCCCCGGGCTCCCAGGTCGCGAGGAAACCTGCCGCGCTGAGCTTCCAGGACGCCGCCGCGTCGGTCATGACCGGCCTGACCGCGCTCATCGCCATGCGCGACGTGGGACAGGTAGCCGCCGGCAGCCGTGTCCTGGTCAACGGCGCGTCCGGCGGCGTCGGGACCATGGCTGTCCAGATCGCCGCGTCGATGGGCGCCGAGGTCACCGGGGTATGCGGCACCCGCAACGTCGAACTGGTCCGCTCGATCGGAGCGGCCCGCGTCATCGACTACACGACGGAGGATTTCACCCGCGACCGGCAGCGGTACGACGTGATCCTCGACAACGTCCTGAACCGCCCGCCGTCGGCAACCGCACGACTGCTGACCCCGCAGGGCGTGCTCATCCCCAACAGCATCGGGAACACCGGAGGCCTGCTGGCGGGCCTGCCCAGGATCGCGCGGGCGATGCTGATAGGCCTTGGCCGCACCACCGTGAAAACGGCGACCCTCACCGTGAACCGCGACAACCTGAGCGCGCTGGCTGGCCTGCTGGAATCCGGCACCGTCCGGGTAGTCATCGACAGGGCCTACCCGCTCGACCGCACGGCCGACGCCGTCGCCCACATGCTCGGCCACCACGCCCGCGGCAAGGTCGCCATCACAGTCCCCTGACCCTGCACTGATCCCTTGCCAGCAGCCGCGTGAGTGCATGGGCTGCCCAGCATCCCGCAGCCATGAGACACCGGCCCTGACCAGGCGGAGATCCCCTCACCGCCATCGTGTTCTCCCGCCGCCACTCCAGGGTCGGCACCACGCACCCCGTCCCGGCCGCCCGGCTGTCCCGCCCGCACAGCGACCGCACGCCGTGACCTCCAGCAGACGCTGAGACGCACACTTCCGCCGTTAAGTTGAGCGGTAGCACCGTTCAGCTGAAGACCTGCACGGAGCGGGCAGCAGCGTAGGGGTGGTGGAGTACTAGGTCGCTCACGCCGACCGGCGCGTCCTTGAGCGGGTCGGGTGCCGCGAGCAGCGGGTCGTCGACGACGGCGAGCAGGGTCCACTGGGCAGGCAGGGTCGTGGCGCCCGCTGGCAGCGGCATCGTGACGGTGAACCGGATGACCTGCGGCACCTCACTTTGGCCGTGCGGATGCAGCATGTGGACGGTGGTCAGGGCCATGGCCGTGTCGTCGGTCCAGTACCACGGCGACTCGGACGGAATCTGCCGGGCCTTGATCATCTCGATGGCTTCGCGGTTCGCGCGGTGGAACCAGCGCTCGCCGAACCCGTCACCCAGGGCCAGGCCCCGCAGGCTATCCAGCGCTACCGCACCCGCATCAGACACCCGCCTATCATCTCGCCCCGAGGAACCAGCCGGCCCGGGTCAGAGCCCAGGTTGCGGGCGAGGTCGCGGGCCGCGAGGTGCTCAGCGGGGTGCGTGGCTATGACAGCGGGACGCGGACCAGTATCCCGCTGCCGTGAAGAAGTTCTCAGCTGAGAAGGGTGGCGGGGGGAAACTCCCACGCGCTTTCTGGACTACGTGCGGTCGACCTGAATCCAGGGTTGCCCCACATTGATGGGATTGCACTCCTGAAGCAGGAGGCCAACCGTCGACGGTCCGAGTCCGAAGACACGTGCGGTCGTTGCCCCGACGAGGGTGTCCCATGGCAAGTTGCCAACGGCCGTCATGCACCCGCCGACCCCATAGTTTCTCATGAGCTGAATATTTGGGAACGCCTGGAATGCCCCGGTTATCCACACCAACTCTGGGTCCAGCTGGGTCGGGCACGGAAACTGGCTGACCAGCGTATCGGGGCTCTGCGCCAGGCAAAAACCCTGGGAGGTGGTCACGTAAAACCCGTTGGCAATACCCGCTACTGGCCAGAACTGGAACGCCTGGCCTGTGCTCCCGTCGCAGTTCTCGACGTCCACCGGGGCACCCACCACCGTGGAGATCGTGCCGAGGCACGTAACAGCAGACGTGGGGTCGATCGCGTGTGCGATGTTGACCAACGGCCCGTGCGCCACCGTCACCGTCGTCCACCCCGTCGTCACCACGTTACCCGGGATGGTCATCACCACCGCATACGTACCACCCCCCAGCGGCGGCACAAACGTCTCCGACCCCGACCCCGTCGAGATCGGCACCCCCGACGCCCCCGGACCCACCAACCGCGACGTGCCCCCACACCCCGACGGCCGGTGGGTCGTCCACGTCGCGCTCACCGACTGAAAGGCCAGGATGTTCGTGGCCGACAGTGACAACGACGCCGACACACGCGTGCAGTCAGGAGTGCCACCGCCGCCACCGCCGCCCCCGCCGCCGCCGCCAGGTGGCAACGCGAAAGCTGGCCCTGCCATCGCAACCGACACGGCGGCCACCACCATCGGGACGACGACACGCCACCACCCCTGCCGCCCCATCGACCGACTACGCGTACGCCCGCCCATCAAACGTCGGTCCTCTCCGATGGAATGGTTCTCATCTGCTGCTCCCATCCGGTAGTCCTGCCGTTTGACCGCACGCTACGCAGCTGCCTTGAAACGCCGCTGGAACCCGTGGCAGACCCGGCCGCCAGGCCCGGCCTGGCGGGCCAGCGGGCACGCCCGGCGCCAGGGTTGGCTGGTGACCGGCGGGAGATCAGTCCCGCGCCCGCATCTTGCCAGCCGGCCCCGCATCGGCAGCCCGTGCAGCCGGAATTGCTCATGATTATCTGGAACCGGGCGGAGCGGGCTTGCGCACCACCAGCTACGTCGCAGGTAGTGCGCCCGTGACTGAGATCGTCCCGCGATCGCGGCGCCCGCGACGCTCAGCTGGCGACACCAGCGGAGCCTACGCGCGTACCGTCTGCGCGGTCAGCAGATCGATGGAACCCATCGGCTGGGCCGCACAGCTCGAATTGATCCGGCACGGCGCACCTCATAGCGGCTTGCGCCTGGACGCGCGCTCATGCGTGCCGAAAGTAGTGTGCTGAGTTGTCGAATGATCATGCACGATAGTGCATATCCATGCACAGCTTCGTAATCAACGCAGACTTGGTCCTCACGGACGGCCCGTCTGTCGGTGCTGGTCAGTTCCACGAGGGACATCCGCCCGTCAGCCGGGATGGTCGAGGACACAGACCTGGCCATACCGAACCAGGGTGCCAACGATCCCCATGATCGTGGGGCGGCCAAGCGAAGCGGACGCTGCCGAGGATGGCGACGCCCAGGGTCGCGCCGGCCTGCTCAACGGCGTTGAGCAGGCCGGCGGTGAAGAACATGGTGGCGAACAGGCCGATTCCAAGCCCGGCGACGAATGGTGTGGACAGCAGTAGCCACAGGCAACTGCCTGTTGGGTAGGCGGCGATCGTGCGCCCCTACCGGGCGCGCTGGGCGGGGAGTACGTAAGGGAACCCTGCGGTGCGCAGGTGCCCGGTTGCGGCTGGCTTGAGCCCTGACGGGATGGCGGTTCCGGTGACGAGGGAGAGCATGACCTCAGGCGCGTTGTCGGCCAGCGGCCGCCCGTTGCGTACCGCGAACCCGTAGGTGGCGGGCGTGCCGATGACGTACGGCAGGAGATCAGGGAGCAACTCGGCTGCGACTGCCTGGCCGTAGCCGCGGGGGTCACCGACGGTGCCGCTGGCGGCTGCGACGGCAGCGACCAGGCCGGCGATGTGCTCGCCGTCGTCCGCGGTGTCCTTCGAGGGGTGCCGGGTGTTGGCCGGGTTGGAGAAGTCGGTGTCATCCGGCCAGAAGATCGGCCACATCATGGGATGCCCGGCCCGGTTGATCTGCCGCCACCCGCCAGAGTCGGTGGCGAGCTTGGTGGTGCACCAGATGCCGGTGCGGACGCCGGGGCGCAGCCGCGGGTCCCGGTGGGAGATCTCAAGCACGATCGACTGCGCGGTCGTGCCCGCGAAGCTGTTCTGGGCGGTCTCTGGCCGCCAGCCTGACAAGTCCACGGGGATCCCCTTGGCCACCGCCGCGTTGACGATCGAGAGCAGGGAGAGGTCGATGTAGAAAGAGTCGGCGATGCGCCCGGCCCAGATCCGGGCACCGTCGGCTGCGGCTGTTTCCCCGGTCCGGCCTTCCAGGAGGAGCTCGCCGGTCGCGGTGTCCTCGCGGGCCTTATCGCCGGCGAGGGAGTGCAGCTGCAGTGCCTGCCCTCCGTTCGCGTCAGCCTCGCCGAAGGCGATCCGGTACGTCAGGTCCTCGTACTCGGCCCATCCGGAGTGGATCTTGAGCTCGTAACGGGCCTCTGGGTGGAACCCAGGCTCGGCCCGGCTCCCGGTGACGTCTGAATTGACGTTCATCACGAGCACGGTGCTTGCCTGGCCCGGGAAAACGTACAGGTCATCGATGAACAGCTGGCCGCTTTGAGCAGCGAGCGGTGTATCGAGGTGATGAGACATGAGATGCTCCGTTCTCTGATTCTGCCCGACGTGACTGATTCTGAGCTGGGCGTTGCCGGCGCCAGAAGCGTCAGATGACGGCGATCGCGGCCCGTACGTCAGATGACGTAACACGGCTTCGCCCGCAGGCAGGCAGCGACGGAAGCAGCGTCCGGCGCCAGCCGCTGTGCCCTGCTGGCTTACCGGGCGTCGCGCGTCAGGGCGTCGCGGAGCGCGGAGCGGGTGGTGATGCCAAGTTTGGGGAAGATCCGGTACAAGTGGGTGCTGACCGTCCGGGGTGACAGGTGCAGCTGCTCGCCGATCTGCTTGTTCGTGTATCCCGCCGCGGCTAGCTGGGCGATCTTCAGTTCATGGTGAGTGAGCGCACCTGGTCCCGTGACGTCGCCCCCGGCAGGCGAGGTCCGGCCCGGGCCGACGGCCCGGAGTTCGCGGCCGGCGCGGTCCGCCCACGGCCGGGCGCCGATGTTCTCGAAGGTGGCCAGCGCAGCTCGCAGCAGGTGGCGGCGGTCCTCATGGCTCTCGCGGATGCGGCGGAGGCGCTGGGCGTAAGCAAGCTGGACGCGCGCGTAGTCAAACACCCAGCGGTCGGCAGCGGGCATAGAAAGAGCGCGGTCGAACAAGCACACGGCTTCGCGGTCTTCGTCCGCGGTCATTGCCGCGCAACTGCCGGTGACAAGAGCGAGGCGGGGTGAGATATCGGCAAGCCGGAGCCGGTTCATGGCATCGGCGTGTGCTCGCGCGGCGGCACCGCGGCCGGTGGCGACGGCTCCCTCGACGAGATCCGGGCAGACCCACAGTGCGAGCGGCTCATAAGGGATGAAAGTACCCGCCGGACTGATCGCGGCGGCGTTCTGATAGGCGGTTTCGAAGTCGCCTCGCCCGATGGCGGCCAGTGCCCTGGCGTGCCAGGAGAAGGTGCGGGCCTGCCGGGTTCCGTGAGAGGTTGCCCAGGCAGCCAGCTCGCCGGCCAGGGCATCGGTTTTCTCCTGGTCGCCGCGCACACCGGCCAGGATCGCGATGTGGTACTTGGCGATCTGCGCGTAGACCGCCCCGCCGGAGGCGAGACAGGCGGCCAGGCAGTCCTCAGCTAGCTGCTCCGCTTCGTCCCAGCGACCGGTGGCGAACGCGTCTGTCCACAGGTACATCCTGGCTACCGTGGCCCGGGCGGGGGTTGTATTGAGCCCGCCGGCGACCTGCCGGCGAAGGACATCCCGGCAGGCGCCCACCCGGTCAACAAAGACCGCTGCGGCGGGGATCCGGAGCAGCTCGTCCTGGTCGGTCTCGGCATGAAGGCTGGCGATCGCCGTGTCCAGGGCGGGCAGCAGGGGCAGCGCTTCGTAGGCCGGGTTAGCTTGGAGTCCCGCCTGTAGCCGCACGCCCCGCGGCGTGGCGGAGCCCAGGCGGGCGAGGGCGGCCCGGCACGGGTTCCATAGCTCTGCTCGTCCGCCGAACAGGCACACCGTCGTCAGGGTCGTGATGGCCGCCACCATGCCATCGTCTGCGGGATCGCCCGATCCTGAGTGCGCCTCTATGGCAGCAAGGAGATGGCGGTGGATGGTGTCGATGTCCTGGCTGCCGGTGGTTACCGCGGCCGCGGCTGCGGCCGCAGCGAGGTGCAGGGCGCCCGCTGCCTCCGGTTCCGCGTCCGGGGCACCGCCGGGCGGAGTGATGCTCGCGGGCAGTTGCCAGGTGAGATCGCTGCCGATGTATGCAGCTTCGGCCAGCCGGCGCTGGCGGCCACCGATCCTGGGGCTGAGGTCCGCGGCCCGTGTCAGCGCTGCGATCGCACCGGTCGCGTTCCCGCGGTGCGCCATGTGCCGAGCGCACTGTTCGAGCCGGGCTGCGATGCTCTCGTCGGGCTGGTCGGTAGCGGCCGCCAGGTGCCGGGCCTGGTGCTCAGGCTGGTCGGCCAGCGCCCGCGCCAGGGCCTCATGTGCATGGCAGCGGGACGTGGCCGTGGACAGCCCGGCCACCGCGGATCTGGTCAGCGGATGCCGGAAGGTCACCCGGTGCTGCTCGACATCGACATAGATGATCCGCTCGCGTTCGGCGGGGGCAAGGTCATCGAGCACTGGCACGCCGGCTGCGGCGCGCAGGACATGCAGGTCGCCCGTTGCGTCGAGGGCGGCGAGCAAAAGGAGATCCTGCGTTGCCGGGGGCAATTGGGTGACCCGGGCCGCAAAGACAGCCTGCAGCCGTTCGCTCAAGGGAAGGACGTCGGGCAGCTCCTGCACTGAGGCCAGTTCCCTTCCGGAAAGGGCCGATGGCAGTTCGAGCAAGGCAAGAGGATTGCCGGCGGCTTCGTCGAGCAGCCGCTGGCGCACTCGCGGTGTCAGGGCCGGGAACCGTGCGCGCAGCAGCGCGTCGGACGCGGCAAGGTCCAGGACCGCCAGGTGATGGACGGGCACGCCGTCTAGGCCGAGATGACCGGGTGCCGGCGGTCTGGAGGCGGCCAGCACCCCAATCCGGCTGCCAGGCACACGACGGGTCACGAACCTCAGCACCTCGCCGCTGAACCCGTCCAGCCACTGCAGATCGTCCACGACGATCAGGATCGGTACTTGCAGCGCCACCGCCCTCAGCAGGCCAAGCACCGCCTGGCAGACCGCTGCCGGTTGCGGCGGACGGCCATCGGCCAGGCCAAGGGCAACGGACACCGCCTCGCGCTGAGAGTTGGACAGGCAGTCGTCGTAGGCGAGCAGTGGCATGACTATCTGCGTTAGCCCAGAGAAACTGATCGTCTCAACCGCCGACCCGGCGGTCTGCAGCACCCTGCTATCGGCCCGCGCGGCGCGAGCCGCTGCCGCCTGAAGCAGCGCGGTCTTGCCCACGCCTGGTTCGCCGGTCAAGAGCAAAGCGCCACCATCAGCGGCAGACCTGGTGAGGAAATCCCCGAGCAGGACCAACTCCGGACCCCTCCCAACCAGGGCATCGTCCATTGTCGGCCTCACCTTCTGCGGCCGATTCTAACTACGACGTCGACCACCCGTAGATACTCAGCCAGGCGTCGTCCGCCCGTTCCTGCCCACAGGAATCAGCTTTTGAGGGACTGTCCTGACCACGGCAAGCCCGGCCAGCCAGACGCCCAGGACGCGTTTCTATACATCGCCAGCGTCGTGAGTGAATACCCGCTTCTGCCGCTGTCCGCTCGTGGGCCGTGCCGTTCGCTGTGGCAGCGGTATCCGGTGTGGCGGCGCCTTTCTGCACGGCTGTCATGCCGCTGAACGCCCACCCTGGCGCTCGGCCGATGCCCGGACCTGTGGCTGGGCGTGATATAGCCGGGCATGCCGGGGCCGGAATTGCGGTAGGCGGCGCGGGCGTATCCCCGGCCTCCCGGCTTGGGCGGCACCGTGACCGACGCGAAATCATGCCGCTGAACCGGCGTCCGCTCCGGCTGGTTCCGGTACGGTGTGGCGCGATGATGCGGCGTAGCCCGGGCAGGCGCCTTGTGGCCGGTGCTGCTCGGGCTCGCGGCCGCGGTCAGGTCTGTGGCTGGGCGAGGTAGAAGCTGCGGCCGGTCACCTTGGCCAGCCTCGTGGCTTCCTTGAAGGTGTCGCTGCGGAACCAGCCCATGGCGGTGTCCATGTCCTGGACGCTGATGTGTAACAGGGCCGCGCCGGGGTCTTCCAGGTCGCGGTAGGCCGGCCCGTCGGTGATGCCGTACCGGGCCCGGCCTGCGGCGTGCAGGTAGTGCTGCTCTTTCCAGGCCTCGAAGTCGTCTGTCTGGATGCGGATCATGATGTCCTGCATGGCGCTGATCCCCCTCTGGTCGGGTGTGCGGTCACCGGTAGGCTAACATGACTCTGTGATTAATCACATAGCGTCAGTCGCAAATATCTCCAGATGCACGAGATAGCATGGCGGGATGCAGACGCTGACCGAGGACCAGCTCGCTGTGTGGAAGCAGCTGCAGTTGGCGACCGCGCTGATCATGAACCGGTTCCGCCGCGACCTGGCCTACGCCGGGCTGAGCCTGGAGCAGTTCGACGTGCTGGTCCACCTGGCCTGGGCGCCGTCCGGGACACTCCCGCTGCACGAACTGACCGCCTCCATGGTCGTCGCCGACGCGCTCAGCCGCAGCGGCATCACCCGGCTGCTGGACCGCATGGAACGCGACGGGCTCATCACCCGGACCGTCAGCACCGCCGACCGCCGCCGCTTCGATGTCTCCCTCACCCCGCCCGGGCGCCAGCGGTTCGAGCAGGTCTGGCCCGGGCACGCCGACGGCATCGGCCGCTACTTCGTCCAGCCCCTGACCTCCCGCGACATCGAAGACCTGGCCAGGATCCTGGACACCTTGATCCAGGCCAACCAGAACCACCACCAGCCCCGCTAACCCCAGCCCCGCACCGGGCCGCCGCGGGGTGCCCAGCCCGGCAGCACCTGCCGCACGCGGCCCCAACTGATCACCCCGGCGCGATGGCCGCCCGCATATTCATACGCCGCCGCTCCAGAAACAGACATCCGCACGTGCCGCGTTCCGCGCGCCTGCCCTTAGTCGGCAAATCGTCTCGGCCGCCCCGAACGGCTCGACGCCCCCGGCCAGCACACCTCCGCCTGCTCGCGGATCAGCGCGCCACGCGGGTCCTCCTCTGGCGGCACAGGCCCGGGCACAGCACGACATTGCCGGAACCGGCCCCGCCCGCCCCATGACACACGCCCCGCAGCGCAACCGCGACCCGGCATCCTTAGCTGACCTCGCTCACGAGAAGATCCCGGCACCGGGAGAACTGCGTCCGGGAAGCCTTCATTCACCGAGGTATGCGCGAAGCCTTTGTACCAGGGCTCCGATCTCGGCGGCACTGCCGCGCCGAGCCTGCGGCCACTTGTTCACGTGAGTCCCCCAGTACTCGCGGGGAGTGCCCGGGAACCTCGGCAGCAGATGGACATGCAAGTGCGGGACCCCATCGCCGAACACCGCCGCATACACGTGCTCAGCCCCCGGTACGCCCCGCAGTGCACGGCTCGCCCGCGCACACCACAAGCCCACCGCACGGGCTTCAGCGTCAGTGAGATCGGCCAGCCCAGGAGCGTGCCTTCGCGGCTCCACTAGCAACTGCCCCAGGTAGGCGGTCGTGCCCTGGCCTCCCAGCGTGCCCGGCGCGGCGATATGCGACACCAGCACCAGCTCATCTTCGGCGACCGGGCCGCCGGGCACCAGCGGACCCTGCTCCCGGTGCTTGCGGCAGACGAGGCAATCCGCCCTGCCGGAATCGCTCATGCCTGCAATCCTCGGACAAGCCGCAGGCGCCGTGTAGCCGCCATCGCCGGGCAGGCATGCCTGTTCTGAGCCTCCCTGATCCCCGGCTGCTCCGTCGCCGGGGATCAGGGTCCTCCATGTTCCCGGTTCGGGACCTGATGCCGCGGAGGTGTCCGGGATGTCAACTCGCCGCACCGGGGCAGGGACCTTCCGTGCCGCGCCCCCGGGAAGACGGATCCTGGCGGCAGATGGCTGGCGTCCACCTCGAGCGACCGGCGTGCTGCTTCTGCGCTGCCTGGCCCCACGGCGAGCCGAAAGGAGTGGCGGCAGCCATGTTCGGACACACTGGTTTGCGCATGCCCAGTAGCCGAAATGAGTACTTCATCTGTACGCGAATCTATGCACCTACTGGAATATTCACTCACGCTTTTCGATCTTGCACGGCGATCGCCGTACAACTTCTCTATCATTCTGGTAGGGAGTCAGTCGCCGACTATTTCGGCTCTTATCGATCTGTCGTCGGCTCCGCGACAAGCACAGATCGCCGTGATCTGCGTGCCACGATTGGCGGGCGCTGAGCAGCAGCGAATCGTGCAGAACGGCGATTTGACGTGGGGGACCGGTTCGGACCCGGCGCGGACGGCGGCCGGGCCCTTGGCGGGCCCGGCCGTGTTTTTCGAGGGTTAGACGGTGACGTCGTGATAGGCGGGCGCGGTGTCGGCTGCGGTCATTTCAGCGGTGATCGGGGAGGGCTTGAAGCCCTTGACGACCAGCCAGACGCCTAGCGAGAATTCCCAGGCAGCCACCGGCAGGGTCGCGATCGCTGCGAATACGGATAGGTGCCCGATGCTGCCGCCGAACAGCGTGGCGAGTACGGCGGTGATGAGCAGGGGGGCTCCGATGAGTCCGAGCACGGGAAGGATGCGGGGCACCAGCCGGGACCGGTACATCAAGGAGCCCAGCAGCAGGGCGTTGATGCAGGGCATGAGGGTCTGTCCGAGCAGGAACGTCCAGTTGTAGATGGCGACGTGCGACGCGCCGGTGGTGACGAGGGCGGCCGCATTTGTTCCGGTCGCTCCGCCCTGCCGCAGGGTCACCAGCGAGAGCAGGCTGACGACGCCGACGAAGATCATGCTCGCTTCAAGGAGGCGGGCGGTGACGAAGCCAAGCGCGACGCCTTCGTTCTGCCGCTTGACGACCGGGTACAGCGTGACGGCGGTGCCGATGCCGGCCAGCGCGACGATCACCTCCAGGAGGCAGCCCACGAGCACGCCCGTGTGGGTGCCGGAGCTGAGGATCCAGTCCCGGTGGTTCTTCACCGGGCCGTAGAGGGCGAGTGTGGGGATCGAGATGAAGGTGATCAGGTAGAAGATGCCCGCGACCAGCGCGGTCTTCCTCAGCGAGGTCATCCCGGCTGGTTTGGTTGCTGTGGCGTGCATGGTGGTCGTCATATCGGTCTCCTTCAGTGGATTGATGAGTTACCGGGCTCGCTGGCGTGCGCATCGGGCGGGCCGGGTTGGACCTGAGTGACCGAGACCAGCGGCAGGCCCAGGTCGCGGACTTTCTGGAGCAAGCCATGCAGCGCGGACTGGTCGGCTACCGGGCCGCAGATGACGGTGGTGCCGTCGTCCTCGTTGGTGAGGCTCAGCCCGTCAAACCAGGCGGCCCACCGGGATTCGAGGTGCCCTTTGAGGCGGATTTCGTACCGCCCCGAGTTGTGATGAGGGCCGGTCGATATGTCGCTCATCCGCCCTCCCTTCAGCTGTCGCTTGGCTGGATGGAACTCCGCCGGCGTTCGGAATTAGCTGGTTAATCGAAAGGTAGAAGGGAATGTGGTGAGAAGGCATCACCACATGTAGTGATTGATGTGGTGATCAGGCCGTTCGCCCGGCTCTTGGGCCTGCCATCGCCGGAGGCAGGGGCGGCGCGTTAGTCGCCTGGCTCCATGCCGCCTGAGGAGGGCGCAATGCCCGACGTTTCCGGGCCCGGGGATAGCACCCCTGCCGGCCGCCCGCGGCTGCCTCCCACCGCCGGGCTGGACGGCTTGAAGTACCGATCCGCGGCCGAGGCTGCGCTGGAGCCTGAGTCGCCCGCGGCACACCGGGTCGGATGGGGTTTCATCTCGCTGTACACGCTGGCGTACATCAGCACCTCCCTGCTGTTCATCGCGCCCCTGCTGGTCACCTTGGCATTGAAGGTCAACTCGCTGGTGGGGATCGAACGGGCGCCGGACAGCCTGGCGCTTGTCGCCGGGGTCGCCGCCCTGCTGGCCATGGTCGGCAATCCGTTCTTCGGCAAGATGAGCGACCGCACCTCCTCGCGGCTGGGTATGCGGCGGCCCTGGATGGTCATCGGCCTGGCGGGCGGTTCCCTCGGCATCCTCGTGGTCGCGGTGGCACCCAGCATCGCGGTGGTCCTCAT
>Ga0335085_10009134_pt1 | contig 15001 bp, 12 predicted proteins | sample Lox_Sample_45_FD_206712 | JGI IMG/M metagenome (GOLD analysis project Ga0335085, IMG submission 206712) | Soil microbial communities from Loxahatchee National Wildlife Refuge, Florida, United States - Lox_Sample_4.5 | ecosystem: Environmental > Terrestrial > Soil > Wetlands | place: USA... | reverse complement strand
CGGTGGCCGCTTTCGTGCCTTTGTTCACCATGCAAGGGGTGGAAGGCCAGATTTTCAGCCCGATGGCGCGGACCTACGGGCTTGCACTGTTTGGCGCCTTGGCTTCGACCTTTACGGTGACGCCGGTATTGGCCGCCTTTCTGCTGCCTCAGCACGTCGAGGAGACCGAGACCATCGTCGTGCGGGCCCTGCGCTGGGCGTACATACCAGTCCTGCACTGGTCGCTCCGCCACCGCAAAACCATGCTGGTCATAGCCATCGCTTTTCTCGCCATCGTTGGCCTGTTGATGACGCGGCTTGGCGGCGAGTTCCTGCCGGCGCTGGAAGAAGGCAATCTTTGGATTCGGGCGTCGATGCCGCCGACGATTGGACTGGAGGCCGGCGAACCGGCGGCTGCCAAGATGCGCGAGATTCTACTGCGTCATCCGGAAGTCATCACCGCCGTGTCTCAGCACGGCCGGCCCGATGACGGCAGCGACGCATCGCCGTTCTCGAACGTCGAACTGTTCGTGCCGCTCAAGCCGTTCGACGAATGGCCGACAGGTTTCACCAAAGACATGCTCATCGCGCAATTGCAGAAGGAATTTAACGATGAGCTGCCGGGCGTCGATTTCAACTTTTCTCAGTACATCCAGGACAATATCGAGGAGGCGCTCTCGGGCGTCAAAGGCGCCAACTCGGTGAAGATCATCGGCCGCGATTTGCCGACGATCGAGCGGCTTGCGACCGAGGTGATGCAGCAAATGCAGCGGGTGAGAGGCATCACCGATCTCGGCATTTTCCATGTGCTTGGACAGCCGAACTTGAACATCAAAGTCAATCGCGAGAAGGCGGCTCGTTACGGCCTCAATACCGGTGACGTCAACACCGTGGTGCAAGCGGCATTGGGCGGGGCCGCCACCACCACGCTACTCGAAGGCGATCGTCAGTTTGGCGTCGTGGTCCGGCTGCCGCCGGAATATCGCTCGAGCCTTGAAGCGGCGAGCCATATCAAGGTCGGCTATCAGACGCCGAATGGAACCAACGCCTATATCCCCTTGACCGAGCTTGCCGATATTTCGCTCGATACCGGCGCCTCGTACATCTATCACGAGTCCGGAGAGCGCTATATTCCGGTCAAGTTCAGCGTTCGCGACCGCGATCTTGCCGGAGCAGTCGCCGAAGCGCAGCAGCTTATTGACCAGAACGTCAAGCTCCCGGTCGGCTATCGCATCGTGTGGGCCGGCGAATTTGAAGATCTACGGAACGCGCAAAAGCGTCTCGCCGTGATTGTCCCAATCAGCCTTTTGTTGATCGTCGTCCTCCTCTATGGCTTGTTTAATTCATTGCGCGACAGTCTGATGGTCCTTGCCGGCATTCCCTTCGCCGCCGGCGGCGGTGTCTTGGCGCTCTATTTCACCGGTCTGAATTTCAGCATCTCGGCCGCGGTCGGATTCATCTCCTTGTTCGGCGTTTCGGTGATGAACGGAATTCTCATCATGACTTATTACAATGAGACCAGAGCAAGCGGCGTAGGCCCAATAGATGCCATGTTCCATGCCGCTTCGCAGCGGATGCGACCAATGTTGATGACGGCGCTGTCGGCCTGCATCGGCCTGCTGCCGGCGGCGGTGTCGACCGGCATCGGCAGCCAGGTGCAACGGCCGCTCGCCACCGTCGTGGTCGGCGGCATGTTTATCGGGCCGATCGTTCTGCTTGTAGTCGTGCCGGCGGTGCTTACTTTGTTTCTCGGGCGGGGGGATCAAACAGCACTGGCTGGCGAGTCACAGGCGTCGCAGCCGGCAGAGTGAGCAGTTCGATGCCAACGAAGAACCGCTTAAGGATTGGTGCTTGTGTTCTGGCAACGGTGCTGCTCGGCGCCTTGCCGGCAACGCAAACGGTTTACGCCGAGGAAGCTGGATCAGGGACCCATAACTCCGGCACAAGTAACTCCGGCGCAAGTAACTCCGGCGCAAGTAACTCCGGCGCAAGTAACTCCGGCACAAGTAACTCCGGCGCAAGCAACTCCGGTGCCCACGACTCGGCCATCCACGACGGCAGCAAGGCTTCGGATTCTTCCGTCGGTCCAAGCGGTTCGCAACCGCCGGTCAGCGGCGATGCGGTGTCCGGCGTCGGCCCGAATGCCAATGACATCGATACGCGCATCACCGTGCAGCCGCACCGACGCCCAGGCGCCAAGGCGGACACTGTCGGACAGGCTAAAGCCAAGTTCACTTTGCCGACCGTGAAGAATCCACACCGCCGGGTGTTTTCCGCGTCTGGAGCATCGAACCGAACGGTGCGAAACACGGTCAGCGTGCCGATCAGTCAGCAGGAATTGTTGGAGCGACGCGCCGGTGAGCATCCTCTTTCCGCCTCCACGCCGCACCCGACCGCCGGTGCGATCGGCGTGGTTGGACACACGGCGCTCGGAATGGCCAAATCCGAATCCGGATTTGTCCGTCAGATTACGGTTCCCCGGACCGCCAGCCCGATCATCGTGAATCGCGGAATTAGCGGAACGAGCGCTGGTCGTCGGGGCGTGAGTTCGGCGGTCATCGGCGGACCGGCCAAAACGGTCGCAGGTATCAACGGGACTGTGATTCGGCCGGCGCACTAAAGCGCCCCACACCCTGTCGCCGATCCGATTTTTTCGCGAAGCCGTTACTCGGCTCAGATTTGGGCCACCGCAAATCGCTGCCTCAGCATCGGGCAGAAGCGCATGCAAATGCCTGATTTGCCGTCGTCTTTAGCGCTGACGTGCGCGATGCATACTGATTTTATATGCAGTGCACCCATAATTTATATGCAATCTATATTTTTAGCCCAGAAAGGCTTATATGAAAAATTCCATAAGGTCCGGAACGGGCCCGAAGGAGGAAAGCATGACGACCTTGACCGACCGGGCTCGGCGGGTGAGTCCTGCCGAATCAGACGTGTCGCCTGGTTTGCGATTGGCGGCGATGGTATTGCGGGTCGCATTCATCGCGCTGTTGCTTGTCATCACCGTCCGCGTCAGCATGCCTCAGAATGAGACGATCTGGACGGTCTATGACACGCCAGGCGACCTCATCCGGATGGTGCTGGGTTTCGTTGTCTGTCTGTGGATTGCCTTTCAGTTCTTTTTTGCTCCGAGAGACGCCCACAGCTATCGCACCTGGCTCTATATCGGCGCCGTTGCGCTGCCTTTTGCGGTGATCTGCACCATCGCCATCTGGTGAGTTGTTGGTTTGTTTGCAGCGGCGAAATACGCTAGCCGTCAGGCCGGTACCGGCTGTTAGAGGGCGTCGGCGAGTTTACGGCGAACGCCGAGCGGCGGATAAAGATATAAGTCCATAAGCCAAACGCGGCCGCGCAGCGGAAAACCGCCAAACAAGTCGCCTGCCTCGCGCTTGGCCGATGGAAAACGCTTGCCCCAGCCGGCGAAATCTCGCGCCAGCACTTCGGCCGCGACGATGGCTGTTGCGATCATCAGGAAGGAATCGTGGGCGCGCTTCGCGCCTCTCGACCTGGACGCTCTTTTGAACATTTGTGCCAAATCGTTATCAGATTCGACAATGTCGCGCGCATCTGAGAGCCACAGCATGTCAGGCAGGCTGAGATCGCGGTGCATGGCATGGAAGCTTTCGATCAGGCTTCGGCATTTCGCGGCGAGCTCACGGGGAACAAAGCTGAACTTGGAATCTATTTCGCGACTTCCGTCCGTTCGCGCAGCCGCGCGTGTTGGCTTTTCTGCGGCTGTGTTGATGGTCAACGACATTTTCTATGCTCGCGACACCTCGAGAGTGCGCCGCATGCCAGTCTAACGGCAGTTGCGATAAATATCTGAGATTGTTTCAGCGAGTTGCGGTGAAATAAAAACATACGGCCACCCGGTTTTTACGCAGTTTGCGTTGCCCGCGTTACAGTGGCCGCCCCAATTTTGGCTACTGTGACCAGGAGGCAACGATTTCATGTATCCGTCCTGTATTGGGCGGCGGCCAGTGCTTGCTTTTTCGAGCCGATCATGAGGTTTGCGATCGCCATCGTCCGGACCGGCGCTCGCCGGGCTGCGTTCACAGCCCTATTGATGCGCATCGATTCGAAGTGCCGAATTTCTGTGCGTTACTTTTACAAACGATCTTTTTAGCTATTTTTTAGCTACTAAAAATCGGTTCCGACACTATCGACTCTTTCCCGGCAGTACTGCGAGAAATCTTGGTCGAAGCAGCTCTCAAGAGAGCGGTCGCAAATGTTACTTGCTGGGGTTGGCATAACAGTTGCGACGAAAATAACGGGGTGGGGTCATGAAACGGTTGTTACTTTTGGTTGCTGTTGTGGCGTTGCTGGTCGTCGCAGCATCACCTCGTTCAATGGCGGCGGACGCGTTTGGGGCTTGGGCCAATGGGCTGCCGAGCGCGTGGGTCGAGGGCCCGGCTTGCGATCCGTGGGTCGACTTCAACTGCACGCCAAGCAAGGCCGCAACTGCCATGGCGCTCAAGGCGGCTGCGGCGAGCGGATATTGCGATCCATATCTTAATTACAAGTGTCTCGACAAATATCTCGGCGACGATCCCTTCACCCGTTTCGTCCGCTACTACCAACTCGAATGGGGCAAGGGAGTAGCGCCTTCCGATCCGAGTGCTCCCCCCGCGCGCCGTCCCGATGCGGTCTGGCCGCCGACCCCGCAATCATCACCGCCTATGCCGTTTACCGAATGGCCGTACGGCGGCACGCAGAATATCGGGGTAACCCGGCCCAATTCGGTCGATTCCCCGCTCATGGTCGCGATCGCCAATACGCAACTCGGTCAGGCGATGAATGACGCCCATGTCCAAGTTTACGGTTGGATCAATGGTGGCGGCAACATCAGTACAAATAACGTCAAGCCGGGCGGCAATGCGCCCGCCGCGTACGACTATACCCCGAACACCTTTCAACTCGATCAGGCGGTGCTCTACATCGAGCGATTGGCCGATACAACGCAGAACGATCACTTCGATTGGGGCTTTCGAATAGCCAACCTCTACGGCGAGAATTATCGCTACACGACCGCCTACGGCTTCTTAAGCAATCAGCTGCTGAACAATAACCAAGTCTACGGTTACGACGCCCCGATGGTGTATGTGGACCTCTATTTTCCCGTGCTGCAGGGAATGGATGTCCGTATCGGCCGCTTCATCTCGATCCCGGACATAGAGGCTCAGCTGGCGCCGAATAATTACACCTACGTTCACTCGTTGACCTACTCATGGGATAATTACACAAATACCGGGATTCAGGTCGCCGCCGCCGTTACCAAGAACTGGATCGCTCAAGTCGGTTTGACGGTCGGCAGCGACACGATGCCGTGGAATATCGGTCAACGCCTGACCAATCTCATGCCGGGTAATCCGATTTATTCAGGGACGACCTTCCTCAAGGATCCCGGAGCGGTGCCATCGGTCACTTTGGGCCTTCGCTGGACCAGCGATGACGGAAGGGACGATCTCAATCTCGTCGCCGACGCCATCAACGGCGGACAATGGGGCTATAACAACTTGCAGTGGTATGGCGCAGTCTACTACCATAAACTGAACGATTACTGGCATATCGCGTTTGAAACCTACAATCTTCACGAGAATAATGTACCGAACCTGCTCAATCCGACGGCCGCTGCCATCGTCGCCGGAGGAGGGACCCCGTTCAGCCCGCAATTCATCCCGTTCAACGCCCCGAACGCAGCACAATGTAACAGTACGACGGTGCTGACCTGCACCGCCTCTACTCAGACCTTCCTGACTTACGTCAACTATTCGCCGAACAAATTGAATAATTTTTCGATGCGACTCGAATGGTACGACGACATGGAAGGACAGCGGACCGGTACGAAAACGCGTTATCTAGACGTCGCCGGAAGCTGGCAGCACTGGCTCTCGCCGCAGGTCGAACTGCGTCCCGAAATTGCATATTACAGGTCGCTCGACGCGCCGGCGTTTGATGGCAACGCCAATGGCGGAATTCCTCCGAGCCGGAATTATTCCGTCATCGGGGCAGCTGACATCATCTGGCACTTCTAATGCTGCGGAGCCTTGCGACGCTTTGCGTCGCAAGGCTCATTTCCCGGGTGCGACCGTGGTTTGAAATGCACAAAGAAGGCCGGTCACGTCGAGCTGTGCGCGATCTACATTCAGATCGAGCCACCTAACGCTGAAACTATATGATTTTTATATATCTTGGGGTCGAAAGTGATCTCGACTTAATATGGGTGTGTTTGGAAAAGTGACTGTGACAAATGCCAGCCGGGAGGTGCGTGCAGGGCTCTGAGCCGAGCGCTTCGGAAAGGAGAAAAGCTCGTGTCTACACTTCGAGAACGGCGGGGACTCCGCGATCTGAGTGAGAGACCGGCGAAGAGCGACGTTAGCGAACGGCGCGCGCAAGATTATGAAAGCTGGTGGCAGAACTCGATCGCTGCGAACGCTGTTCCAGTTGTGGCGACGCTTGCGCTGGTGTGGCTGGCGACTGTCGCCCTTGTGGTCGTCAACTACTTCATTCCCTTCAATTTCGTCACACTAATGTACATGCTGCCGGTCGTCGTGGCCGCGACGCAGTGGGGTATCGTATCGGGAATCGTCGCGGCAGTCGCGGGCGCAGCGGCCGCGGATTTCTTTTTCTATCCGCCGCTTTACACGTTCTGGATCCGCGATCCCCAGGATGTAATTGATCTAACGCTGTTCCTGCTGATCGCGCTGGTCACCAGCAACCTCGCCGCACGCCTCAAAAATGAAGCAGTCACTTTGCGACGCCGTGAAAGGGAAATCAGTGAGCTACATGCTTTTTCGCAAGGCTTGGCCACCTGCCTTACCGGCCCCGATCTGATCTTCGCGGTTCAAGACTACCTTTCGAATGCTCTCCGCTATCGTGCCGTCCTGATCGCGACGGCTCAGGACAGTCATGCTCCGAATGACGACGCGGCCGTTCCGGAAGACATCCTGCGAGCGGCGGCGAACTTGATGGCCGACGATGCTTCTGCCGCGGACACTTCCCCGGTGTCGACCGTGGTCGATTCGCGTAGCCGCAAGACTTGGCTGGTACGAATTATTGCTCCGGAAATCCTCGGTTACGGCGCCATTGCGGTCGAGTTGGGGGATACCCCGATCGAGCCCGCGGAAGTGGTTGCCAGGCGGGTCAGAACGTTGCTCGAAGGAGCAATGGTGACCTTCAAGCATCTCAAAGTGAAGGAGGCCATCGAACAGGCGACGATAAATTATCGTACCGAAATTCTTCGTGACGCCCTGATCGGTGGGGTGTCCCACGAGCTGCGGACACCATTGGCGTCGATCCTGGGCAGCTGCAGCGTACTGAGCCAGATGCCTTTGGTCGTCAACGATCGGAAGTCGAGTGCGCTCGTCGAAGCCATCAGTGACCAGGCCGGCCAGCTCGACAATGAGATTCGTGATTTGCTCGATGCCACCCGGATCAGCGCGAAGGGCATCGTTCCGCGAATGATTTGGACCGATCCGACCGACATCGTCGCCGCCGCGCTGAAGCAGAAGGAACGCAGGTTGGCCGCTCACCGGATTACCCGTGAATTGGCCCGCGACGTTCCACTGGTTCATGTCGATTCGGTATTAGTCGAGCAGGCGTTCGGGCAGCTTCTGGAAAACGCGGCGAAATATTCGCCGGTTGGCAGTGAGATCAGAATCAGCAGCCGCTGCGAGCCGGATTGTGTCGTGCTGTCGGTGAAGGATCAGGGCAGCGGGTTGACGCCTGATGAGAGGTGCCAATTGGGCAAACGCTGTTTTCGCGGCCAGCGCCATCCCGTTGCGGCATCCGGTTCCGGGCTGGGCGTGTGGATTGCCAGCACCTTTGTCAATGCCAATGGGGGAAGCCTTCACGCGGAAAGCCCGGGGCCGAATCTGGGGACCACGCTCTCGCTCAGGCTGCCGACCGCGTCCACCGATACCGCTGAGCTTGCAGGCGTGTTCGATGACTAAAGTGCTAGTCATCGATGACGAAGCGCAGATCAGACGCTTCCTGCGTGCCGGCTTCGAGCTTCATGGACATTCGGTGATCGAGGCGGAGAACGCGGCAACCGGCCTTCGAACCGCGACCATGAACACCCCAGACTTGATCATTCTGGACCTCAACCTGCCCGACCTTGAAGGGTCCGAGGTGCTCGAGCGCATTCGTTCGTGGTCGAACGTCCCCGTTATCGTGTTGTCGATTCAGTCCGATGAGCGGGAAAAGGTTCGCCTGCTCAAGCTTGGCGCTGACGATTACGTCGTGAAGCCGTTCGGAATCTCGGAGTTGTTGGCGCGGAGCGAGGCTGCGCTGCGCAGGAACTTGCGGAGCACCAACAGGGATCCGGTGGTGCGAACCGGTGCTCTTGCGGTTGATCTTGTGTCGAGGGCCGTGACTTTGAACGGGCGCCGCGTGCAATTAACACGCAAAGAATACGCCCTCATCGAAGGTCTCGCGGCTCATGTCGGGCTGGTGGTGACGCATCAGCAATTGATCCGCCAGATTTGGGGCAATCATGCCGGCAACATCCAGTATCTGCGTATCCTGGTGCGCAAGCTTCGTCAAAAGATCGAGGTCGACCCGACGCGTCCTTTGCTGATCGTCAGTGAGTCAGGCGTGGGCTATCGGCTGGATCAGGGCGATGCCGGGAGTTCGCACGATCGGCGCGGAATTCCGTCGGATACGAATTGCAGTGCCTGAGCTGTCAGACGCAACATCCCACTGAGAGGCACAGGTGCGTTGCGAACGGTTCGCCTAGGGCTCGATCAGCCGCCCGGTGGCGGCCTTGATGACGGCTTCGGTGCGGGTCGCGGCACCGAGCTTGGCGCGCGCGTTATCGATGTGAAAGTCGATGGTGCGCTTGGTCAGGCCGATAATCTGCGCAATCTCAAGCGACGTTTTACCGCGCGCCACCCAGGTCAGCACCTCGACTTCGCGATCGTTTAGTCCCGCGAGCTTTGGCCACAATCCGGTGCGCGCCACGCCCGCCAGCCGCGCCGTAATGATGGTCGCCAGTACATCGAAATCGATCGGCTTGGTCACGTAGTCGTCGGCGCCCAATTGGCGGCCTTTCAGCTCGTTGTCCCGATCGGTCAGCGCGGTGAGAAAGACGAACGGCATTCTCGCAAAGCGAGGCGCGAGCGCGATCAAACGCTCCAGCAGTTCGAAGCCCGACATGATCGGCATGCTGATATCGGACAGCACCAGGTCGGGCATGGTCTTGAGGATGGCGGCCAATCCTTCGCGTCCATCGTGCGCCAGCGTGACGGCGTAGCCGCGATCGATTAATTCCTCGGCGATGAGCGCCGCGGTTTCCCGGTCGTCCTCAATGCAAAGGATCGTTTTCTGAGCGTCAGCCATGGTACTGCAATGCGAATTATAGCTCAGATAATCCGGGAATTCAGCCCGGCCGGAGTTTCAGTGACGATGGTGACAGTTTGCCATTCCCGGTTTCGGCAAGCCGTGCTTTCGTATATGAATCATTTGCATGGGGCGCGGTCCACAAAGGTCGCCGTTGCAGACTCAAGGCTTCACGCGTCGTTGGTTGGCCCCCATGCGGCAGCCGCACTCGATTCGGTTTCACCTCACCGCGGTGTTCCTGGTTTTCTTTTTGCTTATCGTTGTGCTTGGCCTGTTCAGCATCTGGCGGCTGAGCAATTTCAATCGTCTGTCTGCCGACGTGGCCGAGTTGTGGCTGCCGAATATCCGTGTGCTCGGGGATCTGAACAACTTCACCTCTGACTTTCGCGCGATCGAGGGCAGCAATCTCTTATCCGCGGATTCTTCGGAGATCGCAGCCACAGAGAACCAGATGGCGGACCTCGACCGGTCCATTGCCGATGCCGAGCGCGGCTTTGAGCGCATACGTCATGATACGGCTGAGGGCGAACTCTATGGCCGCTTCAAACAGCGCTGGACCGACTACCGCAGAATCGTCAACCAGATGCTGGCGCTGTCTCGCAGCAGCCGCAAGGCCGAGGCGCTCGCGATTTATGGCGGCGCCTCGCGCGCCGCTTACGATGCGGCGAGCGACGCACTCGGTCAGCTCACCGACCATGCGGCCGCCAACGCCCGGGCCGCAAGCGATCGTCTTGGTGTCGCTTATCGGCAGGCCTTTTGGCTGATCACGCTCGGCATTGCGATCGCCGGCATTATGGTGGTCGCTGCGCTGGTCCACATCAGGCGCTCCATATCGGACCCGCTGTTGTATCTGGCGGACCGTATGCGCCAGCTCGCCGCCAACAATACGGCGACCGATATTCCGGAGACCGAACGGCGGGACGAGATCGGCGAGATGGCGCAGGCCACCGTCGTTTTCCGCAATAACGCAATCGATCTCGTCCGCAGCCAGCACGTCCTTGCCCGCCAGGCGGCGTTGCTCGAGGAACAACTGGCGCAGGAGCAACGGTTGGCACTGCAGCAGCGCAATTTCGTGTCCATGGCCTCCCACGAGTTCCGGACGCCTTTGACAATTATCGATGGTCACGTCCGGCGTCTGATCAAAATGAAGGATGTCGTAACGCCAGCGGAAATTGACGAGCGCGGCGGCAAGGTGCGCGCTGCGGTGCTGCGGCTTACGCACCTGATCGACAACCTCCTCAACTCTTCGCGCATGATCGATGGCGGTGCCGAGCTTTTTTTCGAGCCCGCGGAGATGGACATGGCGGCGTTGCTGCGCGAGGTCTGCCAGCTGCACCGGGAGATCGTGCCGGGGGCCGAGATCGCCGAACGGCTTCCGGACCGGCCGATGCCGATGACCGGCGATGCCAAATTGCTGCTTCAGGTTTTCAGCAACCTGTTGTCGAACGCAGTCAAATATTCTCCAGGCGGCGGTAGGATCGAGGTCGAGGCGGCGATCGACGGCAATGAAGTCGTCGTCGTTGTCGCCGATCGCGGCATCGGCATCCCACCGGGCGACCTCGATCGGCTGTTTGAGCGCTATTACCGCGGCAGCAATGTCTCCGGAATCGTCGGCACCGGCGTCGGTCTGTATCTGGTCAAGATTGCCGTTGACCTGCATGGCGGCAGCATTGCGGTGCAGAGCAGGGAAGGCGGCGGTACGCGTTTTTGCGTACGGCTGCCCATCAAACGCGCCCCTGAAAAAGGCGCACGGCGGCCATTGGCGGTCGAACCGACTGAAACGGTGGACGCGCCGTCCATTACCACCAGTTTTGCAGGGGAAGCCGAATGAAGACGTTTGTGGTCACGGTTACGGTTCTGTGGTGGGCATTTTGCGCCACCCTCTGTTTCGCCGCCCAAACACCAGAGCCGCTGACCGATGAACCGGTGATTCACGTGGATTGGCAGGTGCCGCAATCGCTGCCACGCCGTTTCCGCAACCACTGCGTTTCCGATCCTTTCAGCGGCCGTCCTTATTGCTCGGACCATTGCGGGTCCGACTATCAGTTCTATTTCTGCTCGCGGGAATCGTTCGGGTGCTGTCGCGTCGGCTTTGGCTATTGCGACTGGAATGGGCTGCTGCGGTGTCATCCATGAATGTGCCGCAAGTCTGTTGGTGAAAATCTGTCATGGTTGAACATGCGTTGCCAGATTGCGATTGAAAGGATTACCCGTCGCTAACGACTCTCCACGACGAGGTTTCACGGCGTGTTTAATAGTTTAAAGCCATCAAGGTTGCTCCGAGCCTGGGCTAGAGGGCGCAACCATGCGAACGGCGATAGAGAGTCTACGTGCTTTCTTGAGGGTGTTGCAGCCGAGACGTATCTCGGCGGTGGTGGAAACGGTCGCAAGATTTCGCGATGAGCGAAAGGGTAATGTTGCGATCATCTTCGGTTTGTCGCTTGTTCCAATGGTATTTTTGGGCGGAATGGCGCTGGATTTCTCAAGCGCCATTCAGAAACGCACGCGGCTCAATGCCGCCGCCGATGCTGCGGCGCTGGCAGCCGTCACACCCACGATGATGACGCAATCCGACCAGGTGGTGATGACCGCCGCGCAAAACATGTTCGCGGCACAGGCGTCGAATATTCCCGCGTTGAACTATAACCCGCCCACCGTCACGGTGACCGATAACCTGCTGACCCGCACGGTCACTGTCAGTTACGCGGCTTCGTCGATCAATACGTTCGCCGGCATCTTGGGCGAGGCGAACTGGGCGCTCTCCGGATCTTCGCAGGCGTCGTCATCGGCAGCCCCGAATATCAATTTCTATCTGCTGCTCGACAACTCGCCGTCGATGGAGCTTCCGGCCACGTCTGCCGGGATCACCGCGATGATCAACGCTACCAAAAACGCGCCATCGAGCGGCGGCAACGCAGGCGGCTGCGCTTTCGCCTGTCATGAATCCGATCCCGCCGCCGATAATCTCGGCAATCCAGGCGGCGTCGACAACTATCAGCTTGCGCAAAATCTTGGCGTGGTGACGCGGATTCAAAACATGGCCAGCGCGACGCAATCGCTGATGACCACGGCGACGTCGACAGAAGCGGCAAATAACGCGACCTACCAGGTGGCAATTTACACGTTGGATCCTTCCGGCGCTCCGACCGGAAACAATCTCAAGGGCCTTTATACAATCCAACAGCTGACATCCAGCCTGTCGACCGCGCAGGCGGCTGCAGGTAACATCAATGTGCTGGAGGTGTATTCCAACAATTTGCTGACGAGTTCGACGAATAACAGCGACACCGACACGAACTTTGATTCCGCCATGTCGCAAATCAATAGCATCATGCCAAATCCGGGAACCGGCTCCGCCACCAGTACGCCGCAAGAGGTGCTGTTTATCGTCACCGACGGAGTGGAGGACAAGATCGATAGTACCTGCACCGAAAAGACCGTTGGGGCGTCGGGAGGGACCAGATGTCAGCAACCGTTTGATACGACCTGGTGCACAACGGTGAAGAATCGCGGCATCTTGATTGCGGTGCTGTATACGGAATATTTGCCGCTTCCGGCATCGGGCACGGGAAGCAACAGCTGGTATAACAGCTACGTCGCGCCCTACCAGAGCCAAATCGGTCCCAACCTGCAGAACTGCGCGTCGTCGAACCTGTTCTTCACAGTGACCACGGACGGAGATATCACGGCGGCCATGCAGGCGTTGTTCCAGCAAGCAGTGACAACCGCGCGTCTGACGCAGTGACGGGAAGTGCGTCGGTTCGTAAGAATTGTTGCGGGTCGCTCTGCCGCGCCGGACAATCATTCAAATGCGAGCGGAGTTGTTCGGCGGCTTTTGACCATCCGCGGCGTAATCAAAATGATTATGCACGGCGTTAGCACGCCGTTCGCTGTGACCTGTTGAAATGCTCCGAATCGGTTTCGGTTGGTCTCATGCGATCGGTGATCGTCTTTGCGTTGCTTGCTCTGGCCGCCGGCGTGCTGGTGCCGCGATACGCGACCCATGTGACCGCAGGCCCTGGGCCGGCGGCGCTGACGGCTCAGCCGGCCGGGGCTGTCGCAGCCCCGATCAACTCACGGTCGATGGTCGTGCCGCGCGACGCGCGCGGTCACTTCCAGGTTGACGGCCGGATCGACGGCCGGCCGATCAGTTTCATGGTCGATACCGGCGCGTCGGTGATCGCGCTCACGGCAAGCGATGCCGGGCGCCTGGGTATTCACCCGGCGCAGAGCGAGTTCATCGCCGCTGTCAAAACCGCAAACGGCACGGTACGGGCCGCACCGACGCAACTCGATATGGTGGAGATCGGCGACCTGCTCGTCCGCGACGTGCCGGCGCTGGTCCTGCCGGACGAGGCGCTGAGCGAGAATCTGCTCGGCCTATCGTTTTTGTCGCGGCTGCGGCGGTTCGAATATAGCGACGGCAAGCTCGTGCTCGAACAATAGCAGCGGCGGATTATTCTCGCCGTGGCGCAACCTGCTGTTAACGAAATCGACCCGCTGTCTTCGCGGTCGAAGCAACGGAAAATCAATGCCTTTCATTGATTACTAACAAATATGAAACGCGTAGTCGGTTGCGCAGATCGATAGATCTGCAAGCAACAGGGGCCTTACCGGCTCCATGGCGAGCAAGCCGGTGATGAAGCGGAGCGCGCGAGGCATGCGGCGTAGTTTGGTGAGCTGCTTTCGACGCAGCGCGAGAGAGGTCCGTCGCTTTTGCAGCGTCCGCGAAGCTGCCACGGCGGTGGAATTCGCGCTGATCGCGCCAGCCTTCATTGCAACGTTGGTAGCCGTCATCCAAACCTGCATTTTTCTGTTTGCGCAGATGGCCCTGCAAAATGCCGCTATGGAAGCGGGCCGTTATTTTATGACCGGGCAGGCTCAGAACAACGGCTGGACGGCCAGCACGATCTCAAGCAGGGTCTGCCCGTCGGCGCTGTTCAATTGCGCCAAGATGATTGTCGTCGTGCAAAGCGCCGCGTCGTTTGCCGCCGCCAATACCGCGGCGCCGCAACTGTACAATAACGGCCAGCCGGTCACGACCTGGGCATACGATGCCGGCACTCCCGGGCAGGTCATGGTCGTACAGCTTGTCTATCCATGGTCGGTCGTGGGCGGACCGCTGGGATATGCGCTTTCCAATTTGCCAAATGGCTCTGCCGAAATGATGGGCGTAAGCGCTTTCCGGGTGGAGCCCTATTGAGCATGATTTTTGCACCTGCCATCATGTTTCGGCGCTTTCTTGCGTCCACCCGCGCCGTCGCCGCGATTGAATTCGCGATGATTTTGCCGGTGCTTTTGCTGCTCTTTCTTGGTTCATTTGATGCGGCGAACGGAATTGCCGTTTATATGAAGGTGCGATCGGCAACTTTCGCGCTGGCCGCCATTACCAATCAATATGGGACCGGCAATGGCGCGATCACGCCGACAGATATGACCGCGATTACCGCTGCGACCACCGCCGTTCTCGCGCCGTATTCGAGCGCGCCGACCGTTGTCGTCATTTCGCAGATCAAGGCGACGTCCGCTACCCAGGCCGTGGTCAGCTGGAGCTATTCGCCGACCGGCACGGCGCTTACGCAAGGGTCTACCTACAGCAGCCTGCCGACCAATTTCGCCAGCAATTCCTGCGGTGGCACATACCCCTGTTATGTGATCATGGCTTCGGTAAGCTACACCT
>Ga0335085_10009133_pt1 | contig 15001 bp, 12 predicted proteins | sample Lox_Sample_45_FD_206712 | JGI IMG/M metagenome (GOLD analysis project Ga0335085, IMG submission 206712) | Soil microbial communities from Loxahatchee National Wildlife Refuge, Florida, United States - Lox_Sample_4.5 | ecosystem: Environmental > Terrestrial > Soil > Wetlands | place: USA... | reverse complement strand
CGCGCGGCACAATCACCCCGGCCAGCCGGTCAATCGCGTTCATTGCGCTCGGCAGCATGGTGGCCGACCCGCTTTCGTAAAAACCCATTTCCCGCAGGCTGACGATCACTCCTTCCTTCCGCGCTTCCACGTCCACCGTGCGATTCTGGATTTCCGGCGCCAGCACTTTTTCCAGTTCGGCCTGCACATCTTTCAGCGAGCCGTTGGTGGCCGCGCCGAGCACTCCTTTCGGTGGATGCACGAAGCGTTCCATATCGCCGCTGCGCTCCACGTTTTCCACCGCTTGGATATTCGCGAACGGCATCGGCTCCGAATTGCTCAGCGGAATTTTGGTATTGGACGTGTCGAACACGCCCAGTTCCTGAAAGGCCACTTGAATCGCCAGCGCCAGCCGCCCCACTTTGCGCTTGTCCACCTGCGAAGACGAGTACAGCACCACGAAGAACGCGAACAGCAATGTGATGAAATCTGCGTAGCTGACCACCAGGACGATGGGCACAGGGAAATCCCTGGGCAGCGCCGGAAGCAAGACCGCCAGTGCATTGGGGCCGCCGGTGGAGGTGCCGATGGCGACAACGTCAATGCGCTCCGGAAGCGCGCGGCGCCGCTCGAGAAATGGTTTCGTCGATTCGCGCACAAGCGCTGGAGGAGGCTGAGCAACTTTTTCCTTCAGTCCCAGCGCTTTCACTTTCGGAATCAGATCGGAGCGGATGCGTGCGCGCGTCTCTTCGATATTGGCGCTGGATTGTGGTTTGGTGACGCACTCACTGGCGCCAAGCGAGAGCGCCTCTAAGGTGGTCGCGGCGCCCCGCTCGGTGAGCGTGCTGAACATGATGACCGGCAACTTGGGATGGATCCTGCGGATGGCGATCAACGTTTCGAGACCCGACATGCCCGGCATTTCCACATCCAGGGTGATCAGGTCTGGTTTCAGCAACTCGATCTTCGAGAGTGCTATGTTTCCATCGGCGGCACCGCCCACCACCTCGATGCCCGCGTCTGTGGCGAGCGCTTCGGTGAGTACCTTGCGGATGACCACCGAGTCATCCACAACCAAAACTCTTATCCCGGCCATACTCGCTTCGCCTTCTTTCGCGGATTTGACAGCTAAGAATCCATAGCGCCCGCGTTTGCGGCCCGAACTGCGGCCCGTAAGCCGCCTTATCTGCTTATCGGCCAAAACTCTTGCCTCTAACGGCTAAATCTTCCGCGTTCGCGTCAATTTCCTTGTTTGGCTCACCTTCTTCTAACCTTTGCTCATTACAGCAAGCGCTCTTCCAGTAGTTCAGGTCATCTGGGCCTTTCGCAATCTCTTCGGCTCGCGATACTTCTCTTGATGGAAGGTCTTATCTCTTTGCTTTTCTTGCGTTGGCGCTCCGAAAGCTCGGTACGTGGTAACTGGCGTGGGCGTTTATCCTGGACGTGGTCTTTCCAGAGTTCGGTTCGTCTCGGGACCGCTCGATCAATTTGGAACGCCATCGTTAACCTTTTCTCATTCGCCCCGCTTCACCCGCCTCGTTGACCTTCCTGCGCAAACCCGCTACTGTCTCCCACGCGTTGCGCCCAACGGAGGCCGCCTGTTTTGACTGGAGTTGACGCAGTTCCCCACGAGCCGTCGTCTGTCCCAAAACGCGTGATGGGCTTTCGCGATTTGGTCTTGTTCTACGTCGTGACCGGCGTGAGTCTGCGCTGGATTGCGACGGCCGCGAGCCATGGCCCGTCATCGCTTGTGGTTTGGCTGCTGGGCTGGCTGTTCCTGTATATTCCCCTGGCGTTTTCCGTAATCGAACTTTCCTCGCGCTATCCCGCGGAAGGCGGGTTCTACGTCTGGACAAAGAAAGCCTTTGGAGAAGGCGCGGGGTTTCTGTCTGCGTGGACCTATTGGGTCAGCAATCTTCCGTATTTCCCAGGTGTGCTGTATTTCGCGGCGAGCAACATTTTATTTCTCAACCCGGCGTTGCAGCGATATTCGCAGAAGCCGGCGTATTTTGTGAGCTTCGCCGTGTTCATACTGGTAGTTCTTACTGCACTTAATATTCTTGGCTTGAACCTGGCGAAATGGGCGCACAATCTGGGCGCGCTGGCGATGTGGGTACCGGTAGTGATCATTCTGGTGCTCGGGATTGTCGCGTGGCGGCAATTCGGTGCTGCAAATAGGTTTTCCTTGCACACGCTGGTTCCTGCAACCCACGTGCCGGATATGATTTTCTGGTCGGTGGTGATCTTCTCTTTCATCGGCTGTGAATCCGCATCTCTGATGGCGGAAGAAATAAAAGACGCGCGGCGAAATATTCCACGGGCTTTACTGCTTTCGGGAATCATCGTGGCGTTCTGCTATATGGTCGGCACGTTCGCAGTACTGCTGGCCCTGCCGAGCGCGGAATCCACAAACCTGGACGGCCTCGCCCAAGCCATCGAACGCGTATGCTCACGCTTACACATCGGCGGACTAACCTCGTTTGCGGCTCTGTTGATCGCCTTCAGCAATATTGGCGCGGCGGGTGCATACCTTGCGGCGGCGGCCCGACTGCCTTTTGTTGCGGGCCTGGACGGGTATCTGCCACACGTGTTTGGCGAACTCCATCCAAGGTTCAAGACTCCGTGGGCCTCCGTTCTGGGCCAGGGCGTCTTCGGAATCCTTTTTGTATTTTTGGGCCAGGCGGGTACGACGGTCGGCGGTGCTTACAATATTTTAGTGGCGATTGCCGTGGTCATCACCATGGTTCCCTTTCTATTTCTATTTGCATCGATGATTCGGCTGCAGCGCGAACCGCCTCCGGTTGGAACGATCCGAGTGCCGGGCGGACGCCCCGTGGCCATCCTTCTCGGTTGTGTCGGATTCGCCACCGCAGCGTTTGCCACGTTTCTTTCTTTGATTCCGCCGCCGGAAGAAACGCACAAGCAGCTTTTCGTGCTAAAAATCCTGGTATCGACGGCTGCTCTCGTTGGCCTGGGGCTGCTGCTCTATTATCTTGCGCGGCGGCGGCTTACGTTGGAGGCTTCGTCACGCAACTTAGCCTCGCAATAACGTTTTTCTCGGGTCATAATGTCCTGCAGTATGGAGGAATCCGCCGAATGAACTCTAAAGACGAAGTATCACGCCGTAGCTTTATCCGTAATGCCGCGGTAACCGGTGCAGCGATTTCGATTGTACCCCGCCATGTACTCGGACGGGGTTTCACTCCGCCCAGCGACCTGCTGAACATCGCATGTGTTGGCGTCGGCGGAATGGGCCGGAGCAATCTAATTAATCTCTCGAGTCAGAACATCGTCGCGCTCTGCGATGTGGACTGGGGTTACACCGACAAGAACCTTTCGCGACTGGACACTGACGTAGCCAATCTTCAGGCGCACATTGATCACCCGGACGCCAGCCCCGCCGGAAAACCCGCGCCCGCGGCCGATTCGGAGAAAACCAAAGAGCGGCTTGCCAATATCCTGCATCTGAAAAATGATCTTATACCCAAGGCCAAGCGCTACTCCGATTACCGCAAGATGCTCGAACAGCAGAAGGACATTGATGCGGTAGTGGTGGCTACGCCGGACCACATGCACGCGCCCATCGCTTTGGCGGCGATGGACCTCAACAAGCACGTGTATGTGCAGAAGCCGTTGTGTTGGAGCGTGGACGAAGCGCGCAAGCTTTCGAAACGCGCCGCGGAAACCAAACTCGCCACGCAGATGGGGAATCAGGGGCGTTCGCTCGACGATACGCGTAAGGCCGTTGAGTACGTCTGGTCCGGCGCGATCGGAGAAGTCCGCGAAATTCACGTATGGACCGACCGGCCTGTCGGTTTCTGGCCGCAAGGCGTGCCGCGGCCGAAAGCGCCAGTCGAACCGTTGGATACTTTGAAATGGGATGGCCCCGGGGTAGACGCTCGCTTGGCCGCTGCCATGGCGGGCAACTATCCTGTGCCGGAAACGCTTTCGTGGGATCTGTTCCTGGGCGTCGGTCCGGAGGTTCCTTACCATCCGATCTATCACCCCTTCAACTGGCGCGGCTGGTTGGATTGGGGATGTGGAGCGATTGGCGACATGGGCGCGCATTTGCTCGATGTATCCATGTGGGCCCTCAATCTCGGCCTACCCACTTCCATCGAGACAGTTTCCACCCCATTCAACCGAGTTTCGTTCCCCAACGGCGAACTCATTTTCTACGAATTCCCGGCGCGGGGGTCCATGCCGCCCGTCAAACTCACATGGTACGACGGCGGCTTGATGCCTCCGAAACCAGAGGAGCTGGGCGACGAAGAACTGATCAAAGAGGGAGGAGCGATCCTGGTTGGCAGCAAGGGCAAGTTGATGCACAACACCTACGGTGCGCATCCACGGCTGCTGCCGCAATCGCTGCAAGAGTCCGTTGGCAACCCCCCGGAAAAATTGGCGCGTATCCCCGGCGAAGAGCACGAACTGAATTGGGTGGATGCCGCCAAGGGCAAAACGCAAGCCGCCTCTCCGTTCGAATATGCGGCCAAGCTGACGGAAGTGATGCTGCTCGGGGTGGTGGCCCTGAAGGCGGGCAAGAAAATCGCCTATGACAGCGCGAACATGCGCGTAACCAACGTTCCAGACGCTAACCAATACCTGAGCCGGCAGTATCGACAGGGCTGGTAATTTCCATATCCTGCAAAGGGCGCAGCCGATCGAGTCTGCGCCCTTTGTTCATTTCCGGTGTGGCGCGTTCAGTTAACGTAGCAGCTATTCAGAAAAATCGTCGTCGAGAGTTGCATCACTTCTGATCGAGGCCAGTCGCAGGTTTGCCGGTTGAATGAACAACGGCAGGCACCGACTTGGCAGCCAAAGCCTCCGTTCGCAGGCTTTCTACTTCTTCCATGACGATGTCGCGAATTCGCGGGTCCCGAGTGATGGATTGGTGGGTAACTCCGTCGACCTTCACGTCGGCGAGAATCTTTGTGTAATTCGGATCTTCCAGGTGCATGTGTTTGGTAGTCATGAACATCAGTATGTCGTTCGCATGAAAAATCGCGGCTGACTTCACATTGCGCGGGATCGTGTAATCCGTGATTCCTACGCTGTCTACCTGCACAGTGAGTTCCACGGGAATATCTCGCCCGCGCAGCTCTCGCGCCACGCTCATCACCGCCCATCCACCCATGCTGTGTCCTACCAGGATGATCTTCGGCGCTTGCTGCAGTTCCTGTGGTGTCAGCGGACCGGCGTGGGCCGGAAAATATTTCATCAGCCAGTCGCGGCCTTCGGTCCACACGTAAGGCGAAAAGGAATTCGCGCATACGTCGGAATAGTCTTTTCCCTGCAATGTGCGGCGAATCTGAACTACTCCAGAATGTTTGTTAGCAGGAAGTTCCAGTGCGCCCACAAAACCTAGGTAAATGATTTGGCAGTGGGTGGAAACCGTAGCAGCCCCAGCACTGACTGTAGCACCGGGGATTGTCGCTTCGGAGGCTGGAACAGCGTTTTGGGCCCTGGCAGGAATTGCCGGGTAAATACAGACTAGCGAGACCGCCGCGCAGGCAGTTCGCAAAGCTATCCTTCCTAGAGAGCTACGTAGCCTGACCTTGTTCACGGGCTGGTTGGATGTGGCGTTGGGAACGGTAGCCTGTGACGATGGTTGGCGTCAAGGAAAACGCCAATAGGAAATTCGTAAAGCCAACCTGTCCAAGCCTCGCGCCGGTTGATCGATTCACGTTTGCTCCTGCAGCAAAGAAACAGGCCCGGAAGGTTATCTGGGCCTTTGGAACTGCTGCGTTGGAAAAACGCGAGACTACTTCTTCTTTGGCGGATAGTTCTTCAGCAGTTTCTCTATGGATTTCGTGATGTTTTTCTGCCGTTTGTCGGGCTTGGCTCCGGGATCGATGGTCTTCGCTACCGTACCTTTCCACACTAGCCTTTTATTCGCAGAGTCGTACATATCCAGATCCAGCTGGCCGGTAAGAATGGTCTCGGAGGTTGCCGTCGCCATTCCCCCGCCCCAACGTGGACCATATCCCCAACCGGTGTTGTAGGCGTTCCATTGCTTCTGGCTGCCGATAGCTGTCTGGTAACCAACGTACAGGTCCGCATTGTCCGCGTCGGTCTTGGTCAAGCCCTTTTTCGCCAATTCTGTGTCGATCGCCGCGGTAATCTGGCGGGCAGTGATATCGTCGACTTGTTGCGCGTTCTTGATGCTCACCCACTTATACGTTTTGAATTTCGAGAAATCGGTGTCCTGATCGAAGTTATAATTCACGTCCTGAGCCACGACACTGCTGATTCCAAACACCAAAAGACACAACGCTAGATACAGAAATCTCTTCATTGAACCCTCTCCTTTTGCAGCTGGCCTCGGGCGGATCGGATAAAGCGGCCTTGAGTATACACCGCGAACAGGGCTTCTCTTCTCATCATCACTTAAGACGATCGAGGATGTACTTCCGGATGTCCAGGCTGAGATCTTCCATCGGGCCGTAATAACCGTACTCATGCATGCGCGAACTGGTGCCCTGCTGCACGCGTTTGCAAATGGCCCAATCCTGCCGGTTTACCAAATCCCAGAAATCCACGGCGTCGCTGGGGTCGAACCCGGGTTTCTGCATTTCCTCGGGATGAAACAGAAAATCGCAATGCACCGTGGTGTGCAGCGGCCCCCGCGGCCACAGCGTAAATGCGGCAACGTGCTCGCAGGCCAGACTCAACAACAGATTCGGGTAAATCAGCTCCCCTTTGTGACGGACTTTCTCGTCATCATTTAAGGTCGGGAACGGCGCGCGGGACGTTTTTCCGGTCCAGGTGAATGTCACGGCGCCTTCCTTATGCGGCACGCCGCGCTCCCATTCGAGGTCGGCCCCACCTCCCTTACGAAACTCAGGCACCACGTCACAGAGTTCCGGATGCACGCCACCACAGTGGTAACACTCGTTGTAATTTTCCAGCACGATCTTCCAGTTCGCTTCGACTTCGTAGGTAATTCGTTGTGCCGTTCGCAATTCGCTCAGCGGGTAGCGCTTCACACGCTCCATCACATTACCAAATTGCTTCTGCAACGTGCGCTTCTCTACCCTCGCCAATGGCGGAGACAGATTCACAAAAATGAATCCGCCCCAACATTCCACGGCGATCGGATAGAGCGAAAAATCAGCTTTGCAGAACTCTTCACCCTCTTTTGTATAAGGAGCGTTCAGCAGACATCCGTCGAGACCGTAAGTCCACTGGTGATACGCGCAGCGAATTCCCGTGGTCCCCAGCACCCCGCCACTCAGTTTGACGCCATTTGTCTCCTCTTCGCCCGGCGTAGGAACAAGCCGCGCACCACGATGGCGGCAAACATTGTAGTGCGCCCGAATCTTCCCTTCCTTAGTGCGAACCACCAAGATGCTTTCGCCCGCCAAGTCCAGGACCAGGTAATCGCCGGGCTTTGCAATTTGTTCCACCCTCGCGGCGCAAAACCATTCGCGACAGAAGATTTTCTCTTTCTCTCGCTCGAAAATTTCCGCCGTTTGATAATAGGAACTCGACAGCGATTTCTGTAGAGCCGTTGGCGTTGCAGGATCGGTTGTCATATACGTTCTCCACCGCTAATTCTGTTTCCCGGCGCTGCGCCTCCAGTCGCGTAACACCTGCTGCGCCGCATTGCGCCCCGGCGCGCCGGTGACCCCTCCACCCGGATGCGCTCCCGCGCCGCATAAATACAGGCCGCGGATGGGCATGCGATATTGCGACCAACCCGGTACCGGCCGCATAAAAAATAGCTGTTGCAGATTCAAATCGCCATGAAAAATATTCCCTTCGGTCAATCCGTAAATACGTTCCAAATCGAGTGGCGTAAGCACCTGGCGCGCGACGATCGCGTTCGGAACATTTGGCGCGTATTCCGAGATTTTCTTTACCACCCGATCGCCAAGGAGTTCGCGCTCGTCATCCCAGTTCCCTTCCCGGAGTGAATACGGCACATACTGCACGAAGCAAGTCATTATGTGCTTTCCCGCGGGAGCGAGCGAATCATCCGCGTTTGACGCGATCACGCAGTCGACCCATAATTCCTCGGGAATCTCACCGAATTTCGCCGTATCGTAGCAGCGCTCCGCAAACTCCAACGACGGCACCAGCGTAAACAGCGAACGTTCCTGGGACGATGCCGAGGCCGGAGTACCGGTGAAGCGGGGCTCTTCGCTCAACACCATGTTCACCTTTGCGCAGGGACCAGCCATCTTGATTCTGCGCACAGCGTCCAGGAATTCCGGGGGCAATTCCCGGGAATCCGTCATTTTTAGAAATGTGCGTTTCGGATCCGCATTGGAAAGCACGGCGCGGCTGCGGAATTCAGTGCCGTCCTCCAGCGTGACCCCCGATACGATCCCGTTTCGCGAATTGATTGTTGCGACGGGCGCGCTGGTTCGAATTGCAGCACCCAATGTCCTGGCGGAGCGTGCCAGCGCCTCCGTGATCGCGCCCATTCCCCCGATGACGTGGCCATAGAAGCCCTGTAATTCGTGATCACCGCCGCTGAGGAGATGAAATAACAAGCCAATGGCGGTCCCTGGCTGGTACGGGCCGCCATGCTTACCGTACACATTGTTGGCCAGAAACATCACCTTCATTTTTCCCGATTCGTAGTTCTGGTCGAGGAACTCTCCGAGGCTACCGGTCAGAAACGATACCAATTGAGCCGACTCGGCATTCGTGATTCCGTGAAAGCGCTTTGCCAAACGCAGCAAATCGCCCCAACCTTGCAACGAACCGGTGTCGACTTGCGGCGGAGGCTCCATAAAGAAAGGTTGCAAATAACGAGCCAGCTTTTTCAGTTGGTCATCCACACGAATGAAGCGCGCGGCGTCCTTCCCAGACAGTTTGCAGAATTCCTGCACCGCTCGGTCGCGATTCGCCCACCAGGAGACTATTTGACCATCGGGAAATGGTACTTGCAGTCCCGGATCGCACGCGACCATCCGTAAACCGAACTCCGCCAAGCGCAGTTCACGAATCACTTCCGGTCGCAACATACTGGCGATGTAGGACGTCGTGGATGCCCGGCAACCCGGCGCAATCTCTTCGGTAACGCAACAACCGCCCACGATTTCTCGCCGTTCCAAAACCAGCGTTTTCAGACCGCCGCGCGCAAGGTACGCCGCGGCGGTGAGACCGTTATGACCGGCGCCGACAACAATGGCGTCATAGGACGAGGAAGATGCGGACATTTCCGAAGAATCCTGTTTGGATAACGCTAGAGGGACGCCCTTTTTTTATCACAGAGTGGCGGCGGAAGAGAAATTTAGAACAGGCCCGGCGTATCGAACGGAAGACCTACGTAATTCTCCGCGAGCGTTGCGGAGGCGGCGCGAGAACTAGTCACATAATCCAGTTCGGCAAGATGAAGTTGATGCGAGAAGCTGTCTTCATCCGGGAAGCGATGAAGCATCGAAGTCATCCACCACGAAAAACGTTGGCATTTCCAGACGCGACGCAAACAGCGCTCGGTGTATCGTTGCAGCGCGGCACGATCCGCTCGCTGGTAAAATTCCACGAGCCCGCGGGTCAAAACGCGTACATCTGCTACCGCCAGGTTTAGCCCCTTGGCCCCCGTGGGAGGAACGATGTGGGCGGCATCACCAAGCAGAAACAGTTTTCCGAACTGCATGGGTTCGGCCACGAAACTCCGCATGGGCGTGATTCCCTTCTGGAAGATGGGGCCGTCCTTCAGAGCAAACCCTTCACGCGTGGCCATCCGCGTGCCTAATTCCGCCCAGATTCGGTCATCAGACCAGTTTTCTATGTTCTCGTCGGACGCACATTGCAGGTACAAGCGCGAAATCTCCGGCGAGCGCATGCTGAGCAAAGCAAACCCACGTTCGTGATAGTTGTAAATTAATTCATGAGATGCGGGCGGCACGTGCGCCAGAATCCCTAACCAGGCGAAGGGGTAATGGCGTTCGTGAAATTGGATCTGCCCGGCAGGAATGGCAAGGCGGCAGATTCCATGGAATCCATCGCAGCCGGCAATGAAATCGCAGTGGATCTCGTGGGCTTCTCCATTGTGCTGATAATGGATCTTGGGTTCGGCGTCGTAGTCATCCACGCGCAACGCTTCGGCTTCGAAATAAATCGGCGCGTTATAGCCCACCCGCGCGGCGATCAGGTCCTTAACAACTTCTTGCTGCGCATAAACGGTGATGGATTTTCCAACAAGTTCCTGAAAATCGATGCGGTGGCCTTTCCCATCGAAGCGTAATTCAACACCTTGATGTTGCAGGCCTTCGCGCTTCAGGCGCTCGCCTACGCCGGAGTTGCACAGGATATCCACGGTGCCCTGTTCTAGAACGCCCGCGCGCACGCGTGTCTCGACGTATTCGCGCGAGTGGCGCTCCAGGACGATAGACTCGATGCCCTGAAGGTGGAGCAGGTGAGCCAGCGTGAGGCCTGCGGGCCCCGCACCGATGATTCCGACTTGTGTACGCAACTTTGCCATGCGACGGAACGGGCCGAGATGGCTTAAGAGAATTTCTCGATTACTTCTTTTGGGATGGCTTGTCCCTTTACGCCGGCTGGGTCAGCGGAGAGCCGCACGGTCCACACCCGCTTTTCGATGCCTTCGACCGCCAACGTCTCGCCGCGGAATAGCCTGTGCTGTACCGTGAAGCTGCTGTTGCCCCAATTGGTCACGCACGAATCCACGTGAACCACGTCGCCAAACGAAGAGGGCACGAGGAAATTACAACTCGCCTGCACCAGCGGAATCCCCGCGATGTGGTAATGGCGCAGGAATTCGGCCTTCTTGATTCCCAGCGCGCGATGAAATAACGCGTTTGTGCAGGCATCGAAATATTCGAAATAACGAGGGAAAAATACGATCCCAAAGGGATCGCAATCGCCCCATTCAATTTGAATTTCTTTTCGGTGGATGAGCATGGTCGCTGAGCAGAATACCCGGCCAAAGTGGCCTTAGGCGAGTCTACCTTACACCAACAACAGTTGCATGGCATTTGGTCTTCCCTGGTGTGTTTACGGTAGACTTAAGCGAGGAACGCCCTACTCGCCATGAACACTGCCTACATCTGTGATGCGATTCGTACTCCGTTTGGCCGCTACGGCGGCGCCCTTTCCGTCGTGAGAACCGATGATCTGGCCGCAATTCCGATCAAAACGCTGGCGGAACGAAATTCGACTGTCGATTGGAATGCGCTTGACGATGTAATTTATGGCTGCGCCAACCAGGCCGGAGAAGACAATCGCAACGTCGCGCGCATGGCTCTTTTGCTGGCCGGTTTACCCAAGGAAATATCGGGCAGCACAGTGAATCGGCTTTGCGGTTCGAGCCTGGATGCGCTAGCGGTTGCTTCGCGCGGAATCAAGAGTGGCGAGCTCGATCTGGTGATTGCCGGTGGCGTCGAAAGCATGTCTCGCGCACCCTACGTAATGGGCAAAGCCGACGCGGCGTTTTCTCGCGGAATGAAAATCGAGGACACAACCATTGGCTGGCGCTTCGTGAATCCGGCAATGAAAGCCAAGTACGGAACCGACTCGATGCCAGAAACCGCGGAGATTGTTGCGGAGGAATATAAGATTGCACGGGCCGACCAGGACGCGTTTGCGCTGCGCAGCCAACAGCGCGCCGCAGAGGCGATGAAGGCGGGCCGGTTAATGGAAGAAATTGTTGGGGTGACCGTGCCGCAAAAAAAGGGAGACCCTGTCGTGGTCAGCGTCGACGAGCAGCCACGGCCAGATTCGACGTTGCAGGGACTGGCGAAACTCAAAGGTATTGTGAAACCGGATGGTACGGTAACGGCGGGAAATGCTTCTGGCGTGAACGATGGGGCTTGCGCTCTGCTTCTGGCGTCGGAGTCGGCCGTAAAAAAGTATTCTCTTACACCAAAAGCGCGGGTTGTGGCCGCGGCTGCCGCCGGGGTGGCTCCACGCATCATGGGGATGGGGCCTGTGCCTGCGAGCCGGAAGGTACTGGCGAAGGCCGGAATGGCGATTGGGCAAGTAGATGTGATCGAGTTGAACGAAGCGTTCGCCGCGCAGGCTATCGCTGTTTTGCGTGAACTTGGGTTGCCCGACGATGCCGCGCACGTGAACCCCAATGGCGGCGCCATCGCGATTGGCCACCCGCTCGGTGCTAGCGGCGCGCGCCTGGCAACTACCGCACTGTATCAACTGCAACGGACAACTGGACGGTTTGCGCTTTGCACCATGTGCATTGGTGTGGGGCAAGGCATCTCCGTGATCTTGGAACGCGTTTAGCCGGGAGCAAAGAGTGCAGCCATTGCGAGGCTATCGGAAGGCACTGCCGGGAACGCAGCCGGAATATCTTCATCCTCCTTATCGTTCGTCCGCAAGACGAGCGCCCACACAACCGCCCATTTCCCTTCCTGACACACTCTCTGAAATTACCGGCCCGATCTTCCCTAAGGATATAGTCGGGGCCAAGGCGTGCGACCTTACCCGGCAGGGCCGGACTGAACCGCTGGGCGAACGCATCATTGTTACCGGAAAAGTGATGGATGAAGATGGCCGTCCCGTACGCGAATCCCTCGTCGAAATATGGCAGGCCAACGCCGCTGGGCGTTACCTGCACAAGTGGGATCAACATGACGCGCCACTGGATCCGAATTTCATTGGTGTTGGGCAGGCATTCACGGATGAAGAAGGCCGCTACCGCTTCATGACCATCCGGCCAGGCGCGTACCCGTGGAAAAATCATGCGAACGCGTGGCGCCCGCAGCACATCCATTTTTCGCTGTTCGGTCCGGCTTTCGCCACGCGTTTAGTAACACAGATGTACTTTCCCGGCGATCCACTGTTGGAATTCGATCCCATTTTCAACAGCGTTTCTGACGAAGCCGCCAGAAACAGCTTAATTTCGCGATTCGATTGGGACCCAACGACTCCCGAGATTGCCTTGGGATTTCGTTTCGATATTATTTTGCGCGGGCGCAACGCCACGCCGATGGAATCGAAATGAGCAGCCGAACCACACCTTCGCAAACGGTCGGACCGTTCTATAGCATCGGGTTTTCGTGGCTGGAACGCACAGATTTAACAGGAGGTGCCGGAACCGGGGCGCATCTCACTGTGCGTGGTCGCGTGCTCGATGGCGATGGACAGCCCGTGCCCGACGCGGTGCTGGAAATCTGGCAAGCGGACGCTCAAGGTCGGTATGCTCATCCTGAGGATGCCCGCGAATTGATCGGCAACCCATTTTTTGGATTTGGCCGCGTGCCGGTCAATGATGCCGGTGAATTCTGCTTCAAGACCGTTAAACCGGGCAGCGTTACCCGAGCGGATGGTGTGAAGCAGGCTCCGCATTTAGAGATATCCTTATTTATGCGCGGCCTTTTACGCCGCTTGGTCACTCGAATTTATTTTCCAGCAGAACCCGAGAACGGTTCGGACATAGTGCTTGCGCGAGTTCCGATTGCACGCCGCCACACGTTAATTGCGCGACCTGATGCGAAAAGTGGGAACACGCTTCTGTGGGATGTACACTTGCAAGGCGACAAAGAAACAGTGTTCTTTGATTACTGAGGCGCGGAGCCGCTCGCTCACATGACCCTCTACGACGAACTTTTCTCCTATAGCGCGCTGGAACAGGTTCTTTCCGACGATGCCCGCGTAAAAGCTATGCTGCACTTTGAGGCAGCGCTCGCCAGGGCGGAGGCGCGAACGGGCGTGATACCCGAAGGTGCGGGCGCCAAAATCGCCGAGCAATGTGATTTGGCGCATTTTGATTTGTCGATAATCGCACAGGAAGCGGCCGGCGCCGGAAATGTGGCTATTCCTGTGGTGAAAATGCTGACGGAAGCGGTGGCGCGCCGAGACAAAGACGCAGCGCGCTTCGTTCATTGGGGAGCAACCAGCCAGGACACTATCGACACGGGCTTCGTCCTGCAATTGGGCGACGCGTTGAAGTTGATAGAAACGGATATGGCCAGCCTGAGCAACACACTCGTGGCACTCGCGATCACATATCGCTCCACCGTGATCGTCGCTCGCACCTGGATGCAGCAAGCCTTGCCCACTACCTTCGGATTCATTGCGGCGGGTTGGCTGGATGCCATCCTACGGCGGCGCCGCCATCTCGGCGAACTTCGGTCGCGCGTACTCGCGTTGCAGTTCGGTGGCGCCGTAGGAACACTGGCGGCATTGCGTGGCGATGGCCCCGAAGTAGCCCGTGCGCTCGCCGCAGAACTGCAACTGACGATTCCTACAGTTCCTTGGCACTCACATCGTGACCGCGTAGCCGAAATTGCTGCATTTTTCGGCCTTCTGACGGGAACCCTGGGGAAGATTGCACGCGATATTTCGTTCCACGCGCAAACAGAAGTGGGCGAATTGCACGAACCCGGCGGTCAAGGGAGAGGCGGCTCGTCGACCATGCCGCACAAACGCAATCCCGTAACTTGCTCGATTGTTTTAGCGGCGGCCGTGCGCGTCCCAGGCTTGGTCAGTACCATGCTTTCCGCGATGCCACAGGAATACCAGCGTGGGCTGGGCGGCTGGCACGCCGAATGGGAGACACTTCCGCAGATCATTCGCCTCGCCGGCGGGGCGCTCCATCATCTTGTGGAGATGCTGCCACGTTTGGAGGTGAATACCCTGCGGATGAAACAGAATCTCGATACCACAAACGGGCTCATTTTCGCGGAGGCGGTGAGTATGGCGCTAGCCGATCGCATGGGAAAAATGCCGGCTCATCTGCTGGTGGATGCGGCGTGCGAACAAGCTGCGGAGCAAAAGCGTTCTCTCAAGGAAGTTCTGCGTGAAGAGCCGCGTTTGCATGGACATTTGACCCCAGCGGATCTGGAGAGTCTGTTCGATCCGAGAAACTATCTGGGGAGTGCCGAGGAATTCGTGGAGCGAGCTGTCGCGGAAGCTCATAAGGTTCCGCCAGCAACCTAGAACAACGAAGGACCGAACATGCCATTCGCCAATTTGCCAGACGCGAAGGTTCACTATGAATGGTCGGGTGCGGAGCACCTGCCAGTCCTGGTGTTATGCAATGGCCTGGGCACGAATTTGAGTATGTGGGATCGGCAGGTTGCGCAAT
>Ga0335085_10009132_pt1 | contig 15003 bp, 13 predicted proteins | sample Lox_Sample_45_FD_206712 | JGI IMG/M metagenome (GOLD analysis project Ga0335085, IMG submission 206712) | Soil microbial communities from Loxahatchee National Wildlife Refuge, Florida, United States - Lox_Sample_4.5 | ecosystem: Environmental > Terrestrial > Soil > Wetlands | place: USA... | reverse complement strand
CGCCGCGGCTCGCGAATATCTGAAACATGCGGGGAAGGCGCGCGTCTGGCCTGCGCATGTTGCGCGCCTTGTAGATGCCAACCTTTCCCTGATGGGACAGCGCATCATGGTCCGTGTGCGGAAGATTGAACGCGGGGGTCGGCCGGGTGAGGCGGAGTCTGCGTTCCGCGAGGGAATGAAGGAAGTTGGGGTTGCCGCTGCGAAGGAGTTTATGGCGGAGGGCAACTAGGGAAGACGCCCCGTTATTTCCTTACGGCAGCATCTTGCCGACAGGATTGCGCGTCGCGATTCGTTCTGCCGACAGGGCTGCCTGGAGGTGTCCTGGATCCTGTGGGCGGCTTCCGTTACCTGAAAGTAGCATTGTGAGTCTCGCGATGCCCTGTTGGCATCTGCCGAACGATCAACCGCCGGCCTGAGGCTTGTTTGGCCCGGCGCGAGAAGCTTTGTTGAGGGTGCCTGACTCCCAGTGCAAGGATGCCAGCGGAATGCGTCCGAGTCAGCCAAGGCCGGGCAGCGCCTGGGAAGAAGCGCGGACGCGCCGGATGTTCCAACCCTGATGCTGTCGTGCAATGACTACAACCTGCCTGCCTCTCTGTCGGGCACTGAAGCACAGCAACGTGGGTGCCCGGAGATATAGCGCCTGTGGGTTTCGGACCTGATGGTCTAAGCCGCTACCGGGGCGGCCGAAGCGATGTCAGTTGAGGATTGCCTCTCCTGCTTTCGTCGTACCGGAGATCTCATCGCCGGGTTGCGGGAGCGAAGCCGTTATCGGACTTCGAACGCGGCTCGTGTTTCTATCGGCTGACAGGACACGGGCCTCGAAGAGGTCGAGAAGTTCCTGGCCGGTATTCGCCATCTTGAAGGGATGGTCCGAGAGATACCGCCGCAAAGGCGCCAGCCAGACCCAGTATCGCTTCAAGAGTGACGTTCCCTCGCGATGCGCGCCAGCCATTCTGCACATCATTTTGCCTGCAGCCTTGGTATTTTTATGAAGACCACACATGGTTGTCACCTTCACTCCTGACCTTTTCGACAAGCGCGCTTAGCACTATGGTCGCCACCTGCCCTGCTCTGCCGTCTGGGTCTCCAGTGCGCGGAACAGTCGCCATTCACCGGGTACGCCTTTCAGGCTATGCGCACCGTGGTCGACAAATCCGATCCCGGAGCCCATTACCAGATCCCTGACTGTGCTCGAAACAAGGACCTCGCCGGGACCTGCAATCGCAACAACCCGGGCGCCAATGTGCACAGCGATTCCGGCGATCGAGTTTTCCAACCATTCGCATTCGCCAGCGTGTAGTCCGGCTTTTATCTGTAGTCCCTGGCTGCTCATCACATCACGAATCGCCGAAGCGCAGCGGATCGCCTGGGCAGGGAATTCAAAGGTAGCGAGAAAGCCGTCGCCGGCGCTGTCAATTTCGTGGCCACGGAAAAAGGCGAGTTCCTTGCGAACAACGGCGTAATACCTTTTGAGTACCTCGACCCACTGTCGGTCACCCATATCGGCAGCTCGACTGGTAGAACCGACAATGTCGGTGAAGAGGAACGTCCTGAGTGCCCGATGTCTTTCATACTGATTGTGGTTCGCAAGAAATTGTTCGGTCCATTCGGCCCAACGTCGGCACCGTGCCAGGGCACCGGAAGTGATGGATTTCAGGGCACTTCCCGTTTCGTTCACATTCAGGAGATCCATTGCCGCGCTCCTTTTTCCGGAGTTTCGTTGACCTCTCACACATGAAGGCGTGACGGGGAGATGAACGAGGGGTTCAAATACGCTGAACGAAGGTGCGCCAGGCGGGAAGGTATAGCCGGACGTGTCTCGCGCGTAGCGGTAGGGTCCCGGCGCGCCTGTGACTCCGACACCTGCCGGCAAGGAACAGGAGCGAAGTAACCATCTCGGGAGCGGCGGGCGTTTCCTTCAGGTCCCCAGCCCGTTTCCCGCAAGGATCCGTGCTGCTTAACAAGATGCATGGTCGCCTCGTTTGTTGTTTGCAATCGCAATCCGGGTCCGCCTCCGGCAGAATTGGCGCAGGCCGAGGTGGATGGAGGCCCCCCTGGATCTTCGGCGCTATCGGGCTTGCAGCTACCGGCCAAGTCATCGGCGCAGACCGATGATGTGGCTCACGGCCTCCGCCTTGCGGCGCTCTTCCTCGCGCGCCGCCACGGGCGCCTGGGCGCGATAAATCCGGCCGCTCAGACCGAGGCGGTGAGCGGCCGGCGGCTCGGGCGCGACCTCGAAGCCCAGCTTGGCTTCGAGGCGGGTCACTGAGGCGCGGGCCTCAGCTGCCTCGGCCCTGGTCGCTCCGTTGGCGACGGTTTTCTTCTTCAAAGCCCGGACTTTCCTCACCAAATCTTCAGTGTTCATTGCACTTTCACCATCCCTGGTCGGCCTCGCACGAGCAGTTGGCCGTCACAGGAAGATTTGCACCTGACGGCCCGCCGCTCGCGGGAAGGCAGGCCGTCAGTGCTTTGGAGCCAGATCAACGGCGCGCGGCAGCACGTCCGGAAAGGTTCCGCGCTACCACCTCAGGCAGCTTTGCTGTTCGAGGGCTCGTTACTGGCGGTACCCGCCTCATCGGTCTTGTTCGCATTTGCGCGCAGTCGGCGCGCCATGCGTTGGTTCGGAGCCATGCCTCCCACGAACCAAGCCAGGGTGAGGAGTGCTGCCAGAACCGCGATCGCAAGCAAAATAACGGACGTAGACGGCATGAACATTTTGGTACCTTCCTTTCGAAGCCTCATCTGTTGGGCTTCACAAGGAGAGGCGTTACGAGGGAACGAACGGAAGGTTCAAACTCGCTGAACGAAATCAATATGACAGTGTCTCCGGAGCCAGCGGGCGCTTTTGATCGCAACTGTCTGAACGACTTGGCCTCGCGAGCAATACGTCGGCGCCTGAATGGAGTTATCTGTCGCCTGTCAATCATCTGGGGCATCCAGGGCAGAGAGCTACAGATGAATCCGGAAACGTGACAGACAAGGGACCCAGGAGAAACGTTAAGGTGCACAATGGTTTCATGACAGCGGCAAGGATAGCCGCTCGGAGTAGTGATTGACGTAACGTTGCAGGTGTTAGATGTTCTTGGCGCTGGCCTGTGGGAAGCCCGCACTCACGGAGAAGCACTTGACGGAACAAAAGCCGATTCAGGTTGCGATTGTCGGCGGTGGGTGTGCAGGAATCGCTGCCGCCTTTGAACTAAGTCGCCCCGAGCACAACGGCAGATACAAGGTCACCGTCTATCAGCATGGCTGGCGACTGGGCGGTAAAGGGGCATCCGGTCGTGGGCACTCCTGTCGAATCGAGGAGCATGGCTTTCACGTCTGGATGGGATTCTATGAGAACGCCTTTCGGCTCATGCGCGAATGCTATGCAGAGCTCGCCCGGGATCCTGCCAAGTGCAGAATCGCGGACTGGCGTGACGCTTTTTTTCCCGCGCCGTTCATCGGTGTAGCGTCCCGCTCGGAGGGCGGACCCTATTCCGCGTGGCTGTCCTACTTTCCTTCGGCGGAAGGTCTTCCAGGTGACCCATTAACCCGGGAGCACCCCTTTAGCGTTTCCTCATATCTGGCTCACACCGCCGGGGCGTTGCGTACAATGCTGCTGGCTGCCGAGGCGGGAGCTGCTCGCGAACGCGATGGCGCATCGCCGACAGGGAACGGCCCAGGCGACGCGGCGGCATCTACGCTCGGCGTGATACTGCCAGAGGACATCTCAAAGCGCATCGCGCGCTTCCTCAAATTTGGTTTGCTTGCGACGACAGCCGGGATAATCGAAGCCTTGGGACTTTTGGAGGCTGTGTTCGAAAGTTCCGCCATCTACCCGGATGTCCTTCTGCCCCTGGTGGAAGCAATGTCCTCCGCCGTTCGCCGACAGTTCGAGCTCTTTCTGAGTGCTGACGCCGAGTTGCAGTTCGTGTGGCAGGCGATCGACCTGGGAATGACAGCAATACTCGGGATAGTAAGGTTCCGGCTGTTCTCGGATCCGAGGGGATTCGACGCAATAAATGACTACGATTTCCGCGAGTGGATGAAGATCAACGGTGCATCCGAAGGCACCGTCAACTCGCCTCTGGTCCGCTCGTCCTATGATCTGGCTATGGCGTATGAGGGCGGCGATTACGGCAGGCCGAGCCATGCCGCGGGCGTCGCTCTCCGCGGCTCCCTGCGCTTTCTGTTCACTTATCGCGGCTCGATAGCCTGGAAGATGCGCGCCGGCATGGGCGACGTGGTATTTGCGCCCTTCTTCGAGGTACTGAAACGGCGAGGGGTCTCCTTCCAGTTCTTTCACCGACTCCAGGCCGTAAAGCTCTCGGACCCGGAGGAGTCGGCGCGCGGGGAGCGTCCTTACGTAAACTCACTCCAGTTCGCGATTCAGGCCGAGGTTCACGATGGCGAGTATCGTCCACTGGTCGATGTCAACGGTCTTCCCTGCTGGCCGTCGACCCCCGACTATTCGCAGCTGGTGGATGGCGAGAACCTCAGGGAGCGCAACTTCGAGTCACACTGGGATCAACAGGCGACAACAACCAGAACGCTGCGGGTTACGGAAGACTTCGACTTCGTCGTTCTGGCAGTCGGCCTCGGAGCGATTCCATTTGTTTGCCAAGACTTCATCGAACGCGACGAGCGGTGGCGCAACATGGTCACCCATCTGAAGACGGTGGAAACCCAGGCCTTTCAACTCTGGATGCGCGAAGACATGGAATCGCTGGGCTGGGACGGTCCGTCGATCTCGCTTTGCGGCTTTGCCCGGCCTTTCGACACCTGGGGCGACATGAGACATCTCATTCCAGAGGAGAGATGGCCGTCAGCCCCTGGCGCTATCGCCTATTTCTGCAGTGCGTTGACGGAGCCCGGTGGCACCCCCGATGTGAACGATGCTGGCTACGAGGTCATGCGCCGCGAGCAGGTCCGGAAAAACGCCATCAGCTTTCTCAACAATGAGATTGGACAACTGTGGCCCCGCGCCGTCAGGTATCCCGGGAAATTCCGGTGGGAACTATTGCTGGACACCAATGGCACCGATGCGGGAGAAGAAGAATCCCGCTTTGGTTCCCAATTCTGGACCGCGAACGTGAACCCATCTGACAGGTACGTGCTTTCGCTTCCCGGGACCCAGAAGTATCGCATTTCTCCTCTGGACAACACTTACGACAACATGACCATCGCTGGTGATTGGACCGCTTGCGGGTTGGACACCGGATGTGTGGAATCGGCAATAATCTCTGGCAGGTTGGCTGCTCATGCAATTTCCGGTCGCCCCTTGTTAGGCGAGATCGTTGGCTACGACCATCCCTGAGGACTTTAGGCGACATGAGCGACAGCAAGCGGCTCCGTCGGGAGGACCCGGCCAGAAGCGGTCCGATACGCAATTTCTCCGGGCTTTATCAGTGGTCCGGTTCTGACCGCAGTCCTGCCGACTCCTACCAGTCACAGGCTGCCAATGGGATCCCACGACACCGACAAGACGCTTCCCGCGATGAGGGTGTGGGTCTGGCCTACCGCGTGATTGAAAAACATATCCGGGATGGCAAGAGGAATGCCGAACAGTTCAATAGTCAGCCTTACACTACTCGAGCGGTAACAGACGGCTTCCAGGAAATCCTTGAACGCACGCTCCGTTTCCAGACCGAATTGCTTCCGTTGTGGATAGAGGCGTTGAGCTCGGCCGTGAGGATCGATCCGGCGCAAAGGCCTCATACGCCCGGGACCGCCTGGCGGCAGGAAGGCAACAGCACGGCCAGTCGTAACTCCAGAGCAATATCAATCGAGATCGCTTCGGTCCGTCCGGTGCAGGTCTCACTCGACCTGAGGGAAAATCCGGAATCGTCAGCTCTGGTCTGCCTCGGCCTTCGTGCTGTCGATGAGGCCAAGCCTCCGTTGAACGGCATCAGCCTGACACCGGAGACGACCCGGGATGCTCTCACGCTCAGAATCCCGATACCGGATGCCCACCCTCCTGGCATTTACTCGGGCGTCATAGTAGACGGCAATACCGGCGAGACCCGTGGCACCCTGAGCGTGCGCATCACCGGATAGCAGCTTTTTGCACGAGGACACGGGATGAGCGATTGTACAACCTCCACCCTGGTCTCCACGGTGTTGCGCGAGTATGGCGAAGTTACCCGCACTGCACTGCGGAACTACCTTCCAGACCGGGAACCACGTCGCTACCTCTACGACCTGCTCGCTGACTATCCGCAGCGTGGCGGCAAGATGATGCGCCCGAGCCTGTGCATTGCTACCGCCCGGCTGTTCGGGGCGCAAATCGACCAGGCGTTGCGCACCGCGGTGGCTATCGAGCTGCTACACAACGCGCTGCTCATCCATGACGACATCGAGGATGGTAGTGAAAAGAGACGCGGACGCCCGACTCTTCATGTCCTTCACGGTGTGCCGCTGGCGCTCAACGCTGGCGATACGTTGACCTTGATGTCGCTGCGACCGTTGCTCGACAACAGGGCCGCGGTTGGCGACAGGCTCGCGCTCCGGATTATCGAGGAAGCCGAAAGGATGGCGTGCGAGTGCGCCGAAGGCCAGTCGATGGAACTTGGCTGGCGCCACTACAATGCCACCGGAATCGGCGACAGCGAATACCTGGAAATGGTCCTGAAGAAAACCTGCTGGCTCGCAACCATATTTCCGATTCGGGTTGGAGCCTTGATCGGCAGCCACGGCAGCGCCGACCTTGATGCGTTTCTGCGATTCGGCTTCTTTCTGGGCGCAGCATTCCAGATACAGGATGACCTCCTCAATCTGGTCGGCGACGAGCGGTACGGAAAGGAGAGGGACGGAGACCTTTGGGAGGGCAAACGGACACTAATGCTGATTCAGGCGTTCCGGGAATCGACGTCTGACGAGCGTGAACGACTTGCCGCCGTGCTACGCGGTTCCAGGGCGGAACGATCATTGGAAGAGGTTCTATGGATGCGTTCGCTCATTGAGAAGTATGAGGGCACTGGATACGCGCGACGACTCGCCCAGGAGTTGGCCGGAGCGGCCCTTCACGAGTTTGAACTCCTGTCTGCGGAACTGCCCAATTCCCGCGACAAAACGTTTCTCGAGCGGATGGCCACATGGGTGATTGAAAGAAACTGACCGAGACCGACGCTTAACCCGAAGCCGAGGCCGGGAGCATCACAGATGGAATACAACACTGAACTTTACGATTCGCTGAAACTGCCCCCTGGCCCGTGCATCCAACTATATACGAATGTAACCACGCACATATACCCGCTGCGCGCAGATCAGGACAAGATCCAAAACTTCTGCGAGCGGTATCTCAACCTAGAGCCCCGCAATCCATACTGTACCTTCTCGGCAGCAGGACCATGGATGCTGATGCAGGTCTGTGAGTATCCGAAAATGAGCTTTGCTGACCCGGCCGGCCATTTTGCACATCGATGGTTCGCGCAGCACGAGCTGGCATTCGGCATACCCGTGATGTGCACCTATCGGGACCACACCAGGGAATTCGGGATGGTGTACCCGTTCATTTTTGTCGACAACCCGCTCTCGATGGAAGGAGGGCGTCAGATCTACGGTTGGCCAAAGGCGGGAATAGATATCGCCACCACACCACCTGAATTTAGGCCGAACGGTCCTCACAAAGTGATTCGCATTGAACTCAGTCCATTCGTCATTAACAAGACCCGGCAAGACGGTCCGCAGGCTTTCGTTGAAATCTATCAGACCCGGCCGTTTCTTTCAGGACGCTCCGGAATTGCAGAGATTTTCTCGTCAGTTCCACGAATAGTTGGTGGCTACTTGACAGGCGTGTCCCTCCTTCTGAACACCACTGCGCTCTTCGGCGACGTGATTGCTGGCTACAGACTTCCAAATACCGGAACTGCTCTTGGTAATATTCGTGCTCTCGGAGACGATTTCCAGGCGCTGGTCAATGGGGTGCAGCAGTCCTATGGGTTTTTCAACTCATTGATTACCATGCTGCTCGGGGTCGCAACAGGTCGCAAGGATCCGCTCCCTCCCGATGGCCGACCGAAGCTGACGATCTTTACGATGAAGCAGGTTCGCGACGCTGTCGATACGAAGAGCGCCTGTTATCAGGCAATCGTACGTTCGCGGATGACGATCGACGACGTGAAGGACGGCGGCCTTCTGTTCGACGCACTGTCAGGGGACCCCACAGGCGGGATTGAAATCACTCTGAACAGCACGAACGAATACATGAGTACGCTAATAGAATTGACCACGGAACGTAGTACGAAAGGAAGTGAACACTGCGTCCGGCCGTTCCTGCCCTTTTGGGAAAGGGTCGATCTTTCCTACGGTCTGGCGGACAGCCAATTCTGGTCTACAAGACGGACGGGATGGCAGCAGCAGTCAAGCGCGCCACCATCTACAGGAGCCAGGGTAACGGAGCCGGTAAAAGCGACAGCCGGTAAGCTCGAATATCAGAAGCGTGGCAGTGGCGGCGCGCTCGCGGTGGCCGGCGACCGCAATGCGCCCGACGCCGTTCTGCACACCTTCATGCTCCCGACGGATCCCAAAATCCTTCAGAAACTCGTAGATCGCCATCTCAATGAACTGTCCGGGCCCAACATAGCTGCCAAGGCGCCGGTCTTTCGCTTTGAAGTCAAACAACAGTATCCCTGGATCTATGTCCTGCTAATGACCTACGACCAAATGAAGATTGGCGACAAGGGTCCCTTCGGTGATAACGTGGTCGCATTTGCAGTCATGGCTGACTATCTGCAACTGGACGAAAACGGCGCACCTCAGACCCAGACCAGGGAGGATGCATTCATACAGCTCTATACCTTCGTGGGAACCGATTGGAACTTTGTGACCGAGTACGAAGTCTACGGAAGATTGGCTTTCAAATCGACACTGGTGAGCCCTGAAGAGGCGTGGCTAAAGCAGTCGGCTCCTGTGCGTCACGAGGTTCTTTCGGTTTCGACTCCGCTGTTTCCTGCGTATCCGGAGGTAGCGTCGGAGCGGAGGGGAGCCGCGGCGATGAAGGTAATTACGATCTTGTCGGAGCCCAACGTAACTTTCCAGAGTCGGAACATTCAGCTGGAACCTCAGGCATGGGAATCCCTGAAAAGTGTCGGCCTTGCTGATTATTTGACAGCTAAAGGCACCGTGCGAACTCCCAAAAGTATAGCACTGAAGCAGGTGCGGAATGCGATAGATGCGGACCATGCCGACTATCAGTCACTGATTGCAGTTCCGCGGTCTTTCGAACCTGCCGAGACATTTAGTGAATCGCAGGTACGAGTCAGGATTTACAAACGCGAGGGTTTTCCGCTTCTTGACAAGATGGGTCTTGCGGGAGATCGGAACTCGGATACGGACGGCGCGTATGAGGAATTCGACGCACGATCCCTGAGTTTCACGGGCACGTTCATCGAACGTCAGGGAGAGGAAATGTGGTGGCGTGTCGCGGGCACGGACGAAGTATGGAGGAGAGGAAACTGAACGCCGTCAATAATCAACAAGTCGCAAAGCTGCTCTAGCAGTAACCTATGGCGCGATACCATTTGATGGCATCGCAAATTGTCTCGGACAGCGGCCGTGACTTTATACCGAGATCCTCCATTACCCTGCTGTTATTCAAATAGTCAGTTGCTGTAGCCATCATCATCCCGGCCGAAATTATTGGCGTTTGTTGGCCTACGATGTTGAACATGATCTCCGTCCAGTAGGACCAGAACATGGCCAAGGCGCTCGAGGTCGCAAACCTCGGGGCTGTCACGCCACCGATTTCACAAATCGATGAATACAGGTCATGAGTCGAAACATTGCATCCGGTCATCAGGAGCGGCTCGCCATATCTCTCTGCCTCGATCGCGGCCAACAGACCTGCTGCGACGTCTCGCACGTCGATCACGTTGAGAATCTGTGTAATCCAGCCTGGTATTTCGCCGCAAAGCAGAAGCGGAATTGTGCAGAAGCGGCGATCGTGCAAGTCCCAGGGGCCAAGGCAGTAGGTCGGGTTGATTATGATTGCGCGGATTCCACGCCGCGTAGCGTCCAGGATTTGGGATTCGATCAGCTCCTTGACCTCGAAATACGGCAGGGTAAGACGGATCATCTGTGCGCGGACGCGCTGCGCCTGTGTTCGTGGGCTTACCTGGGTGACGAACGAACTCACGTAAGCGAGCTGCGCATCGTGCTTCAGAACGGCATTCAGGAGCCGACGTGTCCTTGTTTCCGCAGCAAGGAACGGGTCCTGTTCGGGTTCACGTCCGGGAAAGACCAGGGACAGAGGATAAGGCGCCGCTCCATCTACCACCAGATCGTGTCCCGCTATCCACTCGTCCAGCTGATGCGGGGACTCGACATCACCCGCCAGATAGTTGACGGGGAGGCCGTTCAGGTTTAGCGGTGGAATCGGGCGGCGGCCACATGCGGTCACCTCCCATCTGCGCTCCAGGAGAGCGCGAGTGATCGCGTTACCGATGTGCCCCGCAGCCCCAATTACCAGCGCCTTCATAATACATCTTACTGGTCGCGTCCTTGAGGGGCACCGGGGGTATGTCTTTCGCTGTGTGCCATGCAGTCAGTTTCTGAAAGAGTCCAGCAGGCTCCTCGCGGCCGCAAGGTCCGGTGTGTCGAAGCCTTCCGTAAACCAATCGCATGTTCCGCTCAAAAGGATACGGGCCTCTGCTTCCTTGCCAGTTCGGCCGAGAAGACGGCCCAAGCTCGCGGCCGCCCGCAATTCGAACATTCGGGCATTCTGTCGCCTGGCTATTACCATTGCTTCGCGAAAGCTTTGTTCCGCCGCGGCTTCCGCGGACTCAATGTCGCCCGAGGGATCCGTGGATGCTCCCATTTTCTTCAAGATGAGTTCACCCCTAATGCGGTGTATTTCGGCCTCGAAGTACCGCTCCTCGTTGCGTTCCATGATTTCGGATGCCTGACCAATCAAAGCGATCGCAGTCCTGATTTTCCCGAGATTGCCTAATCCTTCGGCGAAGGCGGAACGCATCCATGTCTGACAGATTTCATAGCCTGTTTCCGAGAATCTCCGGCCGCGACCTTCAGCCGTTATTTGTTCGAGATTTCCCTGAACAGTAAGGGCTATAAGGTGATATGCGCCAAATCCCTCTTCAAAGAAGCCGAACCCGTGCTCCTTCGCCAGAATGACACCCTCATCAATGAGCTCGACCGCCCGACGGAGGTTCCGCCGGATGAGGTAATATATTGTCAAATTAGCCAAACACCAGACCAGACTGAACGGATGCCCTAGCTTCCGGGCCATCTTTAACGAATCCTCTGCGCGCCGCTCGGCCTGGTCCGCATAACCCAGTATCCATAGAGTCGTTGCGTCATAGCACAAACAACTCATGCAGGGATCCTGACCATATTCCAGAGCCAGGCTGCGGTGATGTTGCCAGTCATACTGACTGATGGCTTGCTGGAAACTGGTATGCGCCTCAAGGAACTGACCGACGAAGAATTCCCCAGAACCGGTAGCCCAGCGTGCCTGAACCAGCATACCATCGTCGGCCAATCTGAAACCCACTTGCGTCATTTCGGCAGCGTAGGACGATGCTTTGATGTGTTGTCCCCGAACCTGATGGAAGCTGCACAATCCGAATAGCACCGAAAAAAGTCTGTGATCGTCGCCGAGCTCCTGACAGAGCTCATGCGCCCTCATATAGACAGTTTCTCTCTCCGGCACATACCAGCCCCTGCTTGCCAGCAACGCCAGACCGTAGTCGAATAGAACGTTCAGCTCGCAATTGGCTCTTTCTTTTGAATGTGGTAGTTGCTTCAGCAATGTCAGCGCATTTTGCACGTCCCGAATAGCCGCTTCGTAGGCGCTTTGCATCAATGCGTGCTTCGCAGCTTTTGCAAGACATGTGATGGTCTTGTCCGCATCCGCGAGCTTCCCGGCCTGCCACAAATGATGAGCCAGGTCACTGGCGGAGTCCTCGAGTGTGCCGGGATAAAGCCGCTCCAGTGCCTCGGCCACATTCAAGTGAATCCGCTGGCGTCGAGGTGCAGACATACCGCTCAGAACGGACTGACGAATCAGTTCATGAGAAAATTGAAACAGACTTTCCGGATATTCCAGCGTTGACGTCAGCAGGCCGGTCTTTTCCGCCTCTTCGACGCAATCCAGAAGCGACTCCGTATCCGAGTGGGTCGTGGATTGTAGCAGTTCAAAAGTAAAGGAGCGCCCTATGACCGCCGCAACCCCCAGAACCGTCCGTGTTTCGTCGCTGAGCCGTGATAATCGCCGTTCGATCACCAGCCGCACACTGTGTGGTACGTTGATCTCCAGGCTCTTGAGATCCTGGCGAAGCTCCCCTTTTGAACCGCCCAGCTGCCCCCGTTCGATCAAATGCCGGAGCAACTCTTCAACAAAGAAGGGGTTACCTTCCGTGTTGGAGTGAATCAGTGCCACAAGCGCCTGCGGCGGCTCTTGTCTGCTGAGGGCTCGGATCATGTCAGCCACCGCATTTTGCGGAAGGCCGCGCAGGTTGATGCGCTCGACAACGTGAAGGCGGATCAGGTTCTCGAGCGTCTGCGCCAGTGGTCCGTCCGGGTCGATCTCGGTGTCGCGATAGGTCCCGAGAACTAGCACGGGTAGCTTGCGCACAGAACGTGACAGATGAGTGACCAGCGAAAGCGTTCCCTCGTCGGCCCAGTGAAGATCCTCGAGGAGCAAAAGCACCGGCGTGTTACGCGCTGCACGAGCGAGCAATTCCACGATGGCATTGAAGAGAGCGCGGCGGGAAAGCTCTGGCGAAATTTCGGGCGGAGACGGTATGTCCGGAAACATCTCGCGCAGCTGCGGCATCAGGCGAGCCACCTCGGCGGCGTTGCTCCCGAGAGCACGGCGAAATAATTCGGGGCTTGACGCCTGCACCAACGCCGATTCCAGGATCTCGACGAATGGATTGAACGGAACCGGATGCTCAAGGTCGTAACAACTGCCGGCCAGAACCAGAACTCCCCTGCCCGACGCTTCTGCGGCGAATTCGCCGGCAATTCGGGACTTCCCGACACCAGGCGCCCCGCTGACCATCATCACCCTGCCTTGGCCTTTAAGCGCCATCTCAAGACAACCGCGAAGGATCTCCCGCTCGGCTTCCCTCGCCACAAAAGGAGTCTGTCCGCTGGCCGGTTGCAGCAGGATCGTGTCCCGTCTCAGAAGAAGCGGCGCCATTTCCTCTGGAGCAAAGTCGGCGTCTCGGCCTTCTGCCGAGAATCTCCAGTTCAATGACGCGCGCGGGTCCGGAACGTACGAACAAAATGTGCCAGTCCGGATTGAACGCCGGAGGAGTTCACTGAACGTGGCGTCTCGCTCGGAAATTTTCTGCAGTGCGGCCTTGATGGCTCGGGTGACGTTCAGCCGGGCACGTTCGGAGGTTGAGCCTGCGTGTCGATCACGCCCGCCCAACCCCAGGGCCCGTGCAAGCTCACGCCGCAGGAATTCTATCTCTGCCTCCACCTGCTCGGCGCGGTCGCGCTCGCCGCGTTCCCGCAAATCCTCGAGCTGTTCGTTCAGTTGAACGAGCCGGCGTTTGTACTCGATCTTTGCACGGGCGTCCAGCATCTCCCCGGCGTCACCGAGGCCTCCGACTCTATCGGTGCCTTCGGGTTTCACCGAAGACCCCTCGCTGCTCGCCGGAATTGGTGCGGAGCCCGGTCCGTTCAGGAGATCGAGCGAATGAAATTCCTCAACGGGATGTTGCAGCAACCGCTGAATGTAGCTGAGGCCCTTGACGTCCCTGAGAGCAAATTTGGAACCGGCGTATCCAACCGTCCAGTATTCACGGTTACGCGCGAAGATTACGGTACTCCTGTCAGGCAGTCTTGCGCGCGGGCCTGATTCGGTACTCTGCTCAGCCGAGCGGTGATCCCCCGGTATCATGTGAGCCGCCGGACGATAAGCGTCGCGCTCATGGGAAGACGGGGACGGCGGCCTTCCCTCAAGCCTTCGCTACCGGACGCTACCACCAGGTCAGGCCAGTGTAAATCACGAAAGCGACAAACCTGGGCCATCTGCTCGCCTGCGGAGTAACTCAGGCTTGCAGCACGGTAACTTGCCGGCGTTAGCGCGAAACCGACTCTTCACATAGCGCCTCTTGATTTTTCCACCCTTTTTGTTGACATGTGGCCGTGCGGGTGCTGTGGAATAGAGATGGACCTTCGTCAGGAGGCTCTTATGATCCACAGGATACTGGAAGGCCAAAGGGCGACTGACATGGCCCTGGATCTGCTGCGGCAACAAAAAATCGTGATGGCTTGGGATCTGTCTCCGTTATTTGTGGATTGCGTACGCGTACTATCGCTCCCCACCGTCATTACTCCCGAGGACCAGCAGGAGTTTGACAATTTATTGGAGGATCAGGGAGTGGAGTACGATGTCGTTTGGCGTAATGACGTCGGAGCCTATCTGAGGGTCGTCGGCCGCCAACTCCAAGTCTAGCAGAGCTGCGACCTCGGCACATATCTCGCGCTGTGGCCGCCCGATACCGGTCGGGCAACCTGTAAGAGTGTCCAGGATTCGGCTAAACTCCGAGCCACAGCCTTTAGCGCACTCACCCCGGTCTTCGCGAATGCTTTCCGCCTTTTCAGGACGCAAACGCACGTGCAGCTAGTGCGGCTCTGCCGCAATATGAAATTACGCCTCCTCCTTCAGACCCGGCGTTCAGATCGCGACTCCCCCGCGCTCCGGTTTGCGAAAGACTAGCGCGGGACTACTCCGCCGATCGCAGCGGCGCGAGTTTCACGCAAATTCTAGCGCACCTACACAAGCTCCAAAAGTGCGGCGACAAATGTCGTTTGCTTTAACTCATCCATCTTTAACTCATCCATTAGGACTGCTGGGAAAGCGCACAGCCTCAGGATCAAAGTCCTATCGTGCCGTCCGAGTTGGAAAAGTCGCACATTCTCTGGCAACTTCTCCCCCGGAAGGCGAGGGCATTTTGAACGGCAAGCTCGCGCCGCGCTCAAGTTCATCTTGCGGGGCGAACTCGAAGAGTCGGATTAAATGTTTGTATAATGAGAGGAAGGCGGTCA
>Ga0335085_10009131_pt1 | contig 15004 bp, 11 predicted proteins | sample Lox_Sample_45_FD_206712 | JGI IMG/M metagenome (GOLD analysis project Ga0335085, IMG submission 206712) | Soil microbial communities from Loxahatchee National Wildlife Refuge, Florida, United States - Lox_Sample_4.5 | ecosystem: Environmental > Terrestrial > Soil > Wetlands | place: USA... | reverse complement strand
CTCTTCCCCGCGGACGTACGGGGACGCACCCTCCCCGGGTGGTTCCGCTGGCTCGGGCGGCTACCCACGGGGGCGCCGGTCCAGCAACCGGGACAGCCGTCGGCCGGACGACCCGTACCGGGACCCCTACGGCCGGCCGGACGACACCCGCTGCTGAACGCGCGAATACCGGGCCTGCCGTCACCGGGCCTGCCGTCACCGGGCCTGCCGTCACCGGGCCTGCCGTCATTGGGCGGCGCCGTCATTGGGCGGCGCCGCCTGCGGCATGCTGGGGCCTATGCCTGAAGGGGACACCGTATGGCGCGCGGCGCGCCAGCTTCGCGACGCACTGGCCGGGCGGGTGCTGACGCGCAGCGACTTCCGGGTGCCCCGTTTCGCCGTGACCGACCTGGCCGGCCGCAGCGTCACCGAGGCGGTACCGCGCGGGAAACACCTGCTCATCCGCACCGACAACGGCCTGACGGTCCACACGCACCTCAAGATGGAAGGCCGGTGGCGGATCACGCCCGCGTCCGGGCGGCTGCGGGAAAGTTACCGGATCCGCGTCATCCTCGCCAACGCCGAATGGCGGGCGGTCGGGTACCAGCTCGGGATCGTCGAGGTACTGCCGACCGCGCAGGAGGATCGGGTCACCGGCCATCTCGGCCCGGACCTGCTCGGCCCCGACTGGGACCAGGCCGAGGCCGTACGGCGGCTGCGCGCCGACCCGGAACGTTCCGCGGCGGAGGCCCTGCTCGACCAGCGGAATCTCGCCGGGATCGGGAACGTGTACAAGTCCGAGGTGCTGTTCCTGCGCGGCATCCGACCGTGGCGGCCGGTCGGCAAGATCCACGACGTCGACGCGCTGGTCAGTCTGAGCCACCGGATGCTGGACGCCAACAAGGACCGGGTCAACCGGGTAACGACCGGAGACCAGCGCAGCGGCCACGGGACCTGGGTCTACGGCCGGCGCGACCGGCCCTGCCGACGCTGCGGCACCCGCATCCGCTGCGCGGAACTCGGCGACCGGATCACCTACTGGTGCCCCTCATGCCAGCCGGACTGACCAGGCCCGCCGGGCCGGAGACGCTGTCACGGCATTACGCGTTCAGCGAACCCGCAGCCCGACCCGGACAATGATCAATTATGCGTAGGGCAGACTGACAGCATGAGGATGGACACGCCATGAGCAAGCAGGTTACGCCCCCGCCCCCGGGCGATAAGCCGTCGCCTTCCGCTCCGCCGCCGCCCCCGTCCTGGCGGCACTGGCTGTGGCCCATCGGCCTCGTCATCGCGCTGGCACTGTGGATCATTCTCCCCGCGGCGCACATGACCTCTCCGGTCACTCTGAACTACTCACAGTTCCAGTCGGACCTGTCGGCGCACCAGATCAAGACCATCAAGCTGGCGCAGAGCGGGCAGACGAGCACCGGGACGCTGACGGACGGGAAGGACTTCACCACCGTCATCCCGAGCCAGGCGGGCTCGTCGCTGCTGAACGAGCTTCAGGCGGCAAAGGTCCAGGTGACCGCGGCGCCAACGGGCGCCTCGTTCGGCTCGGAAGTTCTCTCCTGGGCGATCATCATCCTGCCGCTGCTGCTGTTCGGCTGGCTGTGGTTCCGGCTGTCCCGTAACGCCGCCGGCCAGCTTCAGGGCGTCATGGGTGTCGGACGGTCCCGGGCCAAGATCTTCGACGCCGAACGGCCCACGACCAGGTTCGCCGATGTCGCCGGCTACGAGGGCGCGAAGCGGGAAATTTCCGAAGTCGTCGACTTCCTGAAGGAGCCCGAACGCTACCGCCAGGTCGGCGCGACCCCGCCGCGCGGCGTGCTCATGGTCGGGCCGCCGGGAACCGGCAAGACCCTCATCGCCCGGGCCGTGGCCGGCGAGGCGGACGTGCCGTTCTTCTCGGTCGCCGGGTCCAGTTTCGTGGAGCTGTTCGTCGGGGTTGGCGCCGCCCGCGTCCGTGACCTGTTCAGTGAGGCACGCAAGCGCGCCCCGGCCATCATCTTCGTGGACGAGATCGACGCGATCGGGCAGCGCCGTTCGGGCGGCCAGGTATACGCGTCCAACGACGAGCGGGAGCAGACGCTCAACCAGCTGCTGTCCGAGATGGACGGCTTCGACCCGGTGATGGGAATCGTCGTGCTCGCCGCGACGAACCGCCCCGAGGTGCTGGACCCGGCCCTGCTGCGCCCCGGCCGGTTCGACCGCCAGGTCACGATCCCGCTGCCGAACGTGATCGAGCGGGCCGCAATCCTCGCCGTGCACTGCCGCGGCAAGCAGCTCGCCCCGGACGTCGACCTGAACGCGGTGGCCCGCGGCACCCCGGGATTCTCCGGCGCCGACCTGGCCAACCTGGCCAACGAGGCGGCGATCTTCGCGGTCCGCGGCGGCCGCGAGGTGATCACCGCCGAGGACTTCGCGGCCGCCCGCGACCGGATCCTGCTCGGCCGGCGCGAAGACTCGAACGTGCTGCTGCCGTCGGAGAAGCGTTCGGTGGCGGTGCACGAGGCCGGGCACGCCATGGTCGCCGCGCTGTCCCCGCACGCCGACCCGGTGGCCAAGGTGACGATCCTGCCCGCGGGCCAGGCGCTCGGGGTCACCCAGCAGCTTCCGCTGGTTGAGCGGCACCTGTACAGCGAGGACTACCTCAACCAGTCGCTCGCGGTGCGCCTGGGCGGCCGCGCTGCCGAGCTGGTCAAGTTCAACCAGGGCTCCACCGGCGCCGCCAACGACCTTGCCTCGGCCACCGACCTGGCGACCCGGATGGTCCGCGAGTTCGGCCTGTCCCCGGCCATCGGCCCCGTCGGGTACCCGCAGGGCGGGTCGATGTACCTGGACGGCGGCGGTCCCGGCTTCTCCAGCCGGCCGTTCGCCGAGTCCACCCAGGCCGCCATCGACAAGGAGGTCTCCCGGCTGCTGCGCGACGCCGAGCAGCACGCGACCGGGCTGCTGCGGGCGCACGAAGCCGAGCTGGACCAGCTCGCCAACCTGCTCGTCGACCAGGAGACCGTGGGCGGCGAGGAGGTCTACCGGCTGCTGGGCCTGACCCCGCCCGAGCGTATCGACGATGCCCCGACGGTCGCCCCGCACCGCGTCGGCACCGCCCCCCGCGCGGCCGCCCCCCTGGCCACCGACCACCAGGCCACCGCCCACCCCCAGGACCCCCCAACCCCCAGCTGACCCGATCGTGGTAAAAGCAAACTTAGATCAGCCCTGGGTGCCCGGTGGTCGGCCATTCGGCTCTCTCGGTAACGAGAGACCGTACCCCGTGATCACGATCACCATGGCAAAGGACCCGTCAATCCCGGCCACATGCAGACCTTTGGCCCTGACGCTCACCGGTGCCGAGTGCGAGCGTGAAAGGTGCAAGAGGCCAATGGAAGAAGGCATCATGTATATCTTCGGCATGATGGCACTGCTGGGTCTGGCAGTACTGGTCGTCGCCAAGATCGCGAACCGCTATCTGCGGCTCGTGCCCGGGGCCTGGGCGTTCGCGCTGGTGGCGCTGGGCGTTGGGACGGCCTGGCTGATCAACCTGAACGTGTTCAGCGCGTGGTCGATCCCGGTCCGCAACAGCGAGATCGCGGTGACGGTAACGGGTATTCTCCTCGCCGGCGCCGCTTACTTCTGGCGCGAGATCCTGGGCCTGTTCAGCGGTCTGTACCGCAAGTTCACCGATGAGGCGAGGACCATCGAGCACTCGGAGCACCTGCGCCGGGTCGCATGATCCAGATGTCGGTGGGAGCTGATCAGCCGTCGCGGCGGACCGGCTCCCACCGGCATGTCCGGTGTCGTCCTCACGAGTGGGGCGGGCGGGGGTTGACCGGATTAGCTGCCTGATGGGGTGATGACGCCGTAGTTGCCGTCGTAGCGGTGATAGATCAGGTTCCCGCGGCGGGTCTGGCTGTTGACAAAGAACAGGAATGGCTGGCCCAGAGCCTCCAGCCGGGCGGTGGCAGCGGCCAGGGTGAGCCTGGGCGCGGGATGCTCGCTGACCGTGACGGCCGCGTGGACGGGTCCGAGGTCGCCCGGCCGCGGGCGGTCCTGGGCCAGCCGGTACCCATCGGCCGTCCGGTACAGGACGCTGTCCTGGCCGGTGACACGCTCGGTGAACAGGTAGAAGTCGTAGTCCAGCAGTTCCAGTTCGGTGCTGGCCTCCTCGGGGGACTGCCGGGCCAGCGCGTACGCCTTGTGCCGCATCACCTTGCGTTCTTCCGGTGGGCGGGGGAAGCCGGGCATGCGCGGCGACCGCACGCTCTGATGCTGCCATTCATGCGGGAGCGCCACTGGCTTCCCGCCGCGGATCGCAGCCCAGTTGCGCGCTGCCCGTTCCAGCCGGATCCGGAGCCGGTCGCTCATCTGGCTGACCGCCTCGTGCAAGTCTGAGCCGGTGGCCTGGGCGCGAATCAGCCGTCCGTTGAGGTCCAGGCTGACTTGGGCGACCGCCGGCCATTTCACGGCCGGGTCGGCGGCCATTGTGAGTTTCACCCGGGCATACAGCACGGGCCCGGGAGCGATCCGTAGCAGCGAGCGGACCTTGCGGACCGCCACCGCTGTCGCAAGCCCGGAAACCGCGCCATGGGCCTCGGTCTGCACCTGGAGCGTCTGCATGGTCATCATGTTCACCTGCGGGCTATCCGCTGATATTGCTTCGCGGCGCGTCCCGAAACGACGGGGTGTGCCACCGGTTACCGGCCTAGCCGCCCAGCTCACCGCGAGGGCCGCACCACATGCCCGGTCTCCGGGGTGCAGCGGGGCGCGCTCGCGGGTGACGGGCTCAACGCCGGCTGCGGCGATGCGGAGAAGTTGCCACGCCAGGCCGGACAGGGCGCCGCAACGGCGATCCGTTCACCGATTTCGTGACGCTCTGGCCGGCTGGATGACGCCGCCCGGCACCTTGCGCGGATACGTGATCGCCGTCCTCGATCAGGTTCGCTTCGGCGTGCGTCTCGCCATGGGGCGGACGTGCGGCCGCTGCTTAAAAGCCAATCCCGGTAACAGAATTTAGCGGCCTCCCCGCAGCGCCGGATAACCGCCGAAATGCTTGCACGTGGGCGCGAGACTCCGCGCTGGCGACGCTCAGCCTTGGTCCCTGCCGGCGCCGCCCAGCGCGGCACCCTGGTCAGGCCTTGCTGATGGGTATCTTCTTGGCCGGCTCGTGCTTCGGCGCCGGGATCCGTATCTCCAGGATCCCGTCCTTGTAGGTCGCGGTGATGTCCGATTCGGTCCTGCCCTCCGGGACCGGCAGCGTCCGGGACAGCGAGCCGTAGCGCAGTTCCTGGCGCAGGTAACCCTTCTCTTCCCGCTTCTCTTCCTCGCGGCGTTCCGCCTGGATGTGCAGGACCCCGTCCGATACGGTCAGCTCGACATCCTTGTCCGGGTCAATGCCGGGAAGATCGGCCCTTACGATCAGCGTCCCGCCATCGCGAAATTCCTCGACACGGATCAGATCGTCGGCTTCCCGCCAGTGCGGGAAGGGCACCGGCCGGAACGGCATCATTCTCGCCCACTCATCGAACATCCGGTCGAAGCGGCTGAAGACATCGCCTGCCGCCCCCCGCAGCTCACGCCTGGCTACACCTGGCATAATGCTCACCTTCTTGACCTCAGCCAATGCCAGGACCTCGCAGGCTGGTAGGGCCTTTAGTCCACTAGTCCACCCTTCCGGGACCGGCGCAGCCTGTACTGGCTGCCGATCGGGCCGGGGCCCGTTCGCGCAGCTGCAGCCAGATGTCTACAGCGAGGATATGCCTACCGTGCTCGTCTCGTCCTGGTGCGCCAGCGTGGTCGCCATCGCGTTGATCCCCGCACCCTTGAGCAGGAAGCTTCGCCGGACTGCAGCGCAGTCCGCGCGCCGGATCCTAGGGCCCGGTGGCCCGGTACCCGTACGCCTGGCCCATTAGTGCCTCAAACCTGCGCAAGTACCGCGACGGCGCGGCTGGGCGGCGGGCATCCCCGGAGCCGGCCAAATAGCCGCCGACAGGACATTACCTGTTATTCGCCGGTTCACTGCAAAAGGGTGCCGGGGGGGCCATTTTATTGGCGCTCGCATTTTCGCTCCTCCCGCCCCATCACGGGTAATTCGGACACCGCGTTTCCTGATTGACTTTGACGTCGGGCCGCCCTTAGCATCGTGCCTGCTAGTCGCCGTTCTGGTTTTCGGAAATCGCCGGCGCCCCATGGCGGGTATTCGTAGCCAAGCGGCACTAAAGCCTTTCCGCACAGGAGACTTGGCGGTCGGCTTTCCATTACATACCCAAGGAGAATCCGAATGGCCTTGAAGGCAAGGATCGCGGCTGGGGCCGCTGCCCTCGCACTGGCCGCAGGCGGCGCGGGGATGGCAGGCACGTTGTCTGCCAGCGCCACCACGCCGCCGTGCGGCAGCGACAACTGCTCCAGCATCTGGTCACTGAAGTTCCACTGGCCCTTCCCGCTGGACGTCTACCACGGCGCCTCGAGCTATGGGCAGCCCATCATCTTGTTCCAGCGGTCCAACAGCGACCCGGCCCAGGACTTCGTCGTCACCCCCCTGGGCTCGGTGGACAGCTTCTTCGACCACGGCCGTGGCCTGATCTCCCCGGAGTTCGACCAGGCCTACGGGCACCAGGAAGCCTTCGAGATCCAGTACCAGCCGTCCGGCCGCCCCAGCAACTTCTGCGTCGGCACCCAGCCGGACCAGACCGCGAACCCCGGCGACCCGGTCTCCCTGTACCCGTGCGGCGCGTCCGCCAGCACGATCTGGGCCCAGGACACCAGGCACCGCGACGGCCACAGCCCGGTTCCCGGCTACTTCGCCTACATCAACGGCGAGACGGACAGCTTCTCCGACCCCGTCGTGCTGAACTACCCGGCCGGAAACCCGACCGACATGCCCCGCATCCAGCTGAACGTGCAGCCGCTGAGCACCTACTCCGACGGCACCATCTTCGACAACCAGCTATGGAACGGCATCGGCGAGGGCCCGACATGACCGGGTCCGGGTCCGGGGCTCGGCTGACGACATCTGCGCGGTGAAACGGGGCGCGCCGTTGGCTGACGCGCCCTGACCAGGCCCCCTGGCCGACTCCGGAATGGGCTCCTCCCAACGAATTCCCTTCCTGTGGCCAGGGGGCCTTCGTCATGCTCCCGGCCGGGGGCGGCCGTCGCCGCGCCTGGTCCCGACGACCACGGTGGCGTTCAGGTCCCGGCTGGACGTCACGCGCGCGATCAGCCCGTGCGCGGCGAAGGCCGCCACCGCGTGCGGTGCCTGGCGCTCGCTGACCTCGCTCAGCAGGCTGCCGCCCGGCGCCAGCCAGCGCGGGGCGCCGGCGGCCACGCGGCGCAGCAGATCCAACCCGTCCCCGCCGCCGTCGAGCGCCACCCGCGGCTCGTGCAGCCGGGCCTCCGCCGGCAGCAGCGCGATCTCCCCGGTCGGGATGTAGGGGACGTTGGCGGTCAGGATGCCGACGCGGCCACGCAGCCCGCGCGGGATCGGCTCGTACAGATCCCCCTCATACACCTGGCCGCCCGCAGCGGCCACGTTGCGCCGGGCGCACCGGACCGCGGCGGGATCCACGTCGGCGGCGTGCAGCTCGGCCGGGTCCAGGGCCGCGGCCACCGCGGCGCCCACCGCACCCGCACCGCAGCACAGATCGAGGACGACCAGCGGCTCCCCGGGCCGGGCCGCCTGCCAGCCGAGCGTGATCGCGGTGCGGGCGAGAAACTCGGTGCGGCGGCGCGGCACGAAGACCCCCGGCGGCACGCTGACCCGCAGGCCGCAGAACTCGGCCCAGCCGACGACATGCTCCAGGGGCAGCCCGGCGACGCGCCGCTCGACCATGGCGGTGAGCTCCGCCGGAGTGCGCGCGGAGGAGGCCAGCAGCTGGGCCTCATCCTCGGCGAACACGCAGCCCGCGGCGCGGAGCGCGCTGACGATCGGCGGCAGGTCAGCAGGAGAAAACGAAACGGCCAAGGGAGCCTTCCGGGGGGTGGAAGCAGTCACATTACCCGAGCCGGTTGGTACGGTGCTGGCGTGGAATTCCAGGATGCCCCGCTGGTCATCGTGGCGCACCCGAACAAGGACGTCGATCGGGTACAGCGACGGGCCCCCGCAGGACGTGAGCAGCCGCCGCCCGGTCAGCGACACCGTATCTATTTCACGGCCACTGGGGTAACCCGGCCCCGGACGCGGGGTGACGCCCTGGGATGGAACGCGGGGGACGCCCCGAGCTGAACGCGGGCCGCACGCGTGATCATCCAGGTAGGTTGAGCGCATGGATGAGAACCGGGCACGGCGGGTCGCCGACGCTCTCCGGGACCGCGGCATCGACGCGCACCTGGAAAACGGCGCCGTCGGCAGCTACGGGGTTCGCGTCGACCTCAGCGACGGGCGCGAGGCGATCTGGGGTAACGACGGCACCGCCTCGCTGGAGGCCGAGGTGCTGCTCGACGGGGAGCTGGTCGGCTTCGTTCCGGAGATCCCCGGTTCCGGGGACTTCAGCGATGAGCAGGCCGTGGACGCGATCGCGCGCGCCGACTACACCCAGCCCGAGGGACGCGAGCGGCCCACGGCCCCGCCGGACGGACCGCCGCTGCAGCGTGAGGGCGGCCTGTTCCGCCGTTTCCGCGAGGGCTTCCGCTACGACTCCGAGGCGTAGCAGGCGGGCGTCATGGCGGGCGACCGCAAGGTTAACGCGATCGTCGCCAGAATACGGCGATTCGAAATTTGAAACTGGCTGAAATCTCCCTGAAACTTAGCTGGTGGATCGCCGAAGATTCCTCGCCCGGGTCGGGCTGCTCAGCGTTGGCGGCGCCGCCGGGACCGTGGCCGGGTGTACGGCCGCGCCGGCTATCAGCAGCGAGAGCCCGACGGCGCGGACGGCACGCCCCGACGGGCCGGCCGCCTATACGGCGACGGTGACGTTCCGCACCGCGCCGTCCGCCCGGTTCATCGCCCTCACCATCGACGACGGGCCGACCGCGGAGTGGTCGCCGCAGGTGCTCCAGATCTTGTCGCGGCATGCCGCGAAGGCAACCTTCTTCATGGTCGGCAGCCGGGCGCTGGCCGATCCCGGCGCGGTATCGCGGGCCGCGGACGAGGGGCACGAGGTGGCGAACCACACCTGGGCGCACAGCGACCTGACCCAGCATGACGAGGGGTTCGACCGTGCCAGCCTGGAACGCACCCACGAGCTGCTGACCAGCCTGACCGGCCGGCCCCCGGTCCTGTGCCGGCCGCCCTACGGCCGCATCGACAGCGTCGGGCTGGCCGTCTGCGCGAACCTGCACTACCGGGTGATGCTGTGGTCGCATTCCGTCACCGGGGGCAACCCGAAGGTCGACGTCGACGAGACGCTGCGGCGGGCCTCCCCCGGCAGCATCGTGCTCGCCCATGACGGCGGCCCGCAGCCGAACACGGCCCTGATGCGGCAGCTCAACCGCATGGTGGGCTCCATGAGCGACGCCGGCTACACGTTCGTGACCGTCAGCGAGCTGCTCGCCGCCCCCGCGCGGGGATAGAGCCGCCCCGGGCGCCGGGAATCGAGCCGCCCCGGCCCTCGTCGTGGGCGGAGACTCGGTGGGCCGCCCGCCGATGGCCCATAATGCAGATAGGTACGGTATCGTCAGCCGTCGCGGAATCGGGGGGGCGATGTGAGCGAAGGCGCCGAGCCCAGCGTTTACGCCCTGCTGACCGACGGCAGCACGGTCGAGATCCGGCCCGCCCGGCCCGACGACCTCGACGCGGTGCGGCACATGCACGAGAAGCTCTCCCCGGACAGTCTCTACCTGCGCTTTTTCAGCATGAGCCCGCGCGCGGCCGAACGGGAGGCACGGCGGCTCTGCCGCGAGCCCGCGCCGGATCACGCGGCGCTGCTCGCCCTGATGGACGGCGAGCTGGTCGGCTGCGGCAGTTACGAGTGCGACAGTCCCGGGAACGGGTCGGCCGAGATCGCCTTTACGGTCCCCGATGACATGCACAACCGCGGGGTCGGGATGCTCCTGCTGGAGCACCTGATCTCGCTGGCCCGCAGCCGCGGCGTGCACGCCTTCACCGCGGAGACGCTGAGCGAGAACGCGGCCATGCTGAAGGTGTTCGCCGACGCCGGGCTGCAGGCGCACCGCGCCCTGGCCGACGGGGTGTACGACCTCACCTTCCCGCTGCCGGCCGGCGAGGAGGACCTCGACCTCGGCACCTACCGTGACGCGGTGGCGGAGCGGGAGCGGTCGGCCAACGTGGCCAGCCTGCGGCACGTGCTGGCGCCGGCCTCGGTCGCGGTCATCGGCGCCGGCCGGCGGGACGGCTCGGTCGGGCGGGCCATCTTGCGCAGCATCCTCAGCGGCGGCTTCCCCGGCCCCGTCTACGCGGTCAACCCGGCCGCGGCCGAACTGGACGGCGTTGCCTGCCTGCCGTCGGCGGCCGCCCTGCCCGAGGGCGTCGACCTGGCGGTCATCGCCGCGCCGGCCGCGGCGGTGACCGGTATCGCCGGGGAATGCGGGCAGCGCGGGGTCAAGGGGCTGGTGGTGCTCGCGGCGGGTCTCGACGGCGCGGCCCGCGCGGAGCTGCTGGGCATCTGCCGCCAGCACGGCATGCGGATGGTCGGGCCGGCCAGCTTCGGGGTGGCCGACACCAGTGCCGGCCTGGACGCGACGTTCTCGGCCCACCATCCCGAGCCGGGAAGCGCCGGCCTGGCGCTGCAGTCGACCGGTGGCCTCGGTTTCGTCCTGGCTGAGCACCTGTCCCGGATCGGCGTCGGGATCTCCTCCCTCGTCTCACTCGGCGACACAGATGACGTGGCCGGCGACGACATGCTGCTGTGGTGGGAGTCCGACCCGGCGACCAGGCTGGCCCTGCTGTACCTGGAGTCGATCCGGAACCCGCCCAAGTTCGGCCGCACGGCCCGCCGGGTCGGCCGCAGCCTGCCGGTGCTGACCGTGATTGTGGGCCGGTCCACGACCGGCCGGCGCCTGGCCGGGGCCCGCGCCATGGCGGCTACCCCCCTGCTCACCAGGCAGGCCATGTTCGAGCAGGCCGGGGTGATTTCCACCGCGAACCTGGGCGAGATGCTGGATACCGCGGTCCTGCTGGCCACCCAGCCGGTGCCCGCCGGGCCCCGGGTCGCCGTGGTGTCCAACACCCGCGGCGCCGCGGTGCTCGCCGCCGACGCGTGCGCCGACGCGGGCCTGCAGGTCGCCGCCCTGACCTCGCACACCCAGCGGGCGCTGCGGGACCTGCTTCCGCGCGAGGCCACCGTGACCGGGCCGGTCGATACCACCCTGCTGATCGGCCCCGGCATCTTCCGCCAGTGCCTGGAACTGGCCGGCGCGGATCCGGGCGTCGACGCGGTGCTGGCGCTGACGACCGCGAGCGCGGGCCGTGACCTGGTCCCCGAGGTACCCGCCGCGCGGCCGCCGGTGCCGATCGCCGCCGCGGTGCTGGAGCAGGTGGAGGTGGTCCGGCTGCTCCGGGCCCCGGGCGGGGACTGTCCCGCCGTTCCGGCCTACGCCTACTCCGAGTCGGCCGCCCGCGCCCTCGGCCACGCCGCGCGCCACGGCGTGTGGCGGGCGATCCCGCCGGGGACCGTGCCCGACCTCGACGGCCTGCGCCCGGACCGGGCGCGGGAACTGGTCGCGGACTTTCTCGCCAGTCCCCGGGGCGGCGGCTGGCTGCCGCTGGATCCCACCGTGGAGCTGTTCGCCTGCTACGGGATACCGCTGGCCGACAGCATCGGGGTCGTCACCGAGGACGGCGCCGCCGCCGCGGCCGAGCGGTTCGGCGGCCCGGTCGCGCTCCGGGCGGATGTGCCCGGCCTGGTGCGGGCGCGTGGCGCCAGCGCCCTGCTGATCGATCAGCACGGCGCGGATGAGGCCCGGCGCGGGTTCCGCTCGCTGCAGGAAACCTTCGGCCACCGGCTGGCCGGTGTCATCGTCAAGCCGATGGTCACCGGCGGCGTCGAAGTCATGATCAGCGTGCTGCAGGATCGAGTGCTCGGCCCGCTGGTGCTGTTCGGGGCCGGCGGTGCGGCCGCCGATGTGCTGGCTGACCGCGCGGCGCGGCTCGCCCCGCTCACCGACGCCGATGCCGATGAGCTGATCCGCTCGATACGCGCCGCCCCGCTGCTGCTCGGGCGCCCCAACACCCCGGGCGCCGATCTCATCGCGCTGCGGGACCTGCTGCTGCGCGTCTCCCGGATGGCCGATGACCTGCCGCAGATCGCCGAGCTCGAGCTCAGCCCGGTTTTCGCCCGCCCGCACGGCATTCAGGCCGTCGATGGCCGGATCCGCCTGCAGGCCGCTGACCCCGCCGACGCCCACCTCCGCCGGCTGCACTGACCGCCGGGCCACCGGTCCGGCCGGGCTCGTTCGGCCGGGCTGAGGGCCGCTAACGGCAGGGACCTTTTCCCCTATCGGCCGCACCGAAATTGGCCTGAGCTGGTGTATCTGGAGATGGCACAGGCCGGCAGACAGTCCGGCCGTCCCGGATCACAGCGAAGGAGCGGTGATCGCTATGGCATCAGTTTCCTACACGGCGCAGACACCCCTGTCATTCCTGGAACGGTCGGCTCGGGTGTGGCCGGACAAGACCGCCGTGATCTACGGCAGTCGGCGGTTCACCTACGCCGAGTTCGAGGCCGAGGTCACCCGGGTGGCGCGGGCGCTGCGGGCCGCCGGCGTCGAACCCGGCGACCGGGTTGCTTACCTGATGCCCAACCTGCCCGAATTGCTCATCGCCCATTTCGCGGTGCCGCTGGCGGGCGCTGTGCTGGTGGCGGTGAACACCCGGCTCACCGCCGAAGAGGTGTCCTATATCCTGGGTCATTCGGGCGCGAAGGTGTTCGTCGCCGACGCGGCGCTGCTGCCCACGGCCGTGGCGGCCGCGAAGGACCTGGACGCGGTGAGTCAGCTGGTGGTGGCCGTAGACAGCGAGGTCGAGGCCGCGGACGCCGATCTGTCCGCCGACCCGCGGCTGGTGAGCTACGCCGAGTTCGTCGGCCGCGCCGCCGGGGATGCGCTTCCCTGGTCGGTTCAGGAAGAGCTGACTCCCATTGCGATCGACTACACGTCCGGCACGACCGGCCTCGCGAAGGGCGTCATCTACACCCACCGGGGCGCCTACCTGAACTCGTTCGCCCAGATCATCCATTCCCGGCACGACGAGAACAGCATCTACCTGTGGACATTGCCCATGTTCCACTGCAACGGCTGGTGCACCCCCTGGGCCATCACCGCCATCGGCGCCACGCACGTATGCTTGCGCGAGGTCCGCGGCGATGCGATCTGGGCCCAGGTGCGCGAGCACGGCGTCACCCACCTCAACGCGGCGCCGACGGTGGTGACCACCATCCTGAACGCGGCCGAGGCCGGGCCGCTGCCCCAGCCGGTGCTGATCACGACGGCCGGCGCGCCGCCCAGCCCCACCACGATCGCGCACATGGAGCGCATGGGCTTCGCCATCGTGCACGTCTACGGGCTGACGGAGACCTACGGGCCGATAACCTTCTGCCAGTACCGGCCGGAATGGACGGAAATGGGCGTCGAGCAGCGCGCCAAGCTCATGGCCCGGCAGGGCGTCGACATGATCCAGGCCGGCCAGGTCCGGGTTGTGGACGCCTCGATGAACGACGTCCCGGCCGACGGCACCACCATGGGCGAGATCGTCATGCGCGGCAACACCGTCATGGCCGGCTATTACCACGATGAGGAGGCCACCGCCGACGCGTTCCGCGGCGGCTGGTTCCACAGCGGGGACCTCGGCATCAGCTACCCCGACGGGTACATCGAACTGCGCGACCGGGCCAAGGACATCGTCATCTCCGGCGGGGAGAACATCTCCACGATCGAGGTGGAGCAGGCGCTCATGAGCCACCCCGACGTTCTCGAGGTCGCGGTCGTCGGGGTGCCCGACGAAAAGTGGGGCGAGCGCCCCAAGGCGTTCGTCGTGCTGCGCCCCGGCGGTGCCGCCACCTCGGACGAGCTGATGACCCACGTGCGGACGAAGATCGCCCGCTACAAGGCGCCGCGCGACATCGACATCACGGTGGAGCTGCCGAAGACCCCGACCGGGAAGATCCAGAAGTTCCTGCTCCGCGACAAGGAATGGGCCGGCCACGCCAACCGCGTGCACGGCTAGCCGCAGCGTGGCGCCCGGGCTCGGCCCTCAGGTCGAGAGCTTCCGCGAGGCGCGCCGGAACCTGGAGGCGTCCGTCCTCCCGCTCGCCACCTCGGTGGACGGGCGCCGGTTCTCCTTCCAGGCCTCGCTGTACGGCCTGCAGCTGCCCGTCGGCGGTTACGTCGTGCTGGAGAGTGACGGCACGGCGCGCCTGGGCCAGGTCATCACCGTCGAGCTCGACCGGCTGAGCACCGACGTGCTGCTGCCCGGTCACGCGGGGGGCGCGCCGGAGAACCGGACGCAGGTCCAGGTCCGGCTCGCGCGCGGCGAGGGCACCATCCTGGACGGCGACCCGGCACCGTTCCACGACGCGCTGGTGCGGGCTGCCACCGGGGCGGAGGTGCACGCGTGGCTCCAGCGCAGCGCGCGGCGCGACGCGAAGCTGCCGCTGGGCACGCTGGCGCTGGCCGGCGACGTGCCGTGCCTGGCCGATGCGGGCGGCTTCAACCGGCACACGTTCCTTTGCGGCCAGTCGGGGTCGGGCAAGACCTACTCGCTCGGGGTGATCCTCGAGCAGCTGCTGCTCGAGACGGGCCTGCGCCTGGTGGTGCTCGACCCCAACTCGGACTTCGTCCGCCTGGCAGAGATGCGAGCCGATGCCGACCCGGCGCTGGCGGGACGCTACCAGGACGCGGCGCGCGGCGTCGCGGTCTATTCCGCGGGCACCCCGGGAAGCCGGAGGCTGCGGCTGCACGCGGCCGACATCGACCCGGCGACGCAGGCCGCCGCGCTCCACCTGGACCCGATAGCGGACCGTGAGGAGTACGCCGCGCTGGCGGAGTTTCTCGCCGGCGAGCAGCAGCCCACGCTGGAGACGCTGGCAGCAAGCGGCAATCCCGAGGCGCGCCGCCTGGGCCTGCGTCTCCGCAATCT
>Ga0335085_10009130_pt1 | contig 15005 bp, 13 predicted proteins | sample Lox_Sample_45_FD_206712 | JGI IMG/M metagenome (GOLD analysis project Ga0335085, IMG submission 206712) | Soil microbial communities from Loxahatchee National Wildlife Refuge, Florida, United States - Lox_Sample_4.5 | ecosystem: Environmental > Terrestrial > Soil > Wetlands | place: USA... | reverse complement strand
ACGCGGGCTGCTGGCATACCCGCCCGCAAAAGCCAAACGGACGCTAAAGAACACACGGAACATGAGAACTGCAATACCCCGAAAGGGCCGAAACGCCTAAAGGTGATGGTGTTGCCTTCTGGGGTAGCCAGCTCGTCTGGTCAAAACCTGAGCGCATAACAGTGTCCACAGCAAACGCCATCGACTTGAACATCCTGGTGGCAGCCGCGCAGAACCAGGCCGCCATCTCGAGCAGCTGCGGATTCTCGACGAACAAGGCCTCGCTCTTGTGCTCTGCGATGCGCCCGTCCGGGCCGAACCTTCCTGCCATTACGACACCGTCGAGTTTTACCAGGTCGTCAAATTCGCTCACGTGCGGACGCTCCTTTCAAGACGACGCGAAATGGTGCAAGATCTGGGCGCGGAGCCACCTGCCTCAGACGGGTGCGGCACCATTGCCTGCATCGCCTCACTTTGCCGCGGCGCGCCGCGCATCGTCCCGTCGGGATGAAAAGAGGCTCCAGGCTGCGATGCGGCAGAACGTGTCCTCCCCCGCGGAGTCAGCGGGCGCGAGCGGCCCATCATCATCATTCACGCGAGGCCGCCGCGGCGATGAGGGCGGGAACCGATGTCCGTTCGGGACAAAATCAGGAGCGGCGCAGCTGGGTGATCACCGTCCCAAGCGTGGCAGGTTCTTGATGGTCCAGTTGTAGCGTGAGCAGGAACGCCCAGCGCGGGCAGCATCTGCCCAGATGAAATGCCCCGGCGCCGCCCCTCGCCAGTGGAGGCAAGTGTCAACGGCAGCTGGAATTTGACCGGCTCGCAGTCAGGTTCCCTGCACCATGGGCGCTGGGCCAACCGTTTCACTACTCGTTGACGCGAGCTCCAGAACCGCGCCGGTCTCGTCAATGGCAATAGCGCCGCGGGCGGCCAGGGCCTCCCGCGATGCCCGGAAGTGGTGATGGCACAGCAGGAGATCGACCTGGGGGCGTACGGAGGTAGGCGGGATGAGCACCCTCACCACTGGCGCGGCCGGGCAGCAGCAACTGCGATCGGCAAGACGAGACGGCCCCGACCGGTCATCCTGGCCATCTGCGAATCGATCGGCAGGTCTGGCCCTGCGGTGTGGAAGCCCCATCATGACTCCGGTCCTCTTACTCGTCGCGCCGCCCGGTTCCTGCGTATCACCAGCGTGCTTGGTGGTCGGCTATCAGTTAGTGTCCGGGCGGAAGACACCCGCCACATCCCCCTGATAGGATTATCTGTTTCGCAGACTGCCTGGGTCCGATGCCAGGCGGGAGGTGGTTATCGGGAGCGGCGAACCTGGTCCGGTGATTGCGGTCCACGCTCTTGCGGCAGGTCCAGCGTGGCATCCTGCGGGGTTCCAAACGGGACATAGGTGGCTGACCTGTGAGTATGGCAGGATCGCGGGCTTGTGACGGTACGGATGCTCTACCTGATGCTCCTCCGCATGGCCGGGTGGCTAGCGCTGCCGGCGCGTTCGGCAGCGTCGAAGAACGCCGCGCTGCTGGTGCTCAGGCATGAGATCGCAATGCTGCGGCGCCAGCACCCCAGGCCGAGGCTGGACTGGGCCGACCGGGCGATACTCGGCCGCACTGACCCGGCTGCTCCCGAGGCCGCTGCGGATGAGCCGACTCGTGACGCCGGACACGCTGCTAAATGGCCCGGCTGAGCCAGGACCGGCGCGGCCCAGGTTCCCTCAGCGCATGGAGGGCATGGTCAGGTACGGGATCTGGCTCGCGGTGGTGATGCGCATCCTGGGCGACCGCCACTACCAGGCAAGTGTCATTATCCGCGCCATCGGCGCATATGCGCTGGCCAGCCTGATCAAGAACAACCAGACGCGTCCGGGGCGGCGCGCAATCCACTGGTACAACAGAAAGGCCAAGTCCACGGCATGAAGGTGCTTCACCGCGCGCGGCGGGAAGTCAAGCCGAGCAAACTACGCTAGGGCGTCCCATGATCTGGCCGCTGTACGCCCTGGTTCAAATGTCCGTTTAGCCCGTTTTCGTTTCTGATCTTGATCGGTCGTTTCGTCATCCTGGAGCCATGGTCGAATCCGGCTCCACACTCATCCAGCATCTGACGATCATGGTCAGTCCTGTCACCCCCCGATCTCGAGGGGAGGCAGGAGGCGGTCGTGGCGACGCTGAGCAAGGGTTACGGCGTGGACTACACATGGGACACATCGCCGCTCCCGGGGTGGTCCGTGACACCAGCCGGAGGCTTGTACATGCGTGAATCCAAGCCGGGTTGGAATCCCTCTCGTCCACCTTCCGAGTCTGAGCTGGGTGCCTGATATAGGCCAGGACCGCGCTGAGAGGCCGCCGCGCGGCCTGCAGGTGTCAGTGGGCTGCGTTACCTTCCCGCCGTGCAGAGCCCGGTCCCGGACACCCTCATCGGAACGAATGATGCTGGCTGGGGCGTCGGCTTTGCCCCCGCGGAGCGGCAGGTATCTCTCCCAATCGGGACCCGCGGAAGCTGCAAGATGACTACAACTGTCAGCCTGCACAAGAGCCATGACGGGTCGCGGCGATGCAGGCCTGGCCTACAGCTCGATCTCGATCCCGTCCGAGGCCTCGGTTTGGCGTTGGGCCTCCGGTTCGGCTTGGGCATGGGCTTCGCGTTCACGGACGGCCGCGTATTGCGCGCGCGCTTCCCGCGCAGCGTGGTCGGCGACGATGCGGTGCACAGCCTCGTCGGCGCGGGTCTGCAGGGCGTCCAGGCGGTCCGGTCGGCCGGCGTGCTCGTGCTGCGGCGCGAGTACCGCTGTGTTCGCCGCCGCACGTTCACAGGCAGGGGTTTCGGGATCCGGGTGCGGTTTCGGAAGGGACCCGTCGCGCTGCGGTCGCGCGATGACCGCGGCTGGGTCGGCGTACGTGGTCTCAGCCTGTGCGGTGCGCCGGGGCGGCCAGGGCTGGCCTGCGGCGATCGCGGCCCGCTGCTCGCGTTCGAGGGCCCGGTCGACGGCGGCGAGGTCGGCTTCGAACTGGCGCCACCGATGCATCAGGGTCTGCGGTTCGCTTCCGGCGCCGGCCTGCCGGTGCCCGGCCGTATGCTGGGCGAGCTCGCGCCGCTTTAGCTCGGCCCGGGCTTTGCTGGCGGCTTCTCGCCGGCTGCTGGTGTCGGCGGCCCATGCCTGGTAGCGGGCGTCGGCGGCTCGGAGCTGCTCGCGCCGGGCGGTCAGATACCGGGCAAGCGCGGCCGCGTCCGCGGCTCCGGCCGGGTCGTGTCGGGTCTGGGCGTCGGCGGCTTGCTGCCAGGCGTCGGCTTCGGCCTGGGCGGTGAGCCGCAGGTCCCGGGAGACGTCGGGCGGAGCGCTGGCCAGGGCGCGGTCCCCGTCCAGGATCCGGGCCTCGAGCTCGCCGTGGGTCATGCCACGGGTGATCCCGGTGTCGTCGCGTATTTCCAGGGCGCGGATCGCGGCCTGGCGCAGCCGGTCGAGTCCGGGGTTGCCGCGGTGCGGTCCGGGTGCGATGGCCTGGCCGGGGTCGGTAATCCCGGCGGCTTCCCGGTAGGCGGCCGCGGCCGCAGCCCGCAGGACGTAGTCCTGGCGCAGCGCCGGGGAGGCGTGCGGGGCCAGGACGCCGAGCTGGCCGGCCAGCCACGGCTCGGGGGTGGCGGCCAGCTGCTCGCCGAGCGCCCGGGCCCGGTCATCCAGCCCGGCGGCCAGCTCGTGCGCCACCTTAGGCGCGTCCTTCGGTGTACGCCAGGCCCAGGTCACGCCCGGGCCGGGGTCGGGCAGCTTCAGCCGCTGGAGGCGGCCGTGCAGGACGGCGGAGATGGACCGGGCACCGTCCATCGGCGCGGCGGTGATCTGGCCGATAATGGTGCCGAGGTCGTGCCCGGCGAGCTGGGCGGCACGGAGCTGCTGCTGGAGGACCGGGCGGGCATGTTCCCGCTCGTACCGCCAGGCCTCGGATCCGGTGAGCCGGGCCTTGACCTGCTGATCGATCTGCAGGTAGAGCGACTGCCTGACGGCGGCGGACCACAGGGTAAGCAGGTGCCCGGTTCCCCCGGCCCGGTCCTGGGCCTGGCGGATTTGCTCGGTGGCTGACAGGTCCGCGTCGTCGCGGTCGAGGATGGCCTTGACCGCCGATTCCGGGGAGGCCTGCTCATACGGCGGATGGCCGGGTGGAGCGGTTTGCCCGGTGACGATGTGCGCGGTGTTGGATTCCCGGCCCCGGGTCATCCCGACATACAGGGACCGGCGGGACAGGGTGCCGGTGACCAGCAGGTGGGCGGTGTCCACGGTGCGGCCCTGGCCGACGTGGGTGTTGCCCGCGTAGTCCAGTTCGGCGCTGTCGGCCAGGTACGCGCGGGGGACGAGGAACGACCGGGTCCAGGTCCCGTCGAGCTCCCGGCGCTGCACCTGGGCGCTGGGCCCGTGCCAGCCGGTAATCTTCAGCGTGTCGCGGTTGGTCAGCTCCCGGCCGCCCGCGTCGATCGCGGTATTGAGTCGGGCCCGGATCAGATCCCCGGTGCCGGCCTGGTTGCCGTCGGCCAGCGCGGCCTGCGGCCGGCCGACGGCGCCGAGCTGGATCAGCTTGGCCTGGACCCGCCGGGACAGGTCGGCTGCTTCGCTGTTGGACCCGGCCAGCAACAGGACGGTCTTCCCTTGCAGGTGATCGGCCAGCCACATCGAGGCGGCGCGGTCCATGGCCCCGTCCTGGTCCGCGCCGCGCATCCTCCCGTGCCGGTCATAGGCCGCGTAGGCGGTGAAATCGCCGGCCCGCAGCCGCACCGACGCGGCGGCTTCCCAGGCCGCGGTGAACCGGCGGACCTCATGCAACTCGGTGCACGGGACTTCCCGGGCGAGCAGCCCGAACATCCCGCCTGCTTCGACCGCGCCGAGTTGCTCGGTGTCCCCGGCCAGCACCAGCCGTGCCCCCGCTTGCCGGGCGGCCTCCTGGACCATCGCCAGATCGGTCGTGGCGAGCTGGCTGGCTTCATCCAGCACCAGCACGTCGTACTGATGCAAGGGGACGGGCCGGCGCAGCTCGTCGGAGTCTTCGACCTTGCCGAGGAATTCGGCGATGTTGTAGGACTCGGCCAGGCCCTCACTAGCCAGGACCCGGGCCGCGTTGGTGGCCGTGGCCAGCCCGATCACCCGCCGGCCGGTGAACATGGTCCACAGCCGGGCGAACCCGGCCATGGTGTGGCTCTTGCCTGTCCCGGCCGCGGCCACCAGCGCGGTCGTCGCGGTAGTAGCGGTAAGCATGGTAATCACGGCGTCGCGCTGCCCGGCGTCCAGCCCGGTGTGTTCGGCGACCGCTCGGGCCTGCTCGGCGGTGACCAGCTGCGGCACCATGCGTTTCGCGGCGGTGAGGATCTGCTGTTCGGTGTCCAGGTGGGCCAGGGTGCAGTACCGTTCCTCGTGCGGCGGCCGGTAGATGCTGCCGCCGTCCGAGGCCCGGATGCCCAGGCTGGTCACGTCGGTTAGGCCCGGCGCGGTGACCTGGATGACCTCGGTCCCGGCCCGGCCGCAGACGGCCAGCTCGGCTACCTCGGTGACCGCTGCCTCGCCGTCGGTGCCTGGCGGCAGCACCGGCAGCGCCCGGTGCACCTCGAACCGGAGCTGCGCCAGTGACCACACCGCGTGATGGCGTTGCACCTCGGCGACGGCGATCCGCGCGGCCGTGCGCTTGGCCGCATCATCCAGCACCGCCGGTGCACGCCCGGCCTGCTGAGTGGCAAACCGGGCAACTTCTTCGTGCACCGCCGACAGCGCCTGCACTTCCCGGCGTACCGTCTGCGCTTGCCAGGCGGCCAGCCGCTGCGCCTCGCTTGGCTCAGCGGCGCCGGTCTGCCCGGCGATAGTGCGCCGAGCCTCGGCCTTGGTGCGCCGGGTGTTCTGCGCCGCCTGCTGGCCGAGCAGCCAGATCGTCCGCCTGGACGGCGGCTTCCCGTGCACCTCCTGGTACTGGCCGATCAGCGCCGTCAGCTCCGGAGTCAGCGCCCGGGACCGGGAGCTGAACAGGTCCATCACGTCCTGGCCGACCCCGCCGATCTCAGCGCCGTTGCCGTCCGCGCGCGGCACCATCGCATAGCCCAGCGCGGACAGCCTGGTCTCCACCATCCGGTCGATCACCGGGGCCACGCCGAGCCGCTGGTTATGCAGGCTGCGCGAGTCCAGCGTGCGCCATTTATCGTCCGCGTGGTCGGCGCGCTGCACGCGGTTCCAGACGGCCACGTGGACGTGCAGATGCGGGTCGCCGTCACGGCTGATGTGGTGCAGGAACACGCCGGCGACCAGGCCGTCACCGTCCCGCCACTCCCCCGTCCGCGCCGAATGGTGCCCGGTGCGGGTGTAGGTGGCGTGCCGTTCCAGCCAGGCCACGGCCTCCCGCGCCGCGTCCAGCAGCGCGGCCTCGATCTCATCGGCCCGAGCGTCCAGCGCGGCGGCATGACCGGGGTCGCCCCGTTCACGGGCCTGGCGGGCCGCGGCCCGGTAGGAGGCGTGCAGCACCGACACGCTCTTGACCACGTCGACAGTCAGGTCGAAGTACGGCACCTGGTGCGGGTCCGTGCCGCGAGCGACGGCGCGGACTTCAGCCAGCTCGGTCGCGCTGGCGTACGGATGCGCGGCCCGGTACGCCGCCACCGCGGCCGCTTCCCGTTCCCCGGCCGTCCGGGACGGGCGCCGCTTGACCAGGAGCTGCCCGCTGGGCCCGATGTTGTGCTGGTACAGCCGCCCGATCACGGCCGAGTCCACGCGGCCGGTCAGGCCGAGCGCCGCGGCGCCCTTCCCGGCCCACTGGCCGGGCGGCTCCCCGGCCGCGGTGTAGTACGACATCGCGCCGACGCAACCTCCGGCGTGCTGGCCCGTAGTCAGGTAGGCCACGTCATGGCCGGGATGCAGCGTCGTGACCGTACTCACGGACGCCCACCACGACGACACTGACCGCTAGCATCTGTCGCTGATGCCTGTCTAGGGTCGCTTCCGATCACGGTGCGAAGCTAAGCCGGGTCGGCGCACCTTTTACGGATTTGCCGCGGCGGTCGGCCTCGGGCTGGCGTCCGAGTGCGGGAAGAGGAGGCCGTCCTGCCTACCGTGGCAGGCTCATGAATCCGGAACCTGCGCGCTGAGATGAGGCGCGGTCCGCGCTAGCGCCGCTGCGTCCGAGGCTGACCGGGTCCGGCCGACCGGCGAGGACGCCGCGTAGGCGGCCCGCTGGTTATTCGACGTCACCGGCAGCCTGAGCGGCCAGCTCCGCCAGATCATCGGCGATCACACAGTCGGCCACCTTGCCTGAGATACTGGCTTGCCCGCGCCGGTGCCCGCACCCAGGACGGCAGGCCAGGCCAGGCCGTCCGGCTGATAAGGGCCCGCGGGCCGGCGGCCGCTGCCTGCTGCGCTCGGCAGACTCAGCCTCGTCCTAGCGACCGACCGCACAAGTGTGTACCAACTTTCGCGGCCGCGTCCGCCGATGCGTCGGCCAGCTGGCCGCCCTAGCCGGGCCCGACGAGCGTGTCCCGGCTGACCCCGTACCGCTGTGCAAGCTCCGGCAATGCCAGGCAAGCCCACTCCGCTCCTGCTGCACCCCCGGGGATGCGCGCTCGCAGATCAGCCACGATACCGGGACCGCGCGACGCCCTCCGCCGCTTCTGGCGCTGTTCGGTGCCCGATGGGCCAGAGCGAACCGGCGTACTATGCCGCTAGCACCAGCCCGGCACTGCCTAGGCAGATCCGGGCACAGCAAGGCCCCCTGGACCATCCGCCAAGATCACCCAGGGGGCAAGGCCCCTGCGACAGGACCCACCATGCAAGCTAGCACGGCAAATACCCCGCACGACAGGGGATCCCCCCTCCCCGCCCAGGTCCCGCCCGAGCTGCTGGAAACAGTGGCCCGGGCCCTGGCCGCGGCGCTGGTCCCGCCACCCCGCCCGCCCGAGCCCGTACCCTCTGGCCATGCCCCGGACTTCCTGACCGCGGCGCAGCTCGCGGCGCGGCTGGGAGTCTCCCGCGAGACGGTGCGGCGGCTGGCGATCGCCGGGGCGCTGCCGCACACCGTGGTGTGCCGCGGCACCCGCAAGGCGACCCGCCGGTACCCGAGACGGTTCGCCGACGACTTCGCGGCCAGTGGGCTGGACACAGCCGACCTGGCCGCGTTCGCCGCTGCCTGGCGGGCGCGGGTCACCGCGCCCCCGCGGTGACGGGGCGCCCGCCGCGTCACCGCTCCCCTGCGACGCCAGCGCCGGCCCCGGCCGGGTGGCGGGAGCGGGCTGCGTGCCGCGGCACGGACCTGGGGATGTTCTTCCCCGGCCGGGGCGAGCCGGCCGAGCCCGCCCGGCGGATCTGCGCGTCCTGCCCGGTCCGGCAGCCGTGCCTGGAGTTTGCTCTCAGCCACGGGATCACCCACGGCATCTGGGGCGGCCTGACCGAACGGGACCGCCGCGCCCTGCGGACCCGCCACGCGGGCGCGGCCCGGCGGGACCGTGATGCGGCGATCGCGGCCGCGGCCGCCGCCGGGTATACCACGGCGGCGATCGGCCGGGCGTTCGGCCTGGCGGCCACGTCGGTGAGCCGGGTCCTGTCCCGCGACGCAGGCCGGCGGCGGTCATGAGCCGCCGGGCTCGCCCACGCCGCGGCCCCAGCCGGAACCCCGGGCATGACAGCCGCAACTCCCGACGAACACGGCCGGGGCGTTCACACGCCCTGCCCGCATCCCCGGTCCGAGAACGAACCAGCCCGCACCCATGCGCTGCCCGCGTGACGGAGGAAACCCGATGCTAGAGGACCAGGCGCGACGCGGACCCGGCCGGTCCGGGATCATCCGCGACAGCGGCCAGCATCTCACCACCGGCGGGCGCCGCCGGGCCGGGACCGGACACGCTCCCGGGTCGGCGCTGATCGCGGTGGCGGCGTGGCTGCTGGCGCTGACCGGTGGCGGCGCGCTGTTCGTCTCCTTCACCGCCCAGTACACCTATATCCGCGCCGTCCGCCGCCAGGACGCGGCCAGCGTGATCGAGGCGCTACTGCTGGACCTGCTGATGATCATGTTCACCCTGCTCGCGCTCGGCCTGTCCCGGGCCGGCCAGCCCTCGCGTGCCGAACGCACCCTCATCCTCGTGTGCGCGGCCGCGTCCGCCTGGATGAACCTCTCGGCCGCCGACGTGGCCAGCCCCCGGTCGGTCACCGCGTACGCGATCGCGCCCCTCACACTGGCCGTGGCCGTCGACCGGGTCGTGGCGGTGATCCGCCGCCACGTCCTAGCCGGCCCGCAGCCCTCAGCCTGGACCACCGCGGGCCGCGCCGCAAAGGCCGCGGCCAGGACCGCCGGGCTGGTGCTGCTGTACGGCGTGCGGTTCGCGCTGGCCGCCCCGGAGACGGCCCGGGGCCTGCGCCGGATCGTGCTGGCCGCCGCCCCGCTGCCCGCGCTCCGCCAGGCGCCGGCGCCGGAGGCACTCCAGCCGCCCGGCACCAAGAAGGCCGTCCTGCTCGCCTTGTACCGCGCCCACCCGCACTACGGGGACCGCAGCAGGGCCAGCCGGGTCGCCGCCGAGCTGGCCCCGCGGGCCGGGCTGCAGCCGGGCACCGCCCGCACCTACCTGTACGCCGAGCTGGACGGCAGGACACCCTGACCACCGCCCTGCCTGGCGAACCCTCGCCCCGCGCGCTGGGTGAGAGCCTGGCCGCCCTGGCCGCCCAGGTCGCTGACCTGCGCGGCCAGATCCGGGCAATCAACGACCGGCTCGACCAGGCCGGACTCAGCGCGGGTGTGAACCTGGCCGCCCGGTTCGAAGAACTCGCCGGTACCGTCGCCGGCGCGCTCGACGCCGGGAGCCCCCGCGGACCCGCCGCCCCGTCCTGGATCGGCCTGGACCGCGACACCTACCAGGTCCAGCTCGCCGACCTGCGCAGGTGGGCCGACACCGTGCTCCGCCCCCACTACGGCGGCTACGAACTGCGGGACTGCTGGCCCCGCCACATCCACGCAGTCTGGGAACTGTCCACCCTGGCCGCCGAATGGCACCGCACCTACACCGGCGGCCGCCCCGACCTCGGCCGCGCCCTGGAGTTCCACGACCGGTGGCTGCCCGGCACCATGCGCCGCATCACCGCCATCACCGCCAAATGCGTGCCGCACTGCGTGACGCTCCGCAGCCCCGGTGACTGGGCTGCCCGGCCCGGATACCGCTGATACCTGCGCGCGGGCTTCCCCGATCGCGCCCAGACAGCCGGGGGCCTCGCGGACCTGGAGAGTCACAAGGGACCGGTCACGCTGGCCATCGCCCGGCCGTCTAGGGCGGCCACCTGACTGCGCGCCGCAAGGAGGTGGCGCGCAGGCTCACCTACCCGGCCATTGGGGTAGAAAGCATCGAGCTTGTCCATCAGGTCGCACAGCGACCGCGCGCCGATGGTCGTGCCGTCATCGGGAAGCACGCCCAACGGGAGGATCGCCCGCCACCGGTCGCCGGGTCGCCCCGGGGTCACGATGGTCACATCGGTCTGCTCGGCCTCGAACTGCCGACGCCGCTCGACGCAGTCCTCAATGGTACGGCCACGCCAGATGTGCCAGCTGGGAAAGGCGGCGGCGAGGTCGGCCAGCGTCGCCGCTGGCGGTGTCGCGGTATGCATGGGCCCAGTTCATCGCAGCGGCCGGGACGGCCCCACCGCGTCCGGGGACACTTCGCGGGACGTCTCGCGTGTAAAACGTCCCGCCAGGGCCTTGAAACGTCCCGAAACGTCGCCGTTGAATGGGGGACGTGAACGAGCGGCTGCGGACCGCGCTGATGCGGACCGGCGTCACCGTGGACGACCTGGCCCAGTGCTGCGGCGTGGACACGAAGACCGCTGAGCGGTGGCTCAGCACCGGCCGTGTCCCGCACCGCACCCACCGCTGGGCAGCCGCGCGGCGCCTAGGCTACGAGGAGAGCTACCTGTGGCCCGAGGTGCAACGGTCGGCGGCCCGCCGCGCAGAGGCGTCGCAGTCCGAGCTGGTGCGCCTGTACACGGACCGGGCGTCGGTACCCCGCGAGGTGTGGCTCAGGCTGATTACCGAGGCGCGCGAGCACATCGACGTCCTGGTGTTCTCCGGCACGTTCTACGCCCAGACCCAGCCGAAGGTCGCCCAGATGCTGGCCGCCGCGGCAGGGCGGGGCGCGGAGGTCCAGCTGTGCTTCGGCGCCCCAGACAGCGACGCCGTCGCGACGCGCGACCGGGAGGAAGAGCTCGGCGGCACCCTGGCCCACAAGATCCGCTCGGCGCTGACCTACTACCGGCCGCTGGTCGGCGTCGAGGGCTGCGAGCTGCGGCTGCACTCGACCACGCTGTACGCGTCGCTGTTCCGCTACGACGACGAGATCATGGTCAACCCGCACGCCTACGGGCAGCCCGCCTCGGCGAACCCCACACTGCACCTGCGGCGCCTGGACGGCGGCCAGCTGGTCGACCACTACATCGCCTGCTTCAAGCGGGTCTGGGAAACCGCGAAACCCTGGAACGGCGAGGAGGTCTGAGCAAGTGGGCCGTGTCGAGTACTTGAACGACCCAGCAGCACCCAAGCCGAACAGCCTGGTGCCCGCCTGCGGCATCCTGGCCGTCGACGACCTCGGCCGGGTCCTGCTGCAGCGGCGCCGCGACACCGGCCAGTGGGCCATCCCGATGGGCAAACAGGAACTCGGCGAGACCCCCAGCCAGTGCGCGATCCGGGAAACCCAGGAGGAGACCGGCGTGCTCACCGAGATCACCGGCATCCTCGGCGTCTACTCCGACCCACGCCACATCGTCGCCTATACCGACGGCGAGATCCGCCAGGAATGGGAGCTGATCCTGCTCGGCCGCCCGGTCAGCGGCAGCCCGGCCGTGAACGATGAGGCCAGCGACGTCTGCTGGGTCGCGGTCGGGGACCTGGAGAGCTTGGACATCCACCCGACGCAATGGCGGCAGCTCCGCGACTGGCTCAACGGATCCGGTCCGCACGTCGACTGAGGAGCCTGCGCTCAGCCGCTCTGGGCTGCGGGTCTGGTGGTCAGCTGTGCGAGGTAGGCGGCGGCGCGCCGGTCGACCTCGGATACCGGGTCGGCGTAGTGCTTCAGCGTGGTAGCGCCCCCGCCGGAATGCCCGAGTCGGGCGGCGGTGTTGCCGAGGTCGAAGCCCGCGGCAAGGAGCTGGCTGGCGGTGTAGTGCCTGATTCCCTTGATGTCCAGGTCGACCCCGGCGGCCTGGGCAAGATCGCAGACGCGGTGGGTCACCCAGTCGGGGTTCCACGGGCGGGAGTGCGCGGGATCGTTGGAGAACAGGAAGGCGGAGGGAGCCAGGGCCACGCCAACGGCGGCCAGCGCCGACGTGGTCTCGTCTATGGCCTCCTGGAGGAGGGCGCATGTGACCGGGTCGATGGCGATGTACCGCTCCTGGTGCGTCTTGGTGTCTTTCCGGAGCTTCTGGCCGGCTTTGACCACGTAGTTGAACCCGATATGCACTACGCCGTTGCCGAGGTCGATGTCGGCGTCCTGGACGGCGCACAGTTCGCCTCTTCGTACGCCGGTGATCGCGACGAGCCACACGTACAGCGCGATGTCACGCTGACCGGCGGCACGGGCCTGGTCGATTACGTTCACGACGTCGGCGGGCGGCGTGGCGGGTCTCTTCTTCTGCGTCACCGTGGGCGGTCTGGCCGAATCGGCAGGATTCCGGTCGATCCACTCCCAGCGCCCGGCGGCCTCGAATGCGCCGGACAGGATGCTGTGGATGTTGCGGATGGTCCCTTTGGCCATTGGCTTGCAGACGTGCGGCTTGCATCCGGACAGTTTGCAGTCGTGGTCGTATTGCGGCCGGGTAAGCCTCAGCCGTCCGCCACCCTCGGGCTCGCCTGTGACGGTCGTGGTCCGTCCGTGCCGGATGTGTACGAGTCCGGCCTCGGCCAGGGCGATAAACACGTGCCGGATGGTGCCCGGTTTCAGTCCTTGGAGCTGGGCTAGGTCAGGTACCGAAGGCAGCGCGTCACCAGGTGCCAATTCTCCGGTCTCGATCGCCGCCCGGAGCTTGTCGGCGGCTTGCTGCCACTCGGGCCGCGGGTCAGAGGGGTCCGATCTGAGGTCCGGCACGTTCCGGTGCTCGGTGAAGGGCCTGCCGGTGCACGCGAGGTTACCGCACCGCATCAGGCGGGCGTAGAACGTGTCCAGCAGGGGTCCGCGTACCTTGCGCACTTGCATGGACCCGATTGCAGGTTTGATGGTCCGGCGGATGTACCCGAGGTTGCTCTCCCGGGTGGACAGATCCCACCCGGCGATCGGAAGGTACCGGTCGAGCAGCTTGGCCACGGTGGCGTTGGATTCGGGCGTGCGGCCTTCGGATGCTTCCTTCAGCAGCCTGCCGAGCTCGATGTGCGCCTGCTGCTCGGTCCTGACGGTGGACTTGAGGCGGATTGCGCTGCGGGTGAGCGGGTCGGTCCCGGCGTACACGGAGACCCGGAACGACCCGCTCGGTAGTTGCTCTATGTGACCCTTGGCGACTCTCGGCATGGCTGCAGGATAACCGGGATCGAGGACATTCGTTCCACGAACCGTTCCACGAATCATCTCGACTTAGCATAAAATCGCAGGTGGGGCGGGTGGGGATCGAACCCACGACCGGCGGATTATGAGTCCGCTGCTCTGACCGGCTGAGCTACCGCCCCGGTGACGGGTGCACATTACCATCTGCGGGTGGTGGCCCGAGAGTCCGCGCCGGGCCGGGCGGCAGGATCTGGACCAGCCGACCTGGGCGCTCCGGGTGCCGGTCCTGCTCGTAGGGGTAGCCCAGCGACACTTCCTCGAACCGCACGCCATCTTCCCACGTGGTCCGCGGGATGTGCAGGTGACCGTAGACCACGGTGCGCGCACGGAAGCGCAGGTGCCAGCCGGCGGTCTGCTCGGTGCCGCACCACTGCGCGAACACGGGATAGCGCAGGATCCTGGTGGGCCCGCGGGTGAGGGGGAAGTGGCTGACCAGGATGGTGGGCAGATCCGGGTCCAGGTCCGCGAGCCGGGGCAGGGTCGCGTCGATCCTGGCCTGGCACCAGGCTTCCCGGCTCGGGTACGGGTCGGGGTGCAGGTGCCGCTCGTCGGTGCCGATCACGCCGGTCCGGTAGGCCAGGTCCAGCGCCTCGGCCTTGGTGCTGGTGCCGTCCGGGCGGAACGTGTAGTCATACAGCAGGAACAGCGGGACGATCACCGCGGGGCCGTCGGCGCCGGTCCACACCGGGTAGGGGTCCTCCGGGGTGATCACGCCGAGTTCATGGCACAGCGCCACCAGGTGCTGGTAGCGCGCCTCGCCGCGCAGCTTGACCGGATCCCGGGGATGAGCCCACAGGTCGTGGTTGCCGGGCACCCAGACGACAGTGCCGTAACAGGACCGCAGCGTGCGCAGCGTCCACTCGATGTCGGCGACCTTCTCGGCGAGGTCGCCGGCCACCAGCAGCCAGTCCCCCGGCAAGCCGGGCGGCAGGCCAGCCACCCATTGCCGGTTCCGCGGGTGGGATACGTGCAGGTCACTTATTGCCAGCAGCCGGCCAGGCGTCACGGGGTGTCGTCGGCGCTCAGGGACACCAGCAAGTCGTTGAGGCGGCCGACGAACGCGGCGGGCTCCTCGATCCGCGCCCCGAGGGTGAGTACGGCCTGGTCGAACAGGACGTGCGCCCACTCGGCCAGGCGGGGGTCGGCGGGCTCGCGGTTGAGCCGCCGGATCAGCGGGTGCTGCGGGTTGATCTCGAGCACCGGCTGGCTGGGCAAGCCGGAGCCGCGCAGCCGCCGGGCCAGGTTGATGTCGATGTCGGCCTCGTTGGCCACGATGCAGGCCGGCGAGGTGGTCAGCCGGCTGCTCACGCGGACGTCATAGGCCCGCCCGTCCAGGGCTGCCTTGAGCTGGCCGACCAGCCCGGCGAGCTCGGCGCTGGCCTGCTGCTTGGCCTCGGCTTCGGCCTCGTCCTCGAGCTCGGACAGGTCACCGCTGCCCTGCGCGACCGACTGCAGGCGCTTGCCGTCGAACTCGCGCAGGCTGGCCACCACCCAGTTGTCGATGC
>Ga0335085_10009129_pt1 | contig 15007 bp, 14 predicted proteins | sample Lox_Sample_45_FD_206712 | JGI IMG/M metagenome (GOLD analysis project Ga0335085, IMG submission 206712) | Soil microbial communities from Loxahatchee National Wildlife Refuge, Florida, United States - Lox_Sample_4.5 | ecosystem: Environmental > Terrestrial > Soil > Wetlands | place: USA... | reverse complement strand
ACGTCCTGCTCAGCCACGTCCTGCTCAGCCACGTCCTGCTCAGCCACGTCCTGCTCAGCCATGCGCGCGAGCTCCTTATCCGCCAGTCTAAAAGAGTATGCGCTCACTTACTCTAGAACGCCTGCCCCCCACCCCGCAACCGCCCGCTCGCACCACCATCCCGTCGTCCCGCCCGCCCGCCCGCCCGCCCGCCGCCGTCCCTTCACCGCCCCGCTCATCCGCCGCCGTCGCCCGCCACCATCCCGCCGTAATCCTGAACAGGCGTCTCCGCGTACCACCCGTACCACCCTGATCCCACATCCCAGCAACCCCATCGCCAATTCAGTGGATGGAACTCTCTACCTTACCTATCGGGTAGAGAGTTCCACTCTTTGAATCCTGAAGGCTCTCCATGCAAGGATCCTGACCCGAACCCTCTCGCGTTCCGGCCCGTATAGTGAATGTGGACGTGCTCTTACCGGGCTGGCCGCCATCGCCTCCGGGACGACCTGGCGGCCCGGCATCGAAGCCGCCCGGCTTCGTAGCCCCGCGGGCTGGGGAACGCAGTTACACCTTCGTATTGCCTGGCCTCCAGGCTGCGCTTCGTCCCTCGCGCCTGTCCAGTCCGGTGTTAGCAACGCTAATTAAGTTGACACCGTTAACTCATTCACGAAAGACTTGACTTCGTAAACGGTGTAAACAGCAGGATCTCGGGCAGGGGGCCTCAGATGATCAGCATGCAAATTTTCGACAGCGGGGTGTTGGCACTGGTGAGCCTGGTGATCGCGGCGATCGCGATCACCGGGCTGATGATGGTGGCGCCTCGCCTCAGCCGGGTCGGCGGGACGCCGCGCGGCGGCACCCGGCCAGACCTTTCGCCGGAACCGCTGCCGAACCCGGACGACGACAGCTTCGTCATCCCCGACGACGCCAGCGAGCTCACCGGCGACCGCGAACTCGCCCTGGTCTGACCGCTCAGCAAGCCGGAATGGGGGAACCTTCCTCGGGAAGGGAACCCTGGCATCGGGGACCTGCGTTAGGGGAACGCAGGTCCCCCACGGGGACCAGGACGGGGACGGGGACGGAACCGGGGGTCAGGGTCGGGGTCAGGCACGGAACCGGGGTCGGGGACGGCGCGCAGGTGCGGCGCCATCATCAGTGGGGTCACGCTCAGCACGCCGGACTCGACCGGGAGCGTGACGCCGGTGATCCAACGGGCTTCGTCGCTGGCCAGGAACGCGGCGGCCCAGCCCACGTCCCACCCGGTGCCCGCCGTCCCGAGCAAGCCCGCCTGGGCCCGCATCGTGTTCATGAACTCGGCGCGGGCGCCGGGCGCGGAGACGGAAAGCACCATCGGCGTGGTGATGTGCCCGGGCGCGACCGCGTTGACCCTGATGCCCTGGCGGCCGTGCGAGTACGCCATGTCCACGGTCATCGCGATCAGCCCGCCCTTGGCCGCCGAATAGGCGACGGTCCCGTCGCCGCGCAGCGCCGAGATCGACGCGATGTTGACGATCGCGCCGCCGCCGCGCGCGGCCATCACCGGCACCGCGTACTTGGAGGCCAGGAACGCGGTCCGCAGGTTGACGGCGAAGGCCTGGTCCCAGGCCTCCTCGGTGGTGTCCACCACCGTCCCGAGCGAGGCTAGCCCGATGTTGTTCACCAGGATGTCGACCGTCCCGAAGGCGTCGACGGCCGCCTGGACCATCGCCTCGCACACCGCCGCCTGCGTACAGTCCCCGCCGAACACCTCGGCCTTGCCGCCCTCGTCCGAGATCATCCGCCGGGTGATCTCGGCGCGCTCCGGGTGCAGGTCGGCCAGCAGCACGCTGGCGCCCTCGCGGGCCAGCACCACCGCGGTCGCCTTCCCCGTGCCGATCCCGGGACCAGGCGTCGACCCGGCCCCCGTGACGATCGCCACCTTGCCCGCCACCCGGCCAGGACGTTCCACCATCGGCACAGCCTCCATCCCCAACGAGAGAAATCACCACCGCGTCAGCAGTGCCGCGCCCGCCTCGATGCCGCCGACGCTGGTCACCGCCGCGACCTCCGCGCCCGCGACCTGGCGCGCTCCGGCCTCGCCGCGTAGCTGGCGCACCGCCTCGGCCAGGTGCCCGAACGCGGCGTGCAGGCGGCCGCCCGACAGCTGCCCGCCCCACGTATTCATGGGCAGCGACCCGTCCAGAGAGATCCGCTTGCCGCCGTCCACGAACGAACCCGCCTCACCCGTCCCGCAGAAGCCCATCGCCTCCAGCCACCAGACGGCCTCGATGGTGAAGCCGTCGTACAGCTCGGCCACGTCCACGTCGCCCGGACGCAACGAGGTCCGGGCCCACATCGCCGCCGCCGCGCCGTAGCCGACCCGGCCCATGTCCTCCCACTGCTCCCACGACGGCCGGCCTTCCACCACCCCCGCCATCGCCTCGATCCGGACCGGTGCGCGCAGGTCAGCCACCGTCTCCACCGCCGAGACCACGATGGCGGTGGCCCCGTCCACCGGGACGTCGCAGTCGTACAGGCACATCGGCGAGGAGATCATCCGCGCGCCGAGGTAGTCCTCGACGGTCAGCGGCGACCGGTACACCGCGTCCGGGTTGAGCGCGGCGTGCGCCCGCTGGGTCACCGGGATCCACGCCAGCTGCTCCCGGCTGACGCCGAATTCGTGCATATACCGGGCGGCGTACGGGGCGACCTGCACCACCGGCGAGAGCATCCCGACCGGCAGCAGCCAGGCCAGCGGCCCCTCGGCCACGGGCTTGGTCGACCCGTACGCGGGGCGCCCGCCAGCCGCGCGGGCGGCGCTGCCCTCCTTGACCGTCCGCCAGATTACGGCGTGCCGCGCCTGGCCCGCGGCCACCGCCAGGGCCGGCCCGTAACAGGGCAGCGCCATCCCCTCGACGATGCCCTGCCGCCAGGTCGTGGTGATCCGCAGCGCGTCCTGGACCTCGTAGAGGTTCCCGTTCGCGTAGCCGGGCAGGCTGGCCGCGCCCCCGCCAGGGAACATGGCCAGGCCGTCGATGTCGTCCACGGTCAGCCCGGCGTCGGCCACCGCGGCCAAGATGGCGTCCAGCGTCAGCTGGAACCCCGACCGGTCCACCCGCCGCCCGATCGCCGACTGCCCGACTCCCGAGATCACCACCCGCCGCTCGAACAGCTCACGCCCCATCCGGCACCGCCACGAAGCCAGGCACCCCCACGAAGCCAGGCGCCGCCGCGGAGCCAGGCACCGCCACCAAGCCAGGCACCGCCACGAAGCTGGGGATCGCGAACCCGTCCGGCCCCGGCTCGAAGCCGACCTCCACCGCCATCCCGATAAAAGCCTGCTCCGGCGGGCACCCCCGGAGCCGCCCCGCCACCCGCACCCCAGGCCGCCCGGGAAACTCAACAAGCACCACGGCGTACGGCACCTCGAGGTCCGGCAGCCAGCGCTGGTAGTTGACGGTAAGGCTGTAAATCACTCCCGGCTCGGCAACCTCAGCAAACACCAGAACACGGCCCCGGCACGAACGGCACATCCCGCGCGGCGGAAACGACTCGGCGCCGCAGGCCGCGCAGCGCTCCACGACCAGGCGCCCCTCCCGCGCCGCGGCCCAGAACGGCGCGGTCTCCTCGGTGACGGCCGGCGGTATCCCGGTGGTCGCGTCCATGACATACCTCTACCCTAAAAAGTGAGCATTTGCTATCTTCGAGCCGTGCTGCCAGCCGACCGCGCAAGCTCCGGCGACCGTGCCTCAGGCGGCCGCGATTCAGGCGACCGCGTCGTCTTCGGCGCGGCGGCGATCCCGGAACCGGACCGGGACTGGCTGGCCGCGGCCGAGAAGCTCCCCCTCGCATCGGTCTGGCAGGGCGGCCACCTGCTGCCGCCGGGCCCGACCGGCGAAGCGATCACCCGCCTCGCCTTCCTGGCCGCCTGGACCGAACGCCTCCGCATCGGAACCGCGGTCCTGCTCCTCCCCCTGTACCACCCGGTAGTCGTGGCCAAGCAGCTCGCCGACCTCGATGCACGATCCGGCGGCCGGGTCAGCGTCGGCGTCGGCGTCGGCGGCGAGTTCCCCGCCGAGTTCGACGCGGTCGGCGTCCCCCTGGCCGAGCGCGGCCCGCGCACCGACGAGGCCATCGAAGTCCTCCGCCTGCTATGGGCTGGCGGCCAGAAAACCCACCACGGCAAGTTCTTCGACCTCGACGACGTCGAGCTCAGGCCCGTCCGCACCGCAGACAGCAACGGAATGCAAAAACACGGCCCGCCCCTGATCGTCTCCGGACGCAAGGCCCCCGCCATGCGCCGCGCCGCCCGCCTAGGCGACGGGTGGATGCCGTACCTGGTATCCCCGGACGCCTACGCCCGCTCCGTGAGCGCCATCAGGGACGAGGCCCAAAAAGCCGGCCGGGACCTCAAAGGCTTCGAGTGGCTGCTGTACCTGTACTGCTCCGTCCGCCGCGACGGTGACCGCGCTCGCGAGGACGTCGCCGGTTTCCTCGGCCGCGCGTACGGCGGCAAGCCGGCCGCCATGCTCGACCGCATCGCCCCGGCGGGCACCCCGGCCGAGGTAGCCGTGCGCCTCCAGGAGTACGTCGACGCCGGGGCGCGTCACATCGTCATCTCCCCGGCGGCGGCCACCGAGACGCTCGAGGTCGTGACGCTGGCGGCGGAAGAAGTGCTCCCGCGCCTCGTCGTTCGGGATAAAACGACGTGACCGGCGCGGACGGCCAGCCTCTCGCCGGCCTGGAAGTCGTCGAGGTCGCGGCCGGCGTCAGCGACCTCGGCCTCGGCCTGGCCGGCGCAGTGCCGGGAATGATCCTGGCCGGGCTGGGCGCCAGCGTCATAAGGGTGACCGGGACCGCGACCGCACCGATCGACGCCGGCCTGCCGTGGAGCCAGGCCTGGCACCGCGACAAGCAGACCATCACCACCGACGACGCCGAGGAAATAGCGGCGCTGCTCCGCGACGCCGACGTGGCCCTAGCCTACGGACCCGAGGAACTCGTCGAGCGCCGCGGCCTGGGCTATCGCGACCTGCACGAAGAAAACCCGGCACTGGTCTACGCCCGCTGCCGCCCCAGCCGCACCGCGGCCGGGACCGTCGAGGACTTCGGCCTGCTGGTGGAGGCACGGGCCGGATTCTGCACCCAGCTGGCCGGCCACCGGGCAGGCCCCATCTTCACCGACGTCAGGGCGCCAGGCGTCGGCACCGCCCTGCTCCTGCTCACCTCGGTGCTCGCCCTGCTCGGCCGGCGGGCCAGGACCGGCGCAGGCGGCTGGGCCGAGACCTCGCTGTACGACGGGATGCTGGCCACCCTCGGCTGCATGATCGGCCGCTCCGAGCGGGCCGCGCCCGAGATCGAGGGGTACTGGGAGAAGGGTTCCACGTTCCCGAACTTCCTGTACCGCTGCGCCGACGGCGAGCTGATCCAGGTGTGGTTCGGCGGCAAGGGCATGTACGGCAAGCTGATCGAGGTCCTCGGCGACGAACCGAGCGCCGCCGGCTACTACAGCGACCAGATGACAGGCAAGCTCGGGGTCAGGGCCGCGCGGTGGACGTCGTTCTTCGCCACCAGGCCGCGCGCCGACTGGATCCGCCTGCTCCGTGCGGCGGGCGTGGCGTGCGAGCCGGTCCTCGCCCCTGGCGAGCTGCTGGCCGACCCGCACCTGACCGAGACCGGCCTGGCCGTCCGGCGCCAGGCCGGCGCGCAAACCGAGGTCCTGCTCGGGTCGCCCGTCGTGGTCCGCCCCCTCCGCCGTACCCCCATCCGCCCTTTTACAACGAACGGGGTGTCGTCCCCGCCCTCCTCCCGCCTCCTCGCCGGCCTGAAGGTAGCCGACTTCTCGGCCTTCGTGGCCGGTCCCCTCGCCGCGCAGGTCCTCGCCGACCTCGGCGCCGACGTCGTCAAGGTCGAGCCGCCCGACGGCGAGGCGATGCGCGCGGCCGCCTACGCCGTCGCCGCCTGCCAGCGAGGCAAGCGCAGCCTGGCCCTGAACATCGGCGCACCCGAGGCCAGGCCGGTGGTTGAGCGGCTGCTGGCCTCGGCAGATGTCGTCCTGCACAACTTCCGGGTCGGCGTGGCCGAGCGCCTCGGCATCGGCGAGGAGACGGTGGCCAGGCTGAATCCCGGTGCCGTCTACTGTCACGCCACCGCGTTCGGCGCGACCGGACCGCGAGCGGCGTTCCCCGGCAATGACGCGCTCATGCAGGCGGTCACCGGGTTGGAGCGGGCCGTCGGCGGCGCGGGCAACGAGCCGCTGGCGGCGACGTGGATCCCGATCGACATGACCGGCGGCTGGGTCGCGGCCGCGGGCATGCTGGCCGGGCTCTGCGCCCGGGCGGCCGGCCCCGGGCCGGGCAGCAGCGGCCAGTACGTGACCACCAGCCTGCTCGGCGCCGGGCTGCTGCTGCACAGCGGGGTGTTCGAGCGGGACGGCGAGGTGGTGCCGGGACCCGCGCTCGACGCGGCGCAGACCGGCTACGGTCCCGGCTACCGGATCTACGCCGGCGCCGACGGCCGGTGGCTCGCGCTGGTCCTGCCCGACGAGGCGGCCTGGCGGCGGCTGGCTTCCCTGCCGGAGCTGGCGTCCCTCCCGGCGGAGTACGCGCCCCTGCGCGGTTTCCTCGACGGCGCCCTGGACGCGGCCGCCCGCCAGGCCGAGACGGTCCTCGAGGCCGCGTTCGCCACCGCGCCCGCGGCCGCCTGGACGGCCCGGCTGCGCGCCCTGGGCCTGCTCGCCGAGCTCATCGAGCCGCTGGACCGCGACGGCTTCCGCCGCGCCGTCCTCGACGACCCGGTCAACCGCCAGCTCGGCCGGGTGGTCTCCTACCCGACCGCCGGCTGGGGACGGTTCGAGCAGATCGGCCCGCTCCTGCGCTGTGGTCCTTTGCCTGGGGGGCCCGAAGATTTCGCTGGGCCTCGCCTGATGCTCCCCGAGGTCGGCGAGCACACCGTGGAGATCCTGGGCGAGCTCGGCTTCACCCCCGCCGAGATCGACGCCCTGCTGGCCGCGAAGGTCGCCCGCCAGCTGGAACCCGGGGCCTGACGGCCTCCGGGACGCACCCGATACCGGCCCGATGCACGCCGGAGACCCGGCCTCGGTACCTTCGCCTCGATGTCGGAAGAGACGAGCGTTACTGACCCGGACGGGGAGCCGGGGACACCTGTATCCGTTTCCCCGCCCGCGGCGCCGCGCTCCTTCATGCGCAGGCGGATCACGCTGATCGCCGGGGCCGCCGTGGTCATCGTAGCGGCCGCGACGACGGCCATCGTCCTGTCGGCGTCGCAGGGACCGGCATACGCCTCCCCGGCGAACGTCTGCGCCCTCGTCAGCCGCGCGACCATAGCGAAATACCTGCCTGGCCAGGCAGACAGCCACCGCGACCAGGGCAGCTGCCAGTGGTTCGGGGACACGGGCACGGGCGACGGTCTCGACGTCTCCGTCTCGGTGCTCGCCGACGCCACGGAGGCCCGGGGGACCTTCACCGAAATCGTCCGGTTCAGCGAGCAGAAGTCGACGGCGAACGGGGAGACGCAGATTGTCACGGGAAAGCAGGCGGTGACCGGCCTCGGCGACCGGGCGACGGCCCTGTTCGGGACCATATCCGGCGGGCCGCTCCAGGACACGCGCGTCGGCTTGGCGCTCCTGTTCGTCAGGTCGGGCAACGCCGTCATCCAGGTCAACCGCACTACCGGGACTCCCCGTGCGGCCGCCCCGTCGCTGCCCGGAGTGATCGCGTTCGCCCGCGTGATCCTGGCCGCTCTCCCCAGGGCCTAGGCCACGGCGTCCTTGGGCCCGGCTGTTCCGGCGGCGTAGCTGTCGACGTAGCGCTGGACGTCCGCTATCCAGTCGGCCTCGCCTTCCTCGATGATCCCGGCTGCGGCGACCAGCACCGGGGGATAGCCGAATAGCGCCGCGCCGGCCGCGAAGCCGACGATCATCCACCTCTTCACGATGCCTCCCTCAGGCCGAGCAGGCCCGCCGTGTTGCCGCGGAGCACCTGGCGGGTGATCGCGGCGTCGCAGCCCGCGAGCCGCCCGGCGAAGTCACGGGGCTCGCGCAGCCCCTCCGGGTGCGGGTAGTCCGAGCCGAACAGGACATGATCCGCGCCGATGGCGCCGATGAGCCCGGTCACGTCGTCCTCGGGGAACGGGCAGACCCACAGGTGCCCGGCCAGCGCCTCGCTCGGCCGGGGCGGGAGCTGGCCGCCGAGCATGGGTCCGCGGCGGCCCAGCGCGGCCGCCTTGTCGACGGTCTTGAACAGCGGCTTCAGCCAGCTCGAGCCGTTCTCGATCGACAGGATCCGCACATCAGGGTGGCGGCCGAACAGGTTGTGCAGCGTCAGCGCGATGAACGTGTCGACCACCGGCCGCTCGGTGTTGCACAGCGCCCACTGGAGCGGCGACTGGAGGTGCGACGGGTTGTCCGGGTTCTCCGACCAGCGCGTGCCGTAGAAGTGCTGGTAGCCGCTGTTCGACACGTGGAACACGACCGGGACCCCGGCCTCGGCCACGGTCGCCCAGAACGGGTCGAACACCGGGTCGGCGGGGGAGCGGGCCCCGGCGGGGCCGGGGCACAGGTGCACCAGGCGGGCGCCCGCCGCGATGACCCGGTGCAGTTCGGCCAGGGCGCGGTCGACGTCGAGCAGCGACAGCATAGGCACGCCGAAGATCCGCCCGTCAGCCCCGTAGCCCCAGTCCTCCTCCAGCCAGCGGTTGAACGCCCGCAGGCTCGCGTAGGCCAGCGCGACGTCGCTCCTGAGGTCGTACTCGACGGCCACGCCCAGCGTGGGCAGCATGATCGCGGCCTGCACCCCCTGCTCGTCCATCAGCGCCAGCCGGTCCCGCCGGGCGGTGAAGGCCGGGTAGTCCCGGGCGTTGATCACCTCGCGGTGCGTGAACCCGTCCGCGACCTCGCCCGCGAACAGCCCTTCGAGGGCCCCGGGAGCGGAGGCGTAGTCACCGGGCATCACGCTCATGAACGTGCGCCGCCCGCGCAGGAACACCCGGCCGAGCCCGTCGCCGTCCCGCCGGACCCGGATGGTCTCGTCCCTGAACCGCGCCTCGATGTGCCGGGTGAAGCAGTCGTCGGGCTCGTAGTAGTGCTCGTCGGCATCGATCAACTGGTACTCCACCGCGCCCCGCACCTCCTCCACGACCCCACCCGCGATTCCGCCACGACCCCACCCGCGATTCCGCCACGACCCCACCCGCGATTCCGCCACGACCCCACCCGCGATTCCTCCACGAGCCGCCACATTCCGCCATAAGAGAGGGAACGCTCACTTACTCTAGTATGGCAGCGAGATCGCCGACTGCATAAGGGGTTCGCGCATGAGAGTCGCCGTAGCGTACGAGACCGGCCAGCCGCTCGTCCTCGGGGACCTGCCCGTGCCCGCGATCGGGCCGCGGGACGTCCTGGTCCGGGTGACCGCCAGCGGCATCTGCCACACCGACCTCAACGTGATCAACGGCCTGTCCGCGCTGCCGCTCCCGATCGTGCCCGGCCACGAGGGCTGCGGGATCGTCGAGGAGACAGGATCCGAGGTCCGCCGGGTGCGCCCAGGGGACCGCGTCCTCGCCTCGGTCACCCCGGCCTGCGGCGGCTGCTGGTGGTGCGTCAACGGCATGTCCAACCACTGCGAGCTGAACCCGGCGGTGAAGGCCGCCCTCCGGTTCGACCTCGGCGACGGCCGGCGGGCCGCCGCGGTCTGCGGCTGCGGGACGTTCGCCGAGGCCATGGTGGTGCACGAGGCGTCGGTGGTCCCGGTGCGGACCGACCTCGGCGACGCCGAGCTTGCCCTGCTCGGCTGCGGGGTCACCACCGGCCTGGGCGCGGCCCTCAACACCGCCGCCGTCGCCCCCGGTTCCAGCGTGGCCGTGATCGGCTGCGGCGGCGTCGGCCAGTCGGTGATCCAGGGCGCGCGCATCGCCGGCGCGGCGGTGATCGTCGCCGTCGACCCGGTGGCAGGGCGTCGCGAGGCGAGCATCCGCGCCGGAGCCACCCACGCCGTCGACCCGGCCGACGGCGACCCGGTCGCCCAGGTCAGGGCGCTGACCAGCGGCCGCGGCGCCGACTACAGCTTCGAAGCCGTCGGCCGCACCGAACTCATGGTGCAGGCCTTCGACATGGCCCGGGCCGAAGGCACGGTGACGCTCGTCGGCATGCCCCCAGTGGGGGAGGCCCTGACGCTCCCGGCCATCCAGGCCGTGTTCTCCGGCAAGCGGCTGTCCGGCTCGGTGGTCGGCGGCGCCCAGATCCTGCGCGACTTCCCCCGCTTCATCCGCCTCGCCGAGGCCGGCCTGCTCGACCTCGGCTCGATGATCTCCCACCGCATCAAGCTCGACGAGATCAACGACGGCCTAGCCCTCCTCACCCGCTCAGAAGGCACCCGCACCGTCGTCCTCTAACCCCCGTTCCCCGATCTGCGTAACTCCTATCTCCGATCCGCGCGCAACAGTCCCACCTGCCCCAACCGCTCCCTCGCGTCTTCCCTGATTCGACTTGTGGCTACTGATGTCACAGGGACAGACGGGACTGGTACCGCGGCGCCCACTCCTGACCGCCGCGGCCCCGTCCAGGATCGCGTGTACTTAGGCACCACCGGCGGCGCCTAAGTACACGTGATCATGAAATGCCGGCGACGATCGGCGTCTGGGCAACCTCATTCACCACAGTGTCCCCACCTGCCCCGCGCTCGGGAGCCCCGTCCATGATCGCGAAGGATCTTATCCCCACTTAGGGGCTAAAACCCTTCGTGATCATGGAAAAGCGCCTCTTTGTTCGAGTCTAGATCCGGGAGCGGTGGGTGGCCTGGATGGCCTGGCGGGCGCGAGCCGAGGTGGCGTTCACCACGTCGTCGTCGAAGCGCTCGAGCAGCAGCGCCTGGGTGGCCACGAGGTGCGCGCGGGCCACCCGTTCGGCCTCGGCGGCGCGGCCGGCGGCGATCTCCTCGGCGATCCGCCGGTGGGTCCTGACCGCGCTCTCCGCCTGGCTCACCGACGGGTACTCGCCGCGCCGGGTGAGCGCCTCGGCCCACGTCTCCTCCTGTGCCGACCACAGCGCGACCAGGCTGCTGACCACGTAGCGCACGGTCGCGTTGGGGGTGAACGCGACGACGAGATCGTGGAACTCCCGCGCGGTCCTGGTGAACGCGACGCCGTCCCCGGTCAGCCCGGCCGACTTCTCGATGCTGGCGGACAGCGCCGGGACGATCGCGTCGGCACGGTCGTCCCGCCGGGCGCACTCGGCCGCGCACAGCGGCTCGAGCAACTGCAAGCCCGCCGCGAGGTCGCCCAGCGTGACCCGGGCGCCCTGGAGCGCGAGGCCGAGATGGTACGCCGCCGAGGACTCGTCGGGGCGGTGTACCTCGGCTCCGCCGACGTTGCCGCGCCGGACGGTGACCAGGCCCTCGGTCTCGAGGATCCTGATCGCCTCGCGGACCGAGGGATAGCTGACCCCGAACTCCTTGACCAGCTGGTCCTGGGTGGGGAACCGGTAGTCACCGGTGAGGATGCGGGCCCGCAGCTCAGCCGCGACGGTCTCCGCGATCCGGTGCTGCGGGACACGGCTGCGCCCGACTGTCGTCACCGCGCCGCCACGAGCATCGCCGTCACGAAGCCGCCACCAAGAGCATCGCCGTCACCAAGCCGCCATGAGCCCAACCATGGCCCCGAGCCTAGCGACCAGGTCGTATCAGCGCCAGGCTAGCAATACTTATAAGGATTGCAATATCGTGAGCACCGTGGACTTCAGCATGGGCGAAGCCGCCACCGCGCTCCGCGGCGACCTGCGCGACCTGGTGCGCGAGCACGTGCCCGCGGGCTTCCTCGGGGCATTCACCGACGACCCAGCCGACCTGGCGGCCGCCCAGCGGTTCTGCCGGATCCTCGCCGAGCGCGGCCTGCTCTGCCTGGCCTGGCCGGAGGAGTTCGGCGGCCGCGGTGCCTCGGTCTGGGAGCAGACCGTGGTCCGCGAGGAGATGTGGGCGCATCACGAGCCGCGCGGCGCCCAGTACATGGGTGTCAACTGGGTGGGCCCGGCCATCATGCGGCACGGCACAGCCGAGCAGCAGCGCACGCACCTGCCGCCCATCGCGCGCGGCGAGGTGATCTGGTGCCAGGGATTCAGCGAGCCCGACGCCGGCTCCGACCTGGCCTCGCTCCGCACCGCCGCCACGAGGGACGGCGACGAATGGAGGGTCTCCGGCCAGAAAATCTGGACCTCCTACGCCGCCATGGCCCAGTGGTGCTTCCTGCTCGCCCGCACCTCCCGGGGCGAGAAGAAGCAGCAGGGCCTGACGGTCTTCCTGGTCCCGATGTCCGCCCCCGGCATCGAGGTCAGGCCGATCCGCTGCCTGATGGGCCCGCACCACCTCAACGAGGTCTTCCTCGGGGACGTCCGGGTGACCGAGGCGGACGTGCTCGGCACGGTGGACGCCGGCTGGCAGGTCGTGCAGGAAGTCCTGGCCTTCGAACGGGTGGGCATCGCCCGCTACGCCCGCTGCGAGCGGCTGCTCCAGGCTGCGCCGGCGGTCCTCGGTGACCAGTGGGACACCCTCCCCGCCGAGCTGCGCGGCCGGTGGGCCCGCATGCTGGTGCACTGCCGGCGGGCCCGGCTGCTGGCCTACCGGGTGCTGGCGCTCCAGCGCGAGGGCCGGGTGCAGCCAGGGGACACCGCGGCTTACCGCATCGCGGTGACCAGGCTCGACCAGGACAGCGCCGAGGTGCTCACCGAGATCGCCGCGCTGGCGGACCTGGACGGCGAGCCGGGCCGCTGGTTCCGCCGGGAGGTGGCGGACCACTGGCGCTACTCGCAGGCCTCCACCGTCGCGTCCGGCAGCGTCGAGATGCAGCGGATCCTGCTCGCCCGCCAGCTACTGCCGAAGGGTACAAGGTGAACCCCGAGCTGAGCGCGGAGGCGGCCGAGTACGGACGGCAAGCCCGCCGCGCGCTCGGGGCAGCCGGCGGTGACCTCCTCGTCCAGCGAGCCGAGACCGAACCCGGCCGCCGGGAGTCCCTGGTGGCCCCGGTCCTCGGCGAGCTCGGCGCGTGGGACCTCGACCCGCGCGGCAGCGGGACCGAGCTCGAGGCGGCCGCCGCGCTGTGCCGCAGCGCCGGCTACTGGGCCGTCCCCTACCCGGTGGCCGAACGCCTGGGCCGGCCCGCGGACCCCGCCGGCGTCGACGGCCTGCTCGTGGTGGCGGACCCGGTTCCGGCCGCCGCGGTGGCCCACCTGGACCTGCGCTGGGCCGCGGTGACGCTGGACGGCCGCCGTAGCCTGGCCGTCGCCCGCCCGCCGGATGAGCCGCCGCGGATGAGCGCCTTCGTCACCCGGCTCGACCTGCACGCCATCGCCGGCAACGGCGAGCGGGACGCCGCGCTCGGGCTGGTCCTGCCGTGCTGGACGCTCCTCGGGATGCTCGACCGGGCCATGGAGCTGACCCAGGAGCACGTGCTCACCAGGGAACAGTTCGGGCAGCGGCTGGCGGCCTTCCAGGGCGTCCAGTTCCAGCTGACCGAGGCCGAGGTCGAACGCGCCGGCGCCGAGATCCTGGCGAAGTACGCGCTGTGGAGCCTCCAAGCCTCGCCAGCCAGCGGGAGCTCGAGTGCCCTCGACGACGCGCTCGCGCTCCGGCTGGCCGCGGTCGAGGCGGCCGAAGTCGTCTTCCGGGTCGCGCACCAGCTGCACGGGGCCATCGGCTTCTGCGACGAGGCCCCGCTGTCCTGGCTGTCGCGCTACAGCCAGCCGCTGCGCCGCCTGCCGTCCGGCCTGTCCGCCACGCGCGCGGCCCTGACCGGCCGGATCGACCGCCGTGGCCTGACGGGCCTGTTCAGCTCCGAGGTGACACTGTGACCTACGACCTGCCCCCGGAACTCGCCGTCGAGGCCGACGGCCCAGTCCGCACCGTCCTCATCAACCGCCCGGAGCAGTTGAACGCGGTCAACCAGCCGCTGCACTGGGCGCTGGCCAACGTCTGGCGGCAGCTGGCCGCGGACGCCGGAGCCCGGGTGGTGATCCTCACCGGTGCCGGGCGGGCGTTCAGCGCCGGCGGCGACCTGGACTGGATCACCACCTTCCTCGGGGACCCGGTCGCCAGGGACGAGAGCCTGCGGGAAGGCGCCCAGATCATCGAGGAACTGCTCCGCTTCCCGCTGCCGGTGATCGCCGCGGTCAACGGCCCGGCCGTCGGCCTGGGCTGCAGCCTGGCCGTGCTATGCGACATCGTGCTCATCTCCGGGCAGGCCCACCTGGCCGACCCGCACGTCAGCGTGGGCCTGGTGGCCGGGGACGGCGGCGCCGCCTTCTGGCCGCTGCTCACCCCGATCCTGCGGTCCCGCGAGTACCTCTACACCGGCGACCGCATCCCGGCGGCCACCGCGGTGGAGCTCGGTCTGGCCACCCGCGTCACCGCCTCCGAGGACCTGATGCCCGAGGCCAGGAGGCTGGCGGTCCGGCTGGCGTCCCAGCCGGCTGAGGCCATCCAAGGCACCAAACGGGTGGTCAACGTGCATCTCTCCCAGGCCCTGAGCGGCGCTATGCAGTCGGGCTTCGCCGCCGAGGCCGTCACCATGCGATCAGCCGAGCACCGGGACCGCCTGCTTGCCCTGCGGCGCTGTGCTACCCGATGAGCCGGGCCAGGGGATGACAGACCTCGACGAGTTCCGCGCCTCGGTCAGGGACTGGTGCCGGGAGCACCTCCCCGCCGGGTGGCGGCAGGCGCAGACGGGGGTATCCGACGACGAGTTCGTCCGCTTCCAGCGGTCCTGGTTCGCCGAACTCCGCCAGGCCGGCTACGCCGTCCCGCACTGGCCGCGGGAGTGGGGCGGCGGGATGTCCACCGCTGAGCAGGCCGTGCTGTACTCCGAGCTCGCCGCGCACGACGCTCCCCGGCTGGTCCTCGCCTTCGTCGCCATCCACCACGCGGCCGCCACCCTGCTCGCGGCCGGGACCGACGAACAGCGCCGGCGGCACCTCCCGGCCATCCTCGACGGCGAGATCTGGGTCCAGGGCTTCTCCGAGCCCGAGGCCGGATCCGACCTCGCC
>Ga0335085_10009128_pt1 | contig 15011 bp, 11 predicted proteins | sample Lox_Sample_45_FD_206712 | JGI IMG/M metagenome (GOLD analysis project Ga0335085, IMG submission 206712) | Soil microbial communities from Loxahatchee National Wildlife Refuge, Florida, United States - Lox_Sample_4.5 | ecosystem: Environmental > Terrestrial > Soil > Wetlands | place: USA... | reverse complement strand
GCCCGTGCCGGGCACCACCACGCAGGAGCCGAACCGGGCGTTCACGGTGGTGGTCATCGCCACGGCGTTTCCCTGCCCGTCCACGATCGAGACGTGGTTCGTGTCGTCTCCCTCGGGCACCCCGCCACCCGCGGGCGGATCCGAGGCCCGCTCGCCCACCTGCGCGCGAAGCCTCGCCGCGAAAGCCGGCGTCACCCACTCGGAGACGAGCGCCCGGGCACCGGGGACGAAGTCGGGGTCGCCCAGCACCGCCCGCATGGCGAAGAGGCGCTTCTCGATCTCCGCCATGGCGTGGAGCCAGCGCTCGGGCCGGTAGCCACCCGCCCGCGGATCCTCGCCCTCGAGGGCCTGGAGCAGGGCCACCACGAGGAAGCCTCCGGAGGAGGGCAGGCCCATGGAGACGATCCGGTTCCCCCGGTAGCGGCCCTCGATCGGCTCGCGCTCCCGCACCCGGAACTCGGCGAGGTCGGCCGCCGTGAGGACGCCCCCATCCTCCCGCGCTGCCCGGGCGATGCGCTCCGCGAGTGCGCCCCGGTAGAAGGCCTCCGGATCCCGGCCCAGGATCCGGAGCGTGCGCGCCAGGTCCCTCCGGACGAGCCGGCTGCCCGGCTCCGGCGGCGCCCAGGCGCCGTCCGGCCCGCGCACCAGGAACTCCCGCGCGGCGGCGGGCCGCGAGGCGAGGCAGTCGAGGCGCTCCCTCGCGAGCTCCGCGTGCTTTCGCCCCACCGCGAAGCCGCCCTCGGCGATGCGGGCGGCCGGCTCGACGAGGCGAGCGAGGGGCATCGTGCCGAACCGGCGCGCCAGCTCCGCGTATCCCTTCACCGCCCCCGGGACGGCGACCGCCAGGCCCCCGTCGAGCGAGGACTTCACCCCGGGTGGAGGGCTGGCGAACATGCCGGGGGTGGCACCGGCCGGCGCCACCTCGCGGAAGTCGATGGCGTGCACCCGGCCTTCCCGGGCCACGTAGACGAGCGCGAAACCCCCGCCCCCCACGCCGGAGGACATGTTCCCCACCACCGAGAGCGCGAAGGCGGCCGCCACGGCCGCGTCGGCCGCGTTGCCCCCCGCGGCCAGCACGTCGGCGGCGGCCCGGCTCGCGAGCGGGTGCGCGGTGGCCACCGCGCCGCGCGGCGAGATCGCGGAGGCCGCGAGCACGAGGGCGAGCAGGTGGGGCATGCCTCATTCGTTACCACGGGAACGGCCGGGGACGTCGCTCCTTGCGCCACGTCCGCGGGCTTGATTGCGGGGTCCGTACGGCCCTAGCCTCCGCGCATGCCCAGCGCCGCACCTCTCGCCGCGATCGTCCTCGCGGCCGGCAAGGGGACCCGGATGAGGTCCCAGAGGCCGAAGGTCCTGCACGAGGCGGCCGGAAAGCCCCTCGCCTGGTTTCCCATACGCTGCGCGCTCGACCTGGGCGCCTCCCCGGTCGTAGTGGTGGTGGGCCACCAGGCCGAGGCCGTGGAGGCGGCGCTCTCCGCCGCGCTCCCCGGCGAGCCGGTGCGCTACGCGGTCCAGCGCGAGCAGCTCGGGACCGCCCACGCCGTTCTCTCGGCCCGCCACGTGCTCGACGCGCACGCGCCGCCGGGTGCACGCGTCGTCATCCTGTCCGGCGACACGCCGCTCCTCCGGCCGGCCTCGCTCGACGCGGTGCTGGCCGGGCTCGAGGGTGGAGCGAGGCTCTCGGTCGGGACCATGCGCCTCGCCGCGCCGCGCGGCTACGGGCGCATCGTGCGCGACCGCGGCGGCCATCCGGTCCGGGTGGTCGAGGAGAGGGACGCCACGCCGGCCGAGCGCGCGATCGGCGAGGTGAACGCCGGCCTCTACGCGGCCGACGCCGAGTTCCTCTGGGAGGCGCTGCGGCGGGTGGGCAGCGACAACGCCCAGAAGGAGTACTACCTGCCGGATCTCGTGGCGCTGGCGGCCGCCGGGCCCGGCGGCGTGAGCACGGTCGAGGTCCCGCCCGGCGAGGCGGCCGGCGTGAACGACCGGGAGGAGCTGGCCGCGGCCTCGCGCGCCATCGTGCGCCGGATCGCCTCGGACCTGATGCGCTCCGGGGTGACGCTCGAGGACCCGGATCGCTTCCAGTGCGACGAGGGCGTGGAGATCGGCCCGGACACGGTGGTGGAACCGGACGTGCGGCTGCGCGGCCGCACCCGCATCGGCTCGGGGTGCCGCATCGGCCAGGGCTCGGTGCTCTCCGGCGCCGAGATCGGCGACGGCGTGGAGATGAAGCCGTACTGCGTGGTCGAGGACGCGCGGGTGGGCGCCCGCGCGATCGTCGGCCCGTTCGCCCGGCTGCGACCCGGCAGCGACATCGGGCCCGAGGCCCACGTGGGGAACTTCGTCGAGACGAAGAAGACGCGGCTCGGCAAGGGAGCGAAGGCGAACCACCTCACGTACCTCGGAGACGCCGACGTCGGCGCCGGCGTGAACGTCGGCGCGGGGACCATCACCTGCAACTACGACGGCGAGGCCAAGCACCCCACCCGCATCGGCGACGGCGCCTTCATCGGCTCGGACTCGATCCTGGTGGCGCCCATCGAGATCGGAGCGGGCGCGTACGTCGCGGCGGGATCGACCCTCACCGAGCCGGTGCCTCCGGGGGCGCTCGCGCTCGGCCGCGCCCGCCAGGTGAACAAGGAAGGGTGGGCGGAGCGCCGGCGGGCGGAGAAGGCCCGGAAGCGGTAGGTTCGAGGGGAGGGGCCTGCGGTCGCCTGTCGCGGGGCCCGAAGGGAGCGGCGGAGCGATGTGCGGGATCGTCGGTTACGTGGGACCCCGGCAGTGCGTGGACCTCATCGTGGGGGGGCTCCGCAAGCTCGAGTACCGGGGGTACGACTCGGCGGGCGTGGCGGTCGTGGGGCCCTCCGGCCTCGCGGTGAAGCGCGCCAAGGGGAAGCTCGCGAACCTCGTGAGCCTGCTCGCCGACGCGCCGCTCGCCGGCACGACCGGCATCGGCCACACCCGCTGGGCCACGCACGGCCGGCCCTCGGACGAGAACGCCCACCCGCACGCCTACGACGGCGTGGCGGTGGTGCACAACGGAATCATCGAGAACCACCTCGCCCTCCGGGCCATGCTCGCCGCGAGGGGCCACAGGTTCTCGTCGGAGACCGACACCGAGATCTTCGCGCACCTCATCGCCGAGGCCCTCGGCGGCGGGGCGCGGGACCTCGCGGCGGCGGTGCGCACCTGCCTCGAGCAGGTCCAGGGAACCTACGCCATGGCGGTGGTGTGCGAGAAGCGGCCCGGCGAGATCGTGGCGGCGAAGAACGCCTCGCCGCTCGTGGTGGGCCACGGCAAGGGCGAGAACTTCCTCGCCTCGGACGTGCCCGCCATCCTCGAGCACACCCGCGAGGTCTCCTACCTCGAGGAGGGCGAGCTGGCGGTGATCACCGACTCCGGCGTCGTGATCCAGGGCCGGAACGGCGAGCCCATCGTCCGGAAGCCCCGGCGGATCGAGTGGAGCGCCGTTGCCGCCGAGAAGGACGGCCACAAGCACTTCATGCACAAGGAGATCTGGGAGCAGCCCCGCGCCGTGGCCGACACCATCCGCGGCCGCGCCTCGCTCGAGCAGGGCGACGTGACGCTCGACGGGGTGGAGATTCCCGAGTCCTACGCCCGGAAGCTCGAGCGCGTGACCATCGTCGCCTGCGGCACGTCCTGGCACGCCGGCCTGGCCGGGCGGTCCATGATCGAGGCCATCGCCCGCGTCCCGGTGGAGGTGGAGCTGGCGAGCGAGTTCCGGAACCGCGACCCGCTCGTGAGCGAGCGGGTGATGTGCCTCGCCATCTCGCAGTCGGGCGAGACCGCCGACACGCTGGCTGCGGTGAAGGTGGCGCGGTCCCGCGGCGCGCGCGCCTACGCCATCTGCAACGTGGTCGGCTCGGCCATCTCCCGCGAGTGCGACGGCGGCACGCTCTTCACCCGTGCGGGCCCGGAGATCGGCGTCGCCTCGACGAAGGCGTTCACCACCCAGCTCGCGGCGCTCTACCTCGTCGCGGTGAAGATCGGCCGGCTGCGAGGAACCGTCTCCCAGGACCGCGCCCGCGAGCTCCTCGAGGGACTCCGCCACGTACCGTCGTGGATGGAGCAGATGATCCGCCAGGAGGCGGCGGTCATGCCGGTGGCGAAGCGCTGCGCCGGCGCGCGCGACGTGCTCTTCCTGGGCCGCGGCAACCAGTTCCCCGTGGCGCTCGAGGGCGCGCTCAAGCTGAAGGAGATCTCGTACATCCACGCCGAGGGCTACGCCGCCGGCGAGATGAAGCACGGGCCCATCGCGCTCATCGACGAGGATCTCCCCGTGGTGGTGCTCGCCGTGAGGGAGCCCGCCTACGAGAAGACGCTCGGCAACGTCGAGGAGGTCCGCGCCCGCGGCGGCCAGGTGTACGCGGTGGTGTCGGAGGGCGACACCCACGCCGCCTCGCTCGCGGAGGTGGCCCTGCCCATCCCGCCCGCACCCCCGCTGCTCGCGCCGCTTCTCACCATCATCCCGCTCCAGTTCCTCGCCTACCACGTGGCGGACCTGAAGGGCACCGACGTGGACCAGCCGAGGAACCTCGCGAAGTCGGTGACGGTGGAGTAGGCCCGGCGACGCGCTCAGGCCGGGCGCGTGCGCCAGCGCTCGTGCATCCACACCCACTCGCTCGGCCGGGCACGGATGGCCTCCTCGAGCTGGGCCGTGCAGGCGAGCGTGATGCGCACCGACTCCGCCTCGCGGTCAGCCGGCTCGGCGTCGTACGGCACGGGCACGACGGTGAGCTCGTGGCCGCCGCCGGGCCGGGGGCCGCGGCGCCGACTCCAGATGACCGCCACCGGCGCCCTGAAGCGGAGCGCCAGGTCGCCCGCGGCGCGCGGCGTCCAGGCCGGCCGGCCGAAGAACGGCGCGAAGACGCCCTGGACCTCCGTGTCCTGGTCGATGAGGAGCCCCAGGAGCTTCCCCGCACGCAGGCACCGGATGATGGCGCGGGCGGTGCCGGGGTCGTCGCGGAGCAGCACCTCGAAACCGCTGTCGGCGCGGAAGCGCGAGAGGAACGCCTGCAGGACCGGGCTCGTGCCGCTCCGAGCGACCGTCGCGCAGGGGATGCCGGCCCGGACCACGCGCCGGGCCAGGAGCTCCCAGTGGCCGATGTGGCCGGACACCGTGATGAGGCCGCGCCCCGCCGCCATGAGCTCCTTCAGCGTGGCCTCGGACCCGGGCGCGAAGGTGACGTAGGTGTCGAGCGTGGAGTCGTAGCTCCTCACCGCCATCATCTCGGCGACGACCCAGGCGAGGTGCCTGAGGCTGCTCCGCCCGAGCGCCTCGCGCGCCGCGCGCGTCAGCTCCGGGAAGGCCACCTCGAGGTGCTCGAGGATCCGCCGCCGCGTTCGCCCTGCCGCGTGCCAGCCCGCCCAGGCGAGCCCGGTGGCGAGCGCGAGCGCCATCCGGAGCGGGAGGAACGCCAGGGCGGACGCCAGTCCGCGCAGCACGACGGAGCGGACGGCGCGGCGTGCTCGCGTGGGGAGGGAAGGGGGCAAGAATTCGAGCCTAGCATTCCCGATCCGGCTCGGCCGCAGGCATCGACGCAGCGCTCCACGAGTTCGACCGGGAGGGGCGGCGGCGGTAGATCAGGCCCGTGCCCGGCACGCACCGACTCTTCGTCGCCATCTCGCCCCCCGACCCGGTGCGGCGGCGGGTCGCGCGCGTGGCGGAGGATCTGCGCGCCGCGGCCGCCGGCAAGGACGTCCGCTGGGTCGCCGACGAGAACGTGCACGTGACGCTGCAGTTCCTGGGCGCCGTGCCCGAGGCGCGGGTGGCCGACGTGGAGGGGGCCGTGCGCGCCGCCGCGGCCGCCGGGAGGCCGATCTCGCTCGAGGTGGCCGGGGCGGGCGGGTTCCCTTCCGCGAGGCGTCCCCGCGTGGTCTGGCTGGGGCTCGCCGGCGAGATCGCCGCGCTCGGGGCGGTGGTGGCCGACCTCGGCGCCCGGCTCGCCCCGCTCGGCTTCACCCCGGAGGAGCGCGCCTTCGCGCCGCACCTGACCCTCGGGCGCTCGCGCGACCCGCGCGGCGCCCCCGGCCTCGCGCCGGCGCTCACCACCGCGGCAGCCGCCGAGCCCATCCCCTGGCGCGTCGCCGACCTCGTGCTCTTCGAGTCGCACCTCTCGCCGAAGGGGCCCCGCTACGAGGCCCGGCTGCGCGCGCCGCTTGGCCCGAGCTGACCGGCGGTCCCGGGCACCGTGCCGTGCGGGCACGGCCTGCGCGGAGCCCGACGCCCGTCCGCCACGCGCTCCCCGGCCGCGGCCCCCACGAGCCCCGTCGATCCGGACCCTTGCAAGGCGTCACGCTGGCGCCGATCCTGCACCTCCCATGGGGCGAAGCCCTCGCCGGAGGCCGTTCATGTTCGGGAAGCCAGGCCGCGATCATCGCCCGTCACGCCCCCTCCGCGTGGTCGCCCTCGCCGCGCTCTTCACGTTCGGTTGCACGGTGGTGCGCGCGCCCGCCACGGGCATGGACGAGGTCATCCCCGTCCGGGAGGGCCGGGTCGAGCCGCAGCTCGCGCTCTGGGTCGAGGGCGGGTCGCCGGTGACGCCGGAGCAGTCGCAGGACGCCGCCTCGCGGGCACGGGCTGCCCTCAGCGAGGCTGCCCAGGCCCTCACGGCCCCCGAGGACGGCCTCCTCGTCGTGCGCGCCCAGGGCGTCACGCGAACCGGCCAGCGGAAGGGCAACCAGACCGCGGCGGTGGCCGGCATGGTCATCGGCATCGTGGTCATCGTCGCCGTGGTGGTCGTGCTCGTGGTCGCCGGCGGCAAGGGCGGCGGCGGGCACGGCGGCGGCACCCCCTCGTTCCACGCCGCACCCGGCTCCGCCGGCGCGGCCGCGAAGGGAGCGGGAGCCGCGGCGAAGGGTGCGGGCACGGCCGCTCATGCCGGCGGCTCGGTGGCCCACGCCGCCACGGCCGGCGCGAAGGCTGGGTCGGTGGCGCACGCCGCGGGCGGCTTCCGTCCGGCGCCGCTCCCGCGCCCGGGCCGCGCCCCCTCGTTCCGCCCCGCCCCGCCGCCGCGGACGGTGCCGTACGCTCCGGTTCCCTACCCGGCGCCCTATCCCCACGGCGGCGTCGTGGTCTACGGCGGGTTCGACGTGGACATCTGGACGCCCTGGTACCCGTGCTGCGGCTACTACGGGCCGTACCCCTACCCGGCCACCACCACCGAGACGACCACCGTCTGGACCGCGCCGCCCACGGCGACCGACGTCGCGCCCTACGCGCCGGCCCTCGCCGTCGAGTCCGAGGCCGGCCCGTACGACGAGGAGCAGGAGGAGGCCGAGCCGCCGCCTCCGCTCGAGCAGATCGCGCTCGGCCCGATGAACCCGCTGCCGCTCGAGACGCGCGGCTTCTTCGACGGCGACGACCTCGTGGTGGAGCTCGTGGTGGTGGACCGGATCACCGGCGAGGCGAAGCTGCGCAAGATCGCCCGCCGCGCCGTCGACCCCTGCGACGTGAAGGCGGTCCGGAAGCTCCTCGAGGACACGGTGAAGAAGGGTCCCTGGGAGCGGCTGCAGCCCGCCTCGAGCTAGTTCAGCCAACTGCCGATCGCGAAGTCGAGGGGCAGGCCTTGCGCCCGGCGGCGCTCCGCGAAAAGCTGGAACCTCTCGCGAACGGGCGCGCCGCGCCCGGGAGGTGGAAATGGCGGAGGCCGCCGCTCCCGCCGGGCTCGCCCCGGGCTTCCTCGTCGCCGCGCCGGGCCTCGGCGATCCCAACTTCGCGGGGTCGCTCGTGCTCATGGCGGAGCACCACGGCGAGGGCGCGCTCGGATTCGTGGTGAACCGGGCCGGGCCGGTGAGCATCGCCGACGTCCTCGGCAGCGTGGACGCCGACCTGCGCCGCGCGGGGGAGTCGTCGGGCGTGGCCAGGGACCCGGTGCTCGTGGGCGGCCCGGTGCAGCCCGAGCGCCTCTGGCTCCTGTTCCGGCCCGGCGCGGTCGCCCCGGACGCGGCCGGCTCGGTGGCGGTCTGCGACGGCCTCGCCCTGGGCGGCTCGCGCGAGCTCCTCGAGGCGCTCGTGCGCACGCCGGAGGCGGGGCCGTACCTGCTCCTCCTCGGCTACGCCGGCTGGGGCCCGATGCAGCTCGAGAACGAGGTCTCGCAGGGCGCCTGGGTTCCGTTGCCGATGCAGCCGGATCTGGTCTTCGACGTGCCGCTCGAGCAACGCTGGGAGACGGCCGTGCGGCGGCTCGGTCTCGATCCGGACGGGTTCCTCGTCGGCGGCGGCGGGGCCAAGGCCTGATTGCCGCGGGGGGATCGTGGGTATCCGCCCGAGGCAACTCAGCGAGCGCAGGGAGGGACCGGCCAGGTCCCGACCGGAGCGAGCAGGGGGGCGTCCGGGGGGAGCGCAGGCTCGCTGAAGAGCGAGCCGAGTATCCCCCCGCGGCAATCTAGTCCCACATCACGTCGTAGACCGCCTCGAGGAGGCTCGTCTGGCGGCCGATGGAGCGCACGTTCTTGCCGCCGCCGACCTTGGCCCCGACGTACAGGACCCCGGCGTGGAAGGGCGGCACGAGGAAGTCGCGCGTGAACACGTAGCGCACGTGCTTCTCGCCGATCCAGGTGAGCGTCCGCTCGCCGTAGCTCACCGTGGCGCGGTAGCCGCCGGGCAGGTGGGCCATGAGCTGGCGCGGGCCGCCGCCCGCCGCGAGCGCGAGGAGCGTCTTCCCGAGCATGGAGGCGGCGACGAGCTCGCCGGCGCGCGCCCCGACCTTCTGGTAGACCGGGTCCACGCCGCCGAGCTTCGACTCGAGGAGGTCGGCGGCGTCCCAGATGATCCGGAGGAAGTCCACGACCGGGTAGGTGAAGAACTCCGTCCGCGAGCCCTTCTTCGCGGTGTCCACCTGGCGCGCGGCGGACTCGCCGGCGTCCTCGCGGACGACCGAGAAGATCGCGTTGAACACCACGCCGCGGACGGTGTCCTGCGGCGTGGCGACCGCGATCCTGGCCTCCAGGTCCTTCCGGTCTGCGGGCATGCTCCTTCGGGGTCCTCGCGCTCGGGCGACGCGACCTCGTCCCTCTCCTCTGGGGATGATCGCCCAAATGCCATCCCATGGCCCAGCGCGCCATTTTTTTCTTTCGCACTCGCGGTGCGTTCAGGTATACATGCGTTCAGGGTTCCGGTGCCGGTGTCAGCCCCACCTGCTATCCGGATCCGACCCAGGAGAGGAGCCATAGATGCCCGTGGGAGCGGAGAAGGAGAAGGCGATCGAGCTGGCCGTCTCGTCGATCGAGAAGGCGTTCGGCAAGGGCTCGATCATGCGCCTCGGCAACGAGGAGGCGCTCGTCAAGGACATCCAGGCGGTCTCGACGGGATCGGTGTCGCTCGACATCGCGCTCGGAGTCGGCGGGCTCCCCCGCGGCCGCATCATCGAGATCTACGGCCCGGAGTCCTCGGGCAAGACCACCCTCGCCCTGCACGCCGTGGCCGAGGCGCAGAAGAAGGGCGGCATCGCCGCCTTCGTGGACGCCGAGCACGCGCTCGACGTGGGCTACGCCCGCAAGCTGGGCGTGCGCACCGACGACCTGCTCATCTCGCAGCCGGACACCGGCGAGCAGGGCCTCGAGATCGCGGAGACCCTGGTCCGCTCGGGCGCCGTGGACGTGCTCGTCATCGACTCGGTGGCCGCGCTCGTGCCCAAGGCCGAGCTCGAGGGCGAGATGGGCGACGCGCACATGGGCGTGCAGGCGCGCCTCATGAGCCAGGCGCTGCGCAAGCTCACCGGCACCATCTCCAAGTCCTCCACCATCGTCATCTTCATCAACCAGATCCGCATGAAGATCGGCGTGATGTTCGGGAACCCCGAGACCACCACCGGCGGCAACGCGCTCAAGTTCTACGCCACCCAGCGCCTCGACATCCGCCGCATCGGCGCGATCAAGGACGGCGAGCAGGTCATCGGCAACCGCACCCGCGTCAAGGTGGTGAAGAACAAGGTCGCCCCGCCGTTCAAGGAGGTCGAGTTCGACATCATGTACGGCCAGGGCATCAGCCGCGAGGGCGACGTGCTCGACCTCGCCTCGAACGACGGCATCGTCGAGAAGAGCGGCGCCTGGTTCAGCTACGAGGGGGAGCGCATCGGCCAGGGCCGCGAGCAGTCCAAGGCCTTCCTGCGCGAGCACCCCGAGATCCTCCAGCAGATCGAGGGCAAGCTCTTCGAGAAGTACGGCATCCGGCGCGGCCCGGTACCGGTGCCCGCGCCGGCCGACGAGCCGGACGAGAAGGACGAGAAGGACGACCGGAAGCGGAAGGCCCGGTAGACGACCTGCGTGGCCGCGCCTGCGGCCCCGCGATGAACCGGCCGCCTCCGAGAGGGGGCGGCCGCCTTCGTCTGGTAGTCTCCCGTCGCGGGGTGAGCGGTGACGATTCACATCGACGATCGCGACTGGCTCGAGGTCCTCGTCGCGGAGGAGCTGTCGGCCTACGACCCTGCGGCGGCGCGGGCCCACCTTCCGCCCGAGGCCGTGGCGGCCGCCGCCGCGTCCGGCGATCTCGCCCACGCCGCACGCATCCTGGTGGCCCGCTCGCTCAGGCGCCCGCCCGAGCGCGGGGCGAAGCCCCTCGCGATCTTCCTCGACGAGGTGAGGCGCCTCGCCGGCATCGCCCTCGATCTCGCCCTCCTCCACGGCGGGCCCTTCGACCGCGACCGGCGGCGGGCGGAGCTGACCGCCTTTCTCGCGGCTTCCGTCGGCCGCGACAACCTCGCCCTCGCGGTCCACCCGGAGGACCCGCGTGCCGACCCGGCCGCGGCCGTCCGCGCCCTCCGCGCGGCGGGGCGGATCCTGCGGACGCGCTTCTACCCCCCCGCCGAGCCTGCCCATGGCCTTCCGCTCCGGCCGGGCGCGCTCTCCATCCTGCGCCGCCGCGTGGGTCGGGCCGCCAACAGCTTCATCCGCGAGGGACGCCTCCCGCCCGAGGCGCTGATGCGCCACGCCGCCCACGCCTCGCACGAGTCCGCCCTGCTCGCCCAGGCGCTCGCCGGACTCCTTCGCGCCGCCGCGGCACCGCCCGCCCGGACCGTCCGGCTGCGCGTGCGGCAGGTCTCCCACCTCGGCCTGCCCCGCGGCGAGGCCCGGGCCGCGCGCCGCGGAGTCGCCTCGCCACGCCCGGGAGACGCCCTCGCCGCTGCGGCCCCCGCGCAGATGCGGCCCTTCCTGCTCGAGCAGCTCGCGCTCGCCCTGCTCCGGCGCCGGCTGACCGGCGAGGGGGCGGCGGCCTACGTGGACGCGTTCACCCGCGGGTCGGGCCTGGACCCCGCGATCGTCCTCGCCGTCCAGCTCGAGGCGGCCGCCCAGTTCGAGGGCGCCGAGCACGCCCCGGTCCTCGCCGACGGCGAGGGGCGCGACTGGCAGACCGTCGCCGAGGAATGGGAGGCCGCCACCGACCAGGTCGTCGAGAAGGTGTCCTCGGTGGTGGCCGAGAACCTCGAGGCGCTCGTCACCGAGATCCGCGAGACGGGCGAGCTCGGCCAGCTCGTGGCGAAGGCGGCCGCCGGCCACGTCCTCGACGACGAGGAGCGGCGCAAGGTGAAGGTCCAGCTTGCAGACCTCGCCAAGGCGGTGCCCGCGCTCGCCCTCTTCGCCGCGCCCGGCGGGGCGATCCTGCTGCCGCTCCTCGCGAAGCTCCTGCCGTTCAGCATCCTGCCGAGCGCATGGGACAGGGAAGGGAAGGAACCGGGTTCGGGAGGGGGATCCGGACCCGCCCCTGTCTCCGGATCCGTCCCTGGATCCGGATCGGGATCCTGAGCTACCTCGCCCTCCTGAGCCTCGTCGCGATCCTGAGCGCGTCCTCGTCCACGACCACCGTCAGGGTCCGGCCGCGGTCGGCGGCCAGCATGGCGTCGATCTTCGCCGCCACCTCCGCGCCGGCCGGGCCCACGGGCTCGCGGCCCAGGATCCAGTGGATGGCGAGCAACGCGTGGTAGCGCGCCCCCACGTCCGCGTCGTCGTTCACGGGCCGCGCCACGGCGTTCGCGAGCGCCGGCACGGCCTTGGCGCTCCCCGCCTTCCCGAGCTCGAGCGCCGCCCGGTCGCGCACCGCAGAGCTCGGGTCGTCGAGCTTCTTCTCCCAGCACGCCGCGTCGGACGCGCAGGCCACCGCCGCGTCGATGCGCGCCAGCATGCCCTCGTACGTCGCCTTCACGGGGGCGGGGCAGCCCGAGGCCGGGCAGTCCCGCGAGAACCCGGCCTCGATCACCGCCCGGTCCTCCTTCGATCCCAGCCTCGCCACGGCGAGGAGCGGGCCCATGCGCAGGGGCGCGCTCGACGCGCCCTGGGCGAGCGCCTTCAGGCCGGGCAGCGCCGCCGCCGGGTCGCCGATCCGGGCGACCGCGCCGCAGTAGCGGCCGCGCACGCCCTCGTCGGTCTCGCGCGCGGCCAGGTCGAGCACCGGATGCACCGCGTCCTTCGCGCGGAGCCGTCCCAGCGACTCCGCGGTGAAGAGGCGCACCAGCGTCTGGACCACGGGATTCGAGTCCGTGTAGGAAAGCCGGCCCACCAGCGGTCCGATGGCCTCGGGCCCGCCCACGTCGCCGAGGAGCTGCGCGGCGGTGGCGACGAGCGCCCCCTCGGACGCCCCGCGCCCCCGGGCCCACGCGCTCACCTCGTTCTCCCTGCTCTGCAGCACGGCGAGCAGGGGCTCCGCCATGGGCTTGCCGATCTGGTACGCGGCGAACGACGCCGCCGGGAAGTAGTCGGTGCCCGCGAAGACCATCCTCAGCACCGCGGCGCGGCCCCGGTGCTTGTCGTCGTCGCCGATCTGGCCGATGGCCATGAGCGCCTTCTTGGCGGTGAAGGGCTCGCTCTTCTCGGAGGTGGCGATGTCCGCGAGCGTGGCGACCGCGGCGGGATCGCCCACCCTGCCGAGCGCGTCCACGGCGGCCACCTGTGTGAAGCCGTCGCCGGAGCGGGCGAGCGCCTCGAGCGCGGGCACCGCCTCGATGGCACGCAGGGTGCCGAGCGCGTCGGCGATGCGCCGGTTGAGATCGCGTCCCGGATCGTCGCGCGGGGCCGGCTCGATGGCGTCGAGCAGGGTCTTCACCGCCCGTGTGTCGCCGATGTCGGCGAGGGCCTGCACCGCCTCCGCCCGCACCCGAGACGGGGCCTGCTTGTTCTTCACGAGCTCGACGAGCGGGTCCACCGCGGCGCGCCGCTGCTCGGCGGTGGAGAGCTCCTTGCCGGCCGCGTCCTTGCCGAGGAGGCCGCGGACGTGACCGAGTGCGTCCAGCTTCTCGTCGGTCCGCGCCCGGTTCACGGCGCGGCGGGCCCAGCCCTCCGGGTCGGTGGGGCTGCCGCAGCCGCCGGCGACGAGGGCGAGGGCCACGGCGAGGGCGGCGGCCCCGGGTGCGAGTGGGTGACGCATGCGGGCTCCGGGTCAGCCGGCCGCGCCTGCGCGCGGTGCCGGGACGGCGATGGGGGTGAGCTCGGGTGAATCGGCGGCGAGCGCCAGCCGGCGCTCGGCGGCGGCGGCCTCGAGGGCCTCGATGGCTGGCGCCAGCTCCGGCTCGCGCTTCACCGACCTGCGCATGCGGTGCGCCGCATCCTCCAGCATCTCGGCGTGGCGGCGCTCCCGATCCTTCAGCTTCTCCACGGCGGAGATGAACGTGCCGAAGAAGGGCCGGAGCTCGTCCGAGCGACGCAGGGTGCGCATGCGCGGGTAGCGGCCGCGGGCGATGACCTCGAGGTAGTGACCCATGACGAAAACCGGGCCCGCGACGCGATGGGTGATCACCACGCCGAGCAGGCCCAGCGCGGCGGCAAGCAGCGCGGCGATGCCGGCGAGGACTCCGAGCAGCATCCGGTCGCTCTTCTCCAGGATGGCGCGGGTCTCGGCGTCGGGGGAGAGGAGAGCCGTGGCCTGGGCGTGGGCCTGGTGGACCCACAGGCCGAAGATGGCAGCCACCACCAGGCCGGCGACGGCCATCACCGCCGCGTACTTGAGCTGGAATGCCCGGTCGAGCAGGTAATGGCGCCGGAACGGCTCGGCGGCCGGCGGCTCGGGTTCGGCGGTTGCGTCGGCCATGCGAGACTCCCCTTCGGCCGCGACGGACGGCGGTTCCGAGGTTTCGGCTCCGGCCTACCACTTCGGGACGGCCGATTCTATCGCGGGCCGCGATCGCCGCAACGAGGCCCTCGTGCCAACCGACCCCCCGAGCCTCACCGCCCGCCTGGACGCCGTCCGCCGCGAGGCGCTCTCCCGGCTCGACGCCACCGCGCTCGTACGCTCGGCCCTCGAGGCAAGGCCCCCGCTCCTCCCCGGCAACGCTCCCGTGCGGGTGCTCTCCCTCGGCAAGTCGGCCGCACCCATGATGGCCGGGGCGCTCGAGGTCCTCGGAGCGCGCGCCCGGGACGCGCTCTGCCTGGCTCCCCACGGCGCGACGGCGCCGGCCGGCGCACGCCTCGCGACCGGGGGGCACCCGGATCCGGACGCGGGCTCGCTCGCGGCGGGAAGCGCGGCGCTCGCCTGGGCCGATGCGTCGCGCGGGGCGCCGGCGCTCGTGCTCCTCTCCGGGGGGGCGAGCGCCCTCGCCGCCGCTCCCGCCGAGGGGCTCTCGCTCGAGGACAAGCTGCGCACCGCCGCACTCGTCATGGCGTCGGGCGCCACCATCGCCGAGCTGAACGCGGTGCGGAAGCACCTCTCTCGCCTGAAGGGCGGCCGGCTCGCGCTCCGCCTCGCCGGGCCGGCCACGGTGCTCGTGATCTCCGACGTTCCGGGGAACGACCTCTCCACCATCGGCTCCGGGCCCATGGCACCGGATCCGACGACGTGGGACGACGTTGCCCGCGCGCTCGCCCGCCCAGGGGTCGCCGGACGCGTCCCGCCGGCGGTGGAGTCGCTCGTGCGCGCCCGACCCGCCGCGGCCGAGACGCCGAAGCCCGGCGATCCCCGCCTCGGGGCGGCCCGCCACCTGCTCCTCGCCGGCCCCGCCGACCTCGCCCGGGCCGCCCGCGACGCGGCGCTCGCGCTGGGGTTTCGCGCCGAGGCGGATCCCGCG
>Ga0335085_10009127_pt1 | contig 15011 bp, 11 predicted proteins | sample Lox_Sample_45_FD_206712 | JGI IMG/M metagenome (GOLD analysis project Ga0335085, IMG submission 206712) | Soil microbial communities from Loxahatchee National Wildlife Refuge, Florida, United States - Lox_Sample_4.5 | ecosystem: Environmental > Terrestrial > Soil > Wetlands | place: USA... | reverse complement strand
CCAGACCCAGACCGCCGCGGCGCCGATCGCGATCCGAAGCAGTGCGTTGGTGCGCTCGAGTGGCTCCAGCGGAGCCGCACCGCCGAGCGGCAGCGCCGCGTGCGCGGGCGCCGCCGCGAACCCCGCGAGCGCGAGCAGCAGCGCGAGGAGCGAGCCGCGGCAGAAAGGCGCGCGCATCGGCGCATCGAGCATAGCAGCGACGCCGCGTCCTTCAGTAGCGTTGCGCCGATGCGCCCGCGTTCCGCGCTTTCGAACGTCGCGCTCGCGCTGGCGGCCGTGATCGCGACGCTCGGGCTCGGCGAGGTGGTGGTGCGCGTGCTCCACGTCGGCCCCGAGTTCCACGTCGTGTTCCGGCAGACGATCGCGCCGAGCGACGACCCCACGCTCGAGTACGAGCTGCGCGCGGGTGCCGCAGACGGCGCGGCCTCGATCAGCAGCGCCGGGCTGCGCGACCGCGAGTTCGCCGAGCCGAAGCCCCACGGCGTCTTCCGCATCGCGGCGATCGGCGACTCGGTGACCTACGGAAGCGGCGGCCCGCGCGAGCTCGCCTGGCCCCAGCGGCTCGAGGGGCGCCTGGCCGAGCTCGCGCCCGCGCCCGCCCAAGCGGGCGCCGAGGCGCCCGTCGAGGTGCTGAACCTCGGCGTCCCCGGCTACAACGAGACGCAGGTCGTGCGGCACCTCGCGCTGCGCGGCATCCCGCTCGAGCCCGACGTCGTGGTCTATGGCTACGTGCTGAACGACCCGCAGTCCTTCAGCCTGGAGGCGGAGGCGCTGCGCGACATGCGTGCGGCGGCCGCCCGCGGCGAGCCGCCGGGCGCGGGCGCGCTCGCGCGCTGGCTCTCGGGCTCGCGCCTCTTCCTGCTCGCGCACACCCTCTTCACATCCAACGTCGCGGCATCGCGCGCCGTGGTGGCGACGCTTCCGGACGATCCCGCGTACGCGGCGGCAGGCGGTCCCGGTCGCGACGCCTACTTCCGCGCGCTCCACCGCGACGCCGAGGGCGCGCAGCGACTCGCCTCCGGCTTCGCCGAGCTCGCCGCCCTCGCCCGCGAGCATCAGCTCCGGGTGCTCGTCGCGATCTTCCCGCTCTTCGACGACACGGGACCGGACGAGGCCCTCGCCGACGTCCGCACGCTGGTGGCCGACCGCGCACGGCAGGCGGGTCTCGACGTGGTCGACCTGCTCCCGGCGTATCGGATCGCCGCGCAGGGCTGGCGCCGCGATCTCCACATCGACTTCCTGCACCCGAGCCCGTTCGGCCAGCGCGTGGCGGCGGCCGCGATCCTCGACCATCTGTGCAGCGCCGGCGCGCTTCCGGCCGGCGTCGACTGCGCGCGCCGAATGCAGGGAGATTCGCTGGATGCGGCGCTCTCGCGCGCGTTGGTGGCGCCGCGGCCGGCCGGGGGGTGACTCTCCCCCGCCAACCGGGGGTGTGGCCGGTCAGGGGTAGCACCGGCCGCGGCGCACGGCCGGAGCTTCTCACCGCGCTGTGACAGGGACGGTCACGGCGCGAGCAGCTTCAGGATTTCGTCCTCGCTCCGCCGCGCGTCCTCGCGTCCGAGGGCGATCAGCTCCGCGGTGAAGCTGCGGTCAAAGAACAGATAGGAGAGCAGGTCGGCCTCCTGCTCGGGGACGCCTCGCAGCGCCAGCCGCGTCAGCAGTGTCGGGAGCACGCCGAGATCTCTCGCGCTCCGCCGGGCGCGGTAGGCGCGCGCGGCGATGCAGCCGATGTCGTCGCCCGGCCGGACCACGACCGTCTCGACGTGCCGATAGCCGACGCCGCGCTCCGCCCTCACTGCGACGTTGATCTTTTCGAGGAACTCGGAGCCGAACACCTGGCCCCCGCGCGCGAGGATGGCGTTCACCAGGCGCAGTCGGTGCAGCTCCACCTCGATCTGGTCGAGAGTGAGGGCGTCGAGCACCTTGCCCATCAGGAAGGCCGGCTGGGTGATGACCTGCTCGGGGAAGTCGGCCTCCTCGGCGTCGGGCGGCCGCACGTGCTTGAGCGCCACCACCAGGACGCGGTCGCAGCCGAGCCGCAGCGGTGGCGAGAGCGGCGTGTTCATGCGAAGGCCGCCGTCGACGTAGAACCGGTCGCGGATGCGCACTGCGGGAAACAGGAACGGGATCGCGGCCGAGGCGCGCACATGGGCCGGAGTGATCTCGGACACGATGGCGCGCGCGTTGGGATCGTAGGACCAGGGAGCGGGATCCGAGAGCGGGCCGTCTAGGAAGACCGTGTCGCGCCCCGAGCGCACCTCCGTGCACGAGACGCAGAGCGCGCGGCCGCGCGCGAGATTCGCGCGCAGGTGCTCCCACGGAATGCGGTCGTTCACGAGCTGCTCGAGCGGAGCGACGTCGAGGAGCCCGCCGATCAGCTCGGTGTGCGCGCCGCGCCGGTGCAGCCGCGTCACGCCGAGCGCGCGGAGCGGGACACCGAGCAGATCGCCGACGCCGATGCGCACGACGTCGCCCACCCGCATCGCGCGCCAGGTATCCGCCAGTCGCCGCCCGCGCTGCGCCGGCGCGAGGTGCGCACTGGCGGCGACGTAGGCGGCGTGGATGGCGCCGACCGAGGTGCCGCTCACCACCTCGAACTCGAAGCCGGGCGGCAGCTTCGGCAGCACCTCCTCGAAGAGATGGCAGAGCACGCCCGCTTCGTAGGCGCCGCGGGCGCCGCCTCCCGAGAGCACGAGGCCGACGCGCATCCCGGGGCCCCCCGAGCTTCCGATGCCCTCCGCCAACCTGCTCGGGGCCTCCTCCAACGCTCTCGGCATCCGCTCGGGGGTGCTGAAGCGCCTGCCTCCGAGCCGAGCGGCGCGGAGCGGGCGACCCTAGCGCATCGAAGGGGGCCTGCATTTCGATCCCGAGCGCCCGCGGTTGCAGCGGCAGTTGCGGCCGCGGGCGGGCCGACACACCAAAGCGATCCAGCAGTGAGAATCCTGTCCAAAATCCCGCGGGTTCGGTCTACAATGCTCGCTTTCCATCGGAGGGGCAGCGATGCGCGAGCGGAAGCGGGCTTCGGGGGCACTCCTCGCCATTCTTCTCGCCATCGGGCTGGCCGTTGGGCTCTCGCTCGCGCCGGCCCGGCCCGCGCTCGCCGCGGTGCCCGAGGTCGAGCCCAACGGCACGCTCGCCACGGCCCAGCCGGTCGTCCCCGCCCAGACGCTCCTCACCACGGCCTTCCCGCCGCCGGGCAGCGGGGCTCTCGTGACGGGCTCGGTCGCGCCGGGCGACGTCGACTACTTCGCCTTCGACCTCGCCGCCGGGCAGCTCCTCACGGTGGCCGTCGTGACGGACGACGAGGGCGCGCTCGCGGACCCGGTCGTCGGGCTCTTCGACCCGACGGGCGCGCTGGTCGCGACCGACGACGACTCGGGCCCCGGCTTCCTCCCGGCGCTGCGGCTGGTCGTGCCGACGGCGGGCACGTGGAAGGTCGCCGTCTCGGGCTTCGGCGACGTCCACTTCGACGGCTCCATCCACAGCGAGACCTTCAGCTACCGGCTGGTCCTCTCGGCGGCCCCGCCGGCCTCGACCGAGCCGAGCCCGGACCACAATGGAAGCTTCGCCACCGCGGACGCCCTCCCGGTCGGCGGCGGCGCCTTCGACGCCGTGGCGCCCGGCGGCGTCACCGTGGTGACCGGAAACATCACGGCTGGGGACGTCGACTACTGGACCGTCCCGGTGCCGCCCGGCCGGACGCTGACCGCCGCCCTCTACGACGCGGACGGCGGCGCACTGGCCGACCCGGTGCTGCGCGTGCTGTCGTCCTCCGACACCTCGCTGCGCAACGACGACGACTCGGGACCCGGCTTCCTCCCCGAGGTGGCGAGCCTCACGGCACCGACCGGCTCGCCGACGCTGACGCTCGCCGTGAGCGGCTTTGGCGATGCGACCTTCGACGGCTCGCACGACGAGAGCTTCGGCTACCAGCTCGTCGTCGCGCTCGGTCCCTCGGGCGCGATGGTGTGCGACGTGAACGGCGATCACTACGTCGACAGCACCGACATCAACGCGATCTTCGCGGCGCGCGGGCAGCCGGCCAGCGGCTCGACCGATCCGCGCGACGCGGATCGCGACGGACAGATCACGGTTCTCGACGGCCGCGCCTGCACGCTTCAGTGCGGCAGCCCGAACTGCGCTCCGAAGCCCGCGGCCTCGTGCGGCCTCGTCGGTCTCGAGGCGCTCGCGCCGGTGCTCCTGCTCACCTGGCGCCGCCGGCGGTTGCGCGCGGCGGCGAAGGGGGATACCCGATGAAGGCTCTCGTGCGGCTCTGCCTGCTGCTCCTCGGATCGACGCTGGTCCCCGTCGGCGCGCACGCGGTCTCGCTCTCGCTGGTTCCCGCGACCATCACCGCCAGCGGAGCCTTCAGCGTCGACCTGGTCGTCGCGGGCCTCGGCGGCTCGGGACCGCCCTCGCTCGGCGCCTTCGACGTCAAGATCGGCTTCGATTCGAGCTTCCTCGACTTCACCGGAGCGAGCTTCGGCGCGGTGCTCGGTGCGGTGCCGCTCGAGGCGATCGCGGGCACCACGACCGGGATCGGGCTGGTCGACGTCGCCGAGATCTCGCTCCTGGCTCCCGCCGCGCTCGACGCACTCCAGTCCGCCGACTCGTTCACGCTCGCGACGCTCTCCTTCGACGTGCTGCCGGGCCCGGTCACCTCGGGCACGCTCGGCTTCGGCGCCACGACGCTGAGCGACGCCTTCGGGACCGCGCTCGCGGTGACGAGCGCCACGGGTGCGACGGTGAGCGTTTCGCCGGCCGTTCCCGAGCCGGCGGCCTTCGTGGTGTTCGCCGTGGGCTTCGCCATCGCGTCGCGCGCGCGGCGCGGCGCGCGCTAGGCCGATGCGCGCGGCTTCGCGGGTGCCCGCGGAGCGGAGCGCCGGGTCGCGGCGCGTCGCGGCCGACGTGCTGCTCGTCGCGGCCTCGGTGGCGCTCTATACCGCCGCGTATCCGCCGCTGTCGTGGTCGGTGCTCGCGTGGATCGCGCTGGTCCCGCTGCTGGTCGTCGCGGCGCGAGCCAGCGCGCTCGGCGCGCTCGGCTACGGCCTCGCCTGGGGCGTGGGGCTCGCGTTCGCGACCGCCGGCTGGATGCCGGGGATGATCGCGCGCTTCTTCGGCGTGGCGGCGGCGGCGTCCTGGGCGGCGTCGCTCGGCCTCGCAGTCGCACTCTACGGCGTCTGGACCGCGCTCTTCGCGGGATTCGTACGGCTCGCCGTGCAGCGGCGTGTGGCGCATCCGGCCGTGCTGGCGGCCGGCTTCGGCGCCATCGAGCTCGCGCGCGCCGGCGCGCCCGTGCCGAATCCCTGGGTTCAGCTCGGCGCTTCGCAGATCGGATGGAGCGCGCTGGCGCAGAGCGCGGACCTCGCGGGGCCGTTCGGGATCAGCATGCTGATCGCGGCCGCCAATGCGTGCGCGGCCGGGCTCTTCGTCCCGGCGCTCCGGCCGCGGCGACCCCTTCGCTGCGCGGCCGGTGTCGCGCTGCTCCTCGGCGCGAGCCTGCTTTACGGAGCGTCGCGCCTCGGCCAGGACTTCACCGAGGGCCCCGAGGTCTCGGCGGCTCTCCTCCAGGACCAGGACCGTGGGCGCGCGAGCGACGGCATCGAGCAGCGGCTCGCGCTCACGGCACCCGCGCTCGCGCACGATCCGCGGCTCGTGGTGTGGCCCGAGCTCGCGCTCCGCTCCTCGCTGCGCGACGACTCGGCCGCGAGCTCCCGACTGCTGGGCGCGGCCGGCGCCACGCACGCCGACTGGCTCGTGGGCGGGCCCGACCAGCAGGAGTGGGCGACCCGCATCGACCGCTTCAACTCCGTTTTCCTGGTGCGCGACGGACAGGTAGCAGGGCGCTACGACAAGGCGCGGCTGATGCCCTTCGCCGAGGAGAACCCGCTGCCGCGCTGGCTCTCGTCCTGGCGGCGGCCCTTCGCGCCGGGCGATCCTCGCTACGCCTACCCGCTCCGCGCGGGTGATCTTCGCGTCGGCATCCTGCTCTGCTCCGAGATGATGGTCTCGGCGCGCGCGCGCGCGCTGGTCGCCCAGGGTGCCGAGCTGCTCGCGAATCCGGCCTACGACGAGTGGTTCGGCTCGCCGGGCGCCGTGCAGCAGCAGCTCGAGCTCGCGCAGCTCCGCGCCATCGAGAGCCGCCGCTTCGTCGTGCGCGCCGCCACCGGCGGCCGCTCCGCCGCCATCGATCCGCACGGGCGCGTCGTGGCCGCCCTGCCGCCCGGCGCCTCCGACGTGCTGCTGGCGCACGTGCGCGCCTCGCACGCGGTGAGTCCCTATCAGCGATGGGGCGACGCCGTGCCCTTCGCGGGCGGCGCCTTCGCCGCCCTTGCCCTCGCCTTCCCTCTCGCCGGCCTCCGGCGAACAGCACAGGAGACCTGACCATGTCGAATCGGAGACTTGTCGCAGTGCTCGGAGGTCTCGCGCTCCTCGCGGCTGCGACACCGGTCCGCGCCGGCTTCCCGGGAAGCAACACCGCCGGCGAGGTCCAGCGGAGCTCGCTTCGCTACGTCTGCGCCAATGCCACCGCGACGCAATGCCCGATCGATCCGCAGAGCGGCGACTTCACGCCGGCGACCAGCTGCCCGGCCGCCAATCCGACACCTCTCTGCGTGGCCGACTTCATTCCCAACGCCGAGATCCGCGCCCTGCTGACGATCGTCGCCGACGACCGGACCCCGACAGCGACGGACTTCGGGGACGTGCGCGCGTTCGCGATGCTCGAGTTCAAGATCGGCGAGGACTCGTACGCGATCGCCGACGCGTTCAACCCGCAATCTGCGGTCGGCGAGTGGTTCAACGTCCCCACCGAGCGGGACATCTACAAGTTCGACTTCGCCGGAGGTGCACTGATGGAGGGGTCGCTGGCATCGCTCCGCCAGGAGATCCTCAAGATCGGCCGCGCGCGGCTCGGCATCCCGAGCACCGGCGTGATGCCCGTGATGCTCGAGGGACTGGTCGCGACGCCCAACACGGCGGGATCGGCCACGCCCGAGGGCACGCCGAAGCCGCAGGAGCTCGAGACCAACCAGTCCTGCGTCCCGTCCGACACCGACCCGTCGTGCACCGGCGTTCCGGCCGGGCAACCGCTGGCGTCGATCGCGCGCTACCGCGTGAGCATCCAGTTCGCCCGCTGCCTCGATGCTTCCGCGCCGAGCTGCCTGGACTGATCGAGGCCCGCTAGCCTGCCGGTCAGCGGACCGGCAGGCAGCGTAGGGCGACCTCGCGGAGCCTGGCGCGGCCCACGAGGTACGCGTGAAACGGCCCCGCGCGCTCGACGCCGCGCTCCTGGCGATCCTCGGACCGCTGTGGCTGCTGTGCGTCGGGCTGCACGTGCGGCAGGTGTGGCGCCACGGGTTCACCTGGATCCCGGTCTACGTCCAGCCGGGCGCCGGGGTGGACGCGCCCCCGACGCTCGCCGGGTTCTGGACCAACGCCGAGATTCCCCCCGGCCCACTCGCCCCGGGCGATCGGCTCCTCCGGGTCGGAGACTTCGATCTCAGCGGAGCGGGCCGGCTCGACTTCCTGGTCGCCGCGTCCGCGAGCACGGCCTCCGACCACCCGACCCTGGTCGCCGAGCGCGACGGCCGGCGCTTCGAGGAGCCGCTCCCGCTGCGGCCCGCGCGCTTCCCGTGGCGCACCGTGCCGGTCACGATCGGCTTCGGTGCGATGGGCCTGCTCGCGCTGTGGCGCGGCGGCGGCCGGCGCGGCGCGCGCACGTTCGGGCTCGGCGCCCTCGCCTACGGCTTCCACTGGTCGATCCTCTTCGGCGCCTCGCCGCCGGTCACACGTTTCGGCGTCGCCACCTTCCTCGGGGGCGCGCTCTTCTTCATGCCGCTCCTGCTGCGCGCGGCCCTCCTGGTCCCGGCGCGCCGCGCGCTCACCGGTCCCCTCGCGCGCTTCGGTCCCTGGATCTTCCTCCTCTTCGCACCCGCCGCGTCGAGCGCGCTCGTCGGCGCGCCGTGGTCCGGGAATCTCGGCTTCCGGCTGAGCCTCGCCCTGAACCTCGCCTTCCTCGTGGCGGTGGCCGGCGTCATTACGCGCAACTTCCGCGTGGCCGACGCGGCCGGTCGGCGGCAGCTCAAGTGGATGGTCTACGGGGTCGTGGTCGGAGCGCTGCCGGCGCTCGTCACGGCGGGCGTCGGCGCGCTGCGCCCGGACCTCTGGTGGACCTACGAGTTCGCCCTCGTCGCGACCGTCCTGATCCCCGTGTGCATGGCGATCGCGATCCTCCGCTACGGCCTCCTCGACATCGACCGCGTGATCAGCTCCACCGCGGCCTACACGCTGCTCTCGGTGCTCTTCCTCGCCGGGCTCCTCACGGTCGTGCCGAGCGCGTCGCGCCCCGTTGCCCGGGCCGCCGACCTCGATCCCCAGAGTGCGCAGGCCGTCCTCTCGGTCCTGCTCGCCGGCCTGATCGTGCCGGGCCAGCGCTGGCTGCGCCCGCGCATGGAGCGCATCTTCCTGCGCGAGCGCCTCGCGCTCGAGGCCGGGCTCTCGCACCTGCGCAACGAGCTCGGCGCGCTCGGCGACGTCGGCGCCCTCCTGGGTGCGACCGGCGCCCGGCTCGGCGAGCTCTTGCGCCTCGACCGCTGCGCGGTCTACGCGCGCGGCGAGGCGACCTTCGCGCCGCTCTATGCGCGCGGCGCCGGGCTCCCGCCCGCGCTCCCGGCGGACGGCGCGCTGCCCGGCCTGCTGGCCGAGGCGGACGCGCCGGTGGACGCCGCGCGCTGGCGGCGCTGGATCCACCGAGGCCTCCTGCGCGGGGTCGAGGCCGCCGCCGTCGAGAGCCTCGGCGCCAGCGTGCTCCTGCCGCTCCGGCGCGGCGATCGCGTCGACGCGTTCGTGTGTCTCGGGGAGAAGGGCTCGGGGGACGTCTTCACCGGCGCCGACCTGGCGCTGCTCGACGCGCTGGCGGACCGGCTCTCGCTCGAGCTCCGGCGCTTCGACGAGGCGGCGCTGCGGCGGGCGGAGCGGGAGCGGCAGGAGGCGCTCGGCAGCTACGTGCCCGCGGCGGTCTCCGAGCAGATCGCGCGCGGCGCGACCCCCGAGCCCGGCGAGCGCGAGGTCTCGGTGCTCTTCGTCGACATCCGCGGCTACACGAGCTTCTCCGAGGGCCGGCGCGCGGACGAGATCTTCCGCACCGTGAACTCCTACACCCAAGAGGTGTCAGGAATCGTGCGGGCGCGCGGCGGCGCCGTGGTGGAGTTCCACGGCGACGGCCTGATGGCGGTCTTCGGCGCCCCGGAGGCGCTGCCGGGCAAGGAGGGCGCGGCGCTCGCCGCGGGCCTCGAGATGGTCGAGAAGGTGTCCGCGCTCGAGGTCGCGGGCGGAGCAGTCCGCCTCGAGGTCGGCGTCGGAATCGCGACCGGCTCCGCCTTCGTCGGAGACATCCAGGCCGTCGACCGCCGCATCTGGACGGTGATCGGCAACACCAGCAACCTGGCAGCGCGGCTCCAGGCGCTCTCGCGCGACCTCGGCGCGTCGGTGGTCGTCGATGCCACCACCTATGAGCGGGCGGGCGCCGAGCGGCGGCAGGGATTCCGCGGCTTCCCGGCGACGGAGGTGCGGGGCCGCAGCGAGCCCGTCGACGTGTTCGCGCTGCCGCGCGAGCCGAAGCTGGCCGACGCCGCCTAGACGAAGCCCTGCGCGGCCATCATCCCGCGCACCCGGACGTGGAAGTCGTAGGGGTAGACCAGCTCGAGAGCCGACGCCGTGTCGAGCACGCGCAGCGCCTCCGCGTCGAGCACCAGGTCCGCCGCGCCCAGGTTGTCCTCGAGCTGCTCGAGCGTGCGGGCGCCGAAGATCGGCGAGCTCACCCCCGGCTGCTGGATCACCCAGGCGAGCGCCACCTGGCTCGGCGTCCTTCCGATGCGCTTCGCGACGCCGATCACGACCTCCGCGATCTCGAGGTTGCGGGCCGCCGCGAAGCGCTCGCGGTTGTTCGGGTCGACGGCCGCGCGCGAGCCCGACGGAGGCGCCGCGCCCTTGCGCATCTTGCCGGTGAGGAGACCGCCGCCGAGGGGGCTCCACGGGACGATGCCGATCCCCTCTTCACGGCACAGCGGCAGGTGCTCGCGCTCGATGTGCCGGCACACCAGCGAGTACTGGGGCTGCAGCGAGTCGTAGCGTGACGTGCCGAGCTCGCGCGCCAGCGCGTTCGCCTTCATCAGCTGCCAGGCCGAGTAGTTCGAGCAGCCGACGTAGCGGACCTTCCCGGCGCGCACGCAGTCGTCGAGCGCGCGCAGCGTCTCGTCGAGCGGCGTGGTCGGGTCGTAGGCGTGGACCTGATAGAGATCGATGAAGTCGGTGCCGAGCCGCCGCAGGCTCGCGTCGACGGCGTCGAGAACGTGGCGGCGCGAGAGGCCGAGGTCGTTGGGCCCGGAGCCCATCGGACCCGCGACCTTGGTGGCGAGCACGACCTGGTGCCGGCGGTCGCGCAGCGCGCGCCCGGCGATCTCCTCCGACACTCCGTTCGAGTAGACGTCGGCCGTATCGATGAAGTTACCACCCGCGTCGAGGAAGCGGTCGACGATCTTGCGCGAGGTGCCCTCGTCGCAGCCCCACTGCGCGTTGCCGAAGGTCATCGCGCCGAGGCACAGGTTCGAGACCTTGAGACCGGTCCGCCCGAGCTTGCGAAGCTTCATGAGCCCTCCTCGCTCCGCGGGAAGCTATCGCGGAAGTGGATGCGCCGCCGGACGCGACCCGCTAGCCGGCGTGCGAGTCGAGCACGCTCGCCAGATGGTTGACCTTGCCGCCGCGGCGCAGCCGCTCGAGCGCCTTCGCCTCGATCTGGCGCACCCGCTCGCGGGAGAGCCCGAGCCGCTCGCCGATCACCTGCAGCGTCTGCGCCGGCTCGTCGCCGAGGCCGAAGCGGTACTCGATGACGGTCCGCTCGCGCGGCTCCAGGTCGACGAGCACCTCGCGCATGATGCGCTCGACCGTGTCGCGGTCCAGCTCGTCGCCCGGATCGAGCAGCTCCTCGTCGGCCAGCGCATCGTCGAGCGTGAGCGACTCGCTCCCGGCCAGCGGCGCGTGGGTCGAGACGATCGGGGTCATGGTCGAGACCAGCCGGTCGACGTCCGCCGCCGAGAGGCCCAGCACCTCGGCGATGTCGGCGCGCCCCGGCTCGCGCGCGAGCCGGCCGCGCAGCGTCTTCTCGGCGCGCTTGTACTTGAGCTGCAGGTCGTAGACGTGCGAGGGGGCGCGCACCGTCCGCGAGTGCTTCTGCACCGCCCGGATCATCGCCTGATGGATCCACCACGCAGCGTAGGTCGAGAACTTGTGGCCGCGATGGTGGTCGAACTTCTCGACGGCGCGGATCAGCCCGAGGTTGCCCTCCTGGATCAGGTCGAGGAACGGGACGCCCATGCCGCGATACTGCTTGGCGAACTTCACCACCAGCTTCAGGTTGTGCTGCACGAAGCTTCGCTTGGTGGCTTCGTAGGCGGACAGATGGGTCCGCGCCGCGGCGATCCGCGCGCGCTGCTCGGCCGCGCCGCGGACGCGCGGCCCGGTGCCGCGGGCGTCGCGCGCGACTTCCCGGAAGGCGTCGACGATCCCCTCGAACGCGAGATCGGCGGCGCGCAGCGCCGGAGCAAGGCGCCGCTCGAGCGCCGCCTGCACGCGCGGCGTCCGCGCGCCGCGCTCGCGTCGCGCGAGCAGCCGCTCGACGGCGCCGAGCGCCCGGTCGATCTCGATCGAGAGGTCGCGCGGCCCCGCCTCGAGGTGATGCGCGCTCAACGCGCCAGTGACGTAACCCCCGGCCTTGCGCCGTCGCCAGCGGGCGACCAGCGCCTCGGCCACCGCCGGGATCTGGAACACCGCGTCGAGGAAGCGGTCGCGCTCCATCTCCAGCCGCTCGGCGAGCGCGTACTGCTGCGCGCGCGAGAGGATCGGCGTGCGCGAGATCGAGCGGATGTAGGAGACGAGGGCGTCGGGATTCGCGCTCGCCTCCTCGTCGTCCGCGCGCTCCGGGCCGCCCTCGTCGAGCGCCTCGTCGCGCCGATCCGCATCGGGCTCGTCGTTGTGGCTCATCGATTTCGCTCACTCTCCCAGCGGGCGTAGAAATATCGGGGCCTCATCGGATCCATCGGGCATCCGGCGGCGTACGTCTCGGTGAGGCGTGGGAACAGCCGAGACGGCGCATGCCTTCTCCTAGGACGGCGCGCTCTCCCCCGGCAGTCGTCATCTTGGGTGCCCTCGCCAATCCTGTCAATAGTGTGTTCACAAAATAACTAGACCCTCAGTCTCCGAGCGCCTCGACTCGGGTCCAGCGACGGCGTACGCTGGCGCAATCCCGCGTCCCGACAGGAGAGACCGATGACCCAGGCTTCCCGGGTGAACGCGCTGCGGCAGCTCGATCGCGAGCTCGAGACGATCCTCACCTCCTTCGACTCGAATTACGTCTGGAACTACGGCTCCGTGAAGGAGGGGTTGCACGATCTCTACGAGAAGGCGAAGCGGGATCAGTGGAACGGGACCACCCAGCTCGCCTGGAGCACCGACGTCGACCCCGAGGGCAACATCATCCCTCCCGCGATCAACCCGATCGCCGAGTACGGCCCGTACCAGAAGCTGAACGAGAAGGAACGAGCACACCTGCGCCACGCGCAGATCTCGCTGCAGCTCTCCCAGTTCCTGCACGGCGAGCAGGGTGCGCTGATCGTGGCCTCCCAGCTGGTCGGCGGCGTGCCGTGGATCGACGCCAAGTACTACGCCGGCACGCAGACGATGGATGAGGCGCGACACGTGGAGGTGTTCAGCCGCTACCTCCACGAGAAGCTCGAGTGGGAGTGGCCGATCAACAAGAGCCTGAAGGAGCTGCTCGACGCGACCCTCTGCGACAGCCGCTGGGACTTCAAGTACCTCGGGATGCAGATCATCATCGAGGGCCTGGCGATGGCGGCCTTCGGCAACCTGTACCAGCTCTGCCAGGAGCCGCTCCTCAAGGAGCTGCTCAAGTACGTGATGAAGGACGAGTCGCGGCACGTCGCGTTCGGCGTGCTCTCGCTGCGGGACTACTACCGGGACCTGCCGGCCGCCGAGATGCGCGACCGCGAGGACTTCATCGTCTACGCCTGCGAGCTGATGAGGAACCGGCTGATCGGCGACGAGTTGGCCGACGCGATGGGATGGAACCCCGACGAGGTGCGCGAGGTGTTCCTGAGCTCCGAGCCGTCGCAGATGTTCCGGAGGATGCTGTTCATGCGCATCGTGCCGAACCTGAAGAAGCTCGGCCTGCTCACGCAGCGGGTGCGCGAGGCCTTCGACCGGCTCGGCATCCTGCAGTTCGAGGACTTCGACGCCGAGGCGGTCGACCGCCAGCTCGGCTTCCTCTAGCGCGCGTCTCCGTCTAGTCAGCGCACTCGACGCAGCGCAGCGCGGTCGGCAGCGCGCGCAGGCGCTGCGGCGCGATCGCCTCGCCGCAGGCGATGCAGGTGCCGTAGGTACCGGCCTCGATGCGGCTCAGCGCAGCGCGGATCGCAGCGAGCTCCCGGCGGCCCGCGTCGTCGAGACCGGCGAGCACCTCCTCGTTCTCGCGCTGGGTCGCCTGCTCCTCGAAGTCGCGCTCCAGGGGATCGCTCTCGTGGCGCAGGTCCCCGGAGAGCCGGACGACGCGCTGCTGGAGCGCCGCGAGCCGTGCCAGCAGCTGCTGCCTCAGCTCCTCCTGCCCCGCCATCGACACCCTCCCGCCCGAACCCCGCGGTCGCCGGATTCTAGCGGGCGCGCCTGCCCGGGACTCCGGCGCGCTTCCCTTCAGCCGCTCCTCGAAGGGATCGAACCGAGGACCGGCACGAGGTGGCGGGCGACGTCGATCCGGGGCTCGTAGTGCTGGAAGAGCCCGCCGAGCGTGCCGAAGATGCGCGCCAGCATCACGAACTCGTCCGGGATGCGCACGACGGGATCGCCGTCCATCGACGCGAGCAGCTCGCGCGCCTGGGCTGCGACCTCGCGCCCGCCGAGCCAGACGTCCTTGCCGCCCGCCGTGGCGGCACGCCTCAGCGCGCCGAGCATCGCCTCCGCGAAGCGCAGGAGCGTGTCGGGGCGCCCGCTGCGGGTCGCGAAGCCGAGCGCGGCGAGGCGCTCCGCCACACGACCGTCGTCACCCGCGAGGCTCGCCTGCACGAGAGCGAGGTAGCCGTCGCGCAGCGGCGGCGCGAGCTCGCAGGTGCAGCCGAAGTCGAGCAGCACGAGCTCGCCGCCCCCCGTCACCAGCAGGTTTCCGGGATGCGGGTCGGCTTGGAACAGGCCCGCCTCCAGGATCTGCCGCACGTACGCCTCGAGCAGCAGGCCGAGCATCCGGTCGATCTTGGCGGCTGCGCCCTCGTCGCCGGCGTCCCGCTGCGCACGCCACGCATCGAGTGCCGCCGTGATGCGGCGCCCCTCGACGAGCTCGGCGGTGAGGACGCGGCCGGCGCAGAGCGCGGGGACGCGGCGCGGGACGCGGATCCCCGCGTGCGCTGCGAAGTGTCGGGCGAGGCGATCCATCGCGCGGCCCTCTGCCTCGAAGTCGAGCTCTTCCGAGACGCGCGCACGCACCTGGCGCACGATCGTGTCGTAGTCGGCGTCGGGCAGCATCGAGCGCACGGCATCGACGAACTGCGCCAGGAGCTCGAGGTCAGTCTCGACCAGGACCGCGATGCCGGGCCGCTGCACCTTCACCGCCACGTCCTGGCCGTCGAGCGTCCGCGCGCGGTGCACCTGCGCAATGCTCGCCGCGGCGATCGGCTCGGGCTCGAACTCGGCGAAGCGCGCGGCCAGGGGCGCACCGAGATCGGCCTCGACGGCGGCGCGTACCGCCTCGAACGGGACCGGCGCGGCGGCGTCCTGAAGCGCCGAGAGCTCGGCGACCCACGCCGCGGGAAGGAGGTCGAGTCGCGCCGAGAGCATCTGGCCGACCTTCAGGAGGGCCCCGCCCTGGCGCAGGCTCGCGGCGCGGACGCGGCGCGCGTTCTCGCGGTGCAGCGCCTCGCGCTCCGCGCCGGCGGCGGCGTCATCGAGGAAGG
>Ga0335085_10009126_pt1 | contig 15012 bp, 10 predicted proteins | sample Lox_Sample_45_FD_206712 | JGI IMG/M metagenome (GOLD analysis project Ga0335085, IMG submission 206712) | Soil microbial communities from Loxahatchee National Wildlife Refuge, Florida, United States - Lox_Sample_4.5 | ecosystem: Environmental > Terrestrial > Soil > Wetlands | place: USA... | reverse complement strand
TGGTTTTGGAGGGTACCGTTTTGGGGCTGGGTGGGGCGCCGCTTCGGCCTGCGCCGCCTGTTGCAGGGAGGCTACGCGGCGGCGGGAGTATTGAGTATCGGTATCGCGCTCGCATTCGGTGTGCCGTGGCTCGGCGCCACCCTTCTCGCGCTGGCTGCCTTCGGCACCGAGACGCTCGACGGCGCCGGCAACCTTCTGTTCCTGCGCGCGGTGCACGTCTACGAGCGCGCCGAGATGACCACCGTGTTCGTGAGTTATCGCGATGTCGCGCAACTTGGCCCGCCCGCGGTCTGCTCGGTGCTGCTGTCGCTGTTCAGCCTGCCATCGGTGTTTGTCGCCGCCGGCGCGATGATGCTGGCGGCGGCAGGACTGTCGGGGAGCATCCCGCGGCGGCTGTAGGGTCGTGGCGGATTTATTCGAGGCGTTTCGGCCAACGTTGCCGCGCGTGCAGCACGCGCAGGATTTCGACGGCTTCGGACCGAATCCGATAAGCCACGATGTAGGGCGTCCGATTCACCACCAGTTCCCGCGTCCCTCCGCGCCGGCCGGGGCGGCCGATTTCCGGAAAGCGCGGCAGCCTTGTCACTGCGGAAAGAACCCGGACGATCTGGTTGTCCGCCGCTGGCGGATTATCGTGGGCAATATAGGCGCGAGCAGCCGCCAGATCCCGCAGCGCCGCAGCGGTCCAAACTAGGCGCATTCCGGCATGGGCAGCTCATCGGGTTGCCCCCATGAACGCACCCACGCGACGACCTCGTCGTGGCCGACCACCCTGCCGGCCTCGGCGTCACCGATACCCTCCTCGATGGCTGCCAGTTGCCATTCCTGCAGGCTGACGAAATCGGCGATCGCCTGCTCGATGACCCATGACTTGGGCCGATCCAGAACTGTGGCTATCGCTGCAAGCCGGTCATTCAGTTCGGCATCGAGGCGCACGCTCACGGGGGTGATTTTGCTCATTCCGGCAATCCTCACTACATCAAACTACAATGTAGTGAGCACTGCTTTGCATGCAAGCGGCTGGCTACCGCGCTTGCGTCGCGCCCAGTACGCGCCGGAACAGCGCCAACTGCCCGGCGCTCGTTTCGTCCCAACTGAACCGCTCGGCATACGCACGCGTCGCCGCACGCGAAGGCGGGTTCGCGAACAGCCGCCGCACCCCCGCCGCGATCCCGGCGGGAGTGTTCTCCTCGATCACCAGCCCCGCCGCCCATTCCTGCACCACCTCCGGATTGCCAGGGATGTTGCTGGCGACGACGGGGGTGCCGCAGGCCATGGATTCCAGCAGCACGTTGGCCCAACCCTCGCGGCTGGAGGCGAGCACGCTGGCATCGGCCGCGCCGTAGAACCGCGGCAATTCCGCGTGCGGGCGCGGCCCCAGAAGCCGCACGCGCGCACCGAGCCCAAGCCGGGCGATCTGCGCCTCGAGCGCCGCGCGCTCCGGGCCATCGCCCACCACCAGCAGGGAAAATTCCGGCAGCGCCAGCAGCGCCTCGATCGTCAGGTGATGGCCCTTGCGCGGGATCAGCGAACCCACGGAAATCAAGGTTGGCCCCGTCAGCCCGAGCGCGGCGCGCGCCGCATCGCGATCGACCGGCCGAAATGCCGTCGTATCGACGCCGTTACGTAACGTCACCGTGCGGGAGGGGGCGGCGCCGAGTTCAACCAATCGTTCCCGCAAGGCCGCGCTGACGCCGATCAGCCCATCGGCGCCGCCAACCGCGCGCCGGATGAACCAGTTCGGCACGCGGTAGTCCGGCAGCTCCGTCAGGTCCGAGCCGCGTGCCGTCACGACCACCGGCTTGCCGAAATGCCGCCCGAGCCACACGGCCGCGACGCCGTCGGGATAGACGTAGTGCGCGTCGATCAGGTCGAACGCGAGCCCGCCGGCGAGCAGCCCCGCGATCGCACGGCGGGCCGCTTCGTAGAGCAGTAGCGGCGCCACCGACATCCCGATGCGGGGAATGACGAGGTAGCGCGGGTGATACACCGCCAGCCCGTGCCGCTCCTCCCGCGGCGGAACGCGGGCGAGGACGCCCCAGGCGCCGAAGCGTTCGGACCCGAACGGAAAGAACGGCACCGGCGCCAGCACGGTGCTCGTGGCCTCGCCGGTGGCAACCAGATGCCGCAGCCGGTTTTCGACGAAGATGCCGTGGTTCGGCCGGACGCTGTCAGGAAAGAGGGTGGTGAACGTCAGCAGGCGAAGCGGCGGCATGGCTATGCCTTACCGCCCTCGCGGTGCACGGGCCGCTCAGGGGCTCTTGGCGCCGGCGGTCGTCTTCGCCTGCCTGGCAAGCTCATCAAGCAGGCGTGCCGCCTCCTCCTTTTCGTCGAAACTCACCGGCCCCTGCACGATCGGCTGCAACAGGGCGATCGCCTCGTCCGGGTGCCCTGTATCCTTCAGCGCCACCGCCAGATGGTAGCGGACGGTCGGGATGTCACCGAGCTGCACCGCAGCCTGGCGCAGCAGCGTCAGGCCGCTTGCGGCGCTGCCCTCGGTGGTAAGGATCCATCCCAGCGTGTCGGCGACCTGCGGCGTGGGCGAAATCAGGTAGGCCTTCTGCGCAGTCGTTCGCGCCCGCGAATCCTTCCGCTGCTGATATACCCAGGCAAGATTGTTCAGGGCGCTCGCATCCCTCGGCTGCTTGTTAAGCGCCACCTGCAGATGCGACTCCGCCTCGTAATAGCGATGCGCGCTCAAATCGAATCCGGCCAACGCTTCCGCGACGTCGGCGTCGGCAGGATGGCTCGCCAGCCATTCACGCAGCCCCTGCGCCCCCTGATCCGGCTGTCCGGCCGCGGCCCGCGCCGCAGCAATCCGCAGCACCAGCTCCGCGCTGGGTTCCGCGCGCAACTCCTCATTGTAGGCATTGATGGCCTCGGGAAAATGCCCGGCCAGCGAATAGACATCGCCTTTGAGCAGGCGCCCCGCCGGCTGATTGGACGGATCCGCCGCCAGCCGATCGGCTGCGACCACGGCCGCATTCAGTCCTTCCGCCTGGAGCACGATGCCAATATACGAACGCAGCAGCTCGATGTTCCCGGGTTGCGCCCGCAATCCCTCGGTGATCAGCGACTTCGCCGCGGCGATATTCCCCGCCGCCAGCAACTGGTCGCGCAGTGCCCGGCGAATCTCGAGGTTGCCCGGCTCAAGGTCGAGAATCTGCCGGTAGCTGTCGCGGGCGGCATCACTCTGCCCCAGAATTATCTGCAGCCGCGCGCGCATTCCCAGCAGTTCGGTGTTCGTGCTCCGCTCTTTCAGATTGGCGTTGACCAGGTCCAGCGCCTTCTTCGTTTCATTGGCGCGTATCATCACCCCCGCAAGCGCCACCGTCACCGACGGGTTCAGCGGGTCGGCGCCGTGCGCCGTCTCCATCACCGCCACCGCATGTTGCAGATCGCCTTGTGCGAACAGGATCGGAACCATGCTGGACAGCGCGGCCAGATTGGTCGGCTCGCGCTGGAGCACCTCCTTCAGCTGCTGCTCGGCCTCCTGCGGCTTGTTCTGGATCATCAGCACGCGCGCGAGATTGATGCGGGCCTGCGCCGACTGCGGGAAGCGCTGGATCGTGTCGCGGAAAATCGTGGCGGCGCCATCCAGATCCACCTGCGCCATCCGGATCATGCCCCCGAGGTTCCCCACCGCCTCCGATTCGCCTTCCTGCTTCTTGACCTGGGCGAGCGCGAGCACGGCCTTGTCGATGTCACCCGCGGAAAGCGCCGCGGTCACCAGTGCCTCGGCGGCATCCGTTCGTGTCGGCGCGATCTCCAGCGAATGCTGGAGATCGTTGGCGGCGCCCGCCGAATCGCCGGTTGCCAGTCGAACCGCCGCGAGTCGCATCAGGATGCCGGGATTATCCGGCGCCAGCGCCGCCGCCCGCTCCAGTGTTTGCACCGCCTGCACCAGCTGCCCGTTCAACGAATAGGCCTGCCCCAGCAAGTCCAGAACGTCGGCATCGGCCTGGCCGAGATCGAGGGCCTTGGTCAGGATCTGGATCGCGTTCGCATACCGCCGGCTGGCGATCTCGATCGACGCCGCGAGCTTGATCGCGTCGGGTTCGTTCGGATTGCGCGCCAGGTAGTGCGCGGCGGCATCGGTCGCCTGTTCGCCCTGACCAAGATTGTATTTGACCAGCGCAAGGAAATAGTACCCGCGCGGGAACTGGGCGATGAACGAACCGAGCCTGGTCAGTTCGGCGTCGGCCGCGGCATAGTCTTTCGCCCGCGCCAGGATCACGCCCTTCAAGAACACGGCCAGCGCGTTTTTCGGTGCGACCTTCAAAACCGCATCGACATCTTCGCGTGCCTTCGCATCCTGGCTGCTCGCGACCAGCGCATTCGCCCGCTCCAGCCGTGCCGACAGCAGGTTGGGCGCCGCGGCCACGGCTTCCCCGAACGTGTTGATCGCGCCAACGCGGTCGCCGCGCAGGTTCTGCAGCTGCCCTTTCAGCAACAGCGCCTCGCCCGAGCGCGGATTGATTGAAAGCGCGCGCTGAACCTTCGTTTCCGCGCTACTCAAATCGTGCAGCGCCAGCGCGATCCGCGCCGAATTGAGCTGTGCGTCCACCGACTGCGGCATCAGCCTTTCCGCTTCCGCCGCGGAGGTCTGCGCCGCCGCATTATCCCCCGTCGCCAGCTGCGCGGCCGCGCGCATGATCAGCAGCGGAGAGGCCTGATCCGGCGGCAGCCCCTGCGGTGAGAACTCCCGCAACAGCTCCTTGTATTTGCCTTGCGCCATGTACGCCTGCGCCAGCAGCGGGTTGATGCTGCGTGCGTCGAAGCCCATGTCGCGCGCCTGCCGCAGCTCCTTTTCGGCCGCCACCGGGTCGCCCAGCCGCAGATCCACCTGCCCCAGACGGAAATGCGCCGTCACGTTCTGCGGGTTCGTGCGCGCGATGTTGCGCAGCTCCAGCACGGCTCCCTGCAAATCGCCCTTGTCGAAGAGCATCTGCGCGTGCGCGAACGGGTCGTGGATGCGGCCGTATCGCCACCAGAGCCCGCCGCCGATGATGACGAGCGCAAAGACCGGGAACAGGATCAGCAGCAGCTTTTTCATTCTGGTTCAGCCAGCAGCGGTGTCAGCGGACGGTGGATGTCGAGGCGGGATGCCGGCGCTCGGACATTTCGTTGTCCGATGCGACGGCGGCATCGCCGGCACCATCCAGCCCGGCAAGCGCGGCTGGCGCGAGGCCATGCGCTTCCATCAGCGTGTAGAGCGTCGGGCGGCTGATGCCGAGCAGCTTCGCGGCGGTGGCAAGGGTGCCGTTGGCCCTTGTAATCGCCTTCTCCAGCACATCCCGCTCGGCGCGCAGCCGCGCGGCCCGCAAATCGAGATCGGGCGATGCTTCCATCCCCGCTGCCAGTTCGAGATCGGCGGGATCGATCAGCCTGGCTTCGGTCATCACCACGGCCCGCTTCATGCGGTTCTCCAGCTCGCGCACATTCCCGGGCCAGGAATGCGCGCTGATCGCCGAAATCGCCGCCTCGCTGAAGCCCCGGATATTGCGCGCGAACTCCCGGTTGAAGCGGGCGAGGAAATAACGTGCCAGCAGCATCACATCGCCGCCCCGATCGCGCAGCGGCGGGATGCGCACCATCACCGAGTTCAGCCGGTAGAAGAGGTCGTTGCGGAACCGGCCGTCGGTCACGTTCTCCTCGATCGCCGTGTTCGTCGCCGAAACGATGCGGACGTCGACGGGGATCGTCTGCCGTCCGCCGATCCGCTCCACCACCTGTTCCTGGAGGAAGCGCAGCAGCTTGACCTGCAACTGGTGCGGCAGGTCGCCGATTTCGTCGAGGAACAGCGTGCCCTTGTTGGCCGCTTCAATCTTGCCGATCGTCTGCTTCACCGCGCCGGTGAACGCACCTTTTTCGTGGCCGAAAAGCTCGCTCTCCAGCAAATTCTCGGGGATGGCGCCGCAATTGATGGCAACGAAGGGGCGCGAACGGCGCGCCGAAAGCTGGTGAACGGCCTTGGCCAGCGCCTCCTTGCCGGTGCCGCTCTCGCCGAGCAGCAGCACCGAGACGTTGGTCGTCGCCAGCTTTTCGACGGTTCGGCAGACCTTGAGCATCACCTCGGAGGCCGTAACGATATGCTTGATGGGCGACGGCGCCGGGGCTTCCGCGAGCCGGCGGTTCTCCTCCTCGAGCTCATGGAGACGCAGCGCGCGCTCCACGATCGTGCGCAGGAGCGCGATGTCCATCGGCTTTTCGCAGAAATCGTAGGCGCCGCTGCCGATGGCACGCAGCGCGTGTTCGCGGTCGCCGTGACTGGTTGCCACGATGACCTTTGTTTCCGGCAACTGTCGCAGCATCGTCTCGATCGTCGCGAATCCTTCGCTGACCCCGTCCGGATCAGGCGGCAGGCCGAGATCAATGATGGCAACCGGCGGCCGCTCCTTCTGCGCCGCCGCCGTTGCCTGGGCGCGGTTGTGCGTCATCAGCAGGTCGCAGGCCGGGAACGCCCAGCGGTACTGGCTGCACAACCCCTCATCATCTTCCACGATCAAAAGCTTCGGCTTGCTCATAGGGTATTCCGTCGAATGCCGCGTTGTTCTGCCAGATTTCGCGTAGAAAAGGCACTGTTGCGTTTACGGGACTGAAAGACGATTTCCGCCTGAGGTGGCCCAATGCTAGGCTGGCCGCATAGCCAGCACCTGCAAAGAACCATGAAACAAGTCGGCGACTTAGAGGCCAAGGACGAACTCGGCGCCCTGCTCGACCTGGTTGAGCACGGCGAGGAGGTGCTGATCACGCGCCGCGGCAAGGCGGTGGCGAGACTCGTGCCGGCGAGATCGCAGGCGAGGGTTGAAGAAGCCCTAGCGGCCGGCCGTCGCATTCGCGAACGAGCCAAGAAGCTCGGGCTCGGGCCGTTCGACTGGGAGGAGTGGAAAGCGTACCGAGATGAAGGTCGGCGGTGAGTCTCGTGCTCGATTGCTCGGCGACTCTCGCCTGGCTGATGGAAGACGAAACCACAGAAGCTAGCCGGCGCCTCTTCGACATTATCGCTCGTGACGGAGCATGGGTCCCGGCATTGTGGCGATTGGAGGTTGCAAACAGTCTGCAGATGGCGGTTCGTCGTCGCCGCATTACCGCGGATGCTCGTAACGCATCCCTGCGTGACCTTGCCGGCTAAAAAATCATTACGGATCACGAAACGGACAGTCACGCATGGACGTCGACGCTCCAACTTTCTGACCGCTTCGGCCTTACCGTCTACGACGCCTCCTACCTCGAGCTTGCGCAACGAATGCAACTGCCGCTCGCTACGCTCGACCGGCGTTTGCAATCCCCCGCCGCGGCGGCCGGTGTCGAACTGGTCGAGCAATAACCCGCCCCTGCCCGTCAGGCCGAGGCAGCCACCGCCTGCCGAACCGCCGCCTCGACCAGCGGCAGTATCAGCCGCATCGTGGTACCCTCGCCGGGCCGGCTCAGCACGATCAGATCGCCGCCGGCGCCGCGGACCAGTTCGCGCGCCTGGTAGGCTCCGATGCCGCTGCCCTCGGCCTTCGAGGTGCGGAACGGACGGAACAGCTCGTCGCGGATGAACTCGGGGGTCATGCCCGGTCCGGTATCGACGATGTCGATCAGCGCCTGCCGCGCCTCGTGTCGCAGCAGGATCCGCACCGGCTCCGGTTCGCCACCCGTGGCCGCCGAATGCGTGGCCTCCATCGCGTTGTTCAGCAGATGCGTCACCACGGCATCGAACGCCGACGCCGCCATGCGAACTCCCGCCGCAGCGCCGTCACCACTGAGTTCGATCGGCGCCCCGCGCAGCCGGCGGCTGGCCGCAACGATCGCTTCCAGCCGCTCGCCCGGCATCAGCACCGTCTGTCCCGGCTCGCTGGCGGGCACGCTCAGCCGCTTGATCAGCGCGCCGATCTTCTGCACGGCGGCACGGATCGTCGCCAGCATGTCGCGCTGGAAGTCCGGGTTGGCGAGATGCGTTTCGGCGTTGCTGAGCAGCAGCGACAACTGGCTCGAGACGTTCTTGATGTCGTGGGCGACGAAGGCGAAGCGCTTGCCATACTCGTGCAACTGCCGCGCCTCGATCAGCCCCTCGGTCGCCCGCTGCTCCGCCACGTAGGTCGCCACCTGCCGGCCGATCACGCGCAGAAGGTCGAACACCTCGCGGTCGAGCTTGAACTCGGCGCGCGGGCGCGCCACCACGATCAGGCCGGTCAGCCGCCCGTTATGGTTCAGCGGCACCGCCAGCCAGGCATTGGCGACGCCCGTCTGGAACGGCTCGGCCTCGACAATCCAGGTGCCGTCACGGAACGCCGCCACCAGCGGGTGCTCCGGCAGGATCGGGCCGGGCGCGGCGGCCGTGTTCCACGAGCCCGCCCACTGGAACGCATGATCGCCACGCTCGCGCAGGAACAGCACGCCAGCCGGGCTGTCGACCACCTCGGCCAGGGCTCGGATCACCCGCGTATGCAGCGCCACATACTCGTCCGGCGCCGATAGCGTGGCGATGCAGCGCATCCACTCGCGGCGGTAGTCGTAGCGGTGGCTGAAGAAATGATCGACCAGCAATCCGCGCAACCGCGAACGCGTCGAACGCGAGGTCAGCAGGACGGCGATGGTGACCAGGCCGGCGAAGATCAGGCTGATTTCCGCCACGCCGCCCCAGGCGGTCCCGCCGATGTAGCGGAAAGTTTCGCCGACGATGACGAGGCCCAGCAGGAAGATGCCCGACGCGACCAGGGTTGCGCTGTGGAATACGGCCGCGCGGGAGACGTGGATGTCCACGCCCCAGCTCGAGCGATTGCGCGCCGCCGCAACGGCGAGCAACGGCGCCACGATCGCGGTGGCGATGGCGCGGCCGTCGAACAGGATAAGGGAAGCCCGGCGAAACAGCAGGGCATCCGCCGAGATCGCAATGTCATATATCGCCAGCGCGCCGAGTGCGATGCAGGGCAGGTTGATATGCCAGCGCGTGTCCGCGGGTGTGTTGAGGTAGAGGTTTTCGATCAGCAGCACGCTGCACACGGCCACGCCCAGCCGCGTGACCACCTCGCCGTACCACAGCAGGGCGGCGCCGCCAGGCGATGCGCGGCTCAGCAGCGCAATCACCGCCACCACCAGCACCGCGATCAGGCCCAGCATCAGGAACACCTGGCCGCGCTGCTGCCGGCCGCGCACCGCCCGGAGATAGAGGTGCAGGATGAAGCCGCACCATATGCCGGCGCGCACGACATCCAGTGGACCGCTCAGCAGGGCCAGTGGCGACACTGCCATCCCGGCCACCGCTCCCGCCCACAGGGCGGTCGCCAGGCAGGCGATGAAGAACAGCCGTCCTGTCGGATTGAGGCGGCCGCTTCGGCTCAGCCGGCCCTGAACCAGGACCAGCGCCGAGAGGACAACATACAGGGCTGCGCAGCCGCCGTGCAGCACCGCGATCGCGGTCAGCCACGCCGGCATGTTCATACGGTCGCTACCGTGCGCCTTCCTGGAACAGGATCACGCGGACGGTGGCGAACAGGATCATCAGGTCCAGAAACAGGTTGCGGTGCTTCACATAATAAAGGTCGTAGGAAAGCTTCTGGCGGGCATCCTCGATCGAGGCGCCATACGGGTAATTCACCTGCGCCCAGCCGGTGATACCGGGCTTCACGCAGGCGCGGTCGCGGTAGAAGGGAATGACCTCGGCAAGCTGGTCGACGAAATGGGGGCGTTCCGGCCGTGGGCCGACGAACCCCATCTCTCCCTTCAGCACATTGATGAGTTGCGGCAGCTCGTCGATGCGCATGCGGCGGATGAAGGCGCCGACGCGGGTCACGCGCGGATCGCCCTGTGCGGCCCAGGCCGGTCCGCGCGCCTCGGCATCGATCTGCATGCTGCGGAACTTCAGCAGCGTGAACACCCGGCCATGCAGCCCCACCCGTTCCTGGCGGTACAGCACCGGGCCCGGGCTTTCCAGCCGGATCAGGGCAGCGGTCAGGGCCATCACCGGCAGCGTCGCGATCAGCAGCAGCAGACTGACCACGACGTCTCCGAGGCGGCGCACGGTACTCTCCAGCCGGCCGCATGACAGCCCGTCGGCGAACAGCATCCAGTCGGGTTCGAGATGGTCGAGGTCGATCCGCCGGAGCTGCTGCTCGCGGAATTCGATGTCGCTGAAGATGCGAAAGCCGGCGCGCTTGCTGCGCAGCAGCCCCGCCGGCGGCACCGATCCCCGCGCTTCCGAGGTCACGACGACACCCCAGATGCGGTCACGGTGCAGCGTCTGCGGCGACAGCTCGGCGGCGTCCCGGGCCGGAGTGACGCCGGCGACCATGAAGACACCGCGCCGTAACGAGCCGATCGCCTCCTCGAGGCGCGACGCATTCGGCGCCGATCCCACGATGAGGACGCGCCTGGCGAACAGGTTGGACCGCATCGCCACGCTGAACAGCAGCCGGGTGGTAAACAGGAACACGATCCAGGTGGCGAGAATCTGCAACAGTCGCGTCGGTCCGTGATCGAAAAGGCGTCGCAGGTCGATGCCGATCGCCGCAGCCATCACGAGGGAGGCGGCGCATGCCACCAATCCAGCGACCGTGGCATTCATCAGGAGCCGCCGCGTCTGCAGGCAGATCTCCGGCCGATACATGCCGATCGCGATCGAGGCGAGCCCCACGGTCAGCGCCAGCACCGCCGCCTGATCGGCCGCCGTGACGTCGAACCAGGGCGCTCCGGCGGTGGCCATGCCGGCTTGCGCCAGCAGCAGGTAGAACACGAGAAAACAGGGAAGGAATTCGAATAGCCAGAGGACCAGCATCTCCAGCGCAACGTAATGACGGAAAATTCGTGTCATCGGGCTGTCCCATCCGGTCGGCCGGGCCGCGACGCACCTGACACGCAACGGAAGCAAAATAGTTGCGACATTTTCGTGATCGCCTCGTTCTGGCCCCGGCGCATCGGGTATCCTGCGTTCGTCGTCCCGGCCATCCGGTATCGTGTCGAGGCGAGCATGAATCTGATTTGGCTCTGATTCTTCGGTTGCACTGAAATACCCGACACCGCGTTCCTGGAGCGGCTCTGTTATTGATAGATAATGTAACGGAACGGACCCATCACGGTCAAGTCTCATTCCATCACCGGGGCGAACGAGTCATTGCGTTGCTGTACGATTGTCTTCATGCCCTGAAATGCGAGGAGCGGCGCAAACGTTGCTACCACTGCGTGCTCGGCAGGCGATGAAGCGCCGCGCCGGACTACCGACAGTTGCAGAGAGGGGACGGCCGCGAAACGGCCTAACATAATCTTTACAGTGAATTGGCAACGGTGCTACATGTTTCGATTAAGCGATCAGCGCCGGACGGGCGAGGCCGCCGATGGACGTGGCACTGGAGGCGTGTAGCTCAGTGGCAGAGCGCTGCTATTACATGGCAGGGGTCGGGGGTTCGATTCCTTCCGCGCCTATTGTTTCAAGCCCTTGCGGCACGTAGCAGGGAAATTTGGTGAATATGCTTATTACTCGATTAATTCAAACCGGGTTCAGTATTATTTTGCTTCTGCTTGCCGCGGCCTGCGACAGTGTCGGCCCCAGCGAAACCGTCGCCACCGCGGGCGCGGCGGCGACGACCGCGGACGGCGCCTCTCCGGTGCCTGGGGCGACTGAATATGTCATCGGCGCCGGGGATACGCTCGGGATCTCGGTCTACCATGCCCCCGAACTGAGCGTGCCCGGCCTGCCGGTCCGCCCGGATGGGCGCATCTCGATGCCGCTCATTCCGGATATCGTCGCCGCCGGCAAGACGCCGACGCAGCTCGGCAAGGAGCTCGAGGGGCGGCTGAAGGAGTACATCAAGGATCCGATCGTTACGGTTATGGTGACCGGTTTCATCGGTCCCTTCAACCGGCAGGTGCGGGTCATCGGCGAGGCCACCGAACCGTCGGCGATCCCGTATCGCGACCACATGACCGTTCTCGACCTGATGATCGCGGTCAAGGGGCTGACCAAGTACGCCGCCGGCAACAGCGCCATCATCGTGCGCGGAACCGGCGAGAAGCGCGAAACGATCCGCGTCCACCTGTCCGACCTCATCAAGCACGGGGACATCGATCAGAACATCGAGCTGCTCCCCGGCGACACCCTGATCATTCCGCAAAGCTGGTTCTGACCTTTTTCTAAGGTGCCGCGAGCATGAGTACACTCCTGGTCCTGGCGCGCCGCCTCCTCAAGGCTGCCTGGCGCTACCGCTGGCTTGCCGTCGCCGTCTCCTGGATGATCTGCGGCGTCGGATGGGCCTACGTCTATACGATCCCGAACTCGTATGAAGCCTCGGCGCGGCTCTATGTCGATGCCGACGGTATCCTCACGCCGTTGCTGCGCGGCCTGGCCGTCGACAACGGGCTGGGGCAGCAGCTCGATATCCTGCAGCGGACCCTCCTGAGCCGGCCGAATCTCGAAAAACTGGTGTCCAACACCGACCTCGATCTCTCGGTCACTGGCCCGGCCGACCTCGAAGCCATGGTCAACGGCCTCGGCAACGCGATCAAAATCAACCCGCAAACCCGGAACCTGTTCACCATCAACTACCGCAACACCAATCCGAAACTTGCCTTCGACGTGGTGCAGACCATCCTCACCACCTTCATCGAGAGCAAGACGGGTAACAACCGGTCCGAGATGGAAAACGCCGGCTTGTTCCTGCAGCAGCAGATCGGCGAGTACGAGCGCAAGCTGCGCGAGGCGGAGAAGCGTCGCGCCGAGTTCCGGGCGAAATACCTCGACCTGCTGCCGGCGGGCGACAACGGGGGGACGCGTCTTGATCAGGCAGTGGAAAACCTTCGCCGCCTGCAGGGCGGATTGACCGATGAACTCGCAAAACGCGACATGCTCGCCCGCGAACTCGCGGCGACGCCGCAGATGGTGGTGACCGAGGCGAACGACGGCGTGGCCCCCGGAAGCCCTGCGGCAATCTCGCTCAATCCGCGGGTGGTCGAGGCCCAGCGCGGGCTCGACGAGCTCCTGATCACGCGGACCGACAGCCATCCCGACGTCATCCTGGCGCGCAAACACCTGGAAGAGGTCAAGGCCTCGGTCGCGAGGGAGAGCGCCGAGTTGGCTTCCCAGGCCGCCGCCGCCAAATCCGCCGCGACCGGCATCGGCCCCGACGTCTCCGCGGCAAAGCCCGGGGGCAAGGGGAAAGCCGACGCCGACAGCGCAGCGTCACAAGCAAAATCCGCCGCCAAGGCGAAAGCCGACGCGGAGCCCAAGAAACCCGCCGCCAATACGCATGAAGTACCAAATCCGGTTTACGAACAGCTCAAGGTGCGCATGTTCGAAACCGAATCGAACCTTTCGTCCCTGCAGCGCCAGCTTGCCGATGCCACGCGCGAGCGCGACCGCATGGACGAAATGGCCCGCAGCGCCCCTGGGCTGCAGGCCGAGTACATTAACCTCAACCGCGACTACGACGTGCTGACGGCGAACTACAAACAGCTGCTGGCGCGGCGCGAGGAAATGCGGATGGCGCAGGCGGCCGACGCGAACGCCGACAAGATCAAGATCCAGGTCATCGATCCGCCGCAGGTGCCGCAGAATCCGGTGGCGCCGAAACGTGCGATGCTGCTTTCGGCGGTGCTCGCGATCGGTATCGGTAGCGGGGCGGCATTGGCGGTCTTGCTGGTTCAGTTCGACCAGTCGTTCCACACGATCGATGAATTGCGCGATCTCGGGCTGCCTGTGGCCGGGGGGATTTCACTCCTGAACGTCGCGGTGACCCGGGGGCGGCTTGCGTCGGCCTTCGCCTTCAGCATGGCGCTCGTCCTGCTTGGGGCGCTTTACGCCGGGCTGATGTATCGCCTGGCGCATACGGCGGGAGTCGCCTGACCATGACAGAAAATCCTTCGCATCTGGTCGAGCGCGTCGCCGAGCGCCTGCGCGGCGTGGGTGGGCTGGTGGTTCCCGACCAACCGGCCGCGCGCGAGGCGCGTCCGCCGGCCTGGACAGAAGCGGTCCCGGCGGAGCCGCGCCCGGATCTTCGCCGCCGCCTCCGGCGGGCCGCCGAGGGCGAAACCGCGCCCGATGCCGAGCTGGAGGCCGAGGCCGAGAGCGAGCTCGAGGCGCCATCTCCCGAGCCGCCGGAACCGGATTTCCAGTCACAGGCCACCGACGCCGTGCTGCAAGAGTCCGATCCGGCCACCGCGCTGACCGTCCCCCCGGTATACGAACCCGGGCGGATGCCGCCGCTGGACATGGCGGCGCTGGAAAAGGCCGGTCTCGTGGTCGGCCATAAGGTCCGGACCCGGATTTCGGAGGAATTCCGCATCACCGTCGGTCACCTGCTGCGCTCGATGCAGGCGAACTACAGCCCCGGCCGCGGTGCGCCGAACGTCATCATGTTCACCTCCGCGCGTCCCGGCGAAGGCAAAAGCTTCTCCTCGCTCAACCTTGCCGGATCGATCGCCCAGCACACCCAGCGCGAGGTGCTGCTGATGGACGTGGACGCGAAGCAGCGGTCGATTTCGTCCCAGCTGGGGTTGACGGACCGGCCAGGACTGCTCGACCTCAGCAACAACTCGTCATTGCGGATCGAGGATGTCATCATCAAGACCTCGATCCCGCACCTTTCCCTGATGCCGGTCGGCTCCGGCCAGAGCGGCGGCCTCGACATCACCCAGACGCGGCCGATCACGACGCTGGTCGAGCGAATTGCGCGCCGCTTCCCCAATTCGGTCGTGCTGCTGGATGCTCCCCCCTGCCTCTCGACCAGCGATCCCTCGACACTGGCACCGTTCGTTGGCCAGATCGTCCTCGTCGTGGAGGCGGAACGGACGCAGCGGAACGAAGTCGTTGCGGCCCTGGACCTGATCAAGTCATGCCCCTCGGTGACCTTGATGCTGAACAAGATCCGGCTGACCACCAGCTACACTTTCGGGGCCTACCACTACTTCGGGACGTATTCCTGATCCGCTGATTGTGGCATGGCACTGCCGATACCTCGCGAATCGGCCTTCCGATGCCTTGTCCCGCGCTTCGCCTTCTCGCGCTAGCAATGTTCCTGGCCGCCGGATCCGCGG
>Ga0335085_10009124_pt1 | contig 15013 bp, 16 predicted proteins | sample Lox_Sample_45_FD_206712 | JGI IMG/M metagenome (GOLD analysis project Ga0335085, IMG submission 206712) | Soil microbial communities from Loxahatchee National Wildlife Refuge, Florida, United States - Lox_Sample_4.5 | ecosystem: Environmental > Terrestrial > Soil > Wetlands | place: USA... | reverse complement strand
CTTGGAATGGCCGTCGAGAAGCTCCCAGCCCGTCTGCCGCACCAATTGGTAGGCCCAGCTTAAGATCACCCCCGAACCGATGATGCCCATGGCGGCGTCCAGCCGCGGCTGGTTGAGGAGCTTCCCCGAAACCAGGGCCGTGATCGCCAGGACCGAGGTGAAAGCATCGGCCACGACGTGGATGAAGGCGCTGCGAAGGTTGAGGTCGTGCACGTGGCCGTGACCATGGCCGTTGTGGTTTTGGTGCTCCTGGGGATGGCCGTGGTCTTCCCCCTGCCCAAGGGAATGTTCCTCTTCCTCGTGACCGTGGGAATGATCCTCGCTTAAGAGAAGGGCACTCACGACGTTCACCAGAAGCCCCGCGCAGGCCACGCCGATGGCCTGGTTGAATTGCACCGTAACGGGGTGGAGAAGCCGTTGGATGGACTCGAAGGCCATGAGGAAGGCGATCATGGCCAGCACCACGGCGCTGGTGTAGCCGCCGAGGGGGATCAATTTGCCGGCCCCGAAGGTGAATTTTCGGTTCAGGTCCTGGCGCCGGGCCAGGCGGTAAGCCAGCAGGGCGATCCCCAGGGCGGTGGCATGGGACGCCATATGCCAGCCATCCGCCAGGAGGGCCATGGAACCGGTGAAAAGCCCCGCCAGGATTTCCACCGCCATCATCGTGGCGGTCAGGAGGACCACCCGGAAGGTCTTGGATTCGTTGCGTTCGAGTTGGGGATCGTTCGAAACCTGGGATTGGCTATCCTCGCAATAAATTTCCATGCGCTTCTCCCCGGGCCTCCTGCCGGTATCTTCCGAATTTACGTCCATCTTTATCCTCCTCAAGTTCATCGTTGAAGCCACGGCTAGCGGAACTCGCCGCGCGCTTTATCCCGGTTGGGGCGTCTCCCGGGGAGGCGGCGGCGGGCGGTGGATGGCGTCGTATTTCCAACGGGGCATTTCGTCCAGCACCCTGCCGGTCTTGAAATCGCAAATTTCAACTTTTTTCTCCCTCAGCCTGGCGAAGGACACCCATTGCCCATCATGCTCCAAACATAAATAGATCCCGCGCCCTTTTTTCCCCCAGATCACAGTCCCTTGTTCATCCACCAGGCGGTATTCCGCTCCGGCCAGGTTCAATTCGTCCTTTCCGACCAGGATGGTTTTTCCGTCGTCGGATAGGGCCTTCAGGACAAAGCCTTCCGTTAACTTGAATTTTGAGTGTTGGCCGTTGTCCGGGCTGACAACCTGAACGGTCAAGGCCCCGGAACCCATTCCGGTTCCTGAGGGCAGATAAGCCATGGACCGGCCCCTCGCGGAGATAGCCAAGAGCCGCCCGCGTTGCACCATGATTTTTTTTCCTGACCGGTCGAAAACCCATATTTCATTCCGGCCGGGATAAGCCGCTTCAATGAAGCATCTTCCCGTTTCGTTGGAAACGATCGCTTTTTCAAACGGCGTTTCGGACCGTAATTCCCACAACGTCTTCCACCCTTTTTGCAACAGGACGCTGCGCTTGGGTTTCCGGCGGCTGTCCGGCGGGTATTCGGTCTGGATCTGGACGGAATAGGCCCCGACTGGGTTGAAAGGGCAAGCGGTAGGGCTGCCTACCGGCGAAGGAGGGATGGGTCCGGCCAGGCCCCGGAAGGGAAAAAGAAACAAAACCAGGCTTCCAGCCAAAAGGGATTTCGGCGTCCGAAGTCCTATCGCCGGCCTCCTCAAAACCAGGAAGTTTTAGGCATGGCCACCTTGTCGGAGGTCATACGGTAGAGGCACCAACCCAAATTGTCTTTGTCCATATTCATGCCGACGCTTAAGGTTCCGAAAACGGTAATGGGGATGTCCATCAATTCGGAGGTTTGGTTTCCCGGCTCCATGGTGACGTAAATCCATTGGTTGAGTTTTGGAACCATCCCGTAACAGCAGGTCATACGGCTTTGGGCCAGGATAAAGCTGGAAACCCTGTCCTTGTCCATCGCCATGGGAATCATGAAACCGACGACGTATATTTTTTGACCGTTTAAAATCTTGACCGAACCCGGAATATCGAATCGGGCCATTTTGACCCTCTGACGGGCGTCCATCGCCGTATTTGGGATTTCAGGCGTCGCCGCGGGGAAACCCGCCAAAACATCAAAATTAACCCGGTAATAGCCCCCTTCCAGGGGATAGGGAATCTTGACGGATGGCTTTTGGGCGGGGAAGGATGAAGCCGGACCCGGTTTTGCGGCTTGAGCCGTTTGCTCCAACCGGCTTTGGTCTTTCCACCATTGGCTGACGGAGGGCCGGTTGTTGACCTTGAGCAGGATATAAGTCAGGAAAACGAACCAGAAAAGGCTCAAGAACATCATGGCCCAGTATTTCAGTTCGTGTCGTGGGATATGGGAGCCGGATGGATTTTGCACTTTACCGTTTTTCCTGACTCTTGGATCTTTTTTACCGTCCATCACAACCTCCCTACCCTACCAATTGATATTGGGAACGGTGACCTTGTCCGAAACCATCCGGTAAAGGGTCCAGCCCGTGTCGGACTTTTTTTCCTCCCCCACCGCCAGGGTGCCGAAGGCGGTCACGGGAATATCCATCATCGTCTCGGCCTCTTTCCCCTTCTTCATTTGGACGAACATCCACTCGTTCATCTTGGGGGTGATGCCGTAGCAACAAGTAGCCTGGCTGCGGGCCAGGATGAAGGAGGTCGTCTTGTCCCCCGCCTCGTTGGTATCCAGGGGGATCATGAAGCCCACCACCGCGACGGGGGCGCCGTTCAGAAGTTTGATGAAGCCGGGGATGGGGTATTTTTTCTTCTTGCGCCGTAGTCTCGGATCGATCTCCTCATCGATGCTGGGGGAGTCGTAGTCGAAATGCGAGAGGGTGTCCCAGGTGACCAGCGAATGGCCGTCCACTTTAGGATAAACCGTGATGGGGGCGGATTTGAGGTCCACGGCCGGCGGCACGGCGGTGGCGTAGGGGACCACCGCGTTGCCCCCGGGCGCCCCCGCGTATCCCGCCGAAAGGGCTGGAATAGGGCGGATCAAAGGAACACCCAACATCACCAAGAGGAAAAGAAGCACCCCCGGACGGGAAAGCTTTATCTCCCCCTGTCTCGCCCAAACCAACCTCGCATTTGATTTTTCAGCCGTCTTTTTTTCAATGCTTTTCATGGCGCCTCCTCATTGGAACCAAACCTTCTTCTTCCCGGCTATGATGACCTTCTCGCCCTTCATCCGGTAGAAACTCCAGCCCGAATCGGGGTTGAAAACCTCCCCGACTTCCAGGGTCCCCACCACCACGACGGGCCGGTCCATTTCCAGTTTGGCGGTCTTGCCCTTCTCCATCCGCACGCTCACCCATTCGTTCAGGCCCGGAGCCACGCCGAAACAACAGGTCATCTGGTTGCGGGCCAGGATGAAATAGGTGCATGTGTCCCCATCCTCATCCTGGTCCATGGGGATCATGAAGCCGGGAATGGCCACGGTTGTGCCGTTTAAGGCCGAAACCGAATCAGGGATACGCGGTTTTTTCCTTTTGGATTTTTTAGGAGCTAACGCCCCCCCGTCCTCGTCCGGATAGTCATAATTGAAACAGGCCAAGCGGCTGAAATCCACGAGGGGTTTTCCCTCCAGGTCGGCCGGGTTGATTTGGACGACGGGATCCCTGATCCGGCTGAGGGCCTGGAGCTTGACGTCATTGGCCACCCCGGACCCTTCGGCGGCCGGGACGTCAGGGGCCTGCGGATGGTATTTCCGGAAGTCCTGGCCCAAAACCCTGGCCCCGACGGCCAGGGTAAGGAGACCCAGGGCGATCCCATAAAACGTTCCTTTTTTAAAGCCGGTTTTCATCCGCCCCCCTATTCCTTTTCCGCTGGGAATTGGAAGGCCAGGTTTTTAAAGACAGAGCCGTTAATATTCACCGATACCAGCGCGCCTTTTAACTGGGTGAGACCTTTCAACGAAGGGTCTGTCAGGGCATAAGAGGAGGTCGCCCCCGGTTTTTCCCCGTTTAAAGGACTGACCACCGCCCTCAGTTTTAAGGTTCGGGCCGGTTTCGTTAAGCGAACCAGGATGGTCGGCTGCTTGAGGGGTACGGCTTCCTCGGCCTCCCCATCCAGTATGTAAGCCGTCAAGGTCCCCTCCGAGGAATCGAAGACCATTTCCACATGGGCGAAATCATCCCCCGCGTCCAACAACAGCCCCCCATGGGGGGCCTGGGGCTTGAAACCGGGCTGGGAGGATTCCCCTGTCGGTGCTTTTCCGTCCGGGGGAGTGTCGCCGTAACCCCGTATCGCGGGACCAGTGAATAAAAATATAAAAGCCAGTAAAGCCAAAGATGAAAGTCTCATGTCGATACCTCCTTATGAATGGGGTTCCAAATTTCCCGCCACGTCGGTGGAATAGGCTTGGTAAGCCGGCAAGACCCCCGCCAAGGCGCCCAGAACCGTCATGCCGATGGGCACGGCGATGAGGGCCGGATGGAAAAAGAAGGGGTCCACGACCACGCCCGTTTGGGCCCGGACAAGCCCCGCCGCCAGGAAAAACAACAGCCCATAAACCAAATAGCCCCCCAAGGCCCCCAAGGCCGCGATGCAAGCGGCTTCGGTCACCACCGAGGCGAACACGGTGCGCCGTTTCGCACCCAAGGCCCGGAGGATGGCGAATTCCCTGCGCCTTTCCCTCATGGTGTTGTGGAGCGCGGCCAGGATCGAGCAGGCGGCCACGACCATGACCAGGTAGGCCACCAGGACCAGGATGCGGTTCATCCAGCCCAGCCGGTTGAAGAGGTCCGCCATGACCCGCCCGATGGGCCAGGCCAGCGTGGCCACCTTGCCCTGTTTGTTGATCATGTAATCCATGTTGAAGCCCGCCTGGGGGCTCTTGAGCTTCAGCAGGACGGAGCTGAGTTCCTTGTCCTCGTCGGGAATGGGCTGGTTTTCCTTGGGAACATATTCCTTGCCCGAACCCCGGAGGACGTGGCCCTTGATCCGGTAGAAGCCCTCCAAGGGAATGAAAAGGACACGGTCGATCGGCGTGTTGGTGGGCTTGAGGATGCCCACCACGGTGTAGACTTCCTCGTGCTGCATGCTGGGGTCGAAAGCAAGACCGTGGTAGGGGCGGAAGGTGCCGCCGACTTTTAGGCCGGTTTGCCGCGCCGTAATCGAGCCCACCACCGCTTCCCGGTCTTCCTCGTTGAACCAGCGCCCCCCCTCCTCCAGCTCCAGGGGCTTGCCGGAGGAATTCCGGAGCGCATCCCGCACGGTGAGGGTCGTCCCCAATATCCGGAAGCCGTAGTAGTTGTCCCCGACGGCGTAAGGCACCGCCTCGGCGACCCGGGGGTCGTTTTTCACCGTCTCGTAGAGGCTCCAGGGAATATTCCCCGGCGAGGTTTCCAGCTGGAACACGGCGTTTAAAACCAACTGGAGCTGGCTTCCCCGGGCGCCCAGGACGGCGTCAAAACCGCCGGCCCCGCCCATGAAGGCGGCCCGGGTTTGGACCGCCAAACCAAATACGGCCAGGGTCAGGCCGACGGCCAGGGCCGCCGAAAGGGCGGTCACCAGCGTGGATACGGCGTGGCGCCTCAAACTATGCCGGGCTAAAAAGATCAGTGTGTTCATGACGCCACCCCCTGTTGGGCGTGAAGCGCCCGGTTCAGCCGGTCGAACCGCTCGACCTGCTTGAAGTGGGACAAAAGCTCCCGGTCGTGGCTGACCACCAATAGGGCGGCGCCGAATTCCCGGCAGACTTCCCGCATCAAGGTGACGGCTTCCAGGCCCCGCACGTGGTCCAAATGGGCCGTGGGCTCGTCGGCCAAGACCAGCTTGGGGCGGTTGGCCAGTGCCCGGGCCACGGCCACCCGCTGCTGCTGGCCCATGGAAAGCTGGCGGGGATAGTGGTGGAGCCTCTCCGAAAGGCCCATCCGTTTTAATAGCGAAACGGCCCTTTCCTTGTCCACCCCCGTGCCGAACCGCATGGCCAGCTCGACGTTCTCCAGGGAAGTCATCCCCTGCAGGAGGTTGAAATTCTGGAAGACATACCCCAGCAATTTGGAACGCAGGCCGTCCCGTCCGGCCTCAGGAAGCAGGTCCATCCTTTTTCCGTCGAGGCTGATCTCCCCGCTGTCGGGCTTGAGCACGCCCGAAACGAGGTGCAAAAAGGTCGTTTTGCCCGATCCGCTCTCCCCGGCCAAGGCCACCTGGTCGCCCGAATCTAAGGAAAAATGTTGGATATCGACGACCCGGTGCGTACCACCCCCGGGCGACAGGAAAGACTTTTTTAAATTTTTGACTTCAAGAACTTTCATTTTTGGCTCCCTTCTCAAAATGTAGGATGTAAGAACGTTTGGAATGGGCGGTTGCCCGCGGGAAGACGGGATGGGCGAAGGTGTTTAATCATTGGGCCACGGGCGGCAGTTCAGCGGACCGTGATTGGAATGAATTCCAGGTTTTGGGCCCGTCTTCCGTTATTGAAAAAGGGGCGGCGGGGAAAGACCGGAGTGGCTGAAAAAACGTTCAAAATAAAAAGGCTGGAAGAAGGCGGCGAGGAGGAAAACCAGGGGAAGCAGCGGAACTACTTGGGGAGGGCTGACGGCGTAATCCGCCTGGGTGACGGCGTTATGGAAACCGCAGTAGGCGCAATCCGAGTCCTCAGTGGGGCTGTGATGGTGGTGATGGACAAAACCCTCGGCCGAACCCGCCAGGATGAAAAAGACGGCCACGGGAAAGGCGAAGAGAAGCATCCATTTCCGAAGAACGGATGTCCCGGGCTTTTCACGGGCAAAATTTGACGGATAAGGCCGCATCTTAGTAGACCTCGAAAAGGATGCGAAGACGAGTCTTGGAATCCACCGGAACATTGTCCTGGGCCGCGGGCTTGAACTGCCACTTCTTCACCGTGTTCAAAGCGATCGAGTCCAACTCGTCGTTGCCGCTCGAATCCAAAAGCCGGGGGGTCACCTGGCCCTGGGCCGTAATAAGGAACTCAATGACCACATTGGTCTTGAGGTTTTGGTTCCGGAGGTAATTGGGGATGACCGGTGCGGGGGAATAAAGCGCCACGGGCCCGTGGGTGGGCCCCAGGTTGGGACCGGCGTTGACCTGGTTTTGCTCCGGGGCCGGGGGAGGAGGGGTTTTCTTGACCACCTTCTTGGGAGACTTGTGATGGGGATTAAAGACGATTTCGTCGTCGGGCGTCGTAGCCTGGGCACCCGTCAAATGGGCGTCGGCGGGAAGCTGTAGAATCTGGGCATCAACATACTGGGCCGAGTCAAATGGATTCCGGAAAAGCGGCAGGTGGCCTATTCCCAGGGCCAGGAAAAAAAGAAGTTCAAGCAAAAGGGCCAAACCGGCCGATTGCGCCAGTCGCTTTCGTTCTTGATCCGGGGGTATTGCGGCTGCCACCATCTTATTTTCCTTTTTCCGCTTCGGCGGCCAGGGCGAACTTGCGCACCCCGGCTTCCTTGGCCTTGGCCATGGCCGCCACCACTACGCCGTAACCCGCGTTTTCATCGGCGTTCACGATGACCACGCCTTGCGGGTCGGCCTGCATTTCGTAAACCAGGCGGCTTCCCAGGCTGTCCAGGGTGACGGGTGTCTTGTTGACCAGCATGGAACCGTCTTTCTTGATGGTCAGTATGATGTTTTGTTTCATGGTTTCGGCCGCGCCCGACGTCTTGGGCAGAACCACCTTGATGCTGTTGATGCGGGTCATGGCCAGGGATGTCACCATGAAAAACACCAATAGGAAAAAGATGACGTCGATCATGGGGATGATCTCGATGCGGACCCGCTTGAAGGGCCTTTGGCGGATTTGCATCAGCCTTTCTTCCTTTCGGAGGCCATCCGGGCCTCCATCAGGCGGGACGCCGCCGATTCCATCTTGTAGATGAGGTTCTTAATGAGGGTGTTGTAATAGTTGTGGAACACCACGCAAACGAGGGCGATGACCAATCCGGTGGCCGTTGCGATCAGGGCCTCCGCGATGCCGCCGGTGATGGAATAGGGGTCATCCACCCCGCTTTGAGTCAAGACCTTAAAGGACCCCATCATGCCGATGATGGTGCCCAAAAGCCCCATGAGGGGCGCGATGGTGATGGTGGTGTCCAAAACGTGGATGTATTTTTCCAGGCGGGGCAGCCAGCTTTCCGCCTCATTTTTCATGGCGATTTCCATTTCCTCGGTGGGATTCTTGAAATGCTCCAAACCCGCCTTGAGGACCGCGGCCACGGGGATCTCCTTGCCCTGGCAGGCTTGGATGGCCTCGGCCAGTTTCCCGGCCCGCGCCTTGTCCAAAACCCCGTCGATGAAGTCCGGGGGCGTCTGGTACCGCCGATGAAACGCCTTCCAGCGCTCGACGATCACCGTCAAGGCGATCAAGGAGGAAGCCAGGAGGGGGATCATCATGAACCCGCCCCGGAAGATGAATTTAAAACCGTCCCATAAACCGTTCATTTCGTTGTCCTTAATTTTTATTTACGGCCAAAAGGGTTGGACGCCGCCGGCTTTCAAAACCGGACGGCGTCCTATCACACCCTTTTCGACGCGCCCTAAATCATCTCGGCCAGGTGGAAAATGAATTCCCTCCCGCTTTCGAAATGGTTCCCGTTGTAGCCGTTTTGAATAAAGATGACATAAGGGTTGTCGAAGATATTCTCCGCGTCCAAGCTGGCCTTCAGGCCTTCCAGGCCGCTGCCCTTCTGGAATTTGTAGCCAACGGTCACGTCGGCGGTGAAGTGGGAGGGCAACCGCAGGGTATTGTCCGGACCGGTGCTCAAGCCCCCGCCAAACAGCCCTTCCGCCGTGACCCAGAGGTCGCCTGGGTCGTAGGTCAGGCCGCCGTTAGCCGTGTGGATCTGGCAATGGTCCAGGAACTGGTAAACTCCGGGTTCGAAGTCGGTCCCCGCGGGGAAGGCGAAGAGCCCGCCGCTGATGCCCTGGCCCTTGGCGATCTCATAGGAATAGTTTCCGAAATCGGACCAGTCCTTGGCCAAGGTTCCGCGCACGGAGAATTCCACGCCATAAGCGTAGCCGGAGGCAAAGTTATAGGGTTGGGCGATGGCCGTGTTCAAAAGCTGGGTCTCGTCCAGCATGTTTGTGGCATATTTGTAATAGCCGTTGACGGTGAAAAGCTGGTCCCCGGCCTGCTGTTCCACCCCCGCCTCGAAATAATCGTCCTTCTCGGCCTTGATGTCGTAGGGCGCCAGTTGGTTGCCCTGGCCCAGGTTCACGAAGGTGTCCCGCAGGTCCTCGGGCGGGGCCGGCATGAACATTTTGCCGTAGAAGAAATGAACCTTGGTGCCGTCGGCTGGGAGGACACTGAGGCCCACCCGGGGCTCCACCAGGCTGTCGTTGGAGGTAGTGTCGGGGAAGACGAACTGGATGGCGTCGAAACGCACGCCGCCGCTCAAGACCAGCCATTTCGCCAGGGTCAGCTCATCCTGTACGTAAACTCCTTCCTGGTAGCCGGTATCGGTGGAAGTGTCACCGCTGGCCAGGGTGGAAGGCCCGCTGCCGGTGTTACTGACCTCGATGACCGAGACCGGGCCCGAGGATTGGGTCAAAAGGAATTGGCCCCCGGCCTTGATGAGGTTGTTGTCGTCCGCGCGCCAAGTGTAGTCCACCTGGCCCCCGTAATTGTCGCTGGTGCGGTCTTGGGAGAAAGAGGACTCGGTAATCCCCCCCAGTTGGGACGCCACGCTGTCGTAAGCGTCCTGGGCATAGGCCAAGTCGTTTGTCGGATCGTTGGTGAAGGTGAGGTTGGATTCCTTCCAGTAGGGAGCGATCTGGAGGAAGGAATTGTCGCTGAAGGTATGTTTCCAGGCCAGTTCGACGTACTTGTTGGACTCGGACTGGGTGTCGTTGGTGATGGAAGGGACGTAGTTGAAGGGGCCGTTGCCGTAGGCATCGGTCAAACCCCCGAAATAGCCGAAGTTGGGGCCGCCTGGGTCAAAGGAGCTGTCGAAATCCGGGATCTGGTAGAACTTGTTCTCGCTGAAGGCCACCAGGACGAATTTATCCATATTGTCCGCAACCCAATCCAACTTCAAAAAACCGTCCGATCCGTAGCTCTTGTCGTGGATGGCCTGCTCGCTGCCGCCGTTCTGGTCGTTGTTGATGTCGGCGGGCGCGGGGGTGTCCAGGCCCCGGTCGGTGGAGAAGGCGTTGGCCGAAAGGAAGTAGTGGAAGTTGCCGGCCTGGTCCGATCCGCCGTACTCGGCATAGGACGCTGTTTGGTTATAGGAGCCGTAATCCAGGCCGATTTCCCCGCCCGGGGTGGTTGAGCCGGACTTGGTGACGATATTGACCACGCCGGCCAGGCGGGTGCCGAACTCGGGCTGGAGCCCGCCGGTGAGGATTTCCATGTGGTCCACATTGACGGGGGTGAAGGCCTCCCCGAAGGAGCCGCCCACCGAGTCGGGAAGCTGGATGCCGTCGATCTGGTACTGGAGGTTGGCGTGGTTGCCGCGCGTGAAGACCTGGCCGAAATCCCCCTCCACGAAGCCCGCGGTGGTGGTGTAAAGGAGCTTGGGCATGGAGGTGGTGGCGCCCTCGGGCAGCTGGCTGATCTCGCTGGAGTCCAGGTTACGGCTGCTTTCGGGCGCCGGGGCCACCAGGTGCCGTTTGGCCGTTACCGTCATCTGCATCTCCCCCGACGTCAAGCGGACTTCCAGGGGAGTATTGCTTCCCGCGACCGTCACGGTGGATTTATATGGATTAAACCCATCGGCGGTGACGGACACCACATAATCCCCGATCGTCAACGGGAAAGCCTGGAAAGTCCCCGTGGCCGAAGAGGTTAAATCCTTCTCAATGCCATTTCCCGTGATTGTCACCTTGGCATTAGCTACGGCTATACCCTTGTCGTCCAAAACCGTTCCGGACAAGGAACCATAAATGGTGGCCAAGGCCCTGGATGCGGACAAACTGAAAAGCACCAACAGCAGTAAAACCGACTTTCGATGAATGGTCATAACTCTCCCCTAAAAATTTGGAATGTTGTCCCGCGCGGCCGGGAATTCACTCGCGGCAATGCGAGGACGTAATTTAATTAAATGGAAAACTTTTATTGGATTTTTACGGTTGGGCAAAGCCCAAGGGAAAATCCCCCTGAAACGCGAACGAGGCTCCCGACTTTTGGAAGCCAAATTTCGTTACAGGAGGATGGACGGCGGAGCCCTGCCGGAAGTCGAAAAAGAAACGAAGGAAGACGGCATGGAAGGAATGAGGATGAAAAGCGCGAGGAATAATAAAAGCGTCCGGAACAAAACTGGGGGGGCGGGGGTTGAGGGAGCCTGGGAACCGGTAGCCTGCCAGGCGCAGATGGAACAGTCGTCGTGTCCCTCGAGGGCGTCATCATGATGATGGAAACCCTCAATGGCCAGGACTGAAAGGAAAGCCGCGAAGGCGAGGGCCGTGAAGGGAAAAAGGTTTTTACGGAAAAAATTCATGAACGGCTTTTGCTCCTTGGTGGGGTATTATTGGAAAGGGCGGCTGACAATGTCAACGTGCTTGGAAAATTTTTGGTTTTCCTTGATACTTTTTCAAAAGGGGCGCAGATGCTTTTCGGGAAAAACAAAATCCAAACCATCCTATTAGTGTTAATGATTCCCGCGGTCGCGGGGCTAACCGGTTCTTTCCAAGGCTGCGCCAAGCCGCAGGCGCCGGCCGTCACCAAGCCCGGCGGGCTGGGGCTGGGGGACCAGGCTTACGATTTTTCCCTGATGGACAGCTCGGGGCATTTGGTCAAGATGTCCGACGTGAAACCGGGTTGGTACCTGGTGCTCATCCTCTACCGGGGCAGTTGGTGCAGCGCCTGCCAGGGCCAATTGGCCGGCTTGAAGGAGGATTACCCGAAGTTCCAGGCCGCTCACGCCACCATCGCGGCCGTCAGCGTGGATCCGGTCCAAGATTCGGCGGATTTCAACCAGCAATGGCGTTTTCCTTTTCCCCTTTTATCCGACCCGGAACTCAAGGTCATCGACGCCTATGGCGCCCGCCTTCCTAACGGGCATGAAGGCAAGGATATTGCCAAACCCACGACCCTCATTATCGACCCTAACAAGATGATCCGTTTCAAATACATCGGCAAGGACCCCACGGACCGGCCCACGGACAATGAAATTTTATTCACGATCCAGCAAATCGAGAAAAACGACCAGGCGCACGCAAAGAGCTGACGGCCCAAGCCGCCCGGAACGGTGGATACCATGAAAATCGGGTTTGAATCCAAAAAGGGCGACACGGGTATCCTACTGTTACACGGCCTGACCGGAACCCCCGGGGAAGTGAAGCCGCTGGCCGACTATCTTTCCGAAAAGGGCGTTTCCACCCTGGGGCCCTGGCTGAAGGGCCATGACACGAATCCGAAGGACCTGGCCAAGACCAACTGGCGGGATTGGGCTCAGAGCGCCCGCGAGGCCTACGACCACCTGAAGCAAAGCTGTTCCAAGGTTTTCGTCGGCGGGCTCTCCATGGGCGCGGTTCAGGCCCTCCATTTGGCCGCCAACGTCCCCGTGGCGGGTGTCCTCTCCATGTCGGCTCCCATCCGGATTCCCGACTTCCGTTTCAACGGCATCGCCTTCTTCCGCTTCCTCCAATGGTGGACGACCAGCCTCACCGGGGGAATCCTGGACCCCACCGCCCCGCCCCATGTCACCTATCCTTATGTCATGACCAAAAGCCTTTACGACTTGAAGACACTGATGGGGGTGGTCCGGGAGGAATTGCCCGGGATTACGGTGCCCGCCCTGGTGATCCAAGGCCGAAAGGATTCCATGGTGCCGTCCCTCAACGGGGACCTGCTCTATCAATCCCTAGGGTCCGCCTCCAAACATCTCCTCTACCTGGACCGTTCGGACCACGTGGTCACCATGGACTTCGATAAGCAATTGGTGTTTGAAAAGGCTTCCAAATTCATCCAAAGCGATGGTTTGAGGGTGGATTAGGCCCCAAACCGCCTCTCGGTAAACCTTTTAACCCCGCCGGCTCCCTAAACAATTGACAGGCTTTTGCGATGCCTTTATTTTAAAACTGTCCGATAAACAGCTTGTTTTACCGTTTCAAGGAAAAAGGAATGCCTTACTTTCTACGCTCTTACTTCCGGAAAAAAATGACCTTCATGGTTGTCCCCCACGACGGCGGCAAAGCCGTTCAGGTTAAAACTCATCTTTTCATGATCCATGGATTGGTTTTAGGCATGGCGGGACTACTGGTTTGGGCGGGCTGGGTGGTCTCCCGGGACGTAAATTATCAATTGGCCCAGCTGACTGAACAGCGGTTCAAGAACAACATGCAGGAAATCATGAGCGAGTTGGAAACCAACCGCGCCCTGCTGTCCCGTATGTCCGACATGGACTCGAAATTCCGCAAGCTCCTGAAACTGGGCGACCGGAAGGCGGTCGTTTCCGAGTTCACCGGCATGGGCGGCCCCACCGAGGAAGATTCGGCTCATTTTTCCCAGCTGCTCCTGGAAAAGAACGACCAGCTGATGAACAAGGTCAACGCCAGCCTCAAGCTGACCAACCAACAGGCGGCCCAGCAAGAGGCCAGCTTCAAGGAAATCAACGTCTTCCTGGACAAGCAGCATTCCATCCTGTCGGCCACGCCTTCCATCTGGCCGGTCAAGGGTTGGATCACTTCCGGTTTTGGAAAACGGGCCTCGCCTTTGACCGGGGAACCCGGCAGGCACATGGGCGTGGACATCGCCAACGAGGTCAATACGCCAATCCGCGCCACGGCCGATGGCATCGTGACCTACGCCGGCTGGGAATCGGGATACGGGAGGCTGGTGGCTATCGAGCACGGTTACGGCTTCAGCACCCGCTACGGCCACTGCGCGCGGGTGGACGTGAAGGTGGGCGACGAAGTCAAACGTGGCCAGATCATCGGCTATGTGGGCTCCACCGGCCGCAGCACCGGCAGCCACGTGCATTACGAAGTGCGAATCCACGGCATGCCCGTGGACCCCGAAAAATACCTGCCAAAAGTCGACTAACCCAAGGTTTTCAGCCGGTTCCTCCTTGAGTCCTCTGGCCTTCCTGCAAAAGCTTTCCGTTAGTGTTAGAATCCCACTCCCATGAAGACCAAGAAAAGAAAACCCAAGGGAATTTATCTCGACTGCGCGGCCACCACGCGGCAAAAGCCGCCCCAGGTGCTCAAGGCTGTCGTGCAATACGCCGCCGAGGTGGGCGTTTCCCACGGACGGGGAACTTACGAGGCGGGCATCCACGCCAACGAACTGGTTTTCGGGACCCGCCAGGCCCTTGGAAAACTTTTCCACATCCAAAGGCTGGACCGGCTTCTCTATACGAAGAACGTCACCGAGGCCATCAACACCGCTTTGAAGGGTTTCCTCAAGAGCGGCGACCATGTGGTGCTCTCGAGCATGGAGCACAACGCGGTGATCCGGCCCTTGAACAAACTGAAGGCCCAAAGAGGAATCGAGTACAGCATCGTCCCGGCCAACAACCTGGGGAGGGTCAATCCTTACGATTTCGAGAATGCCCTCAAGCCCAATACCAAACTGGCCTGCCTGGTGCATGCCTCCAACGTGACGGGCAACATCAACCAAGTGGAAGAAGTGGGGGCCCTCTGCGCCAAGAGGGAAGTGGCCTTCCTGGTGGACGCGGCCCAGACGGCGGGGGTGGTGCCTATCGACATGCAAGCGATGCACATCGACTTCCTTTGTTTCACCGGCCACAAGGGTTTGATGGGCCCGCCCGGAACCGGCGGCTTGGCGGTCTCGCCCAAGTGGAACCTGGATTCTTTCATTGAAGGGGGTACGGGTTCCAACAGCGACAAGGAGGAGCAGCCCGCCCAATGGCCCGACAAGTTCGAGAGCGGAACCCAGAATTACTGGGGGCTGGCGGGCTTAAAAGCCGCAGTCGATTTCCTATTAAAGACCAGCGTGCAGGCCGTGCGGCGCAAGGAAGAAGCCCTGACCGGGGCTTTCCTCAAGGAAGCAAGCAAGATCAAAGGGATTAAGCTCTATGGGCTCCCGGTAGGCGCGGAAAAGGAAAGGGTGGGGGTTGTGTCCCTGAATAT